>JACCDS010021013.1_pt1 | contig 19723 bp, 18 predicted proteins | sample 7446441 | NCBI WGS metagenome assembly JACCDS01 (sample SAMN15323445, study PRJNA562643) | freshwater metagenome | isolation source: river surface water | place: USA:Blue River Watershed | collected 2017-08-17
CGGCTTCGGGCTGATCCACGGCTTCGGTTTCGCGAGTGTGCTGCGCGATTTGGGGGTGGGAGGGGCGGGCGGGGGACTGCTGCTGCCGCTGTTCACCTTCAACCTCGGGGTGGAGCTCGGGCAGATTGCGGTCGCAGCGGTGGTTCTGCCGGTGTTGTGGCGGTTGCGGCGGAACGAGCGGTTTGTCGCCCGCGGGGTGCCGGCGATGTCGGCCGCGCTCGCCTTGGCCGGGCTGTATTGGCTGCTCGAGCGCACCGTGCTCTCCTGAAGATTCGCGGAGGCGGCGGCGAAGAGCTCCGGGGCGGGCGGCGACAACGCCAGCCGGGGCAAATCGGATGCAGGAGATTTCGGGATTAGTTTTTCCGGTCCGGCATCCCGCCGGAGACGTGCGGCGAATGACTCGCAATGTTGTTCCCGGCGTTTTTGCTTCGCATCGGATTTCCGGCCTTGGTCCTGGTGGCGGGGGCCGTGCTGCAGGGCGCGGTCCTTGAGCGTGAAATCGTGCTGGTGCCGGCGGTCGGTGCGTCGGCCGAGGATGACGAGATCCGGCGCCGGCAGGTGCGGGCGAGCGCGGCGGGTGCGGGTGCTGATGCGTGGGAGCGATTGGGCTGGGCCTATGTCGCGAAAGCGCGCCGGACTCTCGACGCGGGCAGCTGGAAATTGGCGGAGGCGACGGCGATCGCGGGATTGGCGACGCATCCGTCGGCCCCGGAGTTGCGGCTGCTGCGGGGGCATGCGTTGCACAACCTGCACCGTTTCAAGGCGGCGGAGGAGATCGCGGCGGAGTTGGTCCGCGAGCGCGGAGCGCCGGAAGATTTTGCATTGCTGAGCGACGCCCGGCTCGAACTGGGGCGCACGGCGGAAGGAATCGCGGCGCTCGAGCGGTTCGCCGCGCTGCGACCCGGCGTGGAAGCGTTGAGCCGGATCGCCCAGGTGCGCTGGCTCAAAGGCGACGTGGGCGGCGCGAGTGCGGCGCTCGAAGAGGCGGTCCGCGCCGCCGATCCTCGGTCGGGCGAGACGGTGGCGTGGCTGCTGGTGCGGCTGTCGCTGCTGCGGCTGCAGACCGGCGATGTGGCGACGGCCCTGCAGTTGGCGGAGCGCGCCTCGGCCCGCGTGGCGGATTTTGCCCCGGCCCGGTTGGCCCTGGGTCGCGCGCGGCTGGCGCGAGCCGAGACGGAGGCGGCGCTGGTCGATTTGCGGCGCGCGGTCGCGTTGAATCCGATGCCGGAATACCGCTGGTGGCTGGCGGAGGCGCTGCGAGCGGCCGGACGCGAGGACGAAGCGGCGGCGGCGGAGGCGACGATAGTGCGGCGTGGCGCGGGGGACGATCCGCGCACGTTGGCGCTGTTTCTCGCGACGCGCGGGCTTGATGCGGCGCGTGCGGTGGCGTTGGCCCGGGCGGAATTGAGAGAGCGCGGCGATGTGTTTGCGCACGACACCTTGGCGCGGGCGCTCCTCGCGGCCGGGGACGCGGCGGCAGCGGACGCCGCGATGGCGGCGGCGCTGCGCGAGGGCACGCGGGATGCGCGGTTGGCGCTGCACGCGGGCGAAATCGCGGCGGCGGCGGGACGAGCGGCGGAGGCCGCGGAGCATTTTGGCCGGGCGCGGGCGGCGGCGGGCACCCTGCTGCCTTCGGAGCGCCTGCGCTTGTCGGTGGCACAGAAAATTTCCCTATGAACATCAAACATCGATTCATCTCCGCGGCGCTGGCGACAGCACTCGCGTTCAATCTCGGGCCGGCCGGCCTGACCCTCCGCGCGTCGAGCCACATGGATGCGCCGCTCGTGACCCTCGACCCGGCGGCCAACACGACGGACGTGTATGCGTTTGTCGTGCAGCGCGGCGGGCAGAAATTTCTCGAGGTCGCGCTCGGCGTTTATCCGCACGAGGAGCCGGGCATCGGTCCCAACAAATACAATTTCGACGACAATGTGCTCTACCAGATCTTTGTCTCGCGCGGGGCGGACTTGCCGGCCGGCGCGGATTCGGTGGCCTACCAGTTCAAGTTTTCCACGGCCTACAAAACGCAGGACTCGATCCTACAATCGTATGTTGGGGTCGTGAAGGCGAACGGCGACGCGAGCCAGAATCTGACGCAGACCTACACGGTGACCAAGGTGGTCGGCTCTGCGAGCACGGTGCTCGGGACCGGGACGGTGCCGCCGAACAACCAGGGCATCGCGACGCCGCTCTACAACCAAGGCGCCGATGGCAACAACCCGGCGCGTGACGGCGCCAACGATGCTTCGCAACTCGACGAGTACACGGCGGGCGCGATTGCCAATCTGGGCGGCGGCTACCGTGCGTTCGCGGGCCAGCGCGAAGACGGTTTCTACGGCGACATCAACGCGATCTTCGACCTGCTCGCGCTCCGCAGCGGGGCGGGCAACTCGTTCGACAGCCAGGGCGGCTACAACATGCATGCGATCGTGCTGGAGATTCCGCTCTCCGATCTCGGCGGCGATCAGCAGGTGGTCGGCGTGTACGCGACGACGAGCCGGCGGGCGACGACGGTGCTGACGGAAGGCGCGGGCTCGGCCGGTGCGACCAACACCGGCGCTTGGGTGCAGGTGGGGCGCCAAGGGAACCCGCTCTTCGCCGAGGCGTTCATCGCCATCAAAGACAAGGATCTGTACAACCGTACCAAGCCGACCAGCGACGCGGCGTTGTTCAAGAAGTACGCCGACAGTCCCGAGCTCGGGGCGCTGATCAACGCGCTTGTGCTCAAGGGCAATGTCGCGCCGACGACCAACCGTGCGGACTTGGCGGCGATCTTCATTCCGGACCTGATCAAGGTCGATCTCTCGACGGCGGGGGCGCGGCGCGCTGGCGGCGGCTCGTCGCATCCGACGGTGCCGGACGACGCGGGCTTTTCCCGGCTGAGCATTTTCGGCGGTGACGTGCTGGAGAGCCCGCTGGCGGGCCACCCGTTCCGCCTGCCGGGCAGTGCCCTCGGCGCTGATGCCACCAAGAGCTATGTGCCGGGCGGCTGGCCCAACGGGCGGCGCTTCGGCGACGACGTGGTGGACATCGGCGTGACCGCGATCATCAGCGATTTGCGGGCGCTGCCGCTGGTGATCCGTTCGGCGGACGGGATCGACAATGTGAACGGCAACGATGCGGTTTACAGCAAAGTCTTCCCTTATGCGGGTACGCCGCACAACGGCCGCAATTACCTGCGGAATGCGCGCGCTCCGTTTTCCCCGCTGCTGAATATCTCGGCTCGCGGTGTGGCGGGTACCGGTGGCAACGCGCTGATCGGCGGTTTCGTCGTGCGCGGCACCCAACCGGTGCAGGTGCTGGTGCGGGCGCAAGGTGCGTCGCTGGCGGCTTTCGGGGTGACTGGCCAGCTCGCCGACACGGTGCTGGAGCTCTACCGCGGCTCGTCGCTCCTGCAGTCCAACGACGACTGGAAAACCCCGGCTCAGGGTGGAGCGACGGCCGGTGCGATTTCGGCGACCGGCATGGCGCCGGCGGCGGACAGCGAATCCGCGATGCTCGTGACCCTTGAGCCCGGCGCCTACACGACGATCGTGCGGGGCAAGAATGGCGCGACCGGAGTGGCGATCGTCGAAGCGTTTTTGACGCGCTGAAGTTCGGTTCGAATCGTCCCGGGACTCGCTTGCCCAAGCGGGTCCCTTTTCTTTTGTGCACCGATCCAGCGCGGCGGGTCTGCGTTTGTCAGTCCGTCGCGTGCGCCCTGCCGCCACTCGCGGCGGCAGTTGCGATCAGGAGAATAGATCGGTCGCGGTGCGGCCGAGGAAGTCTTCCATGTAGGCAGTGGTGGCCTTGCCCTCGATGAAGACCGGGTCGGCCATGATGGCGCGGTGGAGGGGAATCGTCGTCTTGATCCCGCGGATCAAATATTCGCTGAGGGCGCGGTAGGATCGTTCGAGCGCGACCTTCCGAGTCGAGCCGAAGCAGATCAGTTTGCCGATCATCGAATCGTAGTACGGGGGGATGGTGTACCCGCTGTAGGCGTGCGAATCGACGCGGACGCCGTGGCCGCCAGGTGCGTAGTAGAGACCGATCGTGCCGGGAGACGGAGCAAAATTACGGGCCGGATCCTCGGCATTGATGCGGCACTCGATGGCGTGTTTCTCGAACTTGATGTCGCCTTGGTCGAAATCGAGCTTCTCGCCGTTGGCGACCCGGATCTGTTGCTTGATCAGATCGATGCCGGTCACTTCTTCGGTGACGGGGTGTTCGACCTGGATGCGGGTGTTCATTTCGATGAAGAAATAATTCCCCTTGGCATCGACGAGGAACTCGATGGTCCCGGCGTTTTCGTAAGCGGCCGCTTCGGCGGCCTTGACGGCGGCCTTGCCCATTTTCTTGCGCAGGTCGGGAGTAAGGAAAGGGGAAGGCGATTCCTCGATCAGCTTTTGGTGGCGACGCTGGACGGAGCAGTCGCGTTCGCCGAGATGCAGGACTTTGCCGTGGGAGTCGGCGAGGATCTGGAACTCGATGTGGCGGGGGCGCTCAATGTACTTTTCAATATACACGGCGCCGTTGCCGAAGGCTTTTTCGGCTTCGCCGCGGGCCACGTGGTACTCCTTCGCAAAGGAGACGTCGTTGTGGGCGATGCGCATGCCGCGGCCGCCACCGCCGGCGACGGCCTTGATGATAACGGGGTAGCCGATCTTGCGGGCGATCTTGACGGCTTCGGACTCGGATTCCACGGGGCCATCGGAGCCGGGAACGATCGGCACGCCGGCCTTGCGGACGGTGTCCTTGGCGATGGCCTTGTCGCCCATCATCTTGATGGATTTCGACTTCGGGCCGATGAACTTGATGTTACAGGATTCGCACTGCTCGGCGAATTTGGCGTTCTCCGAAAGGAATCCGTAGCCGGGATGGATGGCATCGACATCGGCGATTTCCGCGGCGCTGATGATCCGATCGGCGCGGAGATAGCTGTCGGCACTCTTGGGGCCGCCGATGCAGATGGCTTCGTCGGCGAGTTGGACGTGGAGAGATTGGACGTCGGCCTCGGAATAGACGGCGAGGGTCTTGATACCGAGTTCGCGGCAGGCCCGCACGATGCGCAGGGCGATTTCACCGCGATTGGCGATAAGGACTTTTTGGATCATCAGAGGGACAAATAAAAGGGCCGCCGGCGGCGTCGCCGATCGCCGTGGCGGCGGGGGCGAACTGCAGCGGAGGCGGCCGGGAGGGGCGTTGCTTAGCCTTGCTTGATCTTGAACAGGCGCTGGCCGTACTCGACCGGTTGGCCGTTTTCGACGAGGACCTCGAGTACAGTACCTTTGGCTTCGGCTTGGATCTCGTTCATGATCTTCATCGCTTCGATGATGCAGACCACGGAATTCTCGACGACCTTGGTGCCGGTATCGGCGAACGGTTTGCTCTCCGGCGAGGCCGCACGGTAGAAAGTGCCGACCATCGGAGACTTGATGTACCCGACCCCGGCTTCTTCCGCGGGAGCGGACGGGGTGCTGATGTTTTGAACCGGGGCACCGGCGACCGGGATGGGCGGGGTAGTCTCGGCGTTCGGAAAGGGCGAATTTGAACCGCGACTGGACGAAACGATCGGCAGACCGTTCGTACCGCGGCGAATCTTCAACTTGAAACCTTCTTCCTCAACGGCGAACTCGGTGAGTTCCGAGCGCTTCATGAGATCGATGATTTGCTTGATCTGTTTGAGGTCCAATGGGTGCCTTGGTTACGAGTTAGACTGGCTCGAACGGTTAGTTGGATTTCGAGGAAGGTCGTTCAAAAGTAATGCGACGCACCAAGCAATACTTGTTTCGGACGTTACGATGCTGCGAAGTGGCGAAAACTTGAAAACCCGCAGAAAGCGGGGGAAAAGGGCGAAATTAGGTCAATTCAGGGGTAAATTGAGTGAAATTCGAGGCATTTGGGCGGGTTGAAGTTTTAAGAATTCAGCATGTTTTGGGTGAAGGCCGGGTGGTCGCTGGGCTTAACAGGAAGGGTATTTCGGGCTGAAGCCTTGGTTTCAGAGGAAAATTCGGGCGTTTGCCCGCGGTGGGCTCGGAGGCGTTTTGGCTTCTGGAGCGAGCCGACTCGAAGTGCCCGATTCGGAGCCGGTGGCAATCTGGGTGAGTACATGGGACGGTGGCTTTGGGTTCGTGCCACGGTCGGTCGGAAAACCGCGAGAAATTGAGCAAAAACGCGCTCAAATCCCGCCTGGAAAGGGCAAAAACAGCCCAAAACAGGCTATTCGTTGAGATCGCGGCCGCTGCCGAACGTGATCTTCGGAGATGTCGGGCGGGTAGTTTTGGCGGTGGAGTCTCGGGGGGGGCGGTAGAATGCGCCGCGTTCGCGCCGGCGATGGCTTCGGCGGCACTTTTCGAAGCTTGGCCAGCCGCCGACGGACATGAAAAAGCCCCGCTCCTATGAGCGGGGCTGAGAGGAATTGGCAGGTAAGGAAGCTAGCTTACTTCTTGGTACCAACGCCAGGAAGGCTGATGGTCGGAGAACCGGCGGCGGGGGCGGCAGCCGGGGCGGCGGGGGCAGCCGTCGGAGCGCCGGCGGGGCGGTCCTTGTTGATTTCCTTCATCACGTCGTCGGTGATCTCGTACGCGGGATCGGAATAGATGATGTTGGAAACGCCAATGAGGGAAGGGCCAGCTTTGTCGAACAGGAGGGTGGCGCCTTTGCGCTTGGCGACGTCGGCGGCGATCTTGCCGATCTCTTCGAGCATCAGGCTGCGGAAGGTCTGCAGGCGCTGCTGGAGGGAGTTGCGGGTATTTTGAATGAAGCTGCGGACCTCGTTCTGCTTGTTCTGGATGGCTTCGAGCTTCTTCTGGGCCTCGTTCTGGGCCTTGGACTTGGCTTCGGCGGAGAGAACGGCGTTGCCGGCCTGTTCATTAAGACTCTTGTATTCCTCGACGAGGGCGTTGCCCTCCTTGTTCATCTTGTCGACTTCTTCCTGGGCTTTTTGGTCGTCGCTCTGGATCTTGGCGTTCTGTTCGAGCGTCTTGTAGTGGGTGTCGTACAGCTTGGCCATGTCGACGACGAGGATCTTGGCGGCCGGCTGGGCGCTGGCGGCCAGCGTGACGAGCCCGAACGCCGCGAGGGCGACAAGGGATTTGATGGAATGCTTCATGGAGGTGGTTTTGAGAATGGAGAGGGGAATCCGGAACAGAATTAGAACCGGGTGCCAAAGGAAAAATTGAACTGGTTGCCCTTCTTGTTGAGGCGGTCGCCGGTGATCGGGATACCGAAGTCGAGACTGAGCGGCGCGCCCGCGACGAACAACCGGAGGCCGAAGCCGAAGTTGTCGTTGTAGGTGGCGGGATTGAAATCGTAAGCGCCGCGGTTCACGAAGCCGGCGTCATAGAAGATGGCGAAACGGATCGGGCTGACGATATCGAGGGAGTATTCCGCGCTGAAGAAGCCGTAGGTCTTGCCGCCGATGGGTTCATCGAACTGGTCGCGGGGACTGACGTCGCGGAATTCGAAGCCGCGGAGGGTGGTGGGGCCGCCGAGGTACCATTTGTTGTAGTAAGGCACGTCCGAGGCATCGCCGAAGTTCTGGACTACGCCGCCGCGGGCGATGAGGGCGAGGACCTGGGTCTGGGTTTCGAAAACCGGGAAGAACTGGGAGCCGCGGAATTCGAGGCTGTAGAAGTTGTTGATCTTGTCGCCGCCGAGGGGCCCGCCAGCGAAGCGCGTGTTGATTTCGACGCGGTTGCCGGAGGTGGTGTTGATGATCTTGTCGCGGGTGTCGCGCTCGAGGGTGAAGCCGATCTGGGAGAGGGCGTTGTTGCCTTCAAGGGAGCGGATGATCGGGGAGGCGGACGGCGAGACGTCGTTGATGCCGACGATCTGGTAAAGATAGGAGAGCCGGCCGTTCCAGAGCTCGAAGAGGTGCTTGCGGAGGTAAACTTCGAAGCCGGTTTCGATCTGGCTGTAGAAGGAGGAATTGTACTCCGAGCTCGTGCGGAAGACGCTGAAGCCGAGGCCGAGCTGCTTCTGGAAGAGCCAGGGTTCCTCGAACGAGAGGACGACTTCGCTGGAGAGCGAACCGAGCTGCATGCGGAGCCGGAATTTCTGGCCGTCGCCTTGGAAGAAAGAGCGGCGATTGAAGAGGTCGAAGTTGGACTGGGAGACTTCGGCGAAGAGGGTGGCTCGTTCGAGGGAGCTGAAGCCGGCGCCGAAGGTGAGGTTGCCGGTGCGGCCTTCACGGACGGCGATGCGCATATTGCGGCGGCCGGGGATGTTGGTTTCCTGCGGCGTGATGTTCACGTTCTCGAAGAAGCGCGTGTTCTCGAGGCGGAGCTGGCTGATCTTCATCAGCACGGTGCTGAAGACATCGCCGGGGCCGAGAACCAATTCGCGCAGGACGACGGTGCTCTTGGTCTTGGTGTTGCCCTCGATGACGATGGACTCGACGTTGAATTTTTCGCTTTCGCGGATGGTGTACTCGATGTCGATGTTGCCGGTCGCGACGTTGGGCTTGCGGGTGAGGCGGACGCGCGTGTCTAGGTAGCCGTCCTTGCCGTAGAAGTCGTCCAAACGCTCGACGTCTTTGTCGAGTTTCGAGGGCACGAAGATGGCGCCGGAGCGCTGGCGGATGACCCGGCGCAGAAGGGAGGACTCGAAGAGTTTGTTGCCGGAGAAAGCGATCTCGCCGATGCGGTAGCGGCGGCCTTCAACGATCTGGACGACGAGCTGGAGTTTGTCCGGATTCGGGTAGTTGAAGAGGACGGATTCCTGGGGGATTTCGACGTCGAGGAAACCCTCTTCGCGGTAGAAATCGCGGAGTTTGTCGAGGTCGTCCTCGAATTGGTCGTCTTTGAAGCGGCCCGAGCCGGTGAGCCAGGAGAAGATCCACCATTTCTTGGTCTCGATCACGCCGCGGAGTTTCCGGGCGGCGACGCTCTTGTTGCCGGTGAATTTGATTTCGGCGATCTTTACTTTGGCACCCTCGCGGATCTTGAAGACAACGGTGCCGAAGCCGCCGACCCGGTCCTTCTCGACGGAATACGCGACGGAGACCTGATTGTATCCGGATTTCTGATAAAATTCGCGGAGCTTTTCCGCGTCTTCCTTCACTTGGCGTTCATCGAGGGCCTGGTTGGGCTTGGTCTTGGCCTCCTTTTCGAGGCGGTTGGACTTGATCTTGGAGTTGCCCTCGAAGCGGACCGCAAGGACGCGGAATTTGGGGGTAACTTCGACCACTAGGTTGAAGGTATTGCCGCCGACGGCCTCGAGCTTCACCTCGACGTACTCGAAAAGCTGGGTGCGGTAGAGGGACCGGATATCGCGGTCGATCGTGACCTCGTCGAATTCGCCGCCTTCGCGGACCTGCATGTTGGCCCGGACGACCTGTTCGTTGACGTTGGCGGTACCGACGAACTTGATCGTAACGGTGCCGACACGGTTGGCTTGAGCCGGTGCTTGCTGCTGGCCTTGAGGAGCTTGCGCAAGTGAGATTGCCGGACCCGCTGTCAGCAACCCGACCAAAACGCAGCACAAGGAGACGGCCCTGCACACAGGGTTACTGATGGAAGTTTTCAAAGCGGGTGATGTCTCTTAAGAAAGTTAGTCTCAATTCTCCTACCGGTCCGTTTCGTTGTTTGGCAACGATTAACTCGGCGGAGTCGGCGGCTACCTGGAACTTTTCGTCCGCGTCTCTGGGCCGGGCGAGCATAAGCACGACGTCGGCATCCTGCTCGATGGAACCTGATTCACGCAGATCGGAGAGTTTTGGGGTGCGGTTGTCCTTTTCGGACGAACGATTGAGCTGGGATAGAACAAGCACGGGGACGTCGAGTTCCTTCGCAAGTGCCTTAAGGCCACGGGAAGCTTCTGCCACCTGCTGTTCGCGCGGGACGCGGGGGTCGGTCGGGCTGAGCAATTGCAAATAGTCGACCATGATGAAGCCGAGGGGCGTCCGGGAGTGGATACGGCGGGCTTTGGCGCGCAGCTGCATGATCGAGATCGCGCTGGAGTCGTCGATGAAGATGGGGGCTTTGGAGAACTCGTCGGCGGCCTCCAGCAAGCGGTTCTGTTCCTCGCCGTTCTTGGAAAGGAGGCCGTCGCGGAGGAGCTTCATGTTCACGCGGGCGCGGGAGCAGAGCATACGCAGGGCGAGCTGGGAGGCGCCCATTTCGAGGGAAAAAATGAGGACGGCGGCCGGCGGGCCCTTTTTGGGCAACGCGGCGGCTTCGGCGAAATTGAGGGCGAGGGACGTTTTGCCCATCGAGGGGCGGGCGGCCAGAATGATCATTTCTTGGCGCTGGAAGCCCCAGAGGAAACCGTCGAGGTCCTTGAACCCGGAGGGGATGCCGGTGAGTTCACCCTTCTTCATCATCATTTTGGTGATGACGTTCATGGCCTCGCGCGTCGGCTCGCGCATCTGCTTGGCGCTTTCGCTGACGCGGTTCTGCGTTACGCTGAAGATCTTGGTTTCGATCTGGTCGACGAACTCGTCGATGCCGCCGGTGAAGCCGTAGCAATCGTCGACGGCTCCGGTGGCGGAGCGGATGATTTCGCGGAGCAGGGCCTGTTCGCGGACCTTTTCGATGAAGTAACCGGCTTGGGCGGTGGTCGGGATCCGGCTGCTGACTTGGGCAAGGAATGCGTATCCGCCGACTTGATCCAGTTGGCGGGCGGTCTTCAGTTCCTCGGCGACGACGGAGATGTCGATCGGAGTCTGGCGATTGTAGAGCTCGAGGAGTTTTTCGTAGATGACGCCGTGTTTCGGATCATAAAACGACTCGGGCTTGATCCGGGCTTCGAGGCAGCGGGAGATGACATCCGGGCCATCGAGCAGGCAGCAGGAAATCAGGTATTCCTCGGCTTCGAGGCTATGGGGCAAGGTGCGTCCGACCATCGGTGCGCCGGAGGCGGAGCGGGGGGCGGAACTGGCGGCGTCTTGAACCATGCGGAAGGCGGAGAACTAGGAAGAGAGGCGGGCGGACGGGCAAGCGGAGGTTGTGCACAAGAAACTCCCACGCCCAAAAACGAAGGCCGCGTGAAATCACGCGGCCTTGCGGGCTTGCTGCCGGTCGCCGAAAGCGACCGAGGGAGGAGACGGAGCGGCCCGCGGGGGCACTCCGCCGCAACCGACGGACTTATTCTTTGGCGTCCTTGCGCGGGCGGCGATCGGACTTCTTTTCGGTCCTGTCGCCAGCCGGGGCGGCCTCGACGGCCGCGGGTTCGATGGGATTCTCGGAAACGACATCGAAGCCAAGTTCCACCGTGACATCGGTGTGCAGCTTGATCTTCACGGTGTGCTTGCCGAGGGTCTTGACGGGCGTGAAGAGGAGAATCTTTTTCTTGTCGAGCTCGATGCCGGAGGCGATGAGCTTTTCGTGGACATCCTGACCCGTGATCGCGCCGAACATCTTGCCGCCTTCGCCGGTTTTGACGGCGAACGCCAAGCTCGTCTTTTCGAGCTTCTTGCCCAGTTCCTGGGCGCTCGAAAGTTCGGTTTGCTCGCGCTCCGCGCGGCGCTTCTTGAGCGCCTCGACGTGCTTCTTGTTGGAAGCATTGAGCGTCACCGCGATCTTGCGCGGGAGCAGGAAATTGCGGGCGTAGCCGGCGCGGACTTTGACTTGATCGCCTTCGCCGCCGAGACCGTCGACGGGTTTGACGAGGAGAACTTCTGTAGTGGCCATGATGTTGGTAGGATTAAGGGCGGTTGATTTCGGGTGTCGCGATCCCGCGGCAGCGGGACCGACGGCGCCACGGGAGCGGCGCCGCAACGATGGTTGAAAACGGAGGCGTCAGAACGGGACGTCTTCGTCGAGATTTTCACTCGCGGCAGGCTTGGGGGCGCTGCTGCGGGGAGGCGGTGAATGGCGTTCGGGCGCGCTGCCCGTTTGGTCGAATTCGCCGGACGGGGCGGGCGCGCCGCCACCGGGACCGCCGCGGGAATCACCGAGGAACTGAAATTGCTCCAGCACAACCTTCATGCGGCTGCGCTTTTCCTTGGTGTTTTTGTCTTCCCACTGATCGAGCTTCAGGCGGCCTTCGACGTACAGCGGACGGCCTTTGGTGACATACTTGGCGATGGTTTCGCCTTGTTTGCCCCAAGCTTCCACGTCGACGAAGATGACCTCTTCCCGACTCTCGCCCGACTCCATCTTGAACTGGCGGTTGATCGCCAGAGCGAACTGGCAGATCGACGTGCCTTTGGGCGTCACGCGCAACTCGGGGTCGCGGGTGAGGTTGCCCATGAGCAGGACCTTGTTGAGCGAAGGCATGAGGAGAAGGGGTCGAGCCGTCGCGTCAGGCAGACTGGATAAACGTGCGGTAAACGCTGCCGTTCAGGCGGAGTTTCTCGCGCAACTGGGCGGGAGATTCGGCCGGGCCGGAGAAGTTGACGTGCACGTAGTTCGCGCCGGTCAGCTTCTTGTCGGTGACGCGGGCGAAATCCTTCTTGCCGATGGATTCGACGGCGGTGACTTCGCCTTTCACTTCAGCGATGACTTTCTTCACGCCATCAAGGATCTGGTCGACGGTTTCTTCTTTGCCGCGGTTATCGAAGATAAAGGTGGCGCGGTAGTTGCGGTTGGTTGAGCTCATTTTGGGTCTCTGCGATTAAGTTGGTTCATCGCCGGTTCGGTGCCGCGGGAAAGCAGCAATTCGAGTCCGGAGACGTAGTGGTCGAGTTTTTGAGTGACGGTGATCTGTTGTTCAGGCGTGAATTTTCCGAGGACGAAGTCCGAGAGTTCCATTTGCGCAGGCGACTTGGGGCCGATACCGAGGCGGTATCGGGCAAAACCGTCTCCGATCTGCTCGAGCAAGCTGGCGACACCGTTGTGACCGCCGGCACTGCCGGTGACGGACACTTTGACGAGGCCGAGATCGATCGTGAGGTCATCGTAGACGGCCACGATGGCGGCAGGCTCGACCTTGTAGAAACGAGCCATGGCGGCGACCGAGCGGCCGCTGGCGTTCATGAAGGTACGTGGCTTGAGCAACCAGCGGGTCGGAAGCGTACCGGCATCCCAGCGCGCGACCTCCGCCTCGAACTGCGGGGAGCGTTTCCACTCCAAACCGTGTTTCTTGGCGAAAGCGTCGAGCACCACCCAACCGAGGTTGTGGCGGGTGGACTCGTACTCGCGGCCCGGATTGCCGAGAGCGGCAACGAGCGAAAGGAACATGACTCAAAGAACATTCGCCCAAAACCCGCCGCGCGGACGCGGCGGGCGGGCGGAAAACCAGACTTACTTCTTGGCGGGAGCGGCCGGCTTGGCGGCGGCGGCACCGGGCTTGGCACCGGCGGCCGGAGCCGCGGCCTTCTTGTCGCCGGCGGCGGGAGCAGCGGCACCGGCAGCGGCCGGGGCGGCAGCGCCGTCCGCAGGAGCGGCGGCACCGGCAGCAGCAGCGGCATCGCCGGCAGCCGGGGTGGCCGCGGCGGTTTCCTGGGCGATTTCGGCGACGGGTTCGACGCACGAAACGACGGGCTGACCCTTGGGGTCGAGGAAGTCGACTCCGGGAATAGCCTTCAGGGAGCCGACCTTGATCGTCTCACCGACCTTGAGTTCGGTGACATCGACGGAAATTGCTTCGGGCAGATCCTTCGGGAGGACGCGGATGCGGAGGACTTGGGATGCCATTTCCAACACGCCGCTCTGATTCTTGACGCCGAACGATTCGCCGACGACGCGGACCGGTACACGAATCTCGAACTTTTCGTTCGCCTTAACCTCTTGGAGATCGATGTGAACGTATTTGTCCGTGATCGGGTCGCGTTGGACTTCCTGGAGGAAGGAGAGCGCGGGGCCGGCTTGGCGCTGGATCTCGATGAGGACCGAGCGACCACTGACGGCCTTCAGGAGGCGCGTGAATTCGGGACCATCGACCGAGAGGGACTCCGGCTTGGTGTGTTTGCCGTAAAGGATCGCGGGGACGCGATTGACTTTGCGGAGACGACGAGAAGCGCTGCGGCCCGTCTGGGCGCGATCAGCGGCGTTGAGTTTGAACTGTTGGCTCATGGGTTTCGTTCCCCCTGTCGCCCCGGAATTGAGGGCAGGCGTAGTGGAAAAGGGGAAGAGGGGATACCCTCGGAGGAAGGCAACGCAACCAAAACTTTGACCGAAATCGGAATTTCCGGAGGTAATTTCAAAACGAGCATTGACAAGGTCAGGCGCGACCTTGTTTTTCGCACCTCCTTCCGAGTGGCTTTGGCCGCTTGGATTCGTTGCCCGGTAGCTCAGTGGCAGAGCAGGTGACTGTTAATCACTTGGTCGTAGGTTCGACCCCTACCCGGGCAGCCATTGAGGCCCAATGGTTCACCCACCGTTGGGCCTCTCCCTTTTTTGTCGGTCCGGTTTCGGGTGGCGGTCCTGCTTTGGGCGGGCCAAGGCCTTTTTGCGCCGCCGCCGTACTTGCGGCGGTAAACGACTTTCCGCGCTGCGGACCGCCTGACTTCAGGCGCCACGATCACGATACAGGGCGTGTTGGCGTTGCTCCGGAATTGCAGGCGGCGTTCGATCCCGCAGGCTCGGGCGATGCAGGTCTCTTTTTCCGCGCAAGAAATCATCGAAATCGTTCGGCCCAAGGCGACCAAGGGAGGTTGCGAGTCGGCGGTGGAGGGCATCGCCGCTTTGGCGGACGCCAAGCCCGGCGATCTGTCGTTTTTGGGCAACGCAAAGTACAAGGTCGAGGTTCCCGGCACCGCCGCGTCGGTGGTGCTGTTGCCCGCGGAGCATATTGGCGAACCCAAGCCGGGGCAGTTGTTCTTGTTGGTGGAGAATCCTTCCGCCGCGCTCGCGCGCATCTGCGGCCGGATCGAACAGGCGCTGTGGCCGAAGCCTTCCCCGGGTGTTCATGCCAGCGCAGTCATCGCGGCGGATGCGGCGGTGGATCCATCCGCCACGGTCGGTCCGCTGTGCGTGGTCGAGTCCGGCGCGATGATCGGTGCCGGGGTCCATTTGCAGGCTCAGGTGTTCGTCGGCCGACAGGCCCGGATAGGAGCCGGGTCTTGGCTGATGCCGGGAACTGTCGTCGCGGCGGAGTGCGTTCTGGGCAACCGCGTCAGATTGCAGCCGGGCGTCGTGATCGGCTCGGACGGTTTCGGTTACGAGTTTGTGCAGGGCCGGCACGAAAAGGTGCCGCAGGTCGGCCACGTGCTGATCGGCGACGACGTTGAGATCGGTGCCAATTCCACGCTCGACCGCGCCCGATTCAGCCGGACCTCGATCGGCGAGGGCACGAAAATCGACAATCTCGTGCAGATCGCCCACAACGTCACGGTCGGGCGGCATTGCCTGCTTTGTTCCCAAGTCGGAATTTCCGGCAGCACCAGGCTCGAGGACTATGTGGTCCTCGGCGGCCAAGCCGGCGTCGGCGGGCATATCACGTTGGGCAAAGGGATGAAGGCGGGCGGCCAGGCCGGCATCACGTCCGACGTTGCCCCCGGCGGTTTTGTGAACGGCACACCGGCGATCCCGTACCTGCTGGAACGCAAGATCGCCGTGCTCCAGCAGCGTTTGCCCGATCTGTTCAAGCGGGTCGATGCGCTCGAAGCGCAATGGGCGGACGCAAAAAAGTCTTCCTCCTGAGGCGCGCCGCCCCAACATCCGCGCATCTCCATGAGCGAAACGCGGCTGAAGATCTTCACGGGCAATTCGAATCGTCCTCTCGCCGAGGAAATCTGCCGCTCGATCGGCCTTCCATTGGGCGAGGCGACGGTGACCAGTTTTCCGGACGGCGAGTCGTTCGTGAAAATCAACGAGAACATCCGCGGCCACGATGTCTTCATCATCCAGTCGACCTGCCCGCCGACGAACCACCATCTGGTCGAGCTGCTGATCATGATCGACGCGGCCCGCCGCGCCTCCGCGCAACGGATCACGGCGGTGTTGCCGTTTTATGGATACGCCCGGCAGGACCGCAAAGACCAGCCGCGCGTGCCGATCACGGCGAAGCTGGTCGCCAATCTGCTCGTCGCTTCCGGCGCCAACCGCGTCCTGACGATGGATCTGCACTCGCAGCAGATCCAGGGGTTCTTCGACATCCCGGTCGACCATCTCTACGCGTCGCCGGTGTTCTTCCAGTATTTCGGCAGCCAGAAACGCGACAAACTGGTCGTGTGCTCGCCCGACGTCGGCGGCATGAAGATGGCCGCCGCTTACGCGGATGTGCTCGGAGCCGGTCTCGGACTCGTGGCGAAGAAACGCACGAGCGCGACCAACGTCGAGGCGATCAACGTCGTCGGCGAAGTCGAAGGCTGCGATGTGCTGCTCGTGGATGACATCACCGAAACGGCCGGTACGCTCACCGCCGCCGCCAAGCTGCTGCGCGAACACGGCGCCCGCAGCGTGCGGGCCGCGGTCAGCCATTGCATTCTCAACGAAGTCGCGATCGAGCGGTTGAAGAGCGGGCTGATCGATGAACTGATCACGACCAATTCGACGCCGGTGAACGCCCACGGCTTGCCGGTGCGGGTGCTGAGTATAGCCTCTCTCCTCGGTCAGGCGATCCAGCGCATCAACAGCAACGAGAGCGTCACCGGTCTCTTCCGCGTCAAGGGCTTCTAAGCCAGCGGACCGCAGTTGCGCCGCGGCGCCGGGCGCCCATGGTCTCGGTGCCGTTGCCATGAAGCCGAAGCCGTTTCCCTGTCTCGTCCTCGCCGTCTTCTTCCTTGCGCCGTGGTCGCTGCCCGCAGCGTCGGCGCCGAAAAGCAAAGCGCGCCCACCGGCCAAAGAGCCTGCCTTGACGGTGGATCGGTCGCCGGTGACAGACTCGGCCAAGCCCGGTCTTGTCGTTTCCTACGCCGACGTGATTGAACCCGCGCAGAAGGCGGTCGTTTCGGTTTATTCGACCAAGATCATCAAGGAGCGCATCGCGATCAATCCGCTGTTCCGGCCGTTCTTCGGCAACGTTCCCGACCAGGAGCGGGAGAGCCGGCAGCAGGGAATCGGATCCGGGGTGATCGTCACGCCCGACGGTTACATCCTGACCAACAACCACGTCGTTGAGGGAGCGGACGAACTGAAAGTCACGTTGGCCGATGACCGCGACTTTATCGCCAAGGTGATCGGCAGCGACCCCAAGACCGACGTCGCGGTATTGAAGATCGAGGGTGAAGATCTTCCGACGCTTACCCTGGCGGACAGCGACCGCCTGAGGGTGGGCGACGTCGTGTTCGCCGTGGGCAATCCGCTTGGCGTCGGGCAGACAGTGACGATGGGCATCGTGTCCGCGAAGGGCCGCAGTCAGCTCGGAATTCTGGAAAACGTGAAGGGTTACGAGGACTTCATCCAGACCGATGCCGCGATCAACATGGGCAACTCCGGCGGCGCGCTGGTGGACGCGCGGGGCCGTCTGGTCGGCATCAACAGCGCGATCATTTCCCCGTCGCGGGGCAGTATCGGGATCGGTCTGGCGATACCGGTAAACTTGGCCGCGTTCATCATGAAGAGCGTCGTGCAAACGGGTGCGGTGGCCCGCGGCTACCTCGGAGTCACGAGCGATACCGTGACGGCCGACGTGGCCGAACAACTTGGACTGGCCAAAGGAACCCGCGGTGTCGTGGTCACGGATATCGATCCGGAAAGTCCGGCGGAGAAAGCCGACCTGAAGCGGACCGATGTCATTCTGGCGATCAACGGCCATCCGGTTGCGAGTTGGGAGGAACTGCGGCTGCTGATTTCGCAGATCATGCCCGGCTCGAAGGTGGCCCTGAAAACAGTGCGGGACGGACAGCCCAGAACGGTCGATGTCGTGCTTGGGCAAATCACCGACAATCCCAACCAGTGGCTCGAGGGAGTCGATGTAGTGACGTTGGCGCCGGAGCTGCGCCGCCGTCTGGGACTGAACGATCCAAGAGTGAAGGGAGTGGTGATCAGCGAGGTTGCGCCCGATTCGCCGTTCCGCGATCGCCTGGCGCCGAACATGGTGATTCTCGAAGTGAACCGGGCACCGGTCACCGATTTGCGTTCGGCGCGGGAGGCTTTGCAGCCCGGACGAAATTTGCTCGCGATCTATGACCGCGGCCAAGTCCGGTTCATTGTGGTGACCATCCGCTGAGCCAGTAGCCCCGGAGTTGAGGGAATCCGGCCGGAGCGCCGCGGGCGCGGCTTAGCTGCCGGGCTTTTCGACGGGCAACTTGGCCAGCCATTCCGGCAGGGAATCGGCCGGATAGGTTGGAAAACTGAGTTCAAGCAACGAGACAGCCGGCACCGCGAAACGGGTCGAGCCGGCGCTGCGGTCGACCAGCATGCCGATACCGGCCGCTTGGCCGCCGGCCTGGCGGACGAGCTCAAGGCATTCGAGGACGCGGCCGCCCCGGGTGACGACATCCTCGATCACAAGCACGCGTTCGGTCGGCGAAAGGGTAAAGCCGCGGCGGAGGACGAGGACGTTGTTTTCCTTTTCCGCGAAGATGTAGCGGACCTTGGCCTGACGCGCGACTTCCTGGCCGATGACCAGACCGCCCATGGCGGGGGCGAGGACGGTATCGAAGCCGACGCCGACGGCGCGGATTTTCTCCAGGAGCAAGGTGGCGAGACGCTCCACGGCATCCATGCGCTGGCAAACCTGCGCGCATTGGAAGTAGTGGCCGCTGTGCAGGCCGGAGCGCAGCACGAAGTGGCCTTCGAGCAGCGCGCGGGTGCGGCGGAAAATCTCCAGGATCTCGTTTTGGTCGTGGTCCATGGCGCGACGGTGGCGGTGGGCGGGCAAAAAACAAAATCAATTTTGCCACCGCGGCCGGAGTGGGGCAGGCTGCGTCCGTGTCCCCTCCGATTCTCCCAGCGCTCGAAGACGAACTCGGGGATGTCCTGGAGAAGGCCATGCGCCGGGCGCGGTTGACCGAGGAGGCCTTGGCGTTGCGCTGCGGCGTGGCGGCGGCGCGAATCCGGGACGCGGTCGACTACCGATCGGATTTGGGCGGGGACGAACTGCGGCGACTGGCGGCGGCGCTCGGCCTCAACGAAGTGGGACTGTGCGCGCTGGGGGCGGGGCGCTATCCGTTGCCCGAGATCGGGGCGTTGCCGTTCTGTATCCGGCCGCTGCGGATGCCGCACGGGATCGGCGTGGCCAACGCGTACCTGGTCGGTCCGTGCGGGGCGGACCACGCGGTCCTGTTCGATACCGGTGCGGGCATGCGCGCATTGGCTGAGGTGTGGCCGGCGGATATCCAGAAACTGGATGCGGTGTTTCTGACCCACGTCGAAGCGGAGCATGCGGGCGGACTGTGCGAGGTCGTGGCGCGCTTCAACGTCACGGCCGCATTTGTGCCGGGCGGGGCCGTCGCCCCGTGCGGTGTGCCGTTGGGGGAAGCGGAGCAGCGCGAGTTCGGCAAGATCAAGGTGACGGCGTTTGCGACGCCGGGGCATGCGGCGGCGCACAATTGCTACTTGGTCACGGTGCCGTCGACGCCGGCGGCGACCGGGGTGCTGATTTCGGGCGATCTGCTTTTCGCCGGTTCGGTCGGCGGGGCGCATTTCTCGCAGGAGCAGTTGCAGGCGAATCTGCGCCGGATGCTGGGTGCGGTTCCTCCCGGAACGGTGATTGCCCCGGGGCATGGACCGCTCACGACGGTGGAGAACGAGCTCCGCTTCAATCCTTTCGCGGTTTAACCGCCGCAAGGGACGGTCTCAAAAATGGTCGGGGCGGTGAGATTCGAACTCACGACCTCTACGTCCCGAACGTAGCGCTCTACCAGGCTAAGCTACGCCCCGACATTTTTTCCGGCCGACTTCGTCAACCGGGCTGCAGAGGGAGCCTCACGCTCCGACAGGGCGCAAGCAGAAAAGCGGAAGATTGCGGGCGC
>JACCDS011250333.1_pt1 | contig 19723 bp, 21 predicted proteins | sample 7446441 | NCBI WGS metagenome assembly JACCDS01 (sample SAMN15323445, study PRJNA562643) | freshwater metagenome | isolation source: river surface water | place: USA:Blue River Watershed | collected 2017-08-17
ACATCCTTCTTTGTCACGGTGATTCTTGGATAGCTGCAACAATATCCGGGGCACTTACTGCAGTCGTATTTCACCTTGGCCATGGCACAATTCCTTGATAAACAAAGGAAGATTGTATGACGATCCTAGGTCAACAGGAATTGAAAACGATGGTCGCACAGGCGGCCGTTCAGGAGGTCTCGCAGGGCATGGTCCTTGGCGTGGGTACGGGATCCACGGTGGACTGCTTTATCGACGAGCTTGCCCGATCCGGTGTCAGTCTAAAGGCGGCTATCTCGAGCTCAAAGCGGAGTTCCGAACGCCTGGCTGCGCTTGGCTACACGATCATTGGGCTGGACGCGCTTACCGAGCCAATGGATCTTTACATCGATGGTGCGGATGAAATAGATGCCCAGCTCTGCATGATCAAGGGGGGAGGGGCTGCCCTGACTCAGGAAAAGATCGTTGCAAGCGCTGCCAAGCGGTTTATCTGCATCGTTGACGGTTCGAAGTGCGTCGAGGTCCTGGGTAAGTTTCCGCTCCCCATTGAGGTTATCCAGTCCGCCGTCACCCCGGTGACGTGGGCGATACGTCGGCTTGGGGGTGAGCCTCGCCTCAGGGCTGGGGTCGTCACGGATAACGGTCACCCCATTTTGGATGTGCACGGGCTTGAGATCAGAGACCCTGTGGCCTTAGAGACCACGCTGAACCAGATCCCTGGGGTTGTGACTAATGGTATTTTTGCTCTACGCCGGGCAGACTTGGCCCTGGTGGCCCGCCCGGACGGTATTGTTCGATTGAAACAAAATTGAAATACAGGCGGTCTACACTGCCGTGAACAACCAGAAATAGGAATGACCCATGCCCCAGCACACGTCTAAAGAGTTTGATAAAGAGCTCGAGGTTATACGATCGTCTGTTCTCGAATTAGGCGGCCTCGTCGAGGGAATGGTGCAGAGTGCGATCGAGGGGCTTGAAGCGGCAGATATCGGTCTGCTGAAGGATGTCCTTCATCGGGAAAAGCAGGTAAATCGGATGGAGCTAGACATCGACGATCGGTGTAACCATGTGATTGCCCGTCGACAGCCCACGGCTTACGACCTGCGTTTTGTGCTGACCTGTATGAAGATGGTCCGGGATCTCGAGCGGATTGGTGACGAGGCCGAGAAAATGGCTCGGATGGCGCTTTACATTCACGAAAGTAACTCCCCGTTCACCCCTCGAGTGGATGTTAATGGGATGTACTCGATCGTGTTGAAAATGATGCGTCAGTCACTCGATGCGTTCGCTCGTAATGACCCCTCTTCACTGGCAGAGGTGATCCGCGAAGACATCAGTGTCGATGACCAATTCCGTAATACGTTGCGTTTGCTCATCAGCTACATGATTGAGGACTCTCGAACGATTTCTCGGTCGATCGATCTTCTCTTTATTGCCAAGGCGCTTGAGCGTGTCGGTGATCACGCAAAGAATATGTCCGAGCATGTGGTGTACATGGTCAAGGGTCGCGATGTCCGCCATCAGGATATTGAGGGCGTCGAGAAAGAGCTTCAGTCGGACTGAGTCGTCGCGCGAGCCGCTGACATGAGAACGGCGCCCTTGGGCGCCGTTTTTTATTCTTTGGGAGGCACGTAGCCCGATGCCATTTCGGCCCCAGAGCCGAAGAAGTGGTTTTCCATCTGCTGGCTAAGGTACTTGCGTGCCTTCGGGTCTGATAGGTTCAGCCGATACTCGTTCACGAGCATTGTCTGCTGCTTGATCCACTCTTGCCAGGCCTGTTTGGAGACAGACTGCCAGAGTTTTTTTCCCATTTCGCCGGGGACCGGCGGAAAGTCGAGCCCTTCGGCCTCTTTTCCGAGTTTGATGCAGTTAACGGTTCGTGCCATAAACCGTAGTATGCCACGCAGGATCCATGCTCTTGGGCGCTGGCTAGGATTTCCCGGGCCTTGCGGGGGAATTTAAAAAAAGAAGCGCGATCAGCCCAACCGCCATCACACCAAACGAGATATGGATCGCGCCCTTGCTCTGCGCGTAGGTGATACTGGAATACGCCAGGTAGCCGCAGGAAAGGCAGAACAGGACTGGTGTCACCGGATAGAGCGGGACACGGAATGGGCGTGGACTGGATGGATCGCGGGCGCGCATGATAAATACCGACAGACCCACGAGCATCAGAAAGATCCAGAACACTGGCGCTGTGAACTCAACCATTGCCTCGAATCCTCCCGACTGGAGTGCGCCGAAGCCTACAAGCGCAAGGCTAATCACCGCCTGGGTAATGTAGGCGGAAGTTGGGGATCCTTTGGACGGTTTCCACTGACTCATGAAAGCCAGTCGTGGCCAGTCTTTACCTAGCGCATAGTTTGCGCGGGCCCCTACGATCATCGTTGCATTAATACTCGTGAGTGCAGCGAGTGCCACAAACAGCCCGATGAGCTTCTGCCCCCAAGGACCAAAGGCTTGATTTAACAAATCGGCTGCAGGAGCTTTACTGTTCGCTAGACCTTTGAGTCCAAGACCATGAATCAGTGCGGCGTTGACTAATAGGTAGACGATGGCAATGATGGCAAGGCTTGTAACGATCACTGGGACGATGGTTCTTATCCCCCCTTTCACCTCCGCCGAAATATACGCGGACTCATTCCAGCCGCCATACGTTAAGAGTACGAAGACAAGCGCAAGGCCTATCAACCCCAGTGGAGGGGTCGAAGAAAACGCAGCAGGTGTCTGATCAACAGGGGCTGTAAGCGTAAAGCCCGCAATCACGATCGCTAGAAGCCCGAGAATTTCCAAGACTGTCAGCAGGGTCTGTAGTCCCGATGAGGCGTGGATTCCTGCGATATTGATCGCCGTGAGCACCAGAACAATTCCTACAGCCCAGATAATGGTCGACCGCTCTCCGAGAGGAATGACCTGGGTCATGTAGTCGCCAAAAACAAATGCCAAGAGCGCAATGGATCCCGTATTGATCACCATTGCCTTTGCCCAGGCGTACAAGAATGAGACCCGCATGCCATAGGCACGCGTTAAAAAGTGATAGTCACCACCTGCGTGCGGGTAGGTTGTCGAGAGCTCTGCATAACAGAGCGCGCCAGCCAGAGAGATGACCGCGCCGGCGACCCAGATGAGAAGCGCCCATCCAATGTCACCGGTGACACCAGCCACCATCGAGGGTGTTTTGAAAATGCCGGCACCGACAACAATACCGACAATAATTGCAACGGCGGCGTAAGGCTGTAGTAGCCGCTTTGGAGATGCCTCGAGGTGGTCTGTCATAAACGGCCGTGATTACGAGCGGCTACCTTTTAGATTGAAATAGACGCCACTGCCTTGGACTTCGGCGGTGAGCGTTTTCCCGGTGACCGTCGCTTTTACATGCTGAAGCGTCCCTTTGTCGTCGAGGTAGCTGAAGTGAAGTTTGTCACCCTCAAGCTTCGCGCCCAGAATCGGCTGAGTTGCTTTCCCGATCGTCAGGTTGCCGCCGATTTGTTGGTAGCGCTGATTCAGTGAGAGTTTGGCCTTAGCACCATTAAAGCCTTCAATGGTCCAGTCGCCTGCAACAGCGGCGGGAACTACCCAGTAATAGGCTTGGGCAACAGACGTATTGATGGTCTGGTCAGGTGACCAGTCGCCCATGTGAAAGGCGTGAGATACCACCCGCGTACCGGGCTTCATCTTCAAAATGGTCGGGCGAAGTTTAATGTTTAGATCAGGCAAAAGGTACAGCGTAATGACGGTCGCCTCGGTGAAGTCTTCTTTAAAAATATCGCCATGAATGATCTTGACCTTGTCGGCCACGCCAGCACGGGTTGCGTTACGTTTGGCGAGCGCTGCCATATCGGGGTTGTATTCAATACCGACTGCTCTCGCACCGTGAATACGTGCTGCAGCGATCGGGATCTTGCCATCGCCCGCGCCAAGGTCGTAGACAATATCACTGGCGGTGACGTTTGCAGTGGCGAGCATTTTGTTGACCAGCTCATCGTTAGTCGGCACCCAGATAACGTCTTTGCCTTGTTGGCCTACCTCGGGCTGATACTTTTCATCGCCATATTTTCCTCCGGACGCATTTGCGACCGATAATGCTGCTGATAGCGTCACTGCGCAGCACAGCTTAAGTAAGCGAGACATTTCTGACTCCTTTGATCGTCAAGAGAACTGGGGGGAGAAAACTTAAAGAGCTCGTGGATTGTAGAAACTTTTCTCTTGGGAGAGACCCCCTGATTTGCCCTAGTGCGTCGATTGCTGACTTTCTGGACGGTTTGCCACAAAACCCTCCCGGCCCGACGGCCTGTGGCTACGCCGCGACCTGGGATGACCCACCGTTTCCGGTCGAGGTGCCTTACCAGGTCAGGCCCGACCTTCAGAAACTTGGAGACCGCCCATTGGTCATCGTCGATGATCAATGGTCGTCATGGGTTGCTCAGAAGCGGCATCAGATAAGGGCTGGGACGCTGCCTCTGGTTGGTGCGGCGATGTCCGCAGAGGCCCTCTCTCATGTTACAGGCCTTCTGTCGCGTTGGTTTTGGGAACAAGTGCCCAATGGCCCGCTTCGTCCGGACGGCAGTTTTGGATGGATTGGCGGGGTAAAGCCCAGATCCGATATTGAGTTCTTGGTCGGCCTAACCCTGAGTCTTCAAGAAGATTTTGCGGTCATGATCCCAGACGCTGATGGCAGTCTTCGGGCGCAGATTCTCTCCGTCTATTTTGCAAGTGGCTGGTCGCCAAAGGAAAAGCTTGGTCAGTCAATGGCTGCAATTCATGAGCCCGTGGCAGAGAACCGGGCGTTGATGAAATCCACTGCAGCGATGTCGCAAGCCATGGTCAGTAAAGGCCCGTTCGTCCGATATGTCTGGACTCTCGCGGGGTCTGATGCGCTTGCCCGAGCGCCGGGTCAGGACACGATGGCCTCAGTGGCCCGCTGGGAAGACCTATGGTTTCGTTCAGAACGGCAGATCACGGTGCCGCTCTGGGGGCGGGCGAGCCTTTTTCTCATTCGCGTGGATGTCCGGCCTTTGGTTCAGATGGTGGAGACGCCTGAGCGCCGGGCCGTTCTTGAAGCTGCGTTACGATCCATGAGTCCCGAGGTCTTGGCCTATAAAAGTATCGAGCGGGCCGCCAGGCTGATTCTGGAGAGGGCGCTGCTCAAGTAGAAAGGTGTAGTCGGTTTCATGGAAAACCTATCGTGGGTTCAGATCGTTCTGATTGGCATCATCTTTGTCTGGAGCGGCTTCGTACGCAGTGGTCTGGGGTTTGGCGGTGCAGTGCTGTCCTTGCCTTTCCTGCTTTTGATTGTTAATGACCCCCTTATTTTTCTTCCATTGATTGCTGTGCAGCTGCTGCTGTCATCGGGCTGGATCATCTGGAAGAGTCATGTGCGTCATCGAGAAGCCGCTCAGGGGAGCGATCAAGAGTCGTATATCGATTGGGGTTACCTAAAAAAGGGCCTCAAGATCATGATCATCCCCAAAATGATTGGGGTAGTCGGGCTCTTGACGTTATCGCCGAAGCTGATGAGCATGATCATTCTGGTGATTGTCTCGGCATACTCAATTGGCTACATCATCAACCGGCCTATTCAGCATAAAAGTAAATGGATTGATGTGGGGATGTTAAGCCTTGGGGGCTATATCAGCGGTACTTCTTTGACCAGTGCCCCATTGGTTATTCCCGTGTTTGCGCAGTATGTTCCGAAGCACAAGCTTCGAGATACTTTGTTTGTCCTGTGGTTTATTCTGACAGCGATCAAGCTTGTATCCTTCATCATCGCTGGGGTTGACCTTCAACTCGAGCACCAGCTCTGGCTTTTGCCGTGTGCAGCGATCGGACACGTCCTTGGGGAACGGCTCCATCAGCGTATCGTCGCGGCCGAAACGCCAACGTTTTTCCGATGGCTGGGAATATCTCTGCTCACGGTAAGTATCGTTGGCTTGTGGCGAACGCTACTGGGGCCGTGAGTCTGCGGCCTTAGGTCGCATTGGTCAGTCCTGAGGTCTTTGCGCTGAAGCTGATTAAGAAATCTGACGCAGGTCAGTGCATGGCTCAGCGCCGAAGTCAGGGTGGTCAAGAAAGCGCAAGAGCTTTGCTGCGACGGCGTTGGGGCTTGCCAGTGCGTTGTCCTGCTTGAGCTGGTCGAACCGGGGTCTTGCCGGAAACGCAGAGAGGCTTGTTGCGCGCACCTGTGCCTGCATATCGGTATCGATAACGCCAGGAGCAAGACTCACCGTTCGTAAATTAGGGGGCGCCTCGGTGGCGAGACATCGTGTGTAGTGATCGAGAGCCGCTTTTGTCGCGCAGTAGACGCTCCATCCCGCATAAGGACTTCGCGCTGCGCCGCTTGATACCTGAATAATCCGTCGATCAGGAACCTGCTCTGTAACCGAAACAAACTGGTTCGTAAGCGCAATCGCGGCAGAGACATTCACGGTCACCGAGTCAAAGATCTCCGTATTGGAAAGCTTCCCGTTCATACCAATCGGCAGAAGAAGTCCTGCGTTATTGAGCAATACGGCCGTCGATGCATTCTTCAGAAAGTCACTGAGCACCGGGCTCGACAGGAAATTGACCATCTGTGCTCTGTCGCTCAGATCAATACTGTGCTCGGTGAGCAGGTCTGGGTATTGGTTCTTCAGTGTGGGGTGCGCTTTGCGGGATAGCCCTAGGACGGGATTCCCCGCTGCAAGCAGCTGCTCTGCGATTGCCGCGCCAAGTCCACGGCTATGTCCAGTCAAGACGGTTTTTTTCATCAGCTAATTTTAATCTCTTAAGACCCCCTAAAATGACGTTTTTGGTAAGGGTGCCAGATGGTCTGGGACGTCGTGATAATCGGAGGTGGCGCTGCAGGACTTTTCTGTGCCGGTCTAATCGGTCAGCGGGGGAAGCGCGTGCTTGTGATTGACCACGCTGACAAACTCGGGGAAAAGATTCGGATCAGTGGCGGGGGGCGGTGTAACTTCACGAACGCCCAGTCTGTTCCGGAAAACTTCCTTTCGCTAAATCCGAATTTCGCCAAGAGCGCACTAGCCCGTTACAAGCCACAGCAATTTATCGACTTGGTAAGACGGTATCGAATTGGGTTTCATGAAAAGCACCGCGGCCAGTTGTTCTGTGATGACTCGAGCCAGGCGATTATTGATCTTCTGCTTGCTGAGTGTCGCATTGGGGGAGTCACCATTGAACATCCTGTATCCGTTTCCCAGGTCAGTCCATCGGGGGCTGGTTGGGAAGTTCTGACCTCCAAGGGCAGTCTTCGGGCGGCGCGAGTGGTGATTGCGACAGGGGGGCTTCCCGTGCCTGCTATTGGTGCTACCGGATTTGCGTTGGATCTCGCAAAGAATTTGGACTTGAATGTAATCGAGCCAAGACCTGCTCTCGTCCCGTTGGCATTTACGTCCCATGTATTTGAAGACCTAGAGTCACTTGCTGGCGTGAGCCTTCCTGTGGAGATTCGCGCTGGTGTGGCAAAGCACCGATATGGTGAAGAGCGGTTTGCTGAGGATCTGCTTATCACGCACAAGGGACTCTCTGGTCCTGCAGTGCTCCAGGCGAGTAGCTACTGGGAAGAGGGGGAGCCAATTCATGTGCAGTGGGTGAGTCCATCTCAGCTTCAGGAATGGGCGGATCATCCCGATCAGCGAACGAAGACGGTGGAGGGAATGCTCGCGGGGCTCTTGCCGAATCGTCTTGCCAAGGCAGTTGCAGAGTCGACGGGCTTAAGTGGGCGACGATGGGCCGAGGTCGGCAAGAAAGATCGTCTTCTCCTCTTCAACACGCTGACGCAATGGTCAGTCAAGCCTGCGGGAACACTTGGATGGAAGAAGGCAGAGGTGATGCTGGGCGGTGTCGATACCGAGGCCCTCGATAGCCGATCCATGATGGCCAAGCAGCACCAGGGGTTGTACTTTATTGGCGAATGTGTCGATGTGACAGGCCATCTGGGCGGCCATAATTTTCAGTGGGCATGGGCGAGTGCCCATGCCTGTGCAACATCAATCAACTAGCCGACAGCAATCAACTAACGAAGGCGTTGACCTGTGAATCGAACGGTAGTCTTCTGGTAAGCCTCGCCAGAGAGTGTCTGCCCATCGACTTGGATCTTCATTGCCTGTTCGCTACCGTCAGCGTCCCGATATCTGAGGGTCATTGCATTCCCTGTGAGCCGCCCCTCAATGATCGAGAGCTTTTTGCCTGCTAAGTTGATCTCGCCGTCAACTTTTTGAAAACGCTGACGTAACGTTAATGTGACAGGGCTGTTACCGAGACCGTTGATCGTCCATTGGCCCTCAACAGGGGCAGGAACAACCCAGTAGTAGCCAAAGTGACCATAGGCGCCAGAGATCATCTCATCCGGCTCCCACAGTCCCATCGTGAAGGAGTGCGAGACAACACGTGTTCCCGGCTTCATGCGCAGCAAGATCGGCTTGAGTCTCATATTTAACTCAGGCAATAAGTACAGCGTGACGACAGTGGCTTTAGAGAAATCCTCTTTAAAGATATCCCCGTGAATAATCCTGACCTTGTCTGCGACGCCAGCCCGTTCCGCATTACGACGCGCCAAAGCGGCAAGATCAGCGTTGTACTCAATACCGACAGCCTTTGCACCAAACTGCCGGGCTGCCTGGATTGGGATTTTTCCGTCTCCTGCACCTAGGTCATAGACAAGGTCTTTGTCGGTCACCTTCGCGGTTTCCAGCATCCGAACCACAAGGTCATCAGGCGTGGGGACCCAGATCACATCCTTGCCGTGCTGACCAACGGTAGGCTGATATTGGGTATCACCGCTCTGCTGAGCGGCGGCTTGTGGGCCCACGATGGCGGTCATCAGGCAAAAAAGCCATGCAAAATAGCGATGTTTCATAAAAAGAGATATTTCTGAAAAGAATGAAGTTCCCAATAGTAGCGAAATGCGGGGTCTGCGCAGAGGGCTTGGTCAATGCCGTTTAAAAAAGCCAAAAGCCGCACTTCGGCAAAAAAGGCCGCGCCCAGAGGCTTGTTTGGGAAAGTCTGGCGAATTCTGAAGTGGCCCCTTGCCGTCGTAGTGCTTGCGCTGTTGAGTTACCAGATTGTGATTTTTAGTTCGATCGTCTGGATGCGCTGGAATAACCCCAGCTCTACCGCCTTCATGGATCTTGAGCGCGAGCGATTGGCAAGTCTTCGCCCTGCTATGAAGATCCGGCAGACCTGGGTGCCCTATAACGGGATTGCGCGTTCAATTAAGCAGGCGGTGATTGCTGCGGAGGACTCTGGCTTTAGTCAGCATGACGGTATTGACTGGGAGGCAATGGAACGTGCAGCGCGTGAGAACCTCAAGCGAGGAAAGATTAAACGCGGAGGCTCGACGATCACCATGCAGCTTGCGAAAAACCTGTTTCTCTCACCAGAGCGCAGCTATCTGCGCAAAGCCCAAGAGGTTGTCGCAGCCGGCATGATGGAGCTTGTGCTTGATAAACGAAGAATTCTTGAGCTGTATCTGAATGTTGCGGAGTGGGGCGTCGGTGTCTTTGGCATTGAGGCCGCCTCTCGCCACTACTTTGGTGTTTCCGCATCGGCACTTGATCCGATCCAGTCTGCCTGGCTTGCGTCTATTCTTCCTGCGCCCAGGCGTTTTGATCGTCAGCGCGAGTCCGAGTGGATCAATGAAAAATCTCTGATCATTTTGGATCGCATGCCTAAAGTGGCACTTCCCTAGCAGGGTAGAATCCGCGGCATGCCTATTCCTTCTTTTCAGTCGTCAAAACCCCCTCCGTTAGTGGGCTGGCTTGGGTATGGTGGGCTCATTCCTTTTGTCGCAATAGCGACCGGCCTTCAGCTTAGCCCCGACTGGGCAGATCGTCTTGGTTTGTGGCTACTTGGCTACGGCGCGGTGATTCTCAGTTTTGTGGGGGCGCTGCACTGGGGCTTTGCGATGATGATCGAGGAACTTGCCCTTGCCAGGCGTCATCGTGCCTACGCCTGGAGCGTCATTCCGAGCCTTCTGGGGTTCGTGGCCATCATTCTTGGGCCAGGACTTGGCTATTCGCTGCTGATCGTGGGTTTTGCTTTAGCTTATTGGCAAGACATCGATCTTGCGAATCACACGCCAGTGCCGCCCTGGTATCCTCGGCTTCGAGCACGACTTTCTGCAATCGCCTGTTTGAGTCTCATTTCAGCGATTCTTTTTTAATCTCTTCAGAAGCGACTTCCCTTTATGAAAGCCTTTCGGATTGACCCGGCAGCAAAAGCGATTACTGAGATTGACCTTGTCGATGCGACGGATGCCCTCGTTGCGATCATCGCCCAGAAAGACATTGGATTTGATGAGATTGACGACAACGGTGATCGGCTCTATTTTGATGAAGCCTGCTTCATCAACGAAAAACCTGGCGCTGGGCGTTTTCAATTGGACAGGCTGCCGCCGGTATCTGGAGTTGGTGTGGTCGCAGGCTGGGATCTATCGGGAGATATCTTGCGAGATGTCCAGGTGTCCCACGAAAAACTCACTGCCCGGGTGAAGTTCATCTGACACTGCCGTTTTTTCTCATTTCACACAGGAGCTGAACATGAATAAAGATTTATTTGAAAAAGGCCTAAAGACCCGCCGCGAGGTACTGGGTGCCGACTATGTTGACAGCTCGATTAAGAATGCTGACGAGTTCAATATGGCGATGCAAGAGCTCACGACCCAGTACTGTTGGGGAGATATCTGGAACCGCCCCGGGCTTGATCGAAAGACCCGCAGTTTTCTCAACCTGGCGATGTTGACAGCACTGAATCGTCCGCATGAGTTAAAGCTTCACATCAAGGCCGCACTGAATAATGGCCTCACTAAAGACGAAATCAAAGAAGTCTTTCTGCAGGCTGCGATCTACTGCGGTGTGCCTGCAGGTATTGACAGCTTCCGCTGTGCGAAAGAAGTTTTTAAAGAGCTTGGCGTCTAAGCTAGGCAGCAGTCTCAGTAAGGTCTCGGGCCAGGGCCCGGGCGCGAGTTTCCTCTAAATCTGCCGGCGCTGGGTAGCGTCGGTCAGATTTACCCGCTTTTGCAACCTGCCCCGGGCAGTCGTGACCGACCATCTCTGGAAGGCGCAGTGAACAGGCAATTAAGGCATCTAGATTCACGCCTGTGTCGCATCCCATTGTTTCAAACATATGGACAAGATCTTCTGTACACACGTTACCGGTTGCACCGGGCGCATAAGGGCATCCGCCAAGCCCCCCAAGCGCAGCATCGAACCGAGTAATGCCACAGTTCAAGCCTGCTAGGGCATTGGCAAGGCCCATCGCTCGAGTGTTGTGAAAATGGAGCGTGAGTTCGATATCACGCCAGCGTTCGATAAGCCCCTCACAGATTTGTTCGACCTGGCCTGGGTTAGCCATGCCTGTCGTATCGCAAAGAGTTATTCCCGTAGCGCCTTGTTCGACAAACCAATCACCCAGCGCGATTACATCCTGTGCCGGAACATCGCCTTCCATTGGGCATCCGAATGCAGTCGAGATCGAGATATTGACTGCGGCCTTGCCCTTTGCCGCTTTGATGATCTCTGCGTGAACACGCTTTGACCGCTCCCGGGTCATTCGGGTGTTTGCCAAATTGTGCGTCTCGCTTGCAGAGAGTACGAGATTGAGTTCATCAACTGCACACAAGAGCGCGCGCTCAGCCCCCTTCATATTGGGGATCAAGGCGACGTACGTCACTCCTTGTACGCGATCGATAGCCTTCATCAGCTCTTCGGCGTCGCGAAGTGCAGGAATCGCCTTTGGAGAAGTAAAAGAAGTCACCTCGATCTTTTTGAGCCCAGTACGACTTAAGGCATTGACCATATCGATCTTCTGTTCTGTCGGAACAAAAATGGGCTCGATCTGAAGTCCATCACGCATGGCAACATCGTGAATACTAATTTTCTTACCGGCAAAACGGCTACTAGATGCTGGGCGTTGCGTCATTAGATGACTCCCTTATGGCGAAGTTCGGAGAGCGCGGCATCGGAAACGCCAAGAGACTTCAGCACCTCTTCCGTGTGCTGTCCAAGGGCTGGGCCACCGCCCTTAAATCGTCCTGGTGTTTTTGAGAGCTTGGGGACCACCCCAGGAACAAGCACCGAGGATCCGTCCTCCAGGTTGACGCGCTTCAGCATATCTCTCGCCTGGTAATGTTCATCGGCCACGATATCTTTGACGGTATAGACACGCCCCGCAGGGATCCCGTTTTCCGCCATCAGTTTTAGGGTGTCATCAAGGCTGCGCAGGCAAGTCCAGGCACCAATCGCCTGGTCAATTTTGTCCATATGCTCCACGCGGCCTGGATTCCGGGCAAGGGCAGGGTCATTGCCCAGATCGTCTCGACCGATCAGAGACATCAGTCGTTTGAAGATGCTGTCGCCGTTCCCTGCAATTAAGACATACTGACCGTCGTTACACGGGTAGGCGTTCGTTGGGGAGATTCCTTGAATAGCGCTGCCGGCGGGCTCGCGGATCATGCCGTGGCGGTCATATTCGGGAACCGCACCTTCCATCATGTTGAAGACTGATTCGTAGAGCGCCACGTCAATCATCTGGCCTTGCCCCCTTTTGGCATCCCGGTGGTAGAGCGCCATGAGAATCCCGATGACGCCATGCAGAGCCGATAGGGAGTCTCCGATACTAATGCCCGGGCGCACCGGCGCCTGCCCTGGAACACCGGTGATGTATCGAAAACCACCCATTGCCTCTGCCACCACACCATAGCCCGCGAGATCTCTCAGCGGCCCGGTCTGGCCGTACCCCGAAATACGCAACATAATCAGCCTTGGGTTTTCGGCAGACAGAGTCTCATAATCAAGTCCCCACTTTTCGAGGGTGCCAGGTCGGAAGTTCTCGATGATGACATCGGCCTCGAGTGCGAGCTTTTTGACGATCGCTTGACCATCTGACTGACGGAGGTCGATCGCAACGGACTTTTTATTTCGCGCCTGAACATGCCACCACATCGAAGTGGTGCCCTCCTTGGTGCGCCAGGAGCGGAGCGGGTCTCCCGTGCCCGGAGTTTCGATTTTGATGACGTCTGCACCAAAGTCACCAAGTGTCTTTGCAGCAAACGGTCCGGCAATGAGGGTGCCCATTTCAAGGACTTTTACGCCAGCAAGGGGTAATTGCGCTGTCTGAGTCATGGCTTTCCAGTCTAAGATTCCAGCATTTTAGACAGAAACGCCTTCTTGGAAGGGAGTTGTTCAGATGAAACCAAGCGCGCTGCGGTTGATAGGGTCGATAAGGCGAGTTACCTCGATTTTTCTCTTGATGCTCCTGGCCTCTTTTGTGGCGTCTGCGGCAAAAGCCTCCGATCCAAGTGAAGAGATTGTTTCTGTTAAGACACAGTCGGGCCATGTACAGGCGGGGGTCTTTTCAAGAAGTGGTGCTGCAAGTCAGCCTCAAAAACTGCTCGTCGTGATCTCCGGGCATCCGGGTGTGACGCGCCCGTTTGTCAATGCAGCAGGTCGAATCCAGACAAAACAGGAAGGTAACTTTCTTGTGCGTTCGAAGCGGTTCCTTCTGTCCGATGATGTTGCGACGTTGTTACTTGACTGTCGATCGGATTTCGATACGGTCTGCCCCGATGACTACCAGGCATCGCTTGACCGTGCTGAAGATATCCAGTTACTCATTAACCATGTGCGGACGAAGGCCGCCAGTATCCGAGAGGTCTGGGCGGTATCGACTAGTCGCGGCGTCATCACAACCGCCGGACTCGCGAAACATGTGCCGACTCGATATGCAGGCCTGGTTCACACCGCCGGCACTTATGGGAAGGCAATTGATCAGGGTCTGAAATTCGAGCGGACTGAGGTTCCCCAGTATTTCGTACACCACCGAGATGACCCCTGCCAAATGACGCTTCACGAGCATGCGCAGGCGGTCTCCTCAAAGAACGGGCATCAGCTTGTCACCGTTATGGGTGGCAGCGGATTTCGCGGTCAGGCTTGCCAGGCCTACACGCAACATGGATTTACTGGGCAGGAGCAAAAGGTTGCCCAGGCGATCCGAACTCTTGTAGAGACCGGGCGTACTGCGTCAAATCTCATTGAGTAGCGGTTGATTGGTGGACATGATGATCTCGAGTATCGACAAGCTTCCAAGTCCCTACCGCGACGAGCACGAGGTGCTTCAGCCGCTCGTCGCATCCTTGAGCAGCAGCCTAGACTGGTCTCCCATCGCAGACGATGCCAGGAGTTGGCTTGGCTCGGTGCGGTCGCGCCCGGTATCACTTTTTGCTGTGGAATCCCTGCTGAAGGAGTACCCGATCTCCAGCAGCGAAGGCTTGGCGCTCATGCGGCTCGCCGAGGCATTGCTGCGAATCCCCGATCTTGAGACTGCGATTGCTTTTACAGCAGACCAACTCTCTAGGGCGTCTTTTGAGTCTGAGTCGGACCGGTTATTAGTGGGTCTCTCATCGACGGTCATTAGCCTATCGCGGCGGTTTCTGCCTCAGGAAGATGGGGAGCAAGGCCTGCTTGGTCGACTCGGTGCGCAGGTTGTTGTTTCGGCTGCACTACGCGCTGTTCAACTGCTTGGTAGTCAGTTTGTGATGGGGGAGTCGATCGAGGCAGCTTTGGGCCGTGCCAGCAAGTCTCGAGAGACCGAGATCAGCGTCCGTCACAGTTTTGACATGCTGGGAGAAGGGGCAAGAACAGAGGCAGACGCGTCGCGTTATCTCGAGGCTTATCAACATGCGATTCACGAAATTGCCCAGCAGAACGATACCGCTCTTGCCCCCGAACTGAAGGACGGTATCTCGATCAAGCTGAGCGCGTTGCATCCCAGGTTCGAGGTGCTTCAATCTGATCGCGTCTTTGATGAGATTCTTGAGCGCGTATGGACCCTCTGTGATCAAGCGGCTCGATCGAATTTAAATCTCACCGTTGACGCTGAGGAAGTTGAGCGGCTTGAGCTGTCGCTCGCGCTGATTGAGGCGATTCTAGATCGGATCGCAGTTCATCACTCCGACTGGAAAGGGTTCGGTCTGGCTATTCAGGCCTATCAGACGCGGGCAGCGGATCTTGTTGACTATGTGATTTCGCTTGCGCGGAATCGTAGACTGAGGTTGATGGTCCGCCTCGTAAAGGGGGCCTACTGGGATGCAGAGATCAAGCGGGCGCAAGAGCTTGGGCTTGTAGGCTATCCGGTTTTTACCGCAAAGCATCACACCGATATCTCCTATTTGGCCTGTGTTGAACGCCTCGTTACTGCAGGAGATGTGATCTTCCCGCAGTTCGCAACGCACAACGCGGTCACGATTGCTGCGGTCGTGCAGCTGGCGAGGAAAGCAGGCATTGACTTTGAGTTTCAGCGTCTGCACGGAATGGGCGAAGAGGTCTATCGAGAGCTGCTTGCAGATCAGGCGCTGAACTGTCGGATTTACGCGCCAGTCGGGCAGCATCGGGACCTTCTTGCCTATTTGGTGCGGCGTCTTCTGGAAAACGGCGCCAATTCGTCGTTTGTGCATCAGCTTGCTGATTCCTCGGTCAGCCTTGATGACCTTGTTAGGTCGCCATTGACAGCCCTGACAAAGTCGGCTGTTCCCCTTCCTGGACAGCTTTATGGTGATCGCCGTCCAAACAGCCAAGGGTTAGATCTCGCGATGGCGTCTGTCCGCGCAGCACTAGGTCAAGCATATTGCGATGTGGTCTTGCCTCAATTGCCAGAGACATCCGTAACGGAGCTTCCGTTTCTTTTCGATCGCGTACATCGGGCCCAGCGGGAGTGGGCCAGACAGTCAGTATTGCAACGAGCAGAGATTCTTCGTACTGCCGCACGACAGCTTCAGAGAGAAATGCCGAATTTTGCTGCGATGCTGGTGAAGGAGGCGAAGAAATCTTGGCCAGACGCCCTTGCAGAGGTCCGAGAGACGATAGATTTTCTTCACTATTACGCTGCCTCAGCAGAAGACATCATGCAACCCGTCGCACTCCCTGGGCCAACAGGAGAGTCAAATCGATTGATGCTGACACCCCGTGGCGTCTGGGTCAGTATTAGCCCATGGAACTTTCCTTTAGCGATCTTCTCGGGGCAGCTTGCGGCAGCGCTGGTGACGGGGAATACGGTCTTGGCAAAACCCGCGGAACAGACCCCTGGTATTGCAGCGCATATGGTGGCGCTACTCCACAACGCGGGAATCCCGCAGGATGTGCTGATTCTTGTAACGGGGGATGGAGAGACTGTTGGCGATGGGCTGGTTGGACTTGATGGGATAGCGGGGGTTGTTTTTACGGGGTCCACGAGTGTTGCAAAGATTATTCAGCGCAGAATTGCGGCCAAGGATGGCCCCATTATTCCGTTCATCGCAGAAACCGGAGGGGTGAATGCGATGGTTGTTGATTCGACTGCGCTTCCTGAGCAGGTCGTGGATTCGGTAATTCAGTCTGCTTTTAAGAGTGCAGGGCAGCGCTGCTCTTCTCTGCGAGTGCTTTGTCTTCACGAAGAGATTGCAGACCGGGTTATCGAAATGTTGGTGGGAGCGGTTCGCTGCCTCTCGATTGGCCGTTCCGAACGATGGGATACGGACCTCGGTCCTTTGATTGATGAAGAGGCGCGCCGAGTGGTGCAGAATGCAATCGATCAGCTCCGTTGTTCTTCAAAGCCAATTTTTCTCTCCGATGGTCCTCTCGACACCAGCGACACAGTCGTTGGGCCAACGATTTTCGAAATTACAGACCTCTCTCGGATTCGAGGAGAGATTTTTGGTCCGGTACTTCAGGTGATGCGTTGGAAGGGGGATGCTCTTCCTCTGATTGAGCAGATTAACGCACTGGGTTATGGCTTAACTTTTGGGCTTCAGACTCGTATCGATTATCGTATGGACCAGTGGGCGCAAGTGGCTCGGGCTGGTAATGTCTACGTCAACCGAAACATGGTGGGCGCAGTTGTGGGTGTCCAGCCATTTGGCGGCAACGGGCTGTCAGGCACAGGCCCCAAAGCAGGCGGCCCGCATTATCTTCAGTCATTCTGCATTGAGCGCACCTTTACGGTGAACGAGACAGCGCTTGGGGGAAACATATCGCTGCTCTCGTCGGCAAGCTGACGTCTAACACTAAGCGCTCGCAGGCTCAAAGGCGTCCCAGGCAGCGAGTGCCTCTGCGCTGTACATCAAGGAGGGGCCGCCGCCCATGTATACGCAGACATTCAGCATCTCTTCAAGCTCCGCTCGGGTTGCACCAAGTTTGCGCAGGGCTTTGACATGAAACCCGATACAGCCGGAGCAGTGTTGACTGATCCCGATTGCCAGAGCGATCAGTTCTTTGTGCTTTGCACTGATGGTGCCTTCGGCCATCGCTGCCTGGGCCATCTGGGAGAATCCTGTCATTGTTCCGGATTGGCTTTTTCTGTAGGGGCCAAGTGCCTGGTTAATGTTTTGTGTTAGTCCAAGGTGGTCAAAAGTACTCATTTCAGGCTCCTTTAAAAACATGATGTTGGGCTGAGACCGATTATCCTATTGTCCGCGGGCAGACAGTTTGCGTCAGATCATCCGGAGGCATTTAAATGATCACAGCGGTCGATAGTTTAGAAATCGAGATCCTTGTCGATAACACCACAGATATGCTCTCAAGCACACCGGCCGGTGTGGAGAGTGAGTCTGCAAGACTCTTTCGGCGAGGGGGGCGGATGACGGCAGGACGTTGCTATTGCTGTGCGGCCCATGGACTATCTTGTCTGATTAGGGCGCGACGCGATGGGCAGACCCGAACGGTGTTGTTTGATACCGGACCTGAAGAGTATGCGTTTGAACGTAATGTGACACGGCTCGGAGTCGATCTGGGGACTGTGGATGCGATCGTTCTGTCCCACGGGCATTGGGATCATGCCGGCGCAGTTTTGCTCGCCCTTCAGATGATTCGCACGGAGAACGGCGGTCGGACTGTGCCCTTTTACGGACACCCTCACATGTTTGGCCAGCGTGCCGTCAAGCTTCCGAATGGCGAACACCGACTGATGGAGGAAGTCCCAAACCCTGCCACGCTTGCCAACCATGGGGCGGAGGTGATTCTTGAGCGCTCAGCGTTATCGATCCTAGAGGACATGTTCTTTGTCAGTGGTGAGATTCCCCGTAAGACAAGTTTTGAGCGCGGGCATATCGGTCAGGTTCGCCGGACGGCTGACGGCGGTTGGGAAAACGATGAGCCGCTGATTGACGAGCGTTGGCTCGGAATTGAGGTCAAAGGAAAGGGTCTTGTTATTCTGTCTGCCTGCTCACATGCAGGAATCGTTAATGTCCTGAACCACGCGAAAGCGCGTTTTTCGGACGTTCCGGTTCATGCGGTGATTGGCGGTTTTCATCTTTCTGGTCCGAATGAGGCCGTGATTGAGCAGACCATCGATGGCATAACGCCATTTGCACCGAAGCTCATCGGGGCAGGGCACTGCACCGGTTGGCGAGCTATTGCGGCCTTATCAAACGCTTTTGGGGATAAGGTGCTTGCGCCCTCTGCCGTGGGGAAGCGTTACAGCTTTTAATGGTTGATTGTTGCTAGTGTTGCCACGGACACATGAATCGCCTCTCGAAGCCCGCTTTGTAATCGTGATAAGTCCAGTTGTTACAGACGATCCGATCGATAAACAGAAAGACGAGTAACAGTCCTGCGATTAGCGCCGCAAGAAGTTTTAGGTTGCCCACGAAGGCCTATCGTACGGACTCAAGGCTGGATCTACCCCCATCAATATGTAGGGTCTGACCGGTCATCCAGCCTGAGTGCTCTGATAACAAGAACATGGCCATTTCCGCCATTTCCTCAGCGAACCCGAGTCTGGGAATTGGGTGCATGGCGGCAATCGCTTCCCTCATTTTCGGGTTTGAAGTTAACGGCTTGGCAAGTGGTGTGTCGGTCAGGCTTGGCGCAATAACATTGATTCGGACCTTTGGTGCAAGTTCGGCTGCGAGGGACCGCGCAAGGCCCTCAAGCGCGGCCTTTGCCGTACCGATTGCGGCATGGTTAGCGAATCCTCGGCTCGCCGCGATTGATGAGAACAGGACAACGGATCCCTGCCGCTGCGCGAGATGGGGAGCTGCTGCCTTGATCGCCGCAAACGCGCCTAGTACGTTGATCTGAAAGCTCTTGAGCAGATCCTCTGGGGTGGTTCTTGAGAGTGGTTTGAGGTCGATTGTGCCAATGCAATAGCCCATGCCATCCAGGCCGCCGGATGCCGCCTGGGCGACGGCCTGAGTGACGGTGTCGAGGGATAAGGCATCCGCCAGCAATACCCTGTCCTCGGGGAATCCGCTGGCGATGGCGCTTTCAGCCTTCTCGGTGCTGGACGTCGTGACGTACGTCGTGTGGCCTTGGCTGTTCAGGCGGGTGGCGAGTGCTCCGCCGATACCGTCAATCCCCCCGAAAATCAGGTAGTTTTTGGGTGTGGTCATCATTGGGTTTTCCCCGGGTTCGAAGTTGAGGGAGCCTTTTTCTTGCGACAGGCATCGGAGCAGTATTTCACACTGTCCCAGTTCTTCTCCCAGGCCTTGCGCCAGGTCATTTCCCGGCCACAGGCCAGGCATAGCTTGCTTGGAAGAAAGCTTTTGTTGCCGCGAAAACTAGCGTTTTTCAAGAGCTAGACTCATTTTTATTGGTCAGAAAAGAGCATAATTAGACACCGGAATAGCTAGCTGGAACCCCCGTTTTCAAGGGGAAAACCTTGATAAAACAGTTTTCACAACCTGCTAGAATTTCGCCAGTTTTTTCATTTTAATCATTACCTGGGAGTCACCATGGCAACAAAGAAAGCGCGTCCGGCAAAGGCGGCAAAAGCG
>JACCDS010535724.1_pt1 | contig 19713 bp, 9 predicted proteins | sample 7446441 | NCBI WGS metagenome assembly JACCDS01 (sample SAMN15323445, study PRJNA562643) | freshwater metagenome | isolation source: river surface water | place: USA:Blue River Watershed | collected 2017-08-17
TTAAATTTCCGTTTATACTGATGGTGCCAGCAGGTAAATTTTTAACACCTGAGTTCGTTAAATTTAAATGATGGTAGGTTGTATTGCGAAGAGTTTGATTACCTGCAAGACTATAATTTACAGTGTTTCCAGCTACACTGAAGTTTACAGTTGTAATAGTAGGTGCGGTACTGGTATTGATGTTAATGATGCCATTGGCATTATTATTTAATGTACCAGCCCCACTTAAACTCGTACTAATTGTTAAGGTGCCCTCGTTGAAATAAGTACCAGATATGATTAAATTATTTATGCTAAGGTTTCCTGTAAGTTGAAATCCTGCACCACTTAGCGTGTAGTTACCAGTACCAGAAGTAAAAGTTCCGAAATTATATAAATCGCCTGAAATGTTTATAGGGTTATTTATGCTGTTCGAAAATGTTCCTGTTGCTGCGATATATACATGTTTTAAATTTATGGTAGACACAAACGAATTGATGGAAAAAGTGCCATCGATATCAGATACACCATTTACAGTAAAGTTTTTTCCGTTGGTAGTAAGTTGACTTGTATTTAACAGAGAAAAATTATTATTAATGGTTGTTGAGGAAGCTAAAGAGATGCTAGCCGAACCTTTCATTGTAAAATTGTTGAAGCTTGCATCTGTTACCGATTTTGTACCACTATTTGATAAAATGATATTATAGAAATCGATGCTTGATGCTGTTTGTGTCGTACCATTTAGCTCTATGGTTCCTGTTTCAGGTGTTACCGTTCCAAGGTTACTAAAAGTACCAGAGAATGCTACATTATTATTTGAGCCACCAAGAATTGTTGAACCGGATGCATTGCTAAAATTTGTAAATTGTAGATTAGTACCTGTACCAAAACTTAGTCTTCCTGTACTGCTGGCATTAACAACTAGAGGACCTGCAACTACATTGCCGGTAAATGTAGCAGTGCCCGCCGTTTTTGTAATGTTAATACTTCCTGTTGTAGTAAAACCATCAATCGTTTGATTGAATCCGCCTGTGAAGGTAAAATTAGAACTTCCACCAATAACATTTGCGCCAACAGCAATGCTTAGATTTCCACCTATACTTACAGCAAAATTATTTGTGTTGAGATTTCCTGCAATCACATTAATTCCGCCACCTGAAATTGTTTTGGCATTATTTAACGTAGTAGTGCCTGTTGTATTTATTTCTACACCTGCACTAGTGATGGTAGAAACAGGCCACATGGCATCAGTAATAGTACCATTCACGTTTGTGTATTTAAAAAAGATTGACGAACCAGGAGTATAGGTGCCAGATAATGTAACTAAACCGATAAATTCTATAATATTACTTACGTTAACTGAAGCTTGAAAAGTTTTTGTACCACCAGATAAAACTAAATTACCATAGGTGGCAGTACGAACAGTTTGCGCACCAGCACCTAAATATTTTACAGTGCTTAATCCAGTTTGTGTAAGTTGGAAGTTGACAATGCTCCCTCTGAAAGTCATGCTACCACCCAAAAAATCGGAAAAGGTAAATCGTGTTCCTGTAGTAGTGCCAGAAGTATTAAAGGTAATGTTGCCCAAACAATCGAAAGTACCCGCGCTTCCTACATTAACAACATTCATTCTGTTGGCATTTGAGCCACCTAAAATCATACTACCAGTAGTAAAATCACCATTGTTTACATTAATGGTATAAAAAGCATTTCCAGGAGGAGTACTCATAGTGGTTGCTCCTGTTACGTTTAAGCTGATGTCGGTATTGAAGTTCAAATTTGCTGCAGTAGTTCCAGTTCCACTAACTTGTAAAGTATTACAAACTGCATTTGCATCAACGGTGATCGTATGATTTATAATTCTTACATCATCGGCAGTGGTAGGAATTTTTTGGAAACGTACCGTATTGGCAGAACTCATGTTAGCTGTTGCATTGCTCGTTAAAGTTAATTGAGTGTTGCTTTGTATGCTAGCTACTGTACCTATAACAGTACCCAAAATATTAATGATTGGTGTGCCAACCTGCAATTGAGTAGTAAAAGTAGTACCATTACCCGTTACTATATTACTAGTAGTGCTTGCATTGATAGTTCCAGTTAAATCGACGTACCAAGTGTTTAAGCTATTCCAGTTTCCAGCGCGATTCGAAATTATTGTTGCAGCTTGCGTATGAAAACTCGTAAGAAAAAAGTTAGTTGTTAGGTAAACAATTAATAACAGAGAGTTTAGTTTTTTCATAATTTGTTTTTTTGGGTGTATACATTGAAATTACTTGGAGAGTTAAGTAGTATTCAATTGTTTTATAGTTGTGTATTTTATCTACATTTTCTTATCAATAAATGCTCTAAATTTTGGGCAAAGCAGTGGCTAGTGTAATGTTTCCACTACTTTTTTAAATTTTATTCTGTATAAATTGAATTGGGTAAAAAAACTTTTTTTGTGTCTTATAGAACACAAATGCATTAACGCTATTTCTAATACTATGCCAATTGAAGTAATTTTATAAAACCCTTGTTAGTGCAATAAATTCAATGATTTTGAAATTAGGAATGCAATATTCCTCCGTAATTGGGAAATTTTATCTAACAATTGGTAAATAAAAAATCATGTTTGAAATTAAATAGAAACAGTTAGTTGATTTATTTCCCTTTTATGATTTCTATTCCTTGTTTTTAAGAATTTTATAATTGTAATTAATAATTATTTTATGATTTTTTTCAAAGGGTTAATCATTACTTTTTGATGAACTTAAATATTTGGTATTCCCCTTTATTTTCAACACGTAAGAGATACATTCCATTGTTTATATTTTCTAGAGTTATACTAGCAAGCCTATCACTAAAGGTTAAATTTCCTTCCATGAGTTTACTACCTACTAAATCAAATAGTTCGTACCTGCATTTTTCATTTTCTAATTCTTTAAAATTACTTTGCAAATAGATTCTATCGGAACTTGGGTTCGGATAAAGCACTAAATCATTTATGTTAGATTTTGTAGTTTGTACTCCAGTTTTTGTTTTATCGAAAATTATTTCAAAACGATTATTCCCATAACTGTTCGCATCGTTTGTGATATTAAAAGTATAATAATTGTTTTTTCTGATGTCGGTAGTTATCGAAAGATAGTGGTCTATTAAATAAATATTTTGATCAGATGGAATACTCTCCATGCCTTCAAGAGATAATACATGTTGACCAAGTGCTATGCTGCTTGAGTCGTAACTCCAAATTGATAATTTAATGGTATCAATACTATTGATATTTGGTATGGCATTCATGCTCATGTTTAATCCGTCGGTGCTTTTTGAATAAACATTAATGGAGTTGTTGAAAAACTTTAGCATATCGCCATCATCATTGCCTTTATAGCTACCATCAGGATATAAAATTATTAGGCTTTCATCCACTTCATCCGGGTTCTTTATAAAATTTATTTTTAATGCTGGATACTTACCATTATTAGTTGATGGATTTCTAAAATAGTTGTTACCCTCTGTACTTACTTTTGCATTTTCTGTAAATGTTATTTGTGGTGAAGGCGCATTGGCACGAACAAAGAATGCTTGTCCTGATGAAATATATTTTGTCATTCCATTAATACTCGCACCGGTAGTTGCATTAAAGGCTCCATAGAGTGTGGTGTTCGGATTAAAGCACCAATATTTATTTTCTATATTCGACTTAATTAATCCTGCGGTGTCGAAATTAATAGGACTAGCATAAGGATTTCCGACTAGATTAAAACCATCGTTATTACCAGATCCTGTATTAGTAAAACTTAAACTTGGAGAAATATTTCCGGTATTCAATGTTCCAATAAAATCAATGATTACATCATCAGGTACCGTCCAATTTAAAAATGGATTTGCTAAATTTCTACTGCCACGTACAAACACTTCAGCTCCTATACCTGTAGGTATTGTGTTTGAAATATTTGTTGGGTTGGTCCAGCCATTATTTAAACTTCCACTTATATTTTCTGTGTAAGTTCTGATAGATGCATTACTCGCAAATGGATTAACATCAAAACCACCAGCCGCTTGCGCAGGTGCTGTTACAAAAATATCGTCTTGGTATTGCGACAATGCGATACTTCCATTCACATTTACCCCCGATGATAAAAAACGCCATTGACGTTTATTGTTTCCACCAGGAATAAATCGTTCTACAGTAACATTTCCAGTAATTGCACCGGTAACTTTCGCAACTCTAGCAGTGCGGGTTCCACTTGAAAGTAAAACTAAGTTATTGTTTGTATTTAAGGTGCCATTTGTAAGGCTCAATACTTCCGTAACACTGATTACATCGTTACCAAATCTAACACCATTTGTTTTGTTTATACTTAAGTTTTTTATAATTACTGGACTTACAAAAAAATTATTAGGGATGGTAACTAAACTTCCCAAACTATTGCAGTCGTTAAAGAGTAAAGAAGCTGTTTTTGCTAAAATTACTTTCGGTAATGGTGATATGGAGGTAACTGTAATATCATTCACAAGTTCTAAATTCTCTTTAAATTCGATGCCTGCGTTCCCAAGATTTGTTATAAATAATTCTGTACTAATTCCAATGTTAGAATTTATACTAACTACACCGCTCGTTTTAAAAAATTGTAAGGTGCTAAAATAATAATTGGTAGCATCTAAATTTATTGAACCCAAATTATTATTAGTACCTGAAAGGGTGAGGGTATTAATTGCATTATTACAATCTCCTGCTTTTATGATGCCATCGCCAGCAATTGTATTTTTTATTTCTAAGCTAGCATTAAAACCTGCAAAGTCAAACACACCAGAGGGATTAATGGTTAAATCATTAACGATTATTGATGTGGCAAAACTAATTCTACCTGTTGTAATTTGTATGGCATTGAAAGTAGAAATGCCGTTATTGTTTGAAAAAGATTTGTTATTACCGGTGAATTGTAGACTTGCAGAAGCAGTAGATAAAGTTGTTCCAGAACTAGCAGAAAAATTTCCACCTAGTGTATAGCTAAAATTTGAAAAGTTAAAACTTGAGGTATTGTTTAATGTTAAGTTATTTCCGATGCTTAAATTTCTAACACCTGTTGTACTTATGCTACCATTTAAGGTAAAATTATTTGCAATACTACTAGTTCCTGTACTCAAAGTTTTAACTCCAGAACCCGAAAGTGTTAAGTTGAAATAGTTAATTGGATAGACATTCTGATTCCCGGCAAATAAGTAGTTTACTGTATTACCAGTAGTATTTGCTAATACGTTACCAATATCTAGACTCCCTGTAAAATTTAAATTAAGTGTACCAGTGCTTCCATTGATAAGTGTTCCGTTACCCAAAGGAGATACATTAAAAGTAAGTATGCCATTGTTTGTATAGGAGCCTGTACATGTTACTAAATTATTGAACGTAACATTACCTGAAATGGATTTATCAATCCCTGTTAATTCAATGCTACCTGTACCACTCGAAAATGTTCCATTGTTGCTTATATGTCCAGCTACATTGTAGCTACTGTTGATGGAATCGTTGAATGTTCCGCCTGTATTTACAATAATGGAGTTAAATTGTCGGACTCTATTACTTGATATTTTAAAGGTTCCACTGCTTCCACTGCCTATAATGAGCGAGTCGATAATATTGATGTTAAAACCTGTCGCTTGAAAAATACCAGAGTTATTAATTACCATGTCGCCTACAACGTTTAGCGTAGCTCTTTGTTGAACTCTAGCGGAGCCAGAAATGATAAATCTATTGTTTATAAAATTGAGTGCTGTACTCATTGTTTTCGCTCCCGAACCTCCCAACTCTAAGTTAAAATAAGTAAAGCCTGCTATATCCTGAGCTGTTCCAAGGAATCGTACCGTACTAGTACCAGCGTTGAATGTTACACCAGATCCCGTAGTAGTTCCATTGATAGTGATGGAGCTTGAATTTCCATTTAAAGTTCCAGCCGACAAGCTTAAATTTCCTGTAAACACGTGGGTTCGGTTACTGCCAAAATTTAAGGTTGCCCCACTTCCACTAATGGTAATTCCACCTGCATTCACATTTCCTAAAAGAGTAGCTGAGCCAGCAGTTTTAGAAAATAAAAATAATCCTGTCGTAGTAAATCCATCGATGTTTTGAGTAGCGTTTGCTCCTCTAATGTTAAACTGACTAGTGCCTCCATTATATGTTCCCGTATTGATGAAATCAGCCGCTACCCTTACTTGTGCAGAGTTTGCATTGAAAATATTTTGATTAACGAGGTTGCCATTAAAAGTAAGCAGGGAGGTAGTCCCTGTAAATGTTCCTGCATTGGTGAATGCTCCAGCAACTGTTAATGCAAAATTGTTGGTATTAAAACTTGCTCCCGATGAAATTTGCATGGGGCCGGTGTTTATTATTTTAGTTCCTTCAAGTGTAATTGTTCCAGTATTCGATATCCTAATTCCTCGTGTACCGTTGAATGTGGTTGGCCATTCAAAACTAGTTGCTCTAGACACTGAAGTATTATAAACGATACCAGCATCTGCACCATATGTAGTTATGGATGAACTTACACTTGCTGTACCTTCTATAGTTAATACTCCATTCACCGTTGTAGAACCACTTACCGTTTTTACTCCAGAGCCAGCAATGGTTAAATTATTATAGATAAGTTCTTTCATGGTTTGTGCTGAATTGCCATCGTATACAATGGTACTAGATGATGTTCCGGGATCTAAAACGAAGGAAGCCACAATTCCTCCAAGTTCTAATGTTCCTGAAGAACTAATATTTATCTGACAACCTGTTGTTCCTGAATTTGTGTTTCCAGTAATGTTTAATCTACCTGTACTTATATTAATAATGTTATTATTTCCAGCAACAGTTGCTTTCATATTTAAATTAACACAGTTGATGGTACCTGCCCCTACATTAATAATACTCTGATTTCCAGAGTTGGGCTCGTTCATTAATAGATTGCCATTTATGGTTAAGGTATTGGTGCCAAGAATTTCTAAAATTGTACTAGCATTTGCAATTTCCATCGTTAAGCCTGCACAGCTAAAATTTCCATCAACAGTTACTGTATTTCCAGATGAAATGAATGCCAAATCAATCGGGCCTATCCCTCTGGAATTCCAACCTGCATTGTTCATTGGAAAAGCTGCATTGGAAACCAAGGTTAATTGTGTTGCACTTTGTATCGATTCTACGATGCCTATTATTTGATTCGAAGTATTTAATAATTGATTGCCAACACTAATATTATTTGTAAAATTCGCGATTGCACTTCCTGTTACTATTCTAGAATTAGTAAGTGCTACAATTGTGCCTGGTTTAGTAACAGTAATTTGCCAAGTATTGGGATCGCTCCAATTGCCACTTTGTATGGAATTGATGTTCGCCGCTGTTGTATTTTGAATGTTAATGAGTAAAAGAATAAAATAGAATACAACAGATATCTTATTAATGTATTTCAGTAGAATCATACGATTGTAGAATTAAAATTTGGGTATCTACATTCGTATTTTTCTAATTCTATGCCAACAGGAATAAAAAATAGAAAAGCCTTGTTTTACTAGTAAAAACAAGGCTTTTGAAGGTTAAGAATATGCTATTCCTCCGAAATTGGGAGATTGATTATTGCTTTTGGGCAATTGAATTTTTTATGAAGAATCAGTTATTCTTATTCGATGCTAAATTTTGTTTGTGCAATTTCCTTTTTACTTGTACTTAATTTTAATATGTACATTCCACTGCTTAAATTTTTTACCTGAATACTTTTATTTTTTATCAGTTCGAAATTTTTATCTTCTATGATAAGTGAACCTTTGGAGTCATAAATTTCTAATTGAAAAATACTTTCAGTAGGTGCATCATTATTCAAACGAATAGAAATTTCATCTTTTGCGGGATTTGGATATACCTCTATGCCCCATTTTCTTTTTTCATTTTTATCATTGATACCAACTCTTATGCTCTTTCCAATGCCTAAACAGTATTCGCCTAACCATAAACTATCGATGGTGATATTACCAGTTTTATTAGTTTTACTTGGTCCAGTTTCTAACGTATAATAAGGGAATTCTTTCCATACTTCACTAGCATTTTTTCTATGTAGTAATAAAATACTATCTTCATTTACAATGTTAAGTAAATGGTCTAAGTAATAATTACCAGTATAAGATCCAACTCTTCCATCATAAGAAACTCTTGCATTTGCTGTAAAGTTTGATGATAATAAACCATCAACTTTCCAATATCGTTGTGGCGATATGCGTTGAATATTATTCGCAAAGGCACCACCAGCTCCAGTATAATAATTTTCTATGCGCAATAAAGTAGAATCTTGATTTGTTAAAACATTAACATTCATTTTTGCTAATACAAAATTTGCATTACCCGTTCCATATATTTTTTTATGATCCGATGCTCTTGCCATCAATACTAAGTCGTTTAGATTTAGCACAACCATGCTTGGTTTAAAAGGCGATTCAATTGTTAATACTGCATTAGGTCCACTTACCTTTTGTTGTACTGTGTAAATTTGATGTTGCTCGTTAATGAAACTAATTTCCAAGGGTACATTGTTATGGAAATTTATATTGTTGAATTTACTTTGTTTAATGTAAACCTTATTCTGATGTTTATTGTTGATGAATTCATATTGATTGGAGTCGATACTAAAATTCGACCATCCACCTTGTTTAATCCAGTCGTTTAAATAATCCGATAAATTAATACCACTTGCTTGACTTAAGCCATTGATGAATTCATCGTTGGTGATACTCTTGTATTTATTTTGTGCTAATACTGTTTTTAAACTTCCAAAGAACAAACTATCGCCCATGTATCCTCTTAAATTATGGGCCATGAGTGCACCTTTTAAATACACATGATCGCCATAAGTATAAGCATGTGGCACATTATCTAAATTGATAAAGCCTTCTTTGTATCCTGAGAATTGTAGTATATTTTGATGTAAGGTTTTTATACCTGCTATGTATGCGCTTCTACCTCTTACTCCTTCTGTGTAAATGTATTCGCAAAAGCTTGCCCAACCTTCGTTTAACCACATCTCTTCTTGTGAGCTGCATGTAATTAAATTGCCAAACCAATGATGAGATAATTCATGTACAAGCACACTGCTGTAGCTATTTAAATTATTAATGAATGAACGTGGGTATGCAATATTTGTAGCATGTTCCATGGCACCATTACTAAAAGGCACTAAAGCATAACCAACTCTATTCCATTCGTAAGGTCCAAAACGATTTTCATAAATAGTTAGAGCATCGTTTAATACTTGAACATTTAGATTAGTATTGTTTGAATCGCTGGGTAAAATGGCAAAGAGTATTGGTATATTTTTATTGATTCCAACATGTGATTTCTGATAATCGACATAATTGCCAACTGCTACAGATGCTAAATAACTTGGTATTTGTTCTTTTAATTCCCATGTTCTTGTTCGGTTGCCATTGATAGTAGTATCTTTTGTTAATGTACCATTGCAATAAGCAATTTTACCATTGTTAGTAGTGATATTAAAAGTGTATGTGCTTCGCTCCATGAAATTGTCGAAGCATGGAAACCAAACCCTGCCATAATTATGAGGATCGGCGCCGAACCCAACGCCTAAATTATAGGCAAATCCGTTCTGAAAATAAAAACCGCCCCAACCAGTTACATCTCCAATCGGTGTTCCTTTATAGTAAACCTTCACTTCAGTGCTATCATCAGTATTTAATATACCTAATAACTTTATACTAATTTTTGAGTTTACATGTTGATGATTTAGTTTGATTCCATTTTGCAAAACAGAATCAACCGTTAATGCTACAAGGTCGAGGGTAATATATTGAACATTGTTTTGTTTCGACTTAAACTTAACTAAAGTGTTTCCTGAAATCTTTTGATTGCTAAAATCAGTGATGTTTAAACTGATATTATAATGCAAAATATCTACCGTATCCGAACGTGGATCGTAAGTTTTTATAAAACTTGCATCCACATTCGCATGTCGGTAAGTATTGGTTTGTGCAATGCCAAAAGTAGCTACTAAAAGCATTGCTAGTATTCCAAGGTTTTTTTTCAATTTAGTTGTTGTATTAGATATTAGGTTATTAAGTTAATAGGTTATTAGGTTAATAGGTTATTCGCCATTTCGCTAGTTTGCAAATTCGCTAATTCGCTAATTCGTTAGTTCGCTATCCCGATAGCTATCGGGACGCTACTTCACTCTCTTCCAAGTATCAGTTCTTCCAATCATAGAAATACCAACATAACCTCGCACTTCTAGTGTATTGTCGTTGGTCATTTTAATATTGCAACTGTAAGTTTTACCACTCTCCGAATCGTAAATTGTTCCATCTTTCCATGCTTTACCACCTTCGTATTTGAAACCAATCATGTTTACCATGCCGAGTAATGGAGTATTTCTTTTGCTTGCATCTGGATTATTTTTGTCGACTTTCGGTTTTCCTTGTTCATTTAAAGGATCGCGTAACCAGATAATTTTTCCAGCATATTTATCGGCATATTTATATATGCTGATGTGAGCTTTGCCGCTACCTACTAGCCATGTTCCAACAATTTTGTCGGCCTCGTTACTTTGTGAAATACTTAATAATGGACTAACCAATACTGTTAATAATGCGATAATGATTCCTTTTTTCATGGTGTTATTATTTGTTTAATACTAATGTAAGCTTTATTCTTCAAAAATCAATTGGACTTTCGGTTATACAATATTTAGGGCATTTAGTATATTTAGCCCAAATTAATAGTATGAGTATAACAATTGGTACGCCCTACAGTTCTAGTGCTAAAAAAGCACTGTTATTAGGCTCTGGCGAACTTGGCAAAGAAGTAGTTATTGAATTTCAACGTTATGGAGTAGAGGTAATTGCCCTCGACAAGTATGAACATGCTCCCGCAATGCAAGTAGCCCATCGTTCATATGTAGTAAATATGTTGGATGCCGAAGCTATATCTGAAATTATTAGAAAAGAAAAACCAGATTATATCGTACCCGAAGTAGAGGCCATAGCTACCGATGCACTTGTTGCCCTAGAAAAAGAAGGGTTTAATGTAATTCCATCGGCTAATGCTACTAAACTTACCATGAACCGTGAGGGAATTCGCAGTTTGGCGGCAGAATCATTGAAACTAAAAACATCACCTTATAGATTTGCTGGTACTTTTGATGAGTTTGAACAAGCTGTACGTAATATTGGCTTTCCATGTGTGGTGAAACCCATCATGAGTTCATCTGGCAAAGGTCAAAGTGTACTTAAATCAGAAAACGATATTCAAGCCTCGTGGACCTATGCACAAGAGGGAGGACGCAGTGGAGGCGGGCGTGTAATAATTGAAGGTTTTGTGGATTTTGATTTTGAAATTACACTCATAACCATTTCACATAAAGACGGTATTAGTTTTTGTGAGCCTATAGGTCACCGACAAGAACATGGCGATTACCAAGAGTCGTGGCAACCACAACCCATGGATAAAGAGGCCCTACAAAAGGCGCAACAGATGGCGGCAGATGTTGTGAAAGCCTTGGGTGGAAGAGGATTATTTGGCGTAGAGTTTTTCATCAAAGAAAAAGAAGTTTATTTTTCTGAGCTTTCACCTCGCCCTCATGATACCGGTATGGTGACTATGATCTCTCAAGAACTTTCGGAATTTGCTTTACACGTACGTGCTATTTTAGGTTTACCCATACCAAACATTACTTTTTACGGACCTTCTGCGAGTAAAGTAATTTTAGTGAAAGGAAATTCAACACAAATAAAATACAGTGGTATGGCTGAAGCCTTACAAATACCCAATACTCAGATGCGATTATTCGGCAAGCCAGAAGTGCAAGGTGAACGACGCATGGGTGTATGTTTAGCCCGTGCCGAATCAGTTTCTAGTGCTAAAGAAATTGTTGAAGAGATGAGAAATAAAATTTCGGTAGAACTATAATTGGATGGAAGAATTTAAACAAAAAGTAGTCTGGATAACAGGAGCCTCTTCTGGGATTGGAGAAGCATTAGCCTATGCATTTGCGAAAAAAGGAGCGTCATTAATTTTATCAGGTAGAAATAAAGAAGCTTTAGAAAAAGTTCGCACGAATTGTTTAAAGTTTTCTGATCGATGTGAGGTATTGGCTTTTGATATGTTAAACATAGAATCCTTCGATGCTATTACCAATCAAGCATTACAGTTTTTTGGTCGCATCGATTATTTATGCAACAATGCAGGTATTAGTCAGCGTTCATTAATTAAAGACACTCCCTTGGAAATAGATCGAAAAGTAATGGAGCTCGATTATTTTTCGCAAGTAGCTTTAACAAAAAAAGTGATACCAATTTTCTTGCAACAAAACTCAGGGCATATATTAGTGATCAGCAGTGTTGCTGGGAAATATGGCTTTCATTATAGATCGGCTTACAGTGCTGCAAAACATGCATTGGTAGGTTTCTTCGAAACTTTACGATTAGAATTAAAAGATGTTCCGGTGTACGTAACATTAGTTTACCCAGGAAGAATTCATACAAACATTTCTATAAATGCATTAAAGGCAGATGGAACACAGCATGGTGTAATGGATGAAGCACAAGAGAAAGGAATAGCTGCCGATGTATGTGCTGATAAAATATTAAGAGGAGTAGCAAAGAAAAAAGTAGAATTGTTAATTGGAAGAGAAGAACTTATTTTAGTGTATATGAAAAGATGGTTCCCTTCATTGTATTATAAATTCGTGTTAAAAGTAAAACCTAACTAAACAATAAAAATTATATGTCGAACAAAGTTATTATAAGCGGAATTCAACAAGTAGGCATTGGAGTAAAAGATGCAGAGGAAGCATGGACATGGTATCGTAAGAATTTTAGTATGGATATACCCGTATTTAAGAGCGCCGACGTTGCCGATTTAATGTTGCCTTACACAGGAGGAAAGCCTCAAGAGCGTTATGCAATATTAGCATTGAACATTGCTGGAGGCGGAGGGTTTGAAATTTGGCAATACACACAACGCACACCTGAGTCGGCAAACTTTAATATACAGTTAGGAGATTTAGGAATTTTTGCTGCAAAAATTAAATGCAGAAACGTAGCAGAAATGTTTGCGTTTGCAAAGCAAAATAATTTATCTATTGTAACCGAATTAGCAAAAGATCCTTCGGGTAAACCACATTTCTTTTTAAAGGATCCATATGGAAACTTATTTGAAATGGTGGAAGATACGACATGGTTTAAATCGCGCAAAGATTTAACTGGTGGAATTGCAGGTTGTGTGATTGGCGTAACTAATATGAAAAAATCGATGGATTTTTACAGAGATGTTTTAGGATACGATGTAGTGGTTTATGATAAGAAAGGAAATTTTTCAGATTATAAAGGTATAGATGGAGGAGAGGGAACTTTTCATAGAGTATTGTTAAAACACTCAAAAGAAAGAATAGGTGGATTTAGTAAATTATTAGGTCCATCGCAACTAGAGTTGGTGCAAGTAGAAGGACGCGCTCCAAAGAAAATTTATGAAAATAGATTCTGGGGCGATTTAGGTTTCATTCACTTATGTTTTGATATTAATGGAATGAAAGCTTTGGAAGATAAATGTGCTTCCTTAAATTATCCATTTACGGTAAACAGTGCTGATAGTTTTGATATGGGTGAGGCCGCAGGTCATTTTGCATACATTGAAGATCCAGATGGTACGCTCATTGAGTTTGTGGAAACACACCGTGTTCCTATCATTAAAAAACTTGGATTTTATTTAGATTTAAGAAAACGCTCTGCAGAAAAATCTTTACCTAACTGGATGGTCAGTGCTTTGGCTTTAGGTAGAGTTAAAGACTAGTATTACTAATAAAATATTCTAAAAACCTTATTTCATTAAAATACTTATACTTAAGTAGTTGAAATAAGGTTTTTTTTATGGATATTAGAGTATATGTTTCGTTTCACACGTATTACACTTTTCATTATTGCTGGATTATTATTTTTTTCTTGCAAGCAGTCATCCATTGTTATTTTAAACAAAGAAGTAGCATACGAATTGCCAGGTCGTAAAGAAGGAACCAAGGCAGCACATTATAAAATTCAACTAATAAGTAAGTTCAATTCCATCGACTGGAGTATTCAGAAGATCATGTTGAATGGTGCAGAATTGCCTTTTGACATATATGATAATGCAGGGAAAAAACAAGATGCATTTAATGCCAACGATACATTAATAATTAGGTTCAGTCGATTAAGTAATTCAATTCAACGTGATGAATTATCGAGTTCTACCATCAAGCTATATTATTTTAAAAAAAATAAATTAAAAGACACAAACATTTCCAATTTTACACTTAAGCAAACTCCCATAAACCAATAGTATGAAAAGATTTATATCCTTTGCAATTGTATTGCTAATTTTTATTCAATCGAGTTTTTCACAAGAATCAACAACTCGTAATTGGAGAGAAATGATGAAAGATCCGAATGTTAATTTTTATGAATTACAAAAAGCATTTTATAAAGACTGGGAGGGTAAGGAAATTGGGAAAGGCCAAGGATATAAGCAATTCAAGCGTTACGAGGCCTTTATGTTGCCACGTGTTTACCCAACAGGTTATTTACCAGCTGAAGTTATTACAGCAGAATTGTCGAAATTGTTTACGCAACAACGTTCAAGTGCTGCAGGAAACTGGACAGCCATGGGGCCAACCACTGTTCCAACAAATGGCTTGTCGTATCCATCGGCAGGTATTGGTCGCATAAATTGTATTCGATTTGATCCACAAGACAATAATAAAATTTGGGTAGGTTCACCGGGCGGTGGATTATGGAAAAGTGTAAATGGAGGGACAAGTTGGACAAGTAATACTGATAATTTTGCAACACTAGGAGTTTCAGATATTGCTATACATCCAACTAACTCTAATATCATGTATTTAGCAACAGGAGATTTTGATGCATCGGATACCTATAGTATTGGAGTTTTAAAAAGTATTGATGGTGGTGCAACTTGGAATACTACTGGATTTACACAAGCTACATCAAGTAGATTTAGAATTGCAAGATTAATTATTAATCCAACAAATCCGGATATATTAATTGCAGCAACGAATTCGGGAATTATGCGCACTGCTAATGCAGGAGTAAATTGGACAACGATACAAACAGGGATTTTCTCTGATGTAGAATTTAAACCAGGAGACCCCAATACAGTATATGCAGCTAGTTATTCAAGTGGAGGTTCGGCACGTATGTATGTTTCTACCAATGGAGGAACAAGTTTTACCGTAGCAACAGGAACGCCAACGAGTGATGCCTTGAGAATTTCGGTTGCAGTAACACCTGCAAACCCAGCAGTTGTTTATGCATTAATTTGTAATAATTCTGCAGGTTATAAAGGCTTATATAAATCAACAAACAGCGGGGTGAGTTATACATTAGTGAACAGCACACCAAATGTTTTATCAGGTGATGAGGCAGGAGCAAATGCTGGTGGACAAGGATGGTATGATTTAAGTTTAGCAGTTTCGCCATTAGATGCGAATTTGATTTATGTTGGTGGAGTGAATGTTTGGAAATCAACAAACGGAGGAACTAGTTTTACTATAACAGGACATTGGTATTCTGGTAACTCTGGTAATTTGCCCTTTGTACATGCCGATCATCATAATTTCGAATTCCAACCAAATTCATCTATAATCTTTACAGGGAATGATGGAGGTGTAAGGAAATCTACTAATGGAGGAAGTTCTTGGACCGACTTAAGCAACGGATTGCAGATAAGTCAATTTTATAGATTGAGTATTGCTAAATCAAATTCAGAAGTAGTGTATGCCGGTGCACAAGATAACGGAACAAATAAGCACAATTCAGGAGCATGGCAATCGGTATTAGGCGGAGATGGAATGCAACCATTGGTCGATTATAACAATGCAAATATTGTATACTCAGCAATTCAATACGGTGATATTAGAAGGTCATCAAATGCAGGAGCTTCTTATTCCTCAATAAAACCAGCTGCCGCACCTGATGGTGCATGGATAACACCATACGTTTTACATCCAACAACATCTACTACAATATTTGCTGGCTACAATGAAATTTATAAATCGACAAATAGTGGAAGTAGTTGGACAACGATTACTACTAATTTAAGTGGAGGAACATTGTATGAGGTTTTAGCAATTGCACAGAGTGATCCTAACGTTTTGTATGCAGGAGCCTCGTCGAAATTATACAAGACAACTAATGGAGGTACTAGTTGGACAAGCATAGTTTCAGGTTTGCCTGTTTCGCAAGCAGCCATTACAAGCATTGCAGTTTCAAATACTGATGCCAATAAAATATGGGTAAGTTTTTCGGGATATGTTTCAAGTGCTAAAGTATATTATAGTTCAAATGGTGGTACATCATGGACTAATATCTCAACAGGATTACCTAATATACCAGTGAATACAATTGAATACCAAAACGGAACTGATGATGCAATTTATGTAGGTACCGATGTTGGAGTTTATTATAAAAGCAATTCGGTAGCATGGACTTCCTTTATGACAGGCTTGCCGAATGTAAATGTTCAGGATTTAGATATCCACTATGCAACTGGTAAAATTAGAGCAGCAACTTACGGAAGAGGATTATGGCAATCAGATTTATATGGTACACCAACAGTAGTAGCACCGGTTGCAAACTTTAATGCAAGCAGTACGAGTATTACAGTCGGACAAAGTGTAAATTTTTCAGATTTATCAACGAACACACCTACATCGTGGGCCTGGACATTTACTGGTGGAACACCAAGTAGTTCTACGCTTCAGAATCCAAGTGTGACGTATAATACAGCTGGTACTTATGCGGTGAGTTTAACAGCATCGAATTCTGCTGGTTCGGATGTTGAAACTAAAACTGCTTACATTACTGTAAATGCAGCGCCAGCACCGGTAGCTAATTTTATGGCTAGCAGTACCACAATTAATGCAGGGCAAACAATAAGTTTTACAGATTTTTCTTCAAACACACCAAGTGCTTGGGTCTGGACATTCGCAGGTGGTACACCCGCAAGTTCTACGAGTCAGAATCCAAGTGTAACGTATAACACACCTGGAGTTTATGCAGTAAGTTTAACGGCTACAAATTCTAATGGTTCGAGTACAGAAACTAAATCAAATTATATAACAGTAAATCCTGCTGGAGCATTTAATTGTAAAAAGTGGACACAACAGGCAACTGGTTTTGCAACAGTGAACAGAGGAATAGAAAGTATAGAAGTTGTAAATTCTAATGTAGTATGGGCAGTTGCTTACGATGGAAGCGGAGGAGGAGCAACGATACGCGATTATACGAAAACAACCAATGGTGGAACTACTTGGGTACCTAGTAGTATTAATGTAGGTTCTTCGAGTTATGGTTTAGCTAATATTACTTCGTTACATGCCGATACCGCATGGGCATCTATTTATCCGGTTACAGCAACTGTTACAGCACAAGGTGTTTACAAAACAGTGAACGGTGGTACTACTTGGACAAAACAAACAACGGCAACGTATAATACTTCTACATCGTTTATCAATTTTGTTCATTTCTTTAATTCAAATGATGGTATTGCGCAAGGCGATCCAGCGGGAGGTTATTTTGAAATTTACACAACAAGCAACGGAGGTACTACTTGGACTCGTGTACCATCAGCAAATATACCAACACCATTGGCGAGTGATGAATATGGTACAGTAGGATACTTTACAACTAATGGAAATAATATTTGGTTTACTACTACAAAAGGTAGAATATTTAGAAGTACAAATAAAGGATTAAACTGGACTGCAGCAAGCACTCCACTTGGATTAAATGTTACTCTAACGAACATTGCCTTTAGAGATGCAAACAATGGTTTTGTTACTGGAGTTAATCCAAGTACACAAGCAGATGTTGGTTTATATAAAACTACGGATGGTGGTGTAACATGGACATTATCGCCTGCAAGTACTGCAGGAATAACAGCTAAATCGGCAATTGAATACGTGCCAGGAACTACTAGTACTTATTATATTTCTGGAGCAACTACAGGTGGTTCAGGAACTGCATATAGTACAGATGATGGAGATACATGGACATTGATTGATAACATTCAACACACCTCATTAGGTGCATTTAACGAAACAAATATTTGGACCGGCGGATTTAATACAAGCAGTACTGTAGGCGGAATTTTTAAATTAGATTTTCAAACAACCGTTGCTACCATTAATCCACCGAGCAGAACAAGTTTATGTGCAGGTGAAACGATTCTATTAACTGCAAATACAGGAACTGGATTTTTATACAAATGGTTTTTAAATGGTAATGCCATTCCTGGTGGCACAGCATTTTCGTTGTCGGCTACTGCACCAGGTGATTACACCGTAGAAGTTACTGATGGTACTTGTTCAGCACTTTCGGCAGCAGTAAACATCACCCAAAATCCATCACCCACACAACCTGTTATTTTAGGAGCCAATGAATTTTGTGCTGGCGATAGTGTGGTATTAAGAACGGGTGCTGCGAATACGTACATATGGTATAAAAATTCATTGCCAATACAAAACGCTACGAACGATAGTTTAGTAGTAAAAGAATCGGGCAATTACAAAGTAAAAATTACAAACAACTTCGGATGTGAAGCGAGTTCAACAGATTTTGCGGTGGTATTAAATCCATTGCCTGTAAAACCAATTATTACGAGAGATTCAACCTTACTTACAAGTACAGCTTCTAATTTTTATCAGTGGTATAAAAATGATGTAGAAATTCCATTTGCTACACAACAAACATATAGAGTATTAGAAACTGGCGATTATAAAGTAATGATTACCGATGTGAGCGGTTGTTCAAATGTATCGGATACGATGAATGTGGTGGTATTGGGTGTTGAAGGAAATCTTGCCTTAACAAACACGCTCATTTATCCGAACCCAAGTACAGGCGATTATATGTTATCGTATACCCTTACAGAAAATACAACCTTAAAAATTAGAGTAAAAAATATTCTAGGACAAGTAATGCAAGAGATTAATTATGGAGATGTGCAAACTGCAGGAAATTATAAAATTGCATTAACTGAAAATACACCGGGGATTTACTTTGTTGAACTTAGTACTCAAAGTGGAAGTAAGGATTTGAAATTGGTTATTCAGAAATAATTGGTCCCGAAAGCTTACGGGATTAGTAATTAGTATTTAGTATATAGTATAATGAAAGCTGAAGGTAAAACTGTTCAAGATATTTTGATGAATGTACCTAGTGATAGGGTAGAAGCATTTAATAAATTGCACGAAGTAATTGTTAAAAATTTACCCAAAGGGTTTGAGCCGGGCATTAGTTATGGCATGTTAGGATATGTGGTGCCGCATAGTTTATACCCTGCGGGGTATCATTGCAAACCCTCGGAGCCATTGCCCTTCGCAAGTATTGCATCTCAAAAGAACACGATTAATTTTTATCACATGGGTATGTATGCTGATAAAAAGTTATACGATTGGTTCGTGTCGGAATTTCCTAAACACACCTCACAAAAACTCGATATTGGCAAAAGCTGTGTACGATTCAAAAAGTTCGACGATATACCTTACAAGCTGATCGGAGAGTTAATGAAAAAAATGAGCATGAAAGAATGGGTAGCTTTGTACGAAGGAAACCTTAAGAGATAAATTGTTAATTGTTAATTGTCAATTACGAATTACGAATTACTTGCCCTGAATGAAGCGCAGCGGAATTGAGGGGTGAATTACAAATTACAATATAAAATAA
>JACCDS011295371.1_pt1 | contig 19706 bp, 16 predicted proteins | sample 7446441 | NCBI WGS metagenome assembly JACCDS01 (sample SAMN15323445, study PRJNA562643) | freshwater metagenome | isolation source: river surface water | place: USA:Blue River Watershed | collected 2017-08-17
AGCCAAACTAGCCTCTCGCAATTCTCGAGGAATCGTTTTTAAAGCTTCTTCTACCGAAACGATAATCACTGGCAATGTCAATAATGACATCGTTAGACTCGCCCAAAGTAGATTGGGCTGGCCCCAACGCAATTGACCTCCATTAAAAACGGTATCAGCTCCTGAACCTACAAATTGAATAAAGAACCCCAATCCAAATAATCCAAAAATAATGGATGGTACCACTGCTAAAGTTCGAATGGAGAAACGAACAGCTGTAGCTATTTTAGAATTTTCTTTGGCATACTCCGTCAAATAAATTGCCGTAATAGTCCCAAAAGGCACTGCTGCAATTGACATTACAATTACCAATATAAAAGTTCCTATCAAAGCTGGAAAAATTCCACCTTTGGTCATTCCGTCAGTTGGAAATGAACTAATAAACTCCCAAGAAAATTTATCTCTCCCTTGATAAACAATGATTCCAAGTATAATAAAAAGGATAGCAATAATTAATGCAACTGCTACTTGTGTAGTCCCAACAATCAATTTTTCTTTGATATCAATTCCCTTTCTTCCCCTAGAGAGAAAATGGTTTTCTGTTGTATTTGTATTCATAACTATTTTCCTTGGAATTTCTTAATTAATTTTCCTTTCACATAGAACTCTGCCAACGCATTCAATGCAAATGAGAAAATAAAAAGCAACGAGCCGATGAAGAATAACACACTGTAATGCGTTTCGCCAAAAACAGTCTCAGCCATTTCAGCACCAATGGTTGCTGCAAATGTGCGCACACTCTCAAATGGATTAGCCGAAACTAAAGCTGCATTACCTGTAGCCATCAAAGCAATCATGGTTTCGCCAAAAACACGTCCAACACCTAATAATAAAGCCGCAAAAATTCCGGGAGTAGCCGCTGGCAGAACAACAAAAAAAGCAGTTTGCCATTTGCTCGCGCCTAAAGCTAGACTAGCTTCTGTATAGGTTTTTGGTATTGACGATAAAGCATCTTCTGAAATAGTGTAAATGATAGGTATAGCAGCTAACGCCATAGCTATACCTCCAATAAAAGCATTCAGTCTTGAATCATAGCCCAATACATTTTGAAAAAAAGAAGCCAACACCATCAAAGCAAAAAAACCAATTACTACCGATGGAAAAGCTGCCAGCATTTCAATAACAGGCTTTATGATTTCTTTAGTTCTTTTAGAAGCAAAACAAGAAGTGAACAATGCAGCTAATACAGCCAATGGACCCGCAATTAACATCGCAATCAAAGTTACCTTTAAAGTACCTATCAGCAATCCTATTAAACCAAATCTTGGATTATCTGATACCGGAACCCATTCTGAAGTCGCAAATGTGTTCCAAGTCTTGTCCTTTACTTGTTTGTTTTCAATTTTTACATCATTTTCTAGTTCTGTGCTAGATTCGGTTAATGACTCTACCTCAACACCACCATACGATTCAGGAGCGGCGTCAGCCTCAGATTCTGTTTCTGAACTGTCTGATTCAGACATTAAATTCTCCATTGGCACACTCCCATATGATTCTGGTTGCAATTCTTCAGAAGAAGTTGAGTCGTAGTTTTCTGCAGCAGCACCAGACACCTCAGTGGTAATTGCTTTTTTATCTTCTACTCCAAAATTAAAAATGGGTAAGGATTCCTTAAAAACAAAAACGAAGATCAATAAAATGATGGCAATCGATAAAAATGCTACTGATGAGATCATTTTCTCTGCAAGAAATTCTGAAAGTCTAAATTGTTTTTTTAGACTCTCTTTTGAGAAATTAGTTGTTGACATTTGAGAATTCATCTGAGTGGATTAGAGAAAAATAAAATTGGACTTAAAAAATTATCCCTCCCTAGGTAGGAAGGGATAATTACTTGTTTTTATTTTACTGGAAAGTATCCTACTCCTGCAATTATTTTTTGTCCTTCTGAACTCAAAATCCAGTCAATGAATTTTTTAGTTTCACCTGTTGGCTTTGAAGTTAAATACATGTATAAATACCTCGCAATTGGATATTTTTTGTTTTTAATATTTGTTTCTGTTGGCAAATATCCTTTACTATTAGCGTCTTTTTTTACTTTACAGTCTTTAACACCTTCTGCATAAGCCGCTCCACCATATCCAATACTGTATTTGTCTTTTTTTACCGCATTGATAATAGCAGCAGTCCCTGGCAAGGTTTGGCAAGTGGCTGCAAAATCCGTTTGAACTACGTGCTCTTTGAAGAACTCAAATGTACCTGAGCTACTTTCTCTACCATACAATTGGATTTTAGCATCATCCCCTCCAACTTGTTTCCAATTGGTAATTTTTCCAGAAAAAATAGCTCCTATTTGATCAATTGTTAACTCAGAAACTTTATTCCCTTTATTTAAAAAGACAGACAAACCATCTTTAGCACAAGGAATTTGAATAGCATTTTTCCCAAATTTTGCTTTAATTTTCTCTAACTCAGCAGGCTTAATTGGACGACTTGAGTTAGCAATATCTGTAGAACCATTAATCAAAGCGGCTAATCCTACTCCTGAACCACCCCCGGTTACTTGAATAACCGTTCCTGGATTCTTTTTCATGTACACCTCAGCCCATTGTTGTGATAAAATCACCATAGTATCCGATCCTTTAATTGTAATTTTACCTAAGGAAGTAAAAGAATACCCAATAGCCATTATTACTAAAACAGCTATAATTTTTAATTTTGTTGTTTTCATTTTGATAAGTTTACTAGTTATATATTTTTAAAAATTAAATTGAGCTTGTAAACGCAATAAATTACCTTGCTGTCTGTTATTTCTTAATGCACTATCTTCAAAAGTTCTATCAGCAATAACCCACTCAGCTGTTAATTCAAAAGCTTTGAAAGGTTGCCATTCGATTCCTAATTCGTAGTCTCTAACCACATAACTTCTTGCGTCTTTTTCAAATTTCTTACCACCATTATAGTATTGAAACTTTGCAAAAGGGTATAAATATTGTTGTTTTGGCAAATCCAATTTGTAGTTCAAAGTTAGGTATCCTCCTTCTAGGTGGGACACTGCAACTGAATTAGTAACCTTTTCATAACGTGGTCCTTTTCCAATATTATATTCTGCTTGAATTCCAAATGGTTTTGGATATAAAATAAAGGAGGCTGCTATTCTTTCATCGTCTACATACGTCTTTTCGTTTACCGAAACTCCTGAAGAAATTTCACTTCCAAAAGCCCATTTCCCTTTATAAGCCTGAAGTCCTGGTTCAATAATTTGCCCTCCTATTTCAAAAGGATAACTAATTCTAGTAACCACATGTAAGTTTCGATTCCCTTCTGATTTATTCGCTGTTTGTCCATTGTATGCTCCAAAAGCAAACACACCATAATCTCCTGAACCTTTGTAACCATCTTTAACCAACATCGCAAAACGATCTCTAATTTTGCTTGGTGCCCAATAGAAAAAAGCTCCTAGGTCACGCTCATTGGCAACCGCACTATTCAAAGCATCATTACGATCTAATGTTAAACGATTTTGACTTGATTGTAGATTTTCAAATCCGAAAGGCACTTTACTTTGTCCAACTCGTACTCTAAATTCTTTTTTTGTATCAAAAGACAAATCAAAATAAGCGTCTCTTAATTGTACAAAATGATTTACTCCCGAAGCTGGTGAACTTGCAACATCTGGCTGAATATAGATATAAACATTAGGATGTACCTGTCCAGAGAAAACTAAACGTGCGCGTCTAATAAAAAATCCGTTATTTGACTTAGCGCCTACTGCTGTTGATGTAGTGCCCCAAGATTTATCACACTGATCACATGATACTTTATCATTGGTCGACAACAAACCATTGTATCGTATTTGAGCATATCCTCTCAAGGAAATTTTATCGTACCAGAGGTCTTTTTTTGCTTTAGCTTTTTCTTCAGCTAATTTTACTTTATTTATAGAATCTAGAACACGAACTACTTCTTTAGTAATTATTTCTTTATTAGTTTCTTGTGCACTAACTATACAAGAAAATAAAGCTAAACCTATACCTAAAAATTTTTTCATCGTTGTTTGTTTTAATTTTGATGCAAAGATGAAACCGCTTTGTTAAGTTAATGTTAACTCAATATTATATTGATAATAAATTAACACTAGCAAAACAATTTATAAACAGTACGCAAGAAGGGTTTTAAAATATTTGTACGATTTTTCATATAGAAAAAATTCAAAAATAAAAAAAAGGGAAATTTCCCTTTTAAAATATATTAGCTTTAAATAAAAACTATCTTATTTTGACTTTACTTTTTCAATTGTAAACGAAAACTCCGAGCCAACACCAAACTCACTCTCCACATATATCTTTTGCTTGTGAGCTTCTACAATATGTTTCACAATAGCCAATCCTAAACCTGAACCCCCTTCTGAACGAGAACCGCTCTTATTCACTCTGAAAAAACGCTCAAAAAGCCTTGGTATATTTTGCTGTTCGATACCCTCTCCATTATCTGTAACTCGAACTACTATTTTTTTATTTGTAAAATTCATTACTGACACCTCCGTCTCCCCGCCTTCTTTGCCATACTTAATTGAATTCACTAATAGATTCTGGATTACTTGTTGCAACTTGCCTTTATCTCCTCGAACATAAACAGGAGCATCATTATTTTCAAGATGAAATTTTATTTTCTTTTTTTCAGCTTTCATTTCTAACAAGTCAAATACACTCTGAATTAACTCAATAATATCAAATTCTGAGATTTCTAAGTGCAGCTCTCCCGATTCTAATTTGGTTATCATATCCAAATCTTCTACAATATATATAAGACGCTCCACTCCTTTTTCGGCTCTTTTCAAATATTTCTTACGGATAGTTTCATCTTCCATTGCTCCATCAAGTAAAGTATCAATATATCCTTGAACTGTAAATAAAGGCGTTTTTAATTCGTGTGAAACATTTCCTAAAAATTCTCTCCTATATTCTTCTCGAACTTGGAGCATCTCAATTTCTAATTTCTTATCGGCAGCAAATTTCTTTACTTTTCTAGATAAGGTTTCCATATCAGTAGTAATGGGTTGATTGGCAAATGGAGAGGATTCCAATAATGCCACATCATCATAGATTTTTTTTATGCGATTGTAAATAAATCGTTCTGCTCGATATTGCAATATAATAAATGAAAAAACTATGGTAAATAGAAATAATAAAAATCCAAAAGGTAATACAATTTCTTGTTCTAGTTTGAATAAATACTTCAATAATAACATACCAATTAAAGAAGCAAAAAGTCCTGAGAAGAAAGCTGACTTAGAAGCGAAGCGGTAATTTTTTTTAAAACTAATTTTCATTGACAGGCATATTCTACTATTCCAAAAATAGGATTAAAATTATACTTCCAGTTTATATCCTACTCCCTTTATGGTTTTGAAGTAATCATCTCCGATTTTTTCACGAAGTTTTCGAATGTGTACATCTATAGTCCTCCCTCCAACAATTACATCATTCCCCCAAATAGTGTCTAAAATTTCTTCTCGTTTAAAAACTTTCCCAGGCTTAGAAGCTAACAAATATAGTAATTCAAATTCTTTTCTTGGCAAGACAATTTCTATATTATCTTTAATAATTTTATACTCTTCTCTATTTATCAGAATACCCCCAACATTTAATGTTTTATCATTTTCTTCTTGCTCTTTAGAACGACGTAATAAAGCTTTTACTTTACTCACTAACAACTTAGGTTTGATTGGCTTTGTAATATAATCATCTGCTCCTGCATCAAAACCTGCTACTTGTGAATAGTCTTCGCTCCTTGCTGTCAAAAAAGTAACAATAACATGATTCAATTCTGGAATTTTTCTAATATTCTCACAAGCCTCCATTCCGTCCATTACCGGCATCATAACATCCATAATAATCAAATCAGGAATTTCTGATTTTGCCTTTATAATTGCTTCTTTACCGTTTGATGCCGTAATAATTTGATACCCTTCTTGAGACAAATTATAACCTACAATTTCTAAAATATCCGGTTCATCATCTACCAATAATATTTTAGTGTTTCTTTTTTTCATAATGTGAAATATATTTAATGCTAGAAATCACAACCTATATCTTGAATACAATTTGTAATTCTGATTGTAAATATAATAATAAATGAACCGTTTATAAAAGGCTATTAACCGTAATTTAATATGTTAACGATTTAATAATACTGCCGAAACTCAATAGTAATAATACGCTAACTCTAGGTTCAAATACCTCACATTCCTTTGCGTAAATTAAAAATAAAATTAAAATGAGAATTCGAGTATTATTTATCGCTCTATTAATTACGACACTTGGCTTTGCCAAAAATTCAGGAACAATTACAGGTGTCCTAACAGACAAAAATGCAACCAACAAAGCACTTTCAAACGCAACTGTAGTAATAAAAGGAACAAATATCTACACTAATACTGATGGAGAAGGAAAGTACTCACTTTCTGTATCTGCAGGTGATTATATAGTAGAGTTTAGTTTACCTGGTTATGAAACCACTGAAGTAATCGTAACAGTAAAAGAAGGCGAAACTACAATTATTAACGAAATGTTAATAGCTACAAATTATACATTAAAAGAAGTTGTGGTGAAATCAACTCGTAATAGAGAGAAAGAAACCGCACTATTACTAGAGCAGAAAAATGCAGTTTCTATAAAACAAAGTATAGGTGCACAAGAAATGGGTCGCAAAGGTGTGAGTGATGTTGAAGAAGGATTAACTAAAGTTACTGGAATTACTAAAGTAGATGGACGAGGACTTTTTGTAAGAGGACTTGAAGACAGATACAATAATTTATTGATTAACGACCTAGCAGTTCCATCAAACAACCCATTTAAAAAAATTATCCCATTGGATATTTTTCCAACTGATATTGTGAGTGTAATTGATACTTACAAAACTTTCAATACTAATATTTATGGTGATTTCGCTGGGGGAACTTTCAATATTGCAACTTCAAAAGGAACAAAAAGCCAATCTAAAATTAATTTTGGTATTGGATATACTTCAAATAATAATTTAAGAAAATTCTTGACATCAAAAGATGCTACCTCAACTGCAGATTTCTTTGGTTTCTCAGGAATAGAAAGAGATTTTCCTGCTATTTTTGGAAATGTCCCAAGCAATCGTGTTTTAACAGCTTCTGAAGCATCTACACAATTTGAATCTGGATTTGATGTTAAACAAACCAACTCTCCACTAAACACAAGTTTTGGAATTTTAAATTCAGAAAAATTCTCAGTTGGGAAAAATGGTAATTCATTACAATATCTTGTTTCTTTTAATTTTGACAACAAATTCCAATATAGAGAAGGTGCAGATCGTTTTTTTAATGCTGCACAAGGAAATTATGACAATGATTTGTTCAATAAACAATTCAAATACATTACAAATTCATCTGCGTTAGTTTCTTTAAACTTTAAATCAGAACGATTGAATTTAACTTCAAATACTTTCTATTTAAAATCAACAGAGAATATGATTCAAGATCAATTGGGTTATACAAATTCTGCCACTGTCAATAGTAATGGATTTATCAGAATGAATCAATTGACTCAATCTGATTTCTTAAACGCACAATTATTAGGTAGCTATAAAGTTTCAAAAGACGATAGAAAGAATTTTAAAGCTGGTATTTCATTTACTAAAACAGGTTTTCAATTACCCGATAGAAAATCGTTCAAAGGAGTATTACTTGATGACAATACAACAGCAATTAGTTACTCTGGAAATAGTTTGTACAGACAAACAATGGATATTGATGGTAAATTCCATGTATCTGGAATGATGGAATATACATGGGATTTTGGAAAAAAAGAACTTAAAGAAGCTCACAAATTGACCATTGGGTACAATTCGTATATCAACAGAATGGACTCAAAATTTAGATTTTTAGTTTCTGAAAGAGTGGGTTCAAATGCAGTTTCTTTCAACACAAACAGTCCAGACGCTACATTAACAAATGAAATTACAAATAGCAATTTTACCTACAGAGAAGGTACCAATTCAACATACAAAGCTAAATTATTAGAATATTTAAATGCCGGGTATGCTGATGTAGCTTTAAAATTTAGTGATGTTTATGAAATGAACTTTGGAATTAGAATTGAACAAAGCTTGAGACTAACTAAATATAGAAATCCAGGTTCATTTAATGATCCATATCAAAAAAAATCAGTTGATAATTTAGATATTCTGCCATCATTAAATATGAAATACAAGTTTAATGATATGTCAAACTTGAGATTTGCAACTTCAAAAACAATCACTAGACCTGTAATCATGGAAGCTTATCCACTTGAATTTGTGAACTTAGATGGCACTATTGAAAATGGTAATCCAAACATTATTAATAGTAACAATTACAACTTCGATTTAAAATATGAAATTTTTCCAACTGCAAAAGAATTAGTAGCTATAACTGCATTTTCAAAACTAATTCAAAATCCAATCGAAAGATTATTTACGCAATCAGCAGGGAGTGGAGGCCAAATCATCACCTATGACAACTCTAAAAAAGCATTATTAGTTGGGGCAGAGTTAGAATTGCTTCTACAATTAGATAGAATAACTGATACGTTTGAAAATTTATCATTCGGATTTAACACTTCATTAATGTACTCTAAAGTAACAATAAATAAAAGTAATACTACTGAAACGAATCCTAACAGAAGACTCCAAGGAGCCTCACCTTGGTTAGTGAACGCAGACTTAAAATACGATTTTGATTTTTCAAGTAATTGGAACAACAGTGTTTCTTTAGTATATAATGTATATGGTAAAAGAATCTTCGCAGTTGGAACAAATGGATTAGATCATTATTACGAGCAGCCTTTTAATAAACTAGACCTAATATGGAGTAACAAAATTGGAAAAAAATGGGATGCAAAATTTTCAGTCGATAATATTTTAAATCCAAAATACAGTATCAAATTAGGAGAGAAAAGCAAATTGCCTATCACTGAGTCAGATTTAACAGTTAAAGATTTTACACGAGGTGTTGGTTTTTCATTAAATGTTGCCTACACTTTCTAATACGAATTAACATTAAGAAAACATTTAGATTTGATTTTAACAACATTTTAATAACAATTTATACAACTAGAAAAATACCATTAAATGTACTTTTGGATTGTTAGAAAATTTAAAAATTAAACCCAATTAAAAAAATTATTATGAAAAAAATCGCATTTAGTATAGCTATCATTGCTGCTGTTTTTACAGGTTGTTCTATCAATGACGGGACTGAAGTTGTAAAAAATCCAATAACAGGTGAAATAACAGGTGATTTAACTGTTTCAAAAACCTATCCTTATGGAAACTATACGTTAAAAGGTTTTGCAAAAGTAGCTAGTGGTGTCACAATCACTTTCGAAGCTGGATCTACAATTACGGCTGACAAAACTGATGGTGATGATGCATTTGTAATCTTAAATGGCGGAAAATTAATTGCAGTAGGAACAGCTACTGAACCAATTGTATTTACCGAAAAATCTAAAGTTGCTGGTTCTTGGGGCGGTATCATTATGTACGGAGATGCGCCAATTGTAAACTCTGCTACTAATCCAGCTCCTCAAACTGCTACTTCTGAAGACGGACTTGCCTTACCTTATGGGGGTTCAAATGCAACACATAATGGGGGTACATTAAAGTATGTAAGAGTGGAGTATGCAGGACAAGTAATTACTCAAAATAATAAAGAACAAAACGGTTTCTCATTCTACTCTGTTGGTTCAGGAACAACTTTAGAAAACTTAGTTTCCTACAAAGGAAATGATGATGGTTTTGAATTCTATGGTGGAACAGTAAGTTTAAAAAATGCTATTTCTTATGGAAATGCTGATGATGCATTCGACTGGCAAGACGGATGGAGAGGTCAAGAAAACACCAACTGGTATGCCTACCAAGAAGTAGTTGGTAATTATGGAATGGAGATTGAAGCTAAAAGTGTGAACAATTCATTTTGGCCAAAAGTTACAAACATTACTCTAAAAAGAGCTCCTGGAACTGCAACTGAAGCACAATCAGAAATCCAATTAGACGCAATACAATTCAAAAAAGAAGGTAATGGAGAGTATAGCAACATCATCATTGATGGATATAAAAATCAAACTACTCCAACAGCTAAAAATGGTGGTGCAATTCAAATTTTAGATCTAACAACTTATAACAATCAAGTTGTTGGAGGAAAAATTAAATTAACCAATGTTACAATCACTAATACTGATAACACATTTATCTCAGGAGCTTCAACATTCACTGTTGCTGCCAGTAGTTTCTTACCAACAACTAATTGGGCAACATCAACTACTGCTACAGGTGCTGCTTTAACAAATGGTCCTTGGGCTATTGTGAACGGGGCAAGTTTGATTAAATAACATCAAAACACCTAATATTTAAACCACTGCAAATCACGCAGTGGTTTTTTTTTACATTCTGTAAAATAAATTCGTTATATTTGCGTTAGTGAATCTCATTTTTAATGACAAAAATCTACTTTTATACTACCCTTTTAACGTTGTTCTTTTTTTCTTTGAGCGTTTCTGCCCAGGAGACTAAGCAACAATCTAGATTGCAAGAATCAACTACTATTGAAGGATTGAGCTTGTATCCTAATCCCGTGAGTAATGGAAAAGTATATATCACAACTAAAAATGATTTGGATAAAGAGATCCAAATTTTTGATGTGTTAGGGAAAAAAGTTCTACAAACGATATTAAGTTCAAGAGAACTTAATGTTTCTTCTCTACCCCCTGGTGTTTACATCATCAAAATCAAAGAAGAAGATGCTTCTACTACTCGAAAATTAATCGTACGATAAAAATATAATTACTACAGCTCCATTTCAGGAGCTTTTTTTTGCGGTTTCTTTTCCCATTTATTTCGATTACTTTTGTAAAAAAAATTCTTGATTTCAACTCACGATATATTCACGATTAGTAATCAAAAGCAATTTGACAAAATTGCTTTGAAAGTGTTCCGTTTTCAATACGAAAATAATTTGGTGTACCGTGAATTTTGCGATTTTTTAAAAACGGATGTGCAAAAAGTAAAATCTACATCCCAAATCCCATTCCTACCTATTGAATTTTTTAAAACACGGTCTGTTGTTTCTAACACCAATCCTATCCAAGCTACTTTTACTAGTAGTGGTACAACCGGAATGAGTACTAGTAACCATTTAGTTACAGATGTGAGTATTTATGAAGAAAGCTATCGCAAAGGATTTTCTCAGTTTTATGGTAACATTGAAGATTATGTAGTTTTAGCATTGCTCCCATCTTATTTAGAAAGAGAAGATTCATCATTAATTCATATGGTAGCGGATTTAATTCAACTATCAAATCAACCCGAAAGCGGATTTTACTTGCATAACTACGACGAACTAATTGAAAAATTAATTCAACTAGATCAAGTAGGACAAAATGTAATTTTAATTGGAGTGACCTATGCTTTACTCGATTTAGTCGAAAAACACTCTTTTCAGTTAGAGAATACCATCATTATGGAAACCGGAGGAATGAAAGGTAAACGTAAAGAGATGATTCGGGAAGAACTGCACCAACAACTTTGTGAAGGATTTGGTGTCAATGCCATCCATTCAGAATATGGAATGACCGAATTATTGTCACAAGCCTATTCTTTAGGCGAAGGAATTTTTGAATGTCCTCCTTGGATGCAAATCCTGGTTCGTGACACCGAAGACGCGCTGTCTTATGTAAGAGAAGGTAAAACAGGTGGTATCAACGTAATTGATTTAGCCAACATCAATTCCTGTTCGTTTATTGCAACCCAAGATCTAGGTAAAAAATATTGTAATGGAAGTTTTGAGATTTTAGGCCGATTTGACCATTCTGATATTAGAGGTTGTAATTTAATGGTAATTTAAAACGCATAAACAATACCCACGCCTAACATCTGCTTCAACTGTGCTTTTGGCCCTACAGTAACTTGTTTTCCCTCTATCTCTTTTTTCGCCTTAATATCATCATCATAGATAACTCGTGCCCCAATATTTGCTCGAACATATTGATTAACTACTAAATCCAATAAAAGATCATAATCGATATCAATATTACCAAAATTATTAATGTAGTCTGAATACAATACAACCTTATTGACCATCATTATATTTTTTACAATTTCTTTCTTGTAATAGCTTGTAAATAAAAACCCTAGTTCTGTTTTAGAACGTTTTCCGCTACTAATTAAATTTCCATTTGTATCATACAATGCTTTGGTTACCCCAAAAGCCCCTTGATTAGCCAGGTGCTGATCTAAAACCAAAGTAGTTTTGAAAGTAAAAGGGGAGATATAAAAAATACGATGCTTACTTTTACTAGCATTCTCCGCCCCAACACCTAAAAAAACATACGCTGGAGCAAACAATCTAGAGATGGCTTTTTGAGTATTTGGATACGCATACCCATTCGTAAATTGAGTATTAAAGTTAAATTTAGCCGAATGATACCAATTGGTAATCGTATCTTTTCTGTAGCCAAAAGTGGAGTTAATTTGAATTGCATCGTCTGTTTTTCGAACTTCGTGGCCATCTTGTTTGTTTAATCCATAACGAATTGATAACTCATTTACCCATTTTTGATTGTCCTTGGCATAAACTCTTGAAAAATCACCTTTGAGCAAACCAGAGACAGCACTATTACCTCCTGCACTCCAATTTAGAAAGACAATTTCAGAAATATCAAATCCTAATTTATTCTTTTTCGTCCAATGTGAAATCGTATCTACCGATTGGGTATTTGTCAATTCTTGTGCATCAATAGCAATCGAAAAAAGAAAAAAGAAAAGAACAAAACGTAATCTCATTATGTTTTAATATTTGATTGGTTAGTATAATAATTCTCGAAAAAGAGCTTCTAAACTTGTAACGTCTATTTTACAATATTGTTGCAATTCCAAAACAGTTCCTTGTTCAATAAATTCATCTGGGATTCCTAACAACCGAACATTGGAATGGTACTCATTAGCTACTGCAAATTCTAAAATAGCACTTCCAAAACCACCAGTAATTACACCGTCTTCAACAGTAATTATCGTTTTAAATTTTGAAAAAATAGTATGCAAAAGGGCTTCATCTAAAGGTTTCACGAAAGGAAAATCAAAATGGGCAATAGCACTTGGGTACTTTAAATTTTCTAAAGCTTGTATCACATTATTTCCAATAGTCCCATTAGACAAAACAGCTATTTGAGTTCCTTCTTTTAGACATTTAGCTTTACCTATCGCAATTTTATCATACGGCGTTTGCCAATGAATATTTTGTCCCCTTCCACGTGGATAGCGAATCACAATAGGCTGTTTCAATCCTAATTGAGCCGTGTACAAAATGTTTTGTAACGCCATTTCATCTTTTGGCGAATACACAATTAGATTCGGAATACAACGCAGATAGGCCAAATCAAAAACACCGTGATGGGTGGCGCCATCCTCTCCCACTAAACCGGCACGATCCAAACAGAAAATAACCGGTAAATTTTGCAAAGCCACATCATGAATCACTTGATCATAGGCTCTTTGCAAAAAAGTTGAATAGATATTACAAAAAACAACCATCCCTTGCGTTGCCATTCCGGCTGCTAAAGTAACCGCATGTTGTTCCGCTATCCCTACGTCAAAAGCACGTTTGGGAAAGGCATCCATCATTAACTTTAGCGAACTCCCAGTAGGCATTGCTGGAGTAATTCCAATAATTTTTTCATTCTTTTGTGCCAAATCCAAAATCGTTTCACCAAAAACATCTTGGTATTTTGGCGGTAAATTTGCTTCCGATTTAGGAATGATTTCTCCCGTATTGGCGTCAAATTTTCCTGGAGCATGGTATTGCACCTGATTTTCTTCGGCTTGTTGTAGTCCTTTTCCTTTGGTCGTAATAATGTGCAGAAATTTAGGGCCTTTTACTCTTTTAAGTCGCTCTAATTCTTGGATTACTGCTTGAATATCATGCCCGTCAATAGGTCCTGAATAGTCAAAATTCAAGGACTTAATGATGTTGTTTTGTCTCGGATTTTTCCCTTCTTTGACTGCCGTCAAATAGTTTTTCAAGGCACCCACGCTTGGATCAATCCCAATGGCGTTATCATTTAAAATGACTAATAAATTAGCATCAGTAACTCCTGCGTGATTCAATCCTTCAAAAGCCATTCCCGAAGCGATTGAGGCATCGCCAATAACCGCAATATGTTGTTGTTCCAAATCGCCTTTCAAATTAGCAGCAATTGCCATTCCTAAAGCGGCAGAAATAGAAGTAGACGAATGGCCTACGCCAAAAGCATCGTACTTACTTTCGCTTCGTTTTGGGAAACCCGAAATGCCATGAAGTTGTCTGTTGGTATGGAAATTATCTCTTCTTCCGGTAAGTATTTTATGTCCGTAAGCTTGATGCCCTACATCCCAAATCAAACAATCGTTGGGCGTATCAAAAACATAATGCAAAGCAATAGTCAACTCTACCACTCCCAAACTAGCACCCAAATGGCCTTCTTTTACCGAAACTACATCGATAATGAAGTCGCGCAACTCTTGAGCCAATTGCGGCAATTGATTGACATCGAGTTGACGTAAATCATCGGGACTGTTAATGCTTGAAAGTAAATTGTTTGACATGATGCAAATGTACAAATTGAATTCTTATTTTTGCTAAATGGAAAACCCTTTCAACGACACCTACTTTATGAAGAAAGCCTTGCAAGAGGCTGAAATGGCTTTTGATAAGGGAGAAATTCCCGTAGGCGCGCTAATTGTAATCAATAACACCATTATTGCTCGTAGTCATAATCTAACGGAATTACTGCATGACGTAACAGCTCATGCCGAAATGCAAGCCATTACAGCAGCTGCTAATTTTTTGGGTGGGAAATACCTAAAAGAGTGCACCTTGTATGTTACGTTAGAACCTTGCCAAATGTGTGCTGGTGCCTTGTATTGGAGTCAAATTTCCAAAATTGTCTATGGCGCTAGTGACGAGCAGCGTGGATTTAGCAAAATGGGAACGCAACTGCACCCTAAAACCGAAGTAGTTTCAGGCATTTTAGCAGAAGAAGCTGCGGAGCTGATGAAACGGTTTTTTGCTGAGCGCAGAAAATAGCTAGCCCTTATACGTTTCAAGTAAATAAACCAACATCTGCCTAACGGGTAACTTATTTCTGTATTGCGTAATAACAATTGGCGTATTAATTTTTTGAAACTTACCTGAATACAATTCAAAAGGGTCAGTAAAACAATTAGAAAAAGTAATAAAATAAGCATCGTCTCCAACTTTCATTTTCTTGCGGTAGTTGTTAAGCCAGGCATACGTATGAATATCCTCCAGTTTACCTACAGCTACAAAATCTAAATGTAAGGGTTGCGCTATATAATTGTCAATATGTGCGCCTGGAAACCATTTATTATTAATAATAAAAGAAGTGTTCGTTTTTTTAGATCTGATATTTTCATTATGAATTTTATCAAATTCAGAGGTGAAAAAATCCCAATTATACATATCCAAAGTTGGATCACCTTTACCTAAAGTAGCTTGCTCTTTGCTCCCTAAAGTTCCTGGAATATAATTAATTAGCACACAACCTAAAACAACTACAAAACTTATCAGCACCAATGAGAACTTAACTAATTTAGAACATTTAAGCTTAAAATAAAGCGTAGTTTCTTCATGTATAATTGCGACCAAAATAAGCAAAGTAACATAGGCAGGCCCAGACCAATGGGGCAATGTCGCTCTGAAAAATGAAATAAACAATACCGTAACTATTAGCGGAAGACTCAATAGAAGCAGTATTCTAATTACTGGAGAAGAAATGGAAATTTTAGCTTTCCAAAGCATAAACAGAGTACAAACTGTTAAAAAATAATTGAATGGATTGTTGTATAAAATACTCCCTGAAAATTCCCTGAAAAAATTAGTTAAATCAACTCCATTTTTAATTACTACTCTATCACTATGAAACGTATAAGTGATAAAATTATTATCAATATTCCAAAGTATGATTGGAGAGATTATCCCAAATGTGAACAGTAATGAAAGATAGATAAATACATTAGAAAACAAACTTCTTTTGTAAAACAAAATATACAAGCCAAAACCAATCCATAAAAATACACCATGTACTTTACTCATAATACATAAACCCGAAAGGATTCCAAAAGCAATTAGTCTGATGTTTTGTAAAGGATCTTTTTCTGTGGCGGTTACAATTTTTAACAACAGAGATACCGACAATAACCAAAAAAACAATTGTGGAGCATCTGGTAAAATAAAAAACCCCGCTATAATACTTGAATACAAAGAGGTGGTAAACAATAAGGCAGCAATATAACCTGCCTTTTCGCTTTTAATTTGCTTGGTAATCGAAAATAGTAGATAAGTATTCCAAGCAGCTAAAATAATAGCTCCTAAACGAACATAGAAATCAGTTGTGAAATACAAATCTAAAGTAGTTAACCGAATAAGTAAAGCCACCATAGGTGGATGATCAAAATAGTTCCACTGTAAATGTTGGGCGTACGTTAAATAATAAATCTCGTCATTTCCTAAATCAATAGAAAAAGTAATTACTATTCGCACCAAAGTAGCGATGCCAATCAACCAGTAAATTTTACTTTTATTTGAACGCATGGAACTAACTAATTAAATGTAAACCAAGAATTAGCTGTAAAATTCCAAAAAAAAACTATTGCAGTAGCTATTATTTTAGAAATATAAAAGTTGAATTTTGTATAGGTTTGAAGACAATACAAAATAATTAAATTTAACCCTAAACCAACCAAAGCTATTCCAAAGAAACTTACAAATTGAATTACTAAATCGCTATCGGTATTTTGAAAAGTGAAATATTTGTTGAGAAAATAATTATTGGTAGCTGCAACAACAAAACCTATAGTGTTTGAGAAGTATTTATTAACTCTAATCTTTTCTTTTAATATCCAAGTCATACAAAAATCGATACAAAGCCCAAGTGTTCCTACCACACCAAATCTAAAAAATTGTGTAAAATTCATTATTGTAAAGAAGGAAAATTAGGAGTCTGTTCGTTGCTATCAGAATAAAATCTTTGAGTAAAAAAGCGAAGTATACCATCCCAATTTTTATTAATCCAAACAAAAGACAACGAGCCAAAAACTATTCCTAAAATAGCTCCAACAAAAACATCTATCAAAAAATGATGAGCTAAATAAATTCTTGAATACCCCGCTACAATTCCAATTATTAAAAAACTATAACAAAGATATTTTCTCTTACAATAAATTGACAACACGGTTACCATCGCAAATACTGAAGAAGAATGTCCCGACGGAAAGCTATTAAATCCTACTCTGCTTTTTGCAAAAGTATCAAGATAATAATTGTATTTATGAAGTTGAAAATACAAGCTTGGTCGTGGAGCATGTATTAATGCCTTAAAAACTTGAGCAAATATTCCTGAACTTAAATAGGCCACAATTAATATCAAGGCTAGTTTAGTGTGTCTTTTAAAGAAAATAACGAGTACAAAACTCACAATAATTGTAAACAAACCATCCCCAAGAAAAGTAGTTAAATTAAAAAAAGAATATAAAAATTTAGTATGAAAACTATTCAACATTATGAATCCTTCCACTCTTGAAACAAAACATAAAAAAAGTCCAAAAACAGATACTAATGCAAGACTCACATTAAAGAAAAATCGATTATCCTTGACTAAATTTACTAAAGAATTCATTATTTTAAATTTTTAGTAAAAATAGGATTCAACGTTCGATAGAAAATTACCAAATGATTATGTAAAACAAATCAAACTGTAAAATAAACGTTATCTATTGCGATTTTATGTTAAATCAACGCAACAAAGCATAAAAAAACCGCCTCTCTTTCGAAAGGCGGTTTCTTTTTTATTCTGAAATAACATTTCCTTTTTTGTCAAAGAAATGATATTCTAAATACGTGTAAGCGTCACGTGGTATAATTTTCACCCATTTTTTATGTTCAAAGAACCACTTTGAACGTATTGATGGAAAACCTTTGGTAAGGTAAGCTGCCACAAACGGATGTACATTTAGCACAACCGATTGATGACTATTTAATAATCTTTCTAAATCAGAAGTAATCTTATCAATAATAAGAATTGGTGCTTCAATTTCACCATTTTCCTTATTGGGATCTTCTTCTCTAGTTTTAATATTCATTTCTGGTCTTACACGTTGTCTCGTAATTTGAACTAATCCAAATTTACTTGGCGGTAAGATTTTGTGTTTGGCTTTGTCATCCTCCATTTCTTCTCGCAAGAAGTCGAATAATACTTTACGATTTTCGGGATTCGCCATATCGATAAAATCAACTACGATAATCCCGCCCATATCACGAAGACGCAATTGTCTTGCTATTTCGGCGGCAGCAATCATATTCACTTCCATGGCGGTATCTTCTTGATTAGTAGCTTTATTAGAACGGTTACCGCTGTTCACGTCAATAACGTGTAATGCTTCGGTATGTTCGATAATAAGGTAAGCACCTTTACTCATAGAAACCGTTTTTCCAAACGAAGTCTTGATTTGTCTCTCTATATTGTATTTCTCAAAAATGGGTGTATCATTGGATTGATAAAACTTCACAATTGATTCTTTGGAAGGTGCAATTTCTCGCACATATTCCTTGGTTTGTTGGTACAACTCTTCATCATCAATTTGAATACCACTAAAGGTATCATTAAAAACGTCTCTTAATATGGAAGAGGCTCTATTGAGCTCTCCTAATACTTTTGACGGATGATGAGCAGTTGGTAATTTCTTACACATTGCAGTCCATCTGCTAAGCAGGTTCTGCAAATCTTTTTCTAATTCGGCTGTATTTTTGCCTTCGGCTACTGTACGAACAATAACACCAAATCCTTTTGGTTTAACAGATTGTACGAGTCTTTTCAAACGGTCTTTTTCTTTTTTGTCTTCTATTTTTTGAGAAATAGAAACACGATCTGAAAAAGGCACTAACACAATAAAACGTCCAGCAAGAGAAAGCTCAGCGCTAATTCTTGGCCCTTTGGTTGATATTGGTTCTTTTACGACTTGTACTAAAATAGATTGATTAGCACTCAAAACATCAGTAATGGTACCATCTTTATCAATTTCATTGTCAAACTGAAAGGTTTTTAGGGAGAAATCTTTTAATTTACCTGCGCTTACAAGTTTTATGAATTTCAGTTGGGAAGATAAATTAGGACCTAAGTCATGATAATGTAAAAAGGCATCTTTTTCGAAGCCAACATTTACAAAAGCAGCATTCAATCCAGCAACGGGTTTTCTAATTTTGGCAATAAAAATATCCCCAACTTGAAAGTTGCTTTTTTCCTCTTCTTTGTGTAATTCAATTAGTTTTCCATCTTTTAATAAGGCAAAATCTACGGCTTCTGAACTGGATCGAATGATTAATTCTTTATTCACGCTGTACATTTTTATCCGAACATTGGGTTGTCGGTCATTGGTTGTTCATTGTCAGAATAAACTAGCAACTACCAACCATCAACTACCAACTTATAGTAAGGATGGATTAAACAATATTTTTAACAGGTATTGAACCCGGGGAAAACTAGCTGGCAGTGGACAGTTCTAAGCAGTCAGTAAACTGATGACTAAAAACTGATGACTGATTACTAATTTTCGATTTCAATGAACGTTTAAAAAGAAAAAAGTAGTTTAAAACTACTTTTTCTTCTTGTGAC
>JACCDS010810055.1_pt1 | contig 19694 bp, 15 predicted proteins | sample 7446441 | NCBI WGS metagenome assembly JACCDS01 (sample SAMN15323445, study PRJNA562643) | freshwater metagenome | isolation source: river surface water | place: USA:Blue River Watershed | collected 2017-08-17
AAATCCGGCCCGGGTGTCGGTCTGAACAGGAGCCACGATGCAATTGAAGAGTCTTGAAAGCCGGATCGTTACGCTGTTTTTGGCGCTGATTATTTTGGTGCAATTGTTTCAGTTTTTAGCGATTAATATTGGCATTGACAATAATGCACGCGACACTATTGCCCAAGAACTTAAAGTCGGCGAGCGGATTTTTACCCGCTTACTGGAACAACGCGCGCAAACCCTGACCCGCAGTGCCAGCATTTTGGCCAATGACCAGGGGCTGGCTGAGGCGATCAGCGACAATGACCGGCCGACCATTGAATCGGCGTTGCAAAATCAGGGCAATCGCATTCGCGCCCAATTTGTGCTGTATGTGGATGATGGGCGAAAAATTCGCGCCGCCAGTGGCATTGGCATGATCGGCAAGCTAGAGAGCATGATCTTGCCGCTCTTGGAAAATGTCGGGCAGGAAGGGGCCAATGGCATTTTTTCGGTTGAGGGACGTCCGTACCAGATTGTGGCAGTACCACTGGCCAAGCGTGGCGTGGGTGGCTGGGTGTTGATTGGCGTTGCAATTGGCAAGACGCTGGCAGACGACATGCAAGCGCTGTCCGGGCTGGACGTGGCAATCCTGACGCGCAGCGCAACCTGGCAGGTGCAAGACGCAACACTGACGCTTGCACCCGCGCTCGATCAAATCCTGAACCAGACCAAAGACAAGCTGGCTTTGCCGCGCCTGTTGCTCGCTGGCGATGAATATAGCGTGCGCATGATTCCACTCGGGCAGGGCGATATGCAGCAGGTGATCTTGTTGCGTTCGGTTAGCAGCGCGATTGCGCCATACCAGCGGCTGGAATGGATGTTGTTTGGCATGGCCTTAGCTGGCCTGTTGCTGGCGGCACTGGCCAGTGTCATCACCGCCAAGCGAATTGCCCAACCGCTGCGGCAACTGGCCGGGGTGGCCGAGAAACTGGAGCAGGGCGATTATTCCGGTGAAATTGATTGCCGCAGCAAGGATGAAATCGGCGCGCTGTCGACCGCTTTCGTGGCGATGCGGGACGGGATCGCGCGGCGTGAACAAGAAATTTCACGCTTGGCGTATTGGGATAGCTTGACCGGTTTGCCGAATCGGGTACGGTTTACCATCGAACTCAATGCCGCACTGGCCAGCGGGGAAGCGGGCTGTATTGTGATGATGGATTTGGATCGGTTTAAAAACGTCAACGATGTTTTGGGCCATAGCGTGGGCGATCTGCTGTTGCAGCAATTGGCGGCGCGCCTGACCGGCATCATGCCAGCCGGGGCCGTCGTGGCGCGCTTCGGTGGCGATGAATTTGCGATTTTTCTGGCAAAAGCCAGTCTGGAAGATGGATGTGCGTTGGCGCAACAGGTATTGGCGGCACTGGAACAGCCACTGACGGTCGAGCAGCAAACCATTGATGTCGGGGCCGGGCTGGGCATTGCCGCCTACCCGGAACACGGACAGCAGGCCGAAGTATTGCTCAGCCTGGCCGAGGTGGCGATGTATCATGCCAAGCAGCACCACAGTGGGTTCGAGGTGTATGACAGCCGGATCGATACCTCAAGCGAGCAAAACCTGTCCTTATTGAGTGAATTGCGCCACGCGCTGGAGCACAGCGAGTTTTTATTGTACGTTCAGCCCAAAACCGCGTTTGCCACCGGCCAGGTGGTCGGGCTGGAGGCGTTGGTGCGCTGGAAGCATCCGCAACGCGGCATGGTGTTTCCCGATCAATTCATTCCGTTTGCCGAGCAAACCGGGTTTATCTGCCTGTTGACGCTGTGGATGATGGAACAATCAGCCGCGCTGTGCAAGGAACTGCTGGCGCAGGGTTTGCACTTAAAAATTTCGGTCAACCTATCCACCCGCGATTTGCTCGATCAGGATTTGCCGCAAAAATTCACCGACATTTTGGCACGGCATCAGGTAGCTGCGAAATCGTTTTGTCTGGAAATTACCGAGAGCGCGATCATGGATGATCCGGGCCGCTCGCTCACCACGCTGGAGCGGCTGGCGGGGTTGGGGGTGGATTTGTCGATTGACGATTTTGGCACCGGTTATTCGTCACTGGCGTATCTGAAGCAGTTGCCAGTTAATGAATTGAAGATCGACAAATCGTTTGTGCTGCATATGGAACATGATCAGGGCGATACCAAAATCGTCCGTTCAACCATTGATCTGGGGCACAATATGGGGTTGCGCGTGGTGGCCGAAGGGGTGGAAAACGAAGCGGTTTGGCATATGCTGGCCGGACTGGGTTGCGATCAGGGGCAGGGCTATTTCATGAGCCGCCCGATGCCTGCCAGTCAACTGGCCGAGTGGCTGGCCAACTGGCGTGCGCCGCAGGGCACCGCGTTTGATGCGTATTTGGAGCGGGAGAGCAAGACATGACAGGCGAATTGGGAATAAGTGGGCACGGTGGACGCGGTGGGCGGGGCATGCTTGGCGCGGTGTTGGTGCGGGTTGGACTCATGCTGCTGGGGACGGCTATCGTTGCACTGGGCATGGCGACGCAGGTGTCGGCTCATGCGGCCGCGACCAAAAAAGGCCGTCCGGATCTGGCGATTGCTGCTGCCATCGGCAGTGATGGGCGCTTGTGGGTGGTAACCAAGGAAAATGGCGAGCAGGGCGATTACCTGTACCTTAAACACAGCCGGGACGATGGCAAAAACTGGTCCAAACCGGTGCGAATTAACCCGGTGCCCGAACCGATAATGGCATCGGGTGAAGAACCGCCCCAGTTGTTGCTGCAAGCGGGCGGCAAGATGCTGGTGGGCTGGACCCGTCCCGGCAAAAAATACGCTGGCGATATTCGTAGCGCGATCTCAACCGATGGCGGCGAGACCTGGGCCGCACCGATTACGGTTCATCAGGATAGCCAGCTATTGGCGCATCGGCAACTTGCCCTGGCCAGTGATCAGGCCGGGCGGGCCTATGCCGTGTGGATTGATCGGCGTCATGTCGAAGGCAAGGGGGCCGTGCCAAAATACCGTGGTGCCACCCTGTATTATGCGGTGTCCGATGACGGTGGCGCGCACTGGCGCGGTGACTATCGACTGGTTGACCATGCCTGCGATTGCTGCCGTCTGGCGCTTCTGAACGCTGAACCCGGGGCTAGCGGGCCGCAACTGTTTTGGCGCCATGTGTTTGAAAACGGTGTGCGTGACCATGCACTGTTGCGCCTTGCGCCCGAGGGCAAGGTGGGCACGATCCGGCGCGCTACCTTTGATGAATGGAAGATTGACGCCTGCCCTGACCACGGCCCGGCACTGGCCAGTACCGGCGCGGTTCGGCATGCGGTGTGGTTTACCGTGAAAGGGGAGGCAAGTCAGGTGTTTTATGGCCGCTTGCCAACTGGGGAGCGTGAGGGGAAGTCGGTGGAAGGGCAAACGGCCCTGCCTGATGGGGCCGAACATCCGGCCATCGTCGCCAAGGGGGATCGGGTTTGGCTGGTCTGGAAATATTTTGATGGCAAGGCCAGCCGGATTGGTGGCTGGATGTCGAAGGATGGCGGCAAGAACTGGCAACGCACCGATTTGGCAGCCACCAAACAGGCCAGCGATTACCCGCGCCTATTGCTGCACGATGATCAGGCCATTCTGGTTTGGCATACCCGGCAAGATGGCCTGATAGTGCGACGTTTGGAAGACGGATCATGAGTCAACCGAAACGACTGGAACCGACCGGGTGGCAACGGGCACTTTTGCAATCCAAACTACTGCAATCGAAGCTACTGCAATCGAAGCTACTGCAATCGAAGCTGCTGCAATCGAAGCTGCTGCAAACGAAGCCAGATGCGCCGAATCGGGCGCGCAGGCAAGTAGCAACTGGCTTGGCCAGTCTGCTGGCCGGGCTGCTGCTACCGGTACAGGCGCGTGCGGCGCTGCCACCGATTTTGCCGTTTGAACCGGATACCTTGCAGAAAATCGTGGCCGGGCAGCGCGGCCAGCCGTTTTGGCTGGTCTTGTGGGACTTGAATTGCCCCTATTGCATCGTGTCGTTGCGCCTGCTCGGTGAACGCCAGCGTACCAACCCCGACTTGCGGGTGCTAAGCGTGGCCACCGATTCGATTGAAGAGGCTGATACGCTGGCGGCACGCTTGCAGGAACTGGGCGTGCGGGGCGCGGCCTTTGCGTTTGGCGAGGCGGCACCGGAAGCCTTGCGCTATGCGATTGATCCGGCCTGGCGCGGCGAAAAGCCACGCAGCTATTACTATGATGCGAATGGCAAGCGGAAATTGTTCGTTGGCGTATTGCGCAGCGAGCAGTTGCAGCCGCTACGCCCGTAACGCAATGTGCTGCCATTGGCGGGTCGGAGGCAATGTGTTTATTTCACTATGGCAAGCCGTATTGGGTTGTTTACCAACAACTGAACGACCGCAAAAAAAAATTTAAATAATACTGTTCAAAACGCGCATTCTTCTATTACAATAGGCGCTCCTTTAATGTCGTTTGGCTCTCATAATCAATTGCTGCTGTGAAAATTCATAACTCCTTCATTCATGTTGTCTTGTCGCTGGTGCTGCTGGTTTCGCAGCAACTGGGGCTGTCCCATATGATGATGCATATGGATTCTTCCCTGTCGTCGGCGAATGCAACCGGGCGCGCTGCAACCGGGTTCGCTGTTGGTGGTAATGATGACCTCAAGCTCGGCAATACGTCTGCGCCGATGCTGTCTGATTCATTGGCTGACTCATTACCTAATCTATTGGCTGATTCATTGCCTAAGTTGTTTGGAAATCCATTCTCTGATGCATTGTCTGATGCAAGTTGTGAGCAGTGCCTTACTTTTTCACAGTTGGCACAAGCGTTGCCAGTTGTTGTTTCTTCCCCGTCTCCCGTTATTCCCGCCAGTTTTATCGCTGGTATCCACGACGATCATTCTATTTGTTCTCAGACACAGTGCGCCTATCTGTCGCGCGCACCGCCTGTCCTCGCATAATTTCCCTTTTCGACCAATTTGGTCTAGCTTTACCTTCTCTCTCGGCAAGCAGCGGTGTCTCCCTGCTTGTTGTTAAGGTTTGCCTGAAAAATGCTTAAACCCGATGGCTTTAAGAATCGCGCTGCGCAAGCGTAGCTGTTGGTTCGGCTGCTTGTGTTGTACTGTTAGTGTTTCAGGCTTAGCAACAGGCAAACCTTTTTTTGGCTGTTTTTGGTTGGATTTTGTTCTTTTGTTGTTTTTTTTGTTTTTCATCGAATTGTGTTTGTTTTTTTGTTTTAATTGCTGTAGATTGTATGCATCGCAAGGGGTTAGCTCTAACATTGCAATAAGAAGTATCGTCTATCGAAATGTTAGAGCTGCCTCCATTGCCATAAATATTATTTTGCTTTGGTAGGTAGTAGTAAGTGTTGTTTGTAGGTGCAGTGCCTTTGCATCAATTTGAATATCGATTCAATTGCTGCAAAGTGGTGGAGACCAAAATATCAGTACAACTGGTATTTTGAATAAAAGTTGGGGGAACACCCCCGACATTTGACTTTGGACGAGACTAATTAAATAGGAATAAAAAATGAACAAAATGATCAAACCAACCGCAATTTGTGTCGCATTAATGTCTTGCTTTGCTGCTCAGGCAGTCGAGATTAAAGCAGCAGGCTCACCTAACGCTATTCCATATCGCTATATCGTGGTATTTAAAGACCAGGCAACGGTATCGGCATCGGGCGCGAAAATTAGCGTTGCAGCGCTGGCGAGCCAGGTTGGTAATAAGTACGGTGCATCAATCGAAAGAACATTTCAGCATGCGATTAACGGCGCAGCCGTGACGATGGATCATAAGCAAGCACAAGCATTGGCAGCCGATCCGGGCGTCGCTTATGTTGAGCAAGATCAACGTGTGTCAATCGTTGCCACGCAAAGCAATGCAACCTGGGGTATTGACCGGATTGATCAAACCAATTTGCCATTATCCAAAACCTACACCTATCCATCGAGCACCGGTGTGCATGCGTATGTGATTGATACCGGTCTGCGCAGCACGCATACCGAATTTACCGGTCGGGTTGGCAATGGTTTTGGCGCAATTTCGGATGGCAATGGCACCAATGATTGCCAAGGCCACGGTACGCACGTCGCCGGTACGGTAGGCGGCACGACTTGGGGTGTGGCAAAAAATGTCACGATTCACCCGGTTCGGGTTTTGGGTTGTGATGGTTCGGGCACCACCTCCGGCGTGGTCGCTGGTATGGATTGGGTGGTGGCGAACCATGTTAAGCCAGCCGTGGCCAACATGTCCTTGGGTGGTGGTGCATCGCAAGCAACTGATGACGCGATTGCCCGCATGACCAATGCCGGTGTGGTAACGGTGGTGGCAGCAGGTAACGATAATGCCAACGCATGTAATTATTCGCCAGCCCGCGCCGCCAGCGCCATTACCGTCGGTTCGACCACCAATACCGATGCACGGTCGAGCTTCTCCAACTACGGTACCTGCGTTGACGTGTATGGCCCGGGTTCAAGCATTACTTCGGCCAGCCGGACTTCCGATACCGCTTCTACTTCGCTCTCTGGTACCTCCATGGCTTCGCCACATGTGGCCGGTATTGCAGCATTGTATTTGTCGAAAAATCCAACCCATACCGTATCGCAGGTAACCAGCGCGATTTTGAACAATGCGCTGAATGGCAAAATCACCAGCATTCCTTCGGGCGTGAACAAGTTCGTCAATATTCAATTCCTGAATGGTGATGTGATTGTTGACCCGGCCATTACCTTGACCAGCGGCACGGCGGTTTCGATTACCCTGGCAAAAGCGGCACAGAAGTTGTACAAAATTGTGGTGCCAACCGGCAAAACCAGTGTCACCTTCAAGATGTCTGGCGGTACCGGTGATGGCGATCTGTATGCCCGTGCTGGCACTGCACCGACCACCACCAGCTTTACCAAGAAGTCTGATGGTACCACCAACGCCGAAACCATCACCTTTAGCGCGCCAGCAGCAGGCACGTACTATTTGTTGGTGAATGCTTATACGGCAGTGAGCGGTGCCAGCTTGGTAGCAACCGTGCTGTAACAACTGCTTGGCTCAATATGCTTTACTTTGCTCCACTTTGCCAGCTTGATTGGCAAAGTGGGGTGATCAGGGCTGGCGCAGTAGTGGCCAGCCCTGATTTGCCTGCCCGATTTACCTGCCTGATTGTCCTGATTTTTCTCAGTGCTCTGACCGTAGCGCTTAGCGCCCGCCCAGTTGCTCCAGCGCCGCCTTGGCCTGATCCAGATCCTTACTCAGTTCGGTCAAATAACGCCGACGTTCTTCACTATCCCATTCGGCATTGGAAAAACCGGCCAGCGGATATTTTTGGCTCACCAGTACCGTACCGGCCAAGCGTGGCATCAAAGCCCGATCCGGATCGACATCTTCCTTGAGCAAATACGCATTCACATCGCGCAGCGTCAGCGGGAAAACCGGCTTTTGATCGACGATCAACTTGCCAAACAGCGGCAATTTAAATTCAAAACTACCGGCCTGCACCAGCTCGTTGAAACTGACCAGTGCAAACGGTTTGCCATTCGCGTCATCGACCCGGCCACTGACCAAATAACGCCCGGCCTTTTGCACATTGGCCTTCAGGTAAAAATTCAGTGAACCGCCTTCCAGTGCCTCGCGCGTCTGGCCGGTCCAGGTGGCTGGTATTTCCGGGGTATAGATCAGGTCGAACAGCACTACGCCGCTGTTGCCATTGACATTGAAATTGACTTCGGTACGAATCGTGCCGTTAAAATTGGCCAAACTGGTGGTCGATGGTGTCAGGTTGGCGCTGACAATGCCATCACCGGCAACCGCGTCGCCGTTGCTGCCATCATCGCTAAAGCCAACGCTAAGCGGAGCCAATTCGCGCTGGCCATTGGGCACTGCTGCCCGTGCCAGTGCCTTGTTCACCTGCACTGGCAAGCTCTTGCCGTTGGTATCGACGGCCGTAATTGAAAAAATCACGTTTTCCCGGCTGCCGACAAAAATTCGGCTCTGGGTGGTTCTGACTTTAATGCTTGGATCAATCTTGCCACCACCTTTGCGCAGCGGATGCTCGTCCGCCACTGGCTGGTTCGGATAGACCTGATCCGGGTGTTCGCTGATCGGGCGCGATTCCTGCGGGTATTGCGTGCCCTGTTTGTAGCTGTTGTAAGTGTGGCGCGCCAAGGTTAATTGCTTTTGTGCATCCACAATCAACTGTGCCTTTTGTTCCGGGGTAAGCGCGCCACCGGTACTGTCCACGGTTGTGGCAACTGGTGTCAAGCTGCCGACACTCGGGCTGCTCGGAGAACTGGCTTGGTCAGAACGCTTGCCATCATCTGCTGGTTTGTCGCCCGACAGATTCCACTGCAAGGCGAGCAAGCCCAGCAGGGCGGCAGCACCCGCCGCCAGCCAGACTTTGCCCCCACGCCCGGTAGCGGGTGTGGGGTTGCTTGGGTTTTTTTTCCCTTTAGAGGGCATATTTCACCATGTCTGCGCGAACTACCGAAATAATCCCCTGCCAGTTGCTGTTGGCGTAGTGATTATACGCTTCGGCATCGTCACGGAACGCGACCGAGTGATAATTCCATTTGGCGCTGCCACCTTCATTGAGTGCCGTACCGAGGGTCAAGTCATTGCACAGCCAGTCAGCCGGGTTGCACAGTGACTGACCGCTCGAACCTGCCACACCGCCAGTGGTGTGATACGCCACGGCTTCGTCATCTTGCCCTGGCAAAGCGGCCGAGTACAGCGTGCCCTTGGCACCGGCATACATATAGAACCAGATGCTGCGGGTTACATTGTGGTCAAACATGGCGCGTGCGGTTTGGGTTTTCAGATTGCCTGCCAGCGGTTCGGACAACAGCCAGGCACCGGTGTCGGACAACTCGGAGCCACCAGCAGCACCGGAAGCGGCACGGATCCACTTGATGTTCCAGCCAGTCTGGGTACCGGCACCGCTGGCGGTGCAAACACCGGCGCTGTTCGGAGTCGGGTTCATTTTGGTACGGGTGCTGCCACCCTGGGTGGACATGGTGTAGGCCATCATCAGGTCACCGGCGCTGTGGGTGGCAACATAACACCAGTTGCTGCCGGTGCAAAAACAGTCAAGCGCATTGCGCACGATATAGTTTTGCGAGGAAATGCTGTCGTAGCCATTCCAGTTAACCGCTTTTTTGTTGATGCCACCGGCGGTGGTACTCGGTCCCCAATAACGGAAATCGTTGTAGTTGCCAACCGTGGCACTGGTGTTGCCGCGGCCATTGATCCAGAGTGTGTAGTTGGTGGCGCTGGCTGCGATGCTGGCACCGGTCAGGCCCAGCACAATCAGGGCACGGATTAAAAACATGAATCGTTGCATAAAAATCTCCACTGTGGTTTATTTTGGGTTGAAAATTATAAAAATCTATTTATTTTGGGTGAGACAACCCGTACCTGACCAATGAAGCCAATGGCAGGCACGGGGTATTGCGGGTATTACGGGGTATTGCAGGGAATGCCGGTATTACGGATAGTTCAGAGGTAGGGCTATCGCAGGTGGAAGCCCTTATTTGGCATAGGCCGCCATATCAGCGCGCACTATCGAAATAATGCCTTGCCAATTGTTGTTGGCATAGTGGTTGTAGTTTTCATTGCTATCGCGGAAGGCAACCGAGTGATAATTCCACTTGGTCGAACCGCCTTCGTTGGCTGCCGTACCCAGGGTCAGGTCATTGCAAAACCAGTCGGACGGATTGCACAGCGAGCGACCGCTGTTGCCAGCAATGCCACCGGTGCTGTGATAGGACACGGCTTCATCGTCTTGCCCTGGCAACAGGCCCGAATACAGGGTACCCTTGGCACCGGCATACATGTAAAACCAGATGTTGCGGGTATTATTGTGGTCAAACATGGCGCGGGCGGTGGCGGTGCGCAAATCTTTGGACAGTGGTTCGGACAGCGCCCATGAACCGAGGTCGGCCAGTTCCGAGCCGCCACCAGCACCCGATGCCGCACGAACCCACTTGATGTTCCAGCCGGTTTGGCTGCCGGCACCGCTGGCCGTGCAAACACCGCTGCCATTTGGGCTGGCGTTGGTGATGGTGCGGGCAGAACCACCAAAATTGGCCATGGTGTAGCTAAACATTAAATCGCCAGCACTATGGGTGGCGATGTAGCACCAGTTGCTGCCGGTGCAAAAACAGTCCAGCGCATCGCGCACTTTGCCGCTTTGTGACGCAATGCTGTTGTAGCCATCCCAGTTAACCGATTTCTTGTTGACCCCGGCAGCGGTGGTCGATGGGCCCCAGTAGTTCCAGCTATTGTAATTGCCAACCACGCCCGAAGCATTGCTGCGACCATTGATCCAAAGTGTATAGTTTGTGGCACTTACACTGTAAGTGGTAATCATCAGGGACAGCAAGGCCAAGCCTCGCAAAGTGCGAAGAAATCGATTCATGGTGGCTCCGTGGGTCAGGGGATAATATATTTTTTATGACACCGGACGGTGATTTGGCCTGTGATGTGTGGCCAATTAAACCGAGCAAGTGTTCGGTTTGAATCTTATCGGAATGAATTCGGGCTGTCAATCAATTAAAGCGATAAATCGAAGAATTCTTCTTGATTTTTTTCTTGACAAAGAACGTTCCAGATGGCAATTCAGTGTGCGCACTTTTCTTGCAGCATTTGGCATAAACTCGGAATAAAATCTGGTTCCAGCGTCATATTTTGTTTATTTAATTGTTCAATTGATGGTTTTAGTGCGGAAATTGCAATTCTGTAGCCGAGTGCTCGATAGCTTTCAAAGCGAGTTTCATCGAACCATTGGCCAAGCCGGGAGTGGTAGGGGAAGCCGGGGTCGGCCTTGCGGTAATTGAGCATGTCGGCCTTTTCCCGCCCGGTCAGGGATGGTTTCAGGTAGAGCAGGGTGCCATCCGGTGCGCCATCATCGGCCTTGCCGTAGGCAATTTTCCCGGCCACGCATGATTGCTGGCTAAAGCCGTCCTTGGTATCAATGTTACAGACATCGAGTTCAATTTCCACGCCCAGATCGACATAGCACTTGCGCATCGCATTGCCAAGGTCGGCAAAATTGAGTTCGCCATCGGCACTGACGTCAATCAGCACGATCAGACGACAGCGACGCCGCACCAGTTCATACAGGCCGAGATTGTCAAAATGACCACCATCGCTCAAGTGGACATAGTTGGAAGTCGCTTCGGTCAGGCCGAGCAACTCCGATACCAGGCTAAAGAGCCCCATGCGTGGTCCGGCGCTTTGCCAGCGTGCGCGCAGCGGGTTGGCGCACCAGCGTCCCAGCCGCAGATTAAACAGCGTCATCAAAAATGTCAGCGGGGCAGAATTCTGGTGGCTGAGCGGCGCACTGATGGCGGCACCGGATATCGCCGTGGCCATGCCAAGCCGGGTGCCGAGGTCTTCATCGGTGGCGCGGTTGCCGCGTCCGCCATAGGAGTGGGTTGGGCGATAGCAACCGCGTTCGGCATCGTGGCGCGATTCCAGCGCTGGCGTGGCGGTGGTGCGCGCAAGTTCAAAGCCGCAAAAGCCGGGGCTGAACAAAAATGCACCGGCCTTGCGGGTTTGCCAGGCCAGTTCCTTGCCACCCACCAGATTCAGGGTGGTGTTGATCAACGGGTAGGGCCGTTGCAGGCGACCTGTGTCAGTTGCGAGCAAACGTGCCAGTGGTGGATCGTCGGACGGATCAAATCCGGTAAACGGATGGGCCTGACGCTTGCGGTTGCTGGCACCGAGAAAACTGCGCACCAGACGGATGCGCATGATCATGTACAGCGAGAATTTGTTGATATCGAGCCGCCACGCCAGCAGCAGCGCCACCCCGAGGCAAGCCAGTAGCAGGGCCAGTTGCGGCAACAGTTGGTTTTGTTCGCGGTAATCGAGGTAGGTCAGCAAAAATTGGTACAGCGTGGTTTGGGTTTTGGCATCGGGCGCGGCAAAATGATCTGGATTGACTGCAAAATGCACCAGCATCGATACCAGTGCCAGCATCCCGGCTGAAAAAACATACGGTGCCGCCTGCGCCAGCAACAGCAGTTTTGGGTCGGCCTTGATGGTGCCGATGGTGCCGCTGGCAGCGACCCGCCCGGCCAGCAGGCCAAGCAGGGTGGTGCCCAGCCAGCCACTGGCAATGAGCGCATTGCCCCAGCCGGCAAAATGCTGGTTGGTCCAGGCCAGAACGGGCGGCGCATACAGGCTGATGCCAAACAGGCCGATCCAGTTGATGACCAAAATTGAAGTCCAGCCACCCTGACGTGACCACCATTCGCGGCTGCGGTCGCGGTATAAGCGCCCGAGCAGGCCGATCCAGACAATGCTGGACAAGCCACCTACGCACAACAGCAGCGGCATGCCAAAGGTTACCAAATGAACCACGGGCGCGCCAATTGGATGCTGTTCCTGCCATAGGGCAAACCAGCGCACCGCATAGATGGTTATCAGCCCGCCCAATCCCATCGCGATTACGGCGCATGACAGGTGGCCCAGTCCTTGCTGCAGCAGTTGCCATTTCTTGCGGGCATTGTTCGCTATCTGGGCCGGTGCCGGATTGAGCCACTGGGCCAGGCCCCAGCCCATCAGCCACAGCACAAAAAACGCGATGCCGGGCAAAAACAGATTCGGCAAGTGTTGCCGTGCCATGAATTGCCGGGCCTGCCACAGCCAGTCTGATTCGGCCACAGGCGCGCCCTGCAATGCCAGCAAGGCGGGAGTGGCGTCCAGATTGGCGCAGACATGGGCCAGCGGGCAGCGCCATTGCCAGAGCGCGATGCTGCCAAAAAATCCGGCCAGCATCAGCGGCACAATTACCAGCACCAGCACATTGGATTGGCTTTGCGCGCGCAGCCAGTTGCGGCTGTTCGGGTTCGGGATCAGGGCAATGCTAAAGGCACTAAAAAACACCGCCATCCCCAGCGCCACCAGAGTCAGCGGCAGCCAGATATTGCTATGCTGGTAGTGTGCCACCAGCGAGCTTAACAGGCCGGGCAAGCAAAATACCCCTGCCACCAACGCTACCAACAATAACATGTTTAGCACCGTATTGCGCAGGTAATTGGCCAACAGTGTCCAGCTATCGATGCTGAATAGGCCACTTTGCGGGTTCAGGTAATTACTGTACTGGCGCAGGTATTTAATTTCGTTTGGCTCATGTTTTTTCGGTTGCTGGTTTGAGCCCGGGGTCAGCATTTGCTCTACCTTGTCAACCTCGCCGCCGTTTTCCATGATCCATTTCGAGAGCCAGGAACCAATGAAACCACCACCGCCAACAGTGGATAAATAATCAAAGCGCGACAGCAGTTTTAACTCGGCCAGGGCCTGCAATACCCCCAGATTAAAGGTCGCACTGCGTAGAGCGCCACCGGAGAACGCCAGCCCTGCCAGCGTCGCTTGATGCGCCCGCTGCACTACCTCGGTTTTGTTGGCCGGGCGTACTTGTTTCGGCAATGCCGGGTGTTGCAAACCATCCAGCTCAAACTGCAACACCTCTGAAAACAGTGACCCGGCTTCCTGATTTAAGGCTTGCCAGGTGGCTTCGTCACACTCGCCGCCCTGTGGCAGCGCGGGCCATTTTTTATGATAGCGGCGCTGAAAATCGCACAGTGCGGGTTGTAATTGCACCAGGCTTTCGCAGCGAGGGCCATGATACAAGCCCAGCATCGACAGTTTGCGTTGTACATCACCAACGGCTTGACTGTGGTCAGGCAGGAAAAAGGGCGGTGTAGGCATGTTGGTGTCGGCAGGAATGGGAAAAAAATCGGAAAAAAACGGGATGCTCACAACAGCAGTCTAGCATGGCGGGTCTTCAACTTGCCGCACAAGAGCGGGGATCGAACATAGGATCGAACATGGGAGCGGAAATAGGAACGGAAATAGCAGCGGAAATAGTAGCGGAAATAGTAGCGGAAATAGTAGCGGAAATCGGATTGGAAATCGGATTAGAAACGGGGGCGGGCACACGTACTGCGTCGGGTTTGCGGTAGAATAAGGGCTCCATTGTAATTGTAATAATCCCTGATCGGATCTTTTCGCGCAATGGGTTTGCCGCAGGGTCTCATTTTTCATGGAGTTAAGGCGCTATGTCCTTTATCGTTATCCTGTTTTCATGCGTCGTTTCCAGTCTTGCCGCTTGTGCCCGATTCACCCGATTTACCCGTTTCGTTGGCCTCACCGGCCTCACCGGCAGCACCGGCCTCTTGCGCAGTTCGCTGCTGTCCGCTGCCGCGCTCTTGCCACTCGCCAGCCAGGCCGAACCCGGGGTGCGTGAAGATCGGGTATTGCTGGGGCAGTCGGCCGCCTTTTCCGGCCCGGCGGCCGAGCTTGGGATTCAGCTCAACCTTGGGGCGCGGGTATACTTTGATGCGATCAATGAAAAGGGCGGCGTGCATGGCCGCAAGATTGAAGTGATTACCGCGGACGATAAATATGAAGCCGCGCTGGCCGCCGCCAACACCAAACAACTGATCGAGGTTGATGAAGTATTTGCCCTGTTTGGCTACGTCGGTACGCCGACCTCGAATGCCGCCCTGCCGATTTTTACCAAGGCCAAAGTACCATTTTTTGCACCGTTTACCGGTGCCCAGTCGTTGCGTGAACCGTTTAACCCGGTCATTTTCAATATCCGCAGCAGCTACTATGATGAAACCGAATATCTGGTGCGTGGTCTGGTGAAAAATGGCATGCGCCATATTGCCGTGTTTTATCAAAACGATGCCTATGGCAAGACCGGGCTGGCCGGGGTGGAGCGGGCTTTGAAGCGGATCAAGGTGCCACTGCTGGGGACGGCCACGGTCGAGCGCAACAGTGTCGATGTCAAGGCCGCCGTGGCCAGGTTGTTGCCACTGAAACCGGATGCGATCATCCAGATCAGCGCCTATGCCTCGTGTGCCGCGTTGATTCATGAAATGCGCAAGGCCGGTTATTATGGCCAGTTTAATAACGTCTCGTTCGTTGGCAGTCAGGCCTTGGCAAATGCGCTGGGCAAGCAGGGGCCGGGTGTGGTGATCTCGCAAGTGGTACCGTTTCCCTGGAGCCGGGCCACGCCGATTGTCGATGAGTTTCACAGGGCAATGAAAAATGCGGGCAAGGAAAAGGACATCAATTTTTCCAGCCTGGAAGGCTTTATCAACGCCAAGGTATTGGTTGAAGGCTTGCGCCGCGCCGGACGTGCTTTGACCCGCAGCAAACTGATCAAGGCACTCGAAACGATTGACTCAAATGATTATGATGTCGGCGGGATGGCAATTAATTTTTCATCAACCAACCACAATGGCTCGAAGTTTGTTGATATTACCGTCATCAACAAAGACAAAAAGTTTTCTAAATAAAGCCGATCCAATATGAGTTTATCCGCACGACAACTGACGCTCACCCGTGGCGAGCGCAATTTGCTGGTCAATCTGGATGTTTCACTCGAAGCCGGGGAGGCGTTGCGCGTGACCGGGGAAAATGGCAGCGGCAAGACCAGTTTGTTGCGCATTCTGGCCGGGTTGGTGCAACCGGCTGCGGGCAGTGTGCATTGGTGTGGTGAAGACATTGCCACGCTGCGCGAACAATACCACGCCCAATTGGTGTATTTGGGCCATGCCCAGGGCATCAAGGACGATTTGCTGGCCTGGGAAAATCTGGTGCTGGCGGCGCGGCTGGCCGGACATGTGATTGATGCCGAACGGGCGTGCCAGGCGCTGGCCGAACTTGGCCTGTCGGCCCAGGCCGAATTGCCGGTGCGGGTTTTGTCGCAGGGGCAGAGAAAGCGCGTGGCACTGGCCCGCTTGCATCTGGGCTTGCCGCAGCGCTTGTGGATTTTGGATGAAGCATTTACCGCGCTCGATGTGGCCTCGGTGGCGCGGCTAACCCGGCAAATCGGCCAGCATTTGGCCGCAGGCGGCATGCTGGTCTATACCACCCATCAGGAAATTGATTTGCCAGCCGGGCAGGGCCGGGTACTTGATCTTGGCCGGAGCAAATCATGATCGGCATGCTGGCCCTGATTATCCGGCGCGACTTGCTGTTGGCCTGGCGGCGGCGGACCGATATCATCACCACGCTGTTTTTCTTCATCATCGTCGCGAGCCTGTTTCCGCTTGGGGTCGGGCCGGAAATGGCGCTGTTGCGCACGATTGCGCCCGGTATTTTGTGGGTGGCGGCACTGTTGGCCTCGATGCTGGCGCTGGCCCGGCTGTTCGAGCATGATCTGGCCGATGGCACGCTGGAGCAAATGATACTCTCGTCCGAACCGCTGGCCATTATCGTGATCGGCAAGGTGGTGGCGCACTGGCTGGTATCGGGCCTGCCGCTGTTGTTCGCCGCGCCACTATTGGCCGTGCAATTCGATTTGCCAGCCCGCTCGATTCTGATTTTGCAAGCCAGCCTGTTGCTCGGCACGCCAATTTTGAGCCTGATCGGTGCTACCGGGGCGGCACTGACGCTCGGTTTGCGCGGCGGTGGCGTGCTGTTGGCGTTATTGGTACTGCCATTGTATATTCCGGTGCTTATTTTTGGTTCTGGTGCGGTTTCGGCGGATTTGGCCGGGCTTGGCGCTGATGCCAATTTGTTGTTGCTCGGTGGCCTTCTGGCCGGTAGCGCGGTGTTCACACCGTGGGTTACCGGCGTTGCATTGCGGATCGCGGTAGAATAGCGGGCATTTTAATGTAAAACATGGCACAGGCATGCAAACAGATTTAAAATCGGGCTGGAATTGGTATCACTTCGCTGCGCCCGTCAATTTTTTGCCGCTGGCAGACAAGCTGATCCTGCCATTGGGCATGCTCGCGCTGGCGTTGGCGCTGACGGGCCTGTATATCGGCTTTTTTGTGGCACCGCCCGACCACCAGCAGGGCGATTCCTACCGCATCATCTTCCTGCATGTCCCGGTTTCGTGGATGTCGATGGTCATTTACCTGGCCATGGCATTTTGGGCTGCGATCGGGATCGGCTTTAACACCCGTCTCGCTTCGATGATGGCCACCGCGCTGGCCCCCACCGGTGCCATGTTCACCTTTTTGTCACTCTGGACCGGGGCACTGTGGGGCAAGCCGACCTGGGGCACGTGGTGGGTATGGGATGCACGCCTGACCTCGGAATTGATTTTGCTGTTTTTATATTTGGGCTTTATGGCGCTGCAGGCCGCGATTGACGATGTACGGCGTGCCGACCGGGCCGGTGCGGTGCTGGCACTGGTCGGGGTGGTGAATATTCCGATCATTTATTTTTCAGTGCGCTGGTGGAATACCCTGCATCAGGGCGCATCGATTTCGACCAAGGGCAGTTCCATGGCGGCCATTATGTTGTGGGCAATGCTGATCATGGTGCTGGCGTTTTGGGCCTACAGCATCATGGTGGCCCTGATGCGCGTGCGCTGCCTGATTTTGCAGCGCGAACAGCAGGCAGACTGGATCGGCCCGTATCTGGGTGTGAGCGCACCGGCAGCGAATGGCGCAAATACGGTCAATCCAGGCAATCCAGGCAATACAGGCAATACAGTCAATATGGCGGGCAAACCATTTAATCAGGAGGGTGGCCAATGATTTGGGCAAACTGGCAAGACTTTTTTTTCATGGGTGGCTATGCACTGTATGTCTGGGGCTCGGTGCTGGTGTGCCTATTGTGCGTGGTGCTTGAAATGACGCTGCTGCGCTTTGGCTGGCAGCGCCTGCGCCAAACGGTGGCACGGCGCTGGCGCTTGGCCCGCTCGGGAGAAGGCGCATGAAGGCACGGCACAAGCGACTGACCTTAATTGGCGCGGGTTTGCTCTTGCTCGGTCTCGGAGCATGGCTGGTATTGTCGGCGTTCCAGAAAAACTTGGTGTTTTTCTTCACCCCAAGCCAAGTGTTAAGCGGCGAAGCACCCAACGGCCGCAGCTTTCGCATCGGCGGCATGGTGGAAGTCGGTTCACTGCAACGCCAGAGCGATGGCGTAAGCGTCAACTTTGTCGTTACCGATACGGTTAAAAAAGTGCCGGTACAGTACAAGGGTATCCTGCCCGACCTGTTCAAGGAAGGCAAGGGCGTGGTTACCCAGGGGCGCTTGCAAGCCGATGGCCGGTTTATGGCCGAGGAAGTGTTGGCCAAACATGATGAAAACTATATGCCACCCGAGGCCGCGTATGCGGTGAAACAAGCCCAGCAGGGCAGCGTGCCTGCTCCCACCCTGAAGGAGGGCAAATGATACCCGAACTTGGCAATCTGGCGGTCATGCTGGCCTTTGCACTGGCCATCATCCAGGGTAGCGTGCCACTATATGGCGCGTTTGTTGGCAATGCGCGTGCCATGGCACTGGCTAGGCCGATGGCGTTTGGCCAGTTTTTGTTCGCCGCGCTGGCCATGATTTGTTTGGTCAACGCGTTTTTGAACAATGATTTTTCGGTGCTGTACGTCGCCTCGAACTCGAATACCCGCCTGCCGTGGTATTTCCAGCTCACCGCCACTTGGGGCGGGCATGAAGGTTCGCTGCTGCTGTGGATATTGATTTTGGCGATGTGGGGTTTTGCCGTGGCGCTGTTTAGCCGCCAGTTGCCACAAGTCGTGGTGGCGCGGGTGTTGGCGGTGATGGGTTTGATCGGGGTCGGGTTTTTGGCGTTTTTGCTGTTTACCTCGAATCCGTTTGACCGGCTCTTGCCCGCTGCTGCCGAAGGGCGTGATCTGAACCCGCTGTTGCAAGATTTTGGCATGATCATCCACCCGCCGATGCTGTACATGGGCTATGTCGGCTTTTCGGTCGCATTCGCCTTTGCCATTGCCGCCTTGCTCGGTGGCCAGCTTGATGCGGCGTGGGCGCGCTGGTCGCGGCCGTGGACGCTGGTGGCGTGGCTGTTTTTGACGCTCGGCATCTTTATGGGCAGTTTTTGGGCGTATTACGAACTGGGCTGGGGCGGCTGGTGGTTTTGGGATGCAGTGGAAAACGCCAGCTTCATGCCGTGGCTGGTTGGCACCGCACTGATTCACTCGCTGGCGGTCACGGAAAAACGTGGCGGGTTTAAAAACTGGACCGTGTTGCTGGCGATTTTGGCGTTTTCACTGTCCTTGCTCGGCACCTTTTTGGTCCGCTCCGGGGTCTTGACCTCGGTGCATGCGTTTGCCACCGATCCACGGCGCGGCTTGTTTATCCTGATCTTTTTGTCGCTGGTAATCGGTAGTTCGCTGCTGCTGTTTGCCTGGCGCGCGCCAAAAGTCGGGCAAGGTGGTCGGTTTGCCCTGTTTTCGCGTGAAAGCCTGTTGCTGGCGAATAATGTGCTGTTGCTGGTAGCGGCGGGCACGGTGTTCCTCGGTACGCTGTATCCGCTGTTTTTGGATGCCTTGGACATGGGCAAAATATCGGTCGGGCCACAGTATTTTGAAGCGGTCTTTGTGCCCTTGATGATTCCGGCGCTGCTGACGCTGGCCGTGGCACCGTTTGTGCGCTGGAAACAGGCCGAACCGGGTGAAGTCTGGCACGCGTTGAAATGGGTGCTGGCGGCGACAGTGCTGGCGGTGATCGGCAGCAGTCTGATACAACGTGTGTCGCCGATGGTGGCCTTGGGCTTGGGCTGTGCGTTTTGGATCGTGTTTGCCTCGTTCTGGCATTTATGGCAGCGGCTGGGCAAGGCACGCCAGTTGCCGCTCACCACCCGCTTGGCCAATTTGCCGAACAGCTACTGGGGCATGTGGTTGGCCCATGTCGGCATTGGTATTTTTGTGGTGGGTGTGACGCTGGTACGCGGCTTTGAAGTGGCCGAAGACGTGAAAATGCAGGTCGGCG
>JACCDS010909019.1_pt1 | contig 19691 bp, 12 predicted proteins | sample 7446441 | NCBI WGS metagenome assembly JACCDS01 (sample SAMN15323445, study PRJNA562643) | freshwater metagenome | isolation source: river surface water | place: USA:Blue River Watershed | collected 2017-08-17
AAGAGTCCAATGATTGGTACTTTCTATAGAAGAGCTGCTCCTGATAAGCCATTAATGGCAGAAGAAGGAACAGAAGTAAGCCCAGGTAAAGTGGTTTGTATTATTGAAGCAATGAAATTGTTCAATGAAATCGAATCAGAAGTAAAAGGTACTATCGTAAAAGTATTAGTGGATGATGCAAGCCCAGTAGAGTTTGATCAACCATTATTCTTAGTACAACCTGCTTAGGCATTTACATTCATTCATTTTAATTTCTGAAAATGTTTAAAAAGATATTGATAGCCAATCGTGGCGAAATTGCTTTGCGTATTATTAGAACCTGTCGTGAGATGGGTATTAAAACCGTAGCAGTTTATTCAACAGCGGATAAAGATAGTTTGCATGTAAAGTTTGCAGACGAAGCTGTTTGTATTGGCGGACCGAAGAGTGCAGAGTCTTACTTGAATATTCCGCATATCATGGCTGCATGTGAAATTACTAATGCAGATGCAGTGCATCCTGGCTACGGATTCTTAGCAGAGAATGCAAAGTTTGCTCAGATCTGTGCTGACCATGGTATTAAATTTATTGGACCTACTCCTGAGATGATTAATAAGATGGGAGACAAGATCACTGCAAAAGAAACAATGATTAAAGCAGGTGTTCCAGTGGTTCCAGGAGGAGAAGGCTTATTGGAGAGTGTAGAAGCTGCAAAAAAATTAGCTAAAGAAATTGTATATCCAGTAATCATCAAAGCAACAGCTGGTGGTGGTGGAAAGGGTATGCGTGTAGTATGGTCTGAAGCGGATTTAGAAAAAGCATTTAATGATGCAAAGATGGAAGCTGCTGCAAGTTTTAAGAATGATGGTTTGTACATGGAGAAATTTGTGGAAGAACCAAGACATATTGAAATTCAAGTTGCAGGTGATCAGTTTGGTAATGTTTGTCATTTGAGTGAACGCGATTGTTCTATTCAAAGAAGACATCAAAAATTGGTAGAAGAATCTCCTTCTCCATTTATGACTTCAGAACTTCGACAAAGAATGGGTGAAGCTGCTATCAAAGCTGCTGCAGCTATTAACTATGAAAGTGTAGGAACTATTGAGTTCTTAGTGGATAAGCATCGTAATTTCTATTTCATGGAAATGAATACGCGTATTCAAGTTGAACATTGCGTTACTGAAGAAGTAGTAAGCTATGATTTGATCAAAGAGCAAATTAAAATTGCAGCAGGAGAAAAAATCTCTGGAAAAAATTACGAACCTCAATTGCATGCGATTGAATGTCGTATCAACGCAGAAGATCCATACAATGATTTTAGACCTTCTCCAGGTAAGATTACTGTATTACATACTCCAGGTGGACATGGTGTTCGTGTAGATAGCCATGTATACGCAGGTTATGTAATTCCTCCATATTACGATTCAATGATTGGTAAACTAATCACAGTTGCACAAACTCGTGAAGAAGCCATCAATACGATGTATCGTGCATTGAGCGAATATGTAATTGAAGGAGTGAAAACAACTATCCCTTTCCATTTGCAATTAATGCAAAATGAAGATTTTAGAAAAGGTAATTTCACTACTAAGTTCTTGGAAAGTTTCAAAATGAAGTAACCGATTAAGAGTCCTCTTCTAGAGACGCTTGTTTGAATACATTAAAAAAAAGGCTCCGATTTATCGGAGCCTTTTTGATTGGGGGTTAACCTTTGGGGTAATTATTTATTAGCCGAACTTATCTTAAGAATAACAATTCTCTATACTTAGGTAAGGTCCATAATTCGTCGTCTACCAATTGTTCTAATTTGTCAACATGGTAACGAATCTTATCAAAATATTGTGCTTTCACTTTTGCTTCATAAGCAATGGCTTTTTCACGAGAGTGTTCAATATTGTTAGCTACTTTTCTTTCCTCTACCATTGCATGTGTATTCTCATACACTTGTTGGATATGCGTACTTACATCTTTTAACAAAGTCAATTGACCTTTGTATAATTTTTCTGGTAACGCAGCTTCTCTAAGTAAGCTTACATTCTTCAATAATTCATTTTGATACTTAATTGCAGCTGGTATAATATGGTTAGTAGCTAAATCGCCCATTACGCGCGCTTCAATTTGTACTTTCTTAATGTATTTCTCTAACTCAATCTCATGTCTAGCTTCTAATTCAGCATGAGAATAAATGCCATTGTCTTTAAACAATTTCTTTGCTTTATCAGTTACCATTGCATCCAAAGCAACAGGAGTTGTTTTTAAATTAGGTAAGCCTCTTTTCTCTGCTTCCTTATGCCATGCTTCGCTATAACCGTCACCTTCAAATAAAATCTTTTTACTAGCAACAATATACTTTTGAATCACTTGCATGATCGCAATTTCTTTCTTGTCACCTTTTTCAATCAATGCATCTACTTCTTGAGAGAACTTCACTAAAGTATCTGCAACAATGGTATTTAATACTGTCATTGGTAATGCACAGTTAGCAGTAGAACCCACCGCACGGAATTCAAATTTGTTACCTGTAAATGCAAAAGGAGAAGTTCTGTTTCTATCTGTATTATCAATTAATAATTCAGGGATACTTCTATGTAAATCCAACTTTAAGATAGCTTCATCTTGCTCATCAAATTTGCTATTCACTCTGCTCTCTACATCGTTTAATACTTTTGTTAAGTAATCACCAATGAATACAGAGATGATTGCTGGTGGAGCTTCGTTTGCACCTAAGCGGAAATCATTGGATGCAGAAGCGATAGAAGCTCTTAAAATATCTGCATAATCATGCACCGCCTTAATGGTGTTTACAAAGAAAGTCAAGAACATCAAGTTGGTCTTAGGTGTTTTACCTGGTGCTAACAAGTTCACACCAGTATCTGTTGCTAAACTCCAATTATTGTGTTTACCACTACCGTTAATTCCAGCAAATGGTTTTTCGTGTAACAATACTACTAAGTGATGACGCTTTGCCACTCTGGTCATCACATCCATTAATAAGATATTATGATCTACTGCAATATTCACTTCTTCAAAAATAGGAGCACACTCAAACTGAGCAGGTGCCACTTCATTATGTCTTGTTCTTAAAGGAATACCTAATTTATAAGATTCATTTTCGAAGTCACGCATAAATGCATATACTCTTTCTGGAATAGATCCGAAATAATGATCTTCTAATTGCTGACCTTTAGCTGGTGTAAAACCAAATACGGTTCTTCCACATTGTACTAAGTCAGGTCTTGCATTTACCAATGCTTCATCAATAACAAAATATTCTTGTTCCCAACCTAATGTTGGTGCTACTTTAGTGACATTCTTATCAAAGTAATTACAAACATTCACTGCTGCTTTGTTCACTGCTTCAACAGCTTTCATCAAAGGAGCTTTGTAGTCCAAAGATTCACCAGTGTAAGAAATAAATATTGTTGGGATACATAATGTTTTACCATTACCAATTTCAATAATGAATGGGGGAGAAGATGGATCCCAAGCAGAATAACCTCTTGCTTCGAATGTTGCTCTTAATCCACCATTAGGGAAAGAAGATGCATCTGGTTCTTGTTGAATTAATGCTGCTCCTTCAAATTCTTCAATAGCAGTACCATCGCCTTTTAATGTAAAGAATGAATCGTGTTTTTCTGCAGTAGTACCCGTTAATGGTTGGAACCAGTGTGTGTAGTGTGTTACACCTTTGCTTTCTGCCCAAGCGCGCATACCAGATGCAATCTGACCTGCTACTTGACGATCAATTTTTTTACCACCTTTGATACTTGCAACTAAGCTCTTATAAGCTTCATCACTTAAATATTCTCTTGCTGTTTTTAAAGTGAATACATTTTCACCAAATACACCAGTAATTTTGGCGCCTTTGATATCTGGAGAATTTACTTTCCCATGACTCACATGGTTGACAGCATCTGTTCTTAATGACATATATAATTATTTTAGATTTTTAAGCAATGCAAATCTACCCCCCATTTTTTAAGGTATAAGCGTTTATAAAATGCTTTAATGCACAAAAAATCCCCCATTTTCATGGGGGATTACAATTCAAAACACTATTTATGAACCATTTTCATTAAAAATCAAGGGCTTACACTTTTGCAGTTTTTACAGTCTTGATAATTCTAGCTGCTACTTTGTAAGGATCTGCTGCAGAGTTTGGACGACGATCTTCTAACCATCCTTTCCATCCTTTTTCTACTGCTCCGATTGGGATACGAATAGAAGCTCCTCTGTCTGATACACCGAAAGAGAAATCATGGATAGATGCAGTCTCATGCTTACCTGTTAAACGCAAGTGGTTGTCTGCTCCGTATACTTCAATATGTTCTTTCACTACCGGACGGAAAGCTTCACAAATGGTTTCATACACTTCTTTCTTACCACAAGTTCTTAATGTGGTGTTAGAGAAGTTTGCATGCATACCTGAACCATTCCAGTCTAATGTACCTAATGGTTTACAATGCCAGTTAATAGACACGCCATATGTTTCACCAATTCTTTCTAATAAATATCTTGCTACCCAAATTTGATCACCTGCTTCTTTAGCACCTTTTGCAAAAATTTGAAATTCCCATTGTCCTGCTGCAACTTCTGCATTGATACCTTCTACATTCAAGCCTGCTTCTAAACAAATATCTAAATGCTCTTCAACAATATTTCTTCCGTAAGCATTGTTAGCTCCCACTGAACAATAGTAAGGACCTTGAGGGCCAGGATAACCACCTTCTGGGAAACCTAATGGCTTATTGGTTGCTGGGTTCCACAAGAAATATTCTTGCTCAAATCCAAACCAGAAATCATTATCATCATCTTGAATAGTCGCACGACCATTAGATGCGTGTGGAGTACCATCAGAGTTCAATACTTCGCACATTACTAAATAAGCATTTTTTCTACCTGGGTCTTTACAAATAAATACAGGCTTTAATAAACAATCAGAAGAACCTCCTGGTGCTTGCTCGGTAGAAGAGCCATCGAAGCTCCACATATCGCAATCTTCTAATTTTCCACTAAAGTTGTTTTCAATTTTTGTCTTGCTTCTTAAAGACTGAGTTGGTTTGTAACCATCTAACCAGATGTACTCCAATTTTGATTTAGACATGGTACGAATGTTTAAATATTAAAATAAATAATTATGTGTTAGTTAATGCTCTAAAACTTTAATTCCGCAGCGAAAATAATAAAGTATGTGAAACATTTGGCCATTATCTTATAAATATTTCAAGTATTTAGCCATAAATATTAACATTAAAAATAAATATAATATAAATAAAATCACAAACTATTGATTTTCAATTGGCTATTTTTTTGATACACATTTTGCTCATGGATATGTTGGTAATTCAAGCAAATGCACTCGACTCCATTTTGTAACTTCGCCACAACTTTAATCGCTTAAGATAATATTCCATGGAAATCACTGTAAAAACAGCCCAACAATTAAGACTAACTGAAGAAGAGTTCGAATTAATCAAACAAAAACTAGGTCGTACCCCAAATTTTACAGAGCTATGTGCTTTTAGTGGAATGTGGTCTGAGCACTGTAGTTATAAAAACTCTATCAAGTGGTTAAAAACGCTTCCAAGAGATGGAGGTAGAATGTTGGTGGCAGCTGGTGAAGAGAATGCGGGATTGATGGATATTGGAAATGATTATGGAGTTGTTTTCAAAATTGAATCACATAATCACCCAAGTGCGTTAGAACCATTCCAAGGTGCTGCAACAGGTGTGGGTGGAATACAGAGAGATATTTTTACAATGGGTGCTCGTCCCATTGCATCTTTAAATAGTTTAAGATTTGGAAAACTAGAAGATACTAAAACAAAAAGATTATTGGCTGGTGTGGTACATGGTATTGGACATTATGGAAACTGTTTTGGTGTACCAACAGTAGGTGGTGAATTATATTTTGAAGATTGTTATCACACTAACCCATTGGTGAATGCAATGAGCGTTGGTATTGTAAAAGCTGGCAAGACCGTTAGTGCGATTGCATTAGGAAAAGGTAATCCAGTATTTTTTGTTGGAAGTGCCACAGGTAAAGATGGTATTGGTGGTGCAAGTTTTGCTTCTGCAGAAATTACTGCAGATAGTGTGGAAGAATTACCAGCAGTACAAGTAGGTGATCCATTTCAAGAAAAGAAATTATTAGAAGCTTGTTTAGAAGTAATTGAAACAGGTGGTGTAGTAGGTATGCAAGACATGGGTGCAGCTGGTATTATTTGTTCTACTGCAGAGATGAGTGCAAAGGGACAAGTGGGCATGCGTATTGATTTAGATAAAGTGCCAACGCGTCAACAAAATATGAAGGCTTGGGAATTATTATTAAGTGAGAGCCAAGAACGCATGTTGATGGTGGTGGAGAAAGGAAGAGAAGCAGATGTATTAGCAGTGTTTGAGAAATGGGATTTGTCTTGTAGCAATATTGGTGAAGTAACCGATGATGGCTTATTGAATTTTTATATGCATGGTGAATTAGAAGCTTCTTTACCTGCTTATGAATTAGTATTAGGTGGAGGTGCTCCTCAATATACGCGTGAATATAAAGAACCTGCATACTTAGCTAAAGTGAATGCTTTTGATATGAATACAATTGCTGATACAGATAATTTAAAAGCATCTGTTGAGGCCTTGATTCAATTACCCAATATTGCTTCTAAGCGTTGGGTATATACACAGTATGATAGTATGGTGGGTGCTGCAAATACTTCTACCAATGCACCAAGTGATGCAGCAGTGGTATTAGCAAAAGGTACTGGTAAAGCATTAGCAATGACAGTGGATTGTAATAGTAAATATGTTTTTGCTGATCCATATAAAGGAGCCATGATTGCAGTGTCTGAAGCAGCAAGAAATATAGTTTGCTCTGGTGGTGAGCCTATTGGTGTAACCAACTGTTTAAACTTTGGTAATCCTTACGATCCAGAAGTGTATTATCAGTTTGTAAAATCTGTAGAAGGTATGGGTGCTGCTTGTAGAAAATTCAATACACCAGTAACAGGTGGTAATGTGAGTTTCTATAATCAAAATCCAGATGGTCCTGTTTTCCCAACACCTACTATTGGTATGGTAGGTATTGTAGAAGATATGAAAAACAGAATGACTTTGGATTTTAAAACGGAAGGTGACAGTATTATTTTATTAGGTACACAAAGAAATGATATTGGTTCTTCTGAGTATTTGAATAAATTAAAAGGGGTGGCTCATTCTTCTGCACCTCATTTTGAATTAGAAGAAGAATTTGCTTTACAACAATTAGTTGCTCAATTAATCAAAGATCATTCTATTGAATCTGCACATGATATTTCAGAAGGTGGCTTGATTGTTACATTACTAGAATCGGCTTACTTCAATAACAAAGGTTTTGAAGTAAGTTCAAACAATAGTGATTTAAGAAAAGACGCTTATTGGATGGGTGAAGCACAAAGCAGGGTAGTGGTATCATGTATAGCAGCATCTGTTGCTTCTATTGAAGCTGCTGCAGCAAAAGCTGGTATTGCAACTTTTGTGATGGGTAAAGTAACTGGCGGTGCTGTAAAAGTTGAAGGAGAAGATTGGGGTAATATCAGTGCTTGGAAAAATAAATACGACACCGCTATTGAAAATAAATTAAAATAAGGGTTCTACTTCATGTCAAAACAACCCATTATAGTAGTTACTGGAGCCGCTGGTTTTATTGGTTCAGTATTTGTTCAATATTTAAACGAACAAGGTTTTAATCAATTACTATTGGTAGATGATTTTGGCGTAGAAGAAAAAAGAAAGAACTGGGAGAAAAAACAATTCATCAAAGTAATAGAACGACAATCTTTTATTGCTCAAATAGAAAATGATGAATTTGAAATAGATGCCATTGTGCATTTAGGTGCAAGAACAAATACTACAGAATTTAATTATGCTATTCATGAAGAGTTAAATTTGAATTATTCAAAGTCTTTATGGAATTATGCAACCCAAAAAAAGATTCCATTCATTTACGCCTCTTCTGCTGCTACATATGGTGCAGGAGAGCATGGCTATGGAGATAACCATGATATAGTGCATCAGTTGCATCCACTAAATCCATATGGTATTAGTAAAAATGAATTTGATAAATGGGCACTTGCTCAAAGCAATCAACCACTTAATTGGGCTGGTTTAAAGTTCTTTAATGTTTATGGTCCCAATGAAACGCATAAAGCCAGAATGGCCAGTGTGATATTTCATTCATTCAATCAAATCAAGCAAACAGGCTTGGTTAAATTATTTAAAAGTCACAAAGAAGGATTTAAAGATGGAGAGCAGTTACGAGACTTTGTATATGTAAAAGATTTAGTGAAAGTCATTGGTTGGATGCTACACCATATGCTATCCAATACTTGGGATGCCAACAAAAATGGTTTGTATAATTTAGGAACAGGTAAGGCAAGATCTTTTTATGATTTAGCTGCCAATACTTTTAAAGCTCAGGGATTAGCACCTAATATTGAATTCATTGATATGCCTTTGGATATTAGAGATAAATATCAATACTTCACAGAAGCCAATATGACAAAGCTTCGCGCAGCAGGCTACACCGCGCCGTTTTATACATTGGAAGAGGGCGTTGCCGATTATGTTGCAAATTATTTGCTGCCCGGAAAAATTTATTAATTAATATACTTTATAAAAGAAGTATTAATGAGCTTTTAAGAAAGATATTGCTTTAGCGTAAGAGTCTGTTTTTGCTGCAGCATTAAATGATGGATTACTTGGATTGGCAAAGCCGTGTCCAGCATCATATCTATTTACATTTAAATTCTTACCAGCTTCTTTCATATTTTGTTCAAAGGCATCAACCATTGCAGGAGAAGGAGCTTGATCTTTATTGCCAAAGAAACCGATGATATCACATTGAATAGATTTTAATTTCTCCATATTGGTTTCAGGACGACCATAATACATCACGGAACCTTTTGCTTGTGGTCCTGCAAGGATCGCAGTTTGTAAACTCCACATGCCACCAAAACACCAACCTACGCTATAGATGCTTGCTTTAGATCCTGCATGCTTAATAGCACCCTGAATAATAGCGGTCATTCTATTCATATCAGCGCCGCGCATTAATTTCATTGCACTATCTGGAGTAGCTGCTACTTTTCCATCATACATATCTACTGCAATTACATTCATATCTCCTAGGTCCTTAAAATATTGGTCTGCTTCCATTTTGATATTGTCATTTAATCCCCACCACTCTTGAATAACAATAAGCCATTTATTAGATTTCTTCTTTGCAGGAATAAAATAAGCGTTGGCTTTATTGCCATCCGCTGCATCAAATTGGATCATAGTACCGGCTAAGTCTGTTGGATTTACATTCATTGGGGAAATATGCAAATTGGCAAAAGCTGGGGTAGATGCTTCCAACTGATATGCCTGTTGGGTCTCCATATTTAAACACTCAATTACATCGCCTTTTTGAACGGTTGGGTATTGGTTCTTTTTCCATTCCCAGCTAGTAAGAACTAGTGTAAAAAGGGCGAAGCTTAGTAAAAGGGCTGTTTTTTTCATATTTTTTGGTTTTGGGCGTGAAGATGTTCACTTTTAAATAACATTTATAAACATTTATTGTTCAATCTAAAACCCATTTTGTAGGGGGCTTTTTTTCGCGTATTTTTGTATGACCTCTAAGAAATTTTCCTAATTAAAAGACGGTCACATTAAAAACCAATTGAATGGGTTTACCTCAATAGGCAACTATTGCTGGAATTCCTTTTTCAATATTATATGAATTTACAGTTATGGCAAAGTACATTTTTGTTACAGGTGGTGTTACGAGTAGTTTGGGGAAGGGCATTATTGCTGCTTCATTAGCCAAATTATTGCAGGCTAGAGGTATCAGTACAACTATTCAAAAATTTGATCCATACATCAATGTGGATCCAGGTACTTTGAATCCATATGAGCATGGTGAATGTTATGTGACAGAAGATGGTGCAGAAACCGATTTGGATTTGGGCCACTACGAGCGTTTTTTAAATACACCTACTTCACAAGCAAACAATGTGACAACTGGTAGAATTTATCAAACAGTTATTAATAAAGAAAGAGCTGGTGAGTTTTTAGGTAAAACAGTACAAGTAGTACCTCATATTACAGACGAGATTAAACATAGAATGTTATTGTTGGGTAAGGATGGTAAATATGATGTAGTGATTACAGAAATTGGTGGAACAGTGGGTGATATCGAGAGTTTGCCCTTTGTTGAAACAGTTCGTCAAATTCAATGGGAATTACCAGAAGAAGATGTAATGGTAGTGCATTTAACTTTAATCCCTTATTTAAAAGCAGCTAAAGAATTAAAAACAAAACCAACACAACATAGTGTTAGAATGTTAAGTGAAACGGGTGTACATCCGGATGTAATTGTTTGTAGAACAGAAGAGCCTTTGAATGATGATATCAAGAGAAAGATTGCTTTGTTCTGTAATGTAAAACCTGGAAATGTTATTGAAGCAGCTGATGCAAGCACTATTTACGAAGTGCCTTTATTAATGCAGAAAGAAAAGTTAGATGAAATTGTTTTAAAGAAATTTAATTTACAAGCATCTCCAGCACCAGACTTAACAAAATGGAATGCATTTTTAACTAAGTTAAAAAATCCAAAGAGCACAATTCAAATTGGATTGATTGGAAAGTATATTGAATTACAAGATGCTTACAAATCAATATTAGAAAGCTTTATTCATGCAGGTGCAATGAATGAGGTAAAAGTGAAAGTGGTGAATATTCATAGTGAGAATTTAACTAAAGAAAATGTGAACGAGCAATTAAAAGGTTTACATGGTTTATTAGTAGCTCCTGGATTTGGAAATAGAGGTATAGAAGGAAAAATTGTTGCTGTTCAATATGCAAGAGAAAATAAATTACCATTCTTTGGTATTTGTTTAGGTATGCAAATGGCGGTGATTGAATACGGTAGAAATGTATTGGGTTTACAAAAAGCACATTCTGTGGAAATGGATCCAAATAGTCCTGATCCAGTGATCAATATGATGGAAGAGCAAAAAAGAATTACCATGATGGGAGGAACTATGCGTTTAGGCGCTTATCCTTGTAAGATTACGGAAGGTACTTTGGCACATCGTATTTATGGAGCAACAGAGATTAGCGAGCGTCACCGTCACAGATATGAATTTAATAATGCTTATTTAACAGCTTTTCAAAATGCAGGAATGGTTACCAGTGGAGTGAACCCCGCAACTGGTTTGGTGGAAATTGTGGAATTACCCAACCATCCATTCTTTATAGGCGTTCAATATCACCCAGAATTAAAGAGTACTGTAGAAGCTCCGGCACCATTATTTGTGCATTTCATCGCTGCAGCTAAAGAACAGGCTTCCAAAAATTAATTGAATTTTTCATTGCTATTTTCTGCTAACATTTGTTAGCTTTGTGGCATGAAAAATATTCGAATTTTAACCTCAACTAGTTTGTTTGATGGGCATGATGCATCTATTAATATCATGCGAAGAGTGTTGCAAGAGAAAGGTGTTGAAATTATTCATTTAGGGCATAATCGATCTGCACTTGAAATTGTGACGGCAGCGATTGAAGAAGATGTGCATGGTATTGCTATTACTTCTTATCAAGGCGGTCATATGGAGTTCTTCTCTTACTTAAGAACACTGCTTAATGAAAATGGGTATCAACATATTAAAATTGTGGGAGGTGGTGGAGGAACTATATTACCTAAAGAAGCATTGGCATTAGAAAAAATAGGTATCTCAAAAATCTATCTTCCTGAAGATGGACTAAAATTAGGAATTGATGGAATGATCGATGATGTGGTTCGAATTTGTAGTTATGAACTTAAAAAATTAGATCCAAAAAAAATACCTGCATTAAGTTTTGAGAAAAAAATTGATCCAAGAAATCTAGCTAGGCAGATTACCTTACTGCAAAACAATGGCTTAAAAAAGTCAAAGAAAAAAGTTTCAAAAAATATCCCCATCATAGGATTAACGGGTACGGGTGGTGCAGGTAAATCAACGGTTTGCGATAGATTGATTCAATATTTCACTATAGCGAATCCTGCCAAAACAATTGCGATTGTTTCAATAGATCCAAGTAAAAGAAAAACAGGTGGAGCATTATTGGGAGATAGAATTAGAATGAATGCTATCAACCATTCCAATGTGTATATGCGTTCTTTGGCTACAAGAACCGATAAGAGTAGCATTTCTGATTCAATTGACAATGTGATTGAATTATGTAAAGAAGAAGGATTTGATGCTATTATTATTGAAACTGCTGGAGTGGGTCAAAATGATGCATCAATAGTTGATCATGTGACTATTCCTATGTATGTGATGACTCCAGAATTTGGAGCACCCACTCAATTGGAGAAAATTAATATGATCGATTATGCACAAATAATTGCTATCAATAAATTTGACAGAACTGGAGGATTGGATGCAATTATTGATGTTAGAAAACAATTTCGTCGTTCTCATCATAGTTGGAATGCAGATGTTTCTTCAATGCCCATTTTTGGAACAATTGCTTCCAATTATAATGATCCTGGCATACAAGCAATGTATAATTGCTTAGTGGATATTGTGAATGAGCAGCATCATCAAACATGGAAGAAAATAGAATGGTCAATTGAATATGACCCAAATAAAACGCCACCTTCATTACTTTCAAATAATCGAAAAAATTATTTAGGCGAGGTGGTTGATGTAATCAGAAAAAATAATCAATGGATTGCTGAGCAAAAAATATTAGCTTCAAAATGGTATTGTTTTCAAGAAGTTTTAAGTGAATCAGGTTTAAGTAAAGAGAAAAAGTTATTGGATGCAAATAAAGCGATAGAGCAGAAGGTAGATGATCAAGTAAAAGCAATTATCAAAGATTGGCCTACTGTTTCAAAAGCATATCAACAAAGTAGTCTTGAATATGAGATTAGTGGTAAAAAACTAAAGCAAGCATTGAACTTTGAAACTCAATCTGGTATTGTCATTCAAAAAGTTCAACTACCTAAGTTCAAAGATTGGGGGGATATTACTGAATGGCATTTAAAAGAGAATTTACCTGGATTTTTCCCTTTCACCAATGGAGTGTTTAAATTCAAACAAGGTAATGAGGATCCAACTAGGATGTTTGCAGGAGAGGGTTGTCCAGAAAGAACCAATTTGAGATTCCATTTTTTAAGTAAGGGACAATCAGCTATCAGATTATCTACTGCTTTTGATAGTGTTACATTGTACGGTCATGATCCAGAAAAGAGATTAGATGTTTTTGGGAAAATTGGTAATGCAGGTGTAAGTATTGCTACCATAGATGATCTCAAAAAATTATACAGTGGATTGGATTTAAATAGTAAGTTTACTTCTGTGAGTATGACCATCAATGGTCCAGCTCCCATTTTGATGGCGCAGTTTTTCAATGCAGCTATAGATCAAGCCTGTGAAAAATATATTACTGAAAATAAATTATGGCCGCAGGTTAATAAAAAAATCAAACAATTAATTAAAGACAACGAAAGGCCAGAGTACATCAATTTAACCAAGGATAAGTCTTTGAATGAATGGCATAATGGTTTAGGGTTGAAGTTATTGGGGGTTTCAGGTGATCAAGTACTTCCATTAGAAGTATACCAAGAAATTAAAAAAGGCGTATTAGCAAATGTTAGAGGAACTTTACAAGCAGATATATTAAAAGAAGATCAGGCTCAAAACACTTGTATTTTCTCCACAGAGTTTGCTTTGAAAATGATGGGTGATGTTCAATCTTATTTTGCAGAAAATAAAGTAAGACATTTCTATAGTATTTCTATTTCAGGATATCATATTGCAGAGGCTGGTGCAAATCCAATAACACAATTGGCATTCACTTTAGCGAATGGATTTACTTATGTAGAATATTTTATTCATCGTGGTATTCCAGTAGACGATTTTTGTCATAATCTAAGTTTCTTTTTCAGCAATGGAATGGATCCAGAATATGCAGTAATAGGAAGAGTTGCTAGAAGAATTTGGGCAAGGGTGTTAAAGTACAAATACAATGCAAACGAGCGATCTCAAAAATTAAAATATCATATTCAAACAAGTGGAAGAAGCTTGCATGCGCAAGAAATTAATTTTAATGATATAAGAACAACACTGCAGGCTTTGTACGCTATTTATGATCAATGTAATAGTTTACATACCAATGCATATGATGAAGCAATCACTACACCAACAGAAGAAAGTGTAAGAAGGGCATTGGCAATTCAATTAATTATAAATAAAGAATTAGGTACTACCAAAGTGGAGAATTTCCAACAAGGAAGTTTTTTAATTACTGAATTAACCGATTTGGTGGAAGAGGCAGTTTTATTGGAATTTGATAGAATCAATCAAAGAGGTGGAGTATTAGGTGCCATGGAAAGAATGTATCAAAGAACTAAAATTCAAGAAGAAAGTCTTTCTTATGAAACCAAAAAGCATAATGGAGAAATACCTATAATCGGGGTGAATTCATTCTTGAACATATCAGAAGATAAAAACATCGATCAGCAGCCTATTTTTAGGTCTTCTAATTTGGAACAAAATCTTCAAATTAAGCATCTGGCAACCTTTAAAAAAAGAAATAAAGATCTGTCAAAAACATACTTAAATAAACTTCAGCAAGCAGCCATAAACAATGAAAATATTTTTGCCATTTTGATGGAGGCAGTTAAATATTGCAGTTTGGGTCAAATTTCCAATGCCTTGTACCAGATAGGGGGGAAATACAGCCGTAATTTGTAAAAAAGCAATACCTTTGAAACTCGTCAAAAACGGTAAAATTACTTTAAATGAATACGGATAAAAATACGGTCATTGGTTTTGTGTTATTAGCAGGTTTATTCTTTGCTTATTTCTGGTTTACTAATAAGCAACAAAATGAGTTGCAAGCTTATAAAAAACATTACGACGATTCTGTTGCGATGGTAAAAGCGGCTGCAGATAAAGTAGCTGCTTTGAAAACTGCTGCTCTTGTGGACAGTACTATTAAAACAGCAGTAGGAGATTCTGCAGTTGTAGATTCACTTAAAGAGCAGTTGGTAGTTATTGAGAACGAAGTTGTAAAAGTTACTTTAACTAATAAAGGTGGACAGGTTGCAAAAGTATTGTTGAAGAACTATGTAAATTCTAACAAGCAACAAGTTGTTTTAGGGGATAGTACTAGTTTGAATTATCCCATTAATATCGCTGCTAATCAATCTGCACAAATCAATCAATTGATTTTCCAAAAAGCAGAGGTATTGCCTTCGGAAAATGGTGTACAAAAAGTAGCATTTACTTTAACAACACCAACTGGTAACACCATTACGCACTTATTTAGCTTAGCACCTAATAAATATAATATTGATTGGAAAATTCAATTCAATGGCGCAGATCAATTATTGACGAATAGACAATTAAATGTTTTATGGGAGGCACATTCATTTAAACAAGAAAGAACTTTGAATTATGAGCGTCAGATGTCCAATATCTGTTTCTCTGAAGGCAAAGAGTTTGATTATATCTCAAGTAAAACTACTTGGACATTTGAAAAGCCAGTACAATGGGTAGGTTTAGTGCAGCAGTTTTTCAATACTACTTTAATGACAAAGTCAGATTTTGCAAGCGGTAAAATTGATTGGCAAAGAAGAGTAGATAGTAGTAATTCTTTAGCTGCTTTACAAGCACAATTTCAAACTAAATTAGAAAGTAACAATGCTGAATTAGGCTTAGCATTATACTATGGTCCTAATGATATGAATATCTTAAAGACGCAAGCTCCAGAAATGGATAAGATTGTGAACTTGGGTAGAGATTTATATTCTTTTGTTAGACCTATTAACAAATATATTATTGGTCCAGTATTTGATTTCTTTGCTGGTTTTGTGAGCAATTATGGATGGGTGGTATTATTATTAACCATCTTTATTAGATTAATTACATCTCCATTAACTTACTCAAGTTATTTAAGTAGTGCTAAGATGAAAGTCTTAAAACCTGAATTGGATGAGGTAAAGAAGAAATTTAGTGATGATCAGCAAGGTTTTGCGATGGAGCAAATGAAATTATTCAGAGAAGCAGGTGTGAATCCATTAGGTGGTTGTATCCCTGCCTTATTGCAAATTCCTATCTTCTTTGCTTTATATAGCTTCTTTAACGCAAATATTGCATTGAGAGGACAAGCATTTCTGTGGAGTAAAGATTTATCTAGCTATGATGTGATCGCTACATTGCCGTTTACCATCCCAATGGGTTTCGGAAACCATATCAGCTTATTCACATTAACTGCTGTAATTACGAGTTTAATTATGTCTGTTTACAATATGGCGATGACACCAACACAAGATAATCCTGCATTGAAATACATGCCATATATCTTCCCTGTAATGTTATTGTTTATTTTTAATAGCTTACCATCTGCCTTAACTTGGTATTATACTGTTTCAAATATTGTGACTTTATTATTGCAATTTGTAATTCAGAAATTCATCATCAACCATGATAAGATCTTGGCAGAGATTCAAGTGAAAAGAAAAACGCCAAAGAAGAAGAGTAATTGGCAAACTAAGTATGAGGAAATGATGGATGCACAAAAAAAAGTACAAGCGCTAAAAGACAAAACTAAAAAATAATTTCCCCTAAGAGGCCTCTTTACGGAGGCCTCTTATTATTTAATTTGAATGAAGTATAAAATTACCCCCATAATTGTATACCTATTGTTGGCATTGTCCACCAATGCCCAAACTAAAGTTGTAGGCGAGTGCAGTGTTCAATTTGTTATAGAACAATTCCAAAATCAATCTTGGCAGCCATTAGGTCAAAAGACTATACAGGTAAAAGGCAATCAATGTAAAACAACTTTGGTTACGCCTAAACTTCAACAGAGTGTTATATTTTCTTCTCAAGAAGATTCTGCTGTAGTACTAAAAGAAATTGGAGATAGTAAGTTTTTTCAGAAAATAGCTTTCCCTCAAAAGAACCTACCTGAATTGGTTACGATGAAAAAAATGAATACAGATTCAGTCATTCATATTGCAGGATATGCATGCAATGCAGTACAATTGGTTTTTAGTGACGAAACAATTTATGATGTATTATATACCAATTCAATTGTTCCTACCATACCTAATTTTGAAATGGCTTTTAAAGATATTCCAGGACTCGTATTATCATATTCAATTACTACAAAGAAAGGGGTACCTGTTAGATATCATGCAACGAATGTGGATTTAAGTCCAATTACATTGAATCAATTTGAGTTCAATAAGAACGAATATCAAATTATGGATTAAAAAATAGAGAGCAACTTATGGTTGCGTAGGAGAAGGTGTTTTGAATCTAGGTAACACCATTTTATATCTGTAAGGAATAACATAAGAAATATTACCCTTGTTAAATTTCAAATAATTCGCATTAGATTTATTAGCTGCCATTCCTTTAAATTCCAAACTTGATCTTAAAGTGTAAAAAGTGGAAGTTTTTAAAGAAGCATTACCAATATTCTTTAAACTATATTTTTCAGCAATACTAGTGGATGAAGATTTGTTTTCGGTACTGTTTAAAACAACCGTACTAGCTTGTATCTGGCTATGTGTAAATATAGTCAGGGCAACAATAAATAGTATTTGTTTAACGGTACGCATGGTTATTACGAAGATAAGTAAACTAGTAGATTCTTTAAAAAAATATTTTAAACTCATTTTAGGGCCAATGTGCAGAACAAAATATGGCCAAATCCAAGCTAGTCAGTATATTTATTATGATCAATGGTTAAAATACTTTAATTTCTAAGATATTGATAATCAATGATTAATTACTAAACCCTATAATCTAATCAGCCATGTTCGAACCGCATAGAGACGAAGAAGGAGGAGATATCCAAGATTTATTACAGCGTTTTCAAAATTTAAAGAACGGTAGGGCCAATGCATATATTGAGGAGGATGACTTTGAGCGAATTATTGAGCATTTAGACGAAAAAGATGAGATTGTTGACGCTATTGAAGCAGCTGATTTGGGATTGGAACAATATCCTCATTCTGCTTTATTGATGATTAAAAAAGCAGATTTATTATTAGCCACTAGAAAATATAAAGAAGCACTTAAGCTATTAGATGCGGCCACTTTATATGATCATAAAGAAATGAATCTGTTTATTTTAAAAACAGATGCTTACTTAGCTTTGGACCAGCCAGAGAAGGCCATTGTACTTTTACAAGAGGCATTGCATTTATTTGAGGGTGCAGAAAGAACCGAAGTATTATTTGAATTAGCAGATGTGTATGATGATCATGAAGCATTTGATAAAGTATTTGATTGCTTACAATTAATATTAGAAGAAGATCCAAACAATGAAGAAGCTTTGTATAAAATTTGTTTTTGGACAGACTTTACGGGTAGAAATGAAGAAAGCATCAGATTGCACGAGCGCATTATCAATGAGCAACCATACAATGCATTGGCTTGGTTTAATTTAGCGGCAGCATATCAGGGCTTGAAGTTGTATGAAAAAGCAATCGACGCATATCAGTATGCAATTGTGATTGATGAGAAATTTGATTATGCATATCGTAATATGGGCGACGCTTATTTGCGATTGAGAAAATATAAAGAAGCTATTGAGGCTTTAGAAAAAGTATTAGAATTATCCAGACCAGAAGATGTTATCTATGAAGCAATAGGTCACTGTTATCATAGAATGAAAAACTATGCGCAAGCAAGATTTCATTATAAAAAAGCCGTGCATTTAAATCCAGATGATAGCAGATTGTATCAAAAAATTGCTAGTACTTATATGCAAGAAGGGCATTGGGAAATGGCCATCAAACAAATGGAACACGCGCTTCGTATCCACAAACATATCAATGAGTATTATATACAATTGGGTGAATGTTATATGCAACTAGAGCAATATGTAGAAGCAGCTGGCTATTTCGGCACAGTGGTAGCTAATAAGCCTAAGCAAATTGCAGGATGGGAATATTTGATTAGAAGTTTAATGGCCAATAATCAATTAGATGCTGCATTAGAACAAACCGAATTAGCCTATATATCAACGCAGGGTAAAACATTGTTCATTTATTATAGAAGTGCTATTTTATTTAAAATGGGTAAGTCTAATGAAGGGTTATTGCAATTGGAAATGGCATTGTCTAAATCTGCAAAGTGGTTAAATAAATTTGTAAAATTTTATCCAGAAGTAGTGCAGGATGCTAAAGTCATGACTTTGCTCAGTCAGTATAAAAAGAGTAAGAAGAGCAAGGGTTCTTGATTAATTTTAAATTAACTTTGCAAAAAATAACTTAAACATGAATTTTAATATCAGTCAAATACCAGAAAGAACAGCACAGCCTCGTCAACATGGTTTAACAATGGTGATGGATAAGGGTTTGAGTTATGCAGAAGCAGAGAACTTTATCAGTGTGGGCAAGCCTCATACAGATATTGTAAAATTAGGATTTGGTACTTCATTTGTTACTCCTAATTTGAGAAAGAAGATTGAATTATATCAAAGTCATAATATACCAGTGTATTTTGGCGGAACCTTATTTGAAGCTTTTTTGATTCGTAATCAAATGGAAGACTATATTGCTATTTGTAAAGATTATGGTATCAATGTAATTGAAGTGAGTGATGGTTCTATCGAAATTCCACACACTGAAAAATGTGGTCATATCGAAAAGATTGCCAAGTTCGCAAAAGTATTAAGTGAAGTGG
>JACCDS011461566.1_pt1 | contig 19690 bp, 17 predicted proteins | sample 7446441 | NCBI WGS metagenome assembly JACCDS01 (sample SAMN15323445, study PRJNA562643) | freshwater metagenome | isolation source: river surface water | place: USA:Blue River Watershed | collected 2017-08-17
CGGAGACAAAGAATGCCACCTCATGGACAAAGAATGACAGTAGATGGACACTTACCGACGGTGGATACATGAATAGATTTGATTGGTTTCTCATCGAATTAGTATCATTGATATAACCATGCCATCTGAATTGGAATCTATTATTGAAGCTTACCCAAGTGCGCCATATGATTGGCTTGCCTTGAGTATGAATCCAAATATTAGTTTTGGATTTATCCAATCACATCCAGAGTTGCCTTGGAACATGAAGGCAGTTTCTCGTAATGCATCAGTGAGTGAGGCTATTGTTCGTAGCAACCCTTCACTCTTATGGTCATACCCAGACTTGTGTAGTAACCCTAATATGAGTTTCGATTTCTTCAAAGAGTTTGTCCTTACTGGGACCAATGTGATTTACTTGAATTGGAATGCCTTATCGCAGAACAGAGCAATCAAGTTAGAAGATATAGACAGATACTCACACTATCCATGGGTAGATTTATTTGTTTCCATGAATCCTAATATCAATAGCAACTACATCCTTAACGAAGGTCGTAATAGGGCTTGGGACTTTAGATGTGTCAGTGCGAATCCTGGGATCAAGGAGAGAGACATATACAAGAGGCTTATCCCATTTGAGTATCCTCATTTGAGTATCAATCCAAATCTTCCTTGCAAGTTTGTTAATGATAACATGAAACATCCTTGGAACTGGCATTCAATATCTGGTAACCCAAATACTCACATTGTTGATATTAATTCATTCGGAGCTATTCCATGGGACTATTCTGGACTATCATTCAATAAGAATCTAAGTGCTGACTTCATTTTGAGTAACCAGGATAGACAATGGAATAAGGCTATGTTAGTATCTAATCCTGCATTCACATGGGAAACCATAATGACCAATGATCGCTTCTTCATGAATGATAATCTGGAATCGTTATACTGTTTCAATCCAAACGTATCTCTATCATGGATTCGCATGAATGAACGAAATGTTAATTGGAAGAGACTATCTTCAAACATATTCAATCTTACAGCTTAGGTAAGACTGGTCTGATATAGGAATACGGATCATAGATGTACTTGGAGTAGCAATTGGCTGTGGGGTATTTGGCGTCGGAGCCAACGGTGTAGGTGTTGACGAAATCATTGTTGGGTTGTTCTTAGGCGTGCCATGGTAGCTTATCATGACACAACCTTTATACAGTTGCCATAAAGGTTCTTGCATGGACATCCAATAGAATGATAATAAACAAGAGCTTCCACATGAGCTATAATCTATCGGTATGACTGCTGGGTAGTCGGTGTAGGCTTCTCGGCAATTATTGTTTTGGAAGATAAGTTTGTTATCAAACCAAATCTCACAAGGTCCTTCATGTGAAGGTACGAAGCCTTGTCTCTCTTCATCATTTTGCCATTGAAAGTAATTTAGATTAGACACATCAACTGTATTCGATAAGTCATTGAAAGGGCAACCAGTGATGTACTTATCCATGAACATCTTCAAAGGAGGAAAGCTCCCATCGTTTATTTTTTTAATTAATTCATTGGTGTTGGTTCTTGGGCTATCGTTCCACTTGACACCTGGGAAGATCTTATTACCATCCACGCGATATATATAAGTGGTCTTGGTAGAAGGATCTTTATAAACAGCTTCGGGTTTGGTCATGAACCCATGAGCATCTACCCAATTTGCAAGCAGTAAGGAACACATTAGAAGAATAAACATTGTTGTTGGTTGTTATTAAATTCCAAATAAAGAATATAATCACATGGATCATTTTGATATTCCTCAACGTGCGTACACACGATCTCCTTTGGAGACAAAGGAAGTCATAATTGCTATCATTTCACAAATAGCTAATACTTACCACATTGATCCACGAATCGAAACCAATATGATCAACATCAAAACGTTTATTAAAAACATCAATAAGCAAGCCATCCTTGAGAGATACAAAACAATAGATGCGTCCATTAATGCAATCGTAGAGTTATATGGAACCAATGTGAGTGACAATACTTGGACCGTGGCTGATGAGAATGAAATTTTGCAAAAAAAACTTAAAAACATCATCAACGTGCCAGGCGACGAACCGATCAATATGGGACCCGTATATAAAGATACCTTTTCGAGTAAAGAAAAACTAACCAACAATGACTTCGCTGCCATACTCGAGCTGGACACGTCTAAGAAGATTGAACTGATAAAGTACCTGAACTACTCTTCTTTAATGAGAGACGAATACATTATTATCGATTCTCGATACCAAAATACAGCCAACACCGATACGAGCAAGATTATATTCAATCTTATCACTAACACGAAAGCGCGCTCTGAGCGTGGAGGTCTCATTATAGGAAACAGTATCAGGGATATTGTCGAGATTAGCATCTCACCATTTACTATCCCATATAAGCCTATCTTTGTAAATTTTTACAATAAGATCACTCTGAGCATCAATGAATGGGTCACCAATTCGTATGAAGCTTATGAAGGCGGGCAGTTCCATTTTGTATTCGATATAGATAAGATAGACAATAATCTTATCTACCTGAAACCGGTTGACGCCACTTACAGATTCTCAAGGCCAATGAACTACATTGATAATTTTACATTAACATTTGGAGCAATGCTACCCAAGATTACCTTCGACAAGGATCACATGTTTGTAAGCTCTATAGACTTCACTAACCAATATGGCTTATTCATATTTACCGAACCGCATCATTTAGTCACAGGTGATCTTGTATATATATCAGGCTTCACTACGCCTACAGTATCGGCAGATATTACAATGATCAATGAGGTTAACAGAGATAATGGGCATATCATTGTTAAGAAGGATAACTATTCCTTTATCATTAATGTTAATCTGAGTCTTCTTAGGAAGGAAACGCCTATTGGATCTGGAGTATACCCTATTGACTCGCTAGAACAAGTCATATCAGTATACTTCGCATCGAAACGCATTATGATACCCTTAAGGCTCAAATACCTAACCAATTATTCTACATAATTATTGTACAATCCTAGCAGCCATATTAGCGATCCATGGTAGTAGCCATAATCCTAGCAGCCATATTAGCGATCCATGGTAGTAGCCATAGTAGCGATCCATGGTAGCAGCCTGATATGATTCGAATAAGTGGTTACTAAACGTCTAATAGGTGCCTTTTAGGCTAAGCGTAAAATTGACAGAGACACCAATTAATACCTGAAGACCTCTTGATCCTCTCTATCTGCTCTTTGACTAACAATGTTCTCTACTCAATGCAACCGTGAAACTATCAACCAAATTGCCTGTTTCAATGGTTTCCCTCAAGCTAGTGATCATCCATTGCTATCATTGGAAACATTATTCAATGCTGTCGATGAAGCTGGTGGTGCTATCTTTGGATCTATTATCCATAAGCATCTATCTGGGCTGAACTATCGCATTCGCGATATCGATATCTTAGTGCCAAGTGTGCAAGCTATGAAAGTATTGAAAGTTTATATGAGTAAAGCAGCTATGGAAGCTGAAAGAGGCGATCCTATGCTCTTATCATACTATGATAACTCCTTTTGTAACTCGAAAGATGTGTACAGTTTCATGTTCTCAAATGAAGTTACCAGACTTACTAATAATGGTTGGGATCTAAGACCAATCTTGCAAAAAAATAGCATTAATATGAAGATTAGAATAAGTGGAAAGGCTTTGATGAATATCAATATTATTGCACTCAACAATCATGATAATTTCTTCGAAAAGATTCATACATCTATCCTCAAGAAAGACTTCTTGTGTAATTTCTATTACAAAGGTATGATCCATCAAAAGGTTCCAGATGTTTCTTCGGTTAAAATCTCTCATGTGATGCTAAGTGATAAGGAATATATGCAACAACTTCGCAAATATGCAACTCGTGGTGTTGATTTTACAATTGTTGATCGCACGGAACTATTGAAACCCAACAATAATGTTTACGAAATTGCTAAGAAGAATTACAGATCAAAAGGTCTTGTAGTTATTCCTCTTTCAAGAAGAGATACTGATCTAGCTGGTAAAGCAGTGAGTATTTCTAATTGGACTAAGCTTGGAAAGTCATACGACTTTAGAATGACTAAAGATATTGATAATATCGGTATCGTCTGTGGACCTAATTCTGGAATCGTTTGCATCGATGTTGATGTAAAAGATAGTGGAGTAGAAATGTTCCAAAAGATGATCAGTGTCTATGGTGAGCTTCCTGAATCTTGCCCAATTCAAAGAACCGGTAATGGTGGTTATCATTACATCTTCAAATACGATCCCACGCGAATGGCTAATATGAAAGCTAAGATCAAATGTCCTAAACTCAATAAGCGAGCAATTGGTATTGATATGTGGATTCAAGATTGCCAATTCGTAGCATCGCCATCGGTTAATTATGCGACTGGAGTCAAGTATACTTGGACTAAACCAATTGGTAAGATTAAGGATCTTCCAAGCTTACCCGAATGGATCTATGAGTTGTATCACAAAGAAACTATCGATGAGCATGGTAATATCATATCGGTGTTGGAAGAGATTAAGATTGATATCATCGAGGATAACAATTCAGAAGAGATTGAGATTATGGAGGATAGTCATCCGGAAGTAATTGTAGTCGCTGATCCAATTGAAGTTACCTCTATTGAGGCCTCGACTACTCATACCGCAGCATATAAGTGTATTATCTGTTTCCTCTTACTAACTACCATAGCTAGCATTACCCTCTTGGTGATCTTCTTCAAATAGGCATTGTGATCAGTGTTGTGTAGCATGGCTACTTTTTTTGTTTTTATTTTGAACTAAACTGACACCTCTTCTGATGTTGCATTCATGCCTAATATACGTATAATTTTAAAATTATATCCATGAATGCGCATTTGGAAGTTGTTCCTCGAATCATAGACGACACAATCGCAGCTTCTTATAAGCCAACTACCAATCTTCAAATACCGAAAGATTCAACTCCAGCAAAGGTTATCCAAGAACATACTAACCCAGACAACATCCCTAATGCTCCTTTGACTGTAACTCAAAAATTCTTCACAACATTGAGCGACTACTCTATCCCAATATTGTTTTCTATCTTTGTTTTCATTATCATCTATGTAGTTTGGAAGTATTGGACCACTTATCGCAACCCCAAGCAACAAATGAATAACAATGAGTCTCTAATAGTAACCCCAAATCAAAATACAGATAATGATCCGCCTGATGTAGCTAATGACCATAGTCATGATTTGTCCAAGTATATCATTGGTAGCGATGAAGGAAGCGATGATGAAGAAGATGCAAATGAAGATGATGAAGAAGATGCAAATGAAGATGAAGGAAGCGACGACGATGAAGAAGAAGATGATGAGGAAGATGATGAAGATGAAGGAAGCGACGACGATGAGGAGGAGGAAGGGAGTGATTATGAAGAGGAGGAGGAAGATGAAGAGGAGGAAGATGAAGAAACCAATCATGCTTCATCCTTTGTTATGCCGGACATGGCAATGATATCGGAACTAATTAACCAACCTATCACTGATGATGATATGTTAAGTTCTCTTAACAAACATCACCCTCGAGTAGAAATCATTGAAGAGATTCCATTGTTAGAAGATATCCACAATGATGTAGCAAATGATTATGAAGATTCTTTATTCACATTATCGGCTATTCCAGAAGAAACATACGCAACTGATGTTCCTGATTTAGAACCAATCCCTCAAGCTGCTCCAGTTGTTGCACCAAAACCTAAACGTGCTCCTAAACGTTCTAAGCGTATCATATCTATGTAAGTAGTACTGCTCGTTTGATATCTTTTTTTTGAAGCAATTGAGCATCATTACGAGTATCTTTACTTTCATATAAGCACTCAATCATTATGGATAAGATCGAAGAACTGTTTAAGTCAGTAGATGCTGTGGTTGATAATTCTTTGAAGCTATGTAAGGAGCAAGCTGACGATAGCTACCTGCCTATACAACTACCACAAGAACCTGTTAACGTTAAGATTTCTTACAAGAATAATTCTGGTAATAAGTTCAATACAACATTCGCACACATATGCTCACATATGATTCAATCACTTGAGTTCAAAGACAATCTGGATAAGTTCCTACACCAGTTAGCTACAAAGGATAATGACTTTGAGTTGATAGATAAGAGCCCACAATTTATCTTGGAGTTGGAAATCAAAATGAAAAAAAGATTAGAGAAGCTCTCTTCTAATTCGCAATCATTGGATACACTATTGGTATCTATATGTAAGTCTATTGCCGAACAGTTAGATAGTTTGGAGATTGATTTGGATACTATCAAGATTCTATTCAGTGCAATGGAGGCTAACTTAATCTTGTCTGATTTTGGTTCTAAGATATTCTTGCAACTATCCAAGAACAAACAAATTCATCCAGAGTGGGTTCCTCTTATTCGTGAATGGAATATTACTTTAAAAGAAAAAACCTTATCCGTGGACATCAAAGAGAAACAAGATATTGGGATCAAGCAGTTACAAACATTCAATGTAGTCCCAACTGTAGATAACAAAAAGCTTCCTGAAATCTTTCAAACTTATTTCGGGTTCTCAGTGCAAGAACAAACTAATTGGAAAGCCCAATTAGGCACAATACTTAAGATGATTTCAAAAGAACATTCACAGTCAATATGCTTCATGGTTAGCTACACTAATCGGTATCAATCTTATTTTGATTTATCTAACATTGTAGGCAAGCCAGCTTATGCAGACTATAAAGGAGTAAATAGTAAAATGATTGATGATATGGAAATTCTTAAGAGAGAACCAAGCACGCAAGGGACTAAGAATATGATAACCCTCCATGCATACAATAACCCACAATCGATGGATAATAGTACGCAATACTACATGCTTTGGACCAAAGACTATATTCATTTTCATTTCAAAGAGGATCCAATTGCGCCTCATATCGCGCAACATATCATCCGCCAAACCGTTTCTAAACTTATCGATGCTTATAATAAAGTATTTGAAAAGAGCTTCTTTGAAGCTATTTCAAAAGAAGAAGCTACAAGCTTTCCTTACAAACAAGCCAAGTATAATTACCTTGATAGTGAAGAAGAACAAAAAGCGTTTACTACTCTGTTATTCAATGCTATCATGAAGATACTCAAATCATTGAAGATGAATACTCAAACATATAAAAACTCTAAGGAGATCATTGATAAGATGGTCATTGCTATGAATAAATGCTTGTACAACTTCAAACCATTCAAGAAACTCAAGATACCATTGCATGCTAAAGTTGGGTACTACAACGCGTGTATCGCATGTGCATCCAAGATATACAAAGATATTATTCAATGGATGGAATCTTCAGACATTACCATGAAACGAATAGAGTACATCGTTGATATGAATGTTAATAATATTAATAACCCATACACAAGCTTCTTAGAAAATTATATTCTATATTCAATTAACATGTAAGCGCCCATCGGTATTATCATAATTGGTGAAGATATAATCATTATAAAAATTGATTTTTTTTTAGTAAAATACCACTATCATTGTACAATGCCAAGCACTTTGTTTCCTATTTCTCCGATGAATAATGTTTCAACAACCATCCTTAATTTCATCTGCTTTGAGAAGTACAATGATAGCGCCATCATGTATCAAGATAAGAACTGCTTGAATGAATCATTATTAGTAATGTTCTATGAATGCGTTGAGAGCCTCATTTGTTTCTTGTTCTGTATGGTATCGATAGTTATAAACTGGCATAAGCTGCTTTTAATGATCGGTGAGATTTTGATTAATCTCCAGATGCGATATTTCGCATATCTATTGCGTATCGTTGATAACATAGATAATATCGTTGATGAAATTGAAAATTCGGGTAAGATTATTGATGAGATAATTGATTACTTTGATAACCAAAAAACCCAAGATATCGATATCCTTTTGAAGCTAAAAGACTTGCAAAAAAAAATCATCAACATTATGGATGAATTAAGATGCATCAAAGATCGAATCATTACCGCAAGAAGACGTTTCTGTCGTCTTGATACTATTGATTTTCAATCTAAGCAACTTCAAAGAGAATTGAGAATCGTCATGGAAGCTTTAATCAGCTTGCATGGTGAAGTGAACAACCATTAAGTCCATGGATGATATCAATTGGTATCGAATGCTTACTGCATAACACATATTGTTTTTTTTCTAAATGATATAAGGCTCATAAGCAATGAACATTGGAGTCTTCATATTTTCTTGGTTCCTTGCATACGATTCATCTTTATAAAACCCAACCCAATATGTTTTCTTATCATCATTGAATAGATCTTTTGTATTTTTGTGTAGCATGCTTACAAGTGTTTTGTTAAAAGACTCGCTCTTATTTGAAGCAGTATTGGCTACTCCTTGTAGTAAGTGCAAGTCAATCAATACGAACCGAATCTTAACAATAGGATGCGCTATCAATGAGTATTTATCTTTGGAGATATCTTTATGTACAGGTATGGGCTCGTATGATGCGCTATTATACAAATTAACCAAATAGATAAGTTTGTTGGTCTTTGTATTGCGCATCATGCATGAGAATTTTTTTAAACGAAAGTCTAATGGAACTGAAAATGTAGGATGAGCATTGTATTCAAATTTATAATCCTTATATTGCTCACTAATTAGTAGTTTCAAATAATCGATCACTGCATCCTTCATTCTTAGTTCTGTATACATAAGATCCAAAGCATGGTTATCGATATCACTCATATCATTGACATAAATGATTGCAGCGCTCAAGGTTTCATTGTTTCGCAAATATGTATTCAATCTATTGAGTACCGCAACCTTGATATCAAATGAAGAGGCAAACTTAGGTTTCGATGAACCATAGTCACGATTGCGGTTACGCTTCTTTCCGCCAAATATAGACTCACTTGGGATGGCAACCACAGAGTTTAGTTCTTTTATAAATGTATCTTGGGACTTGGAACGCGTATCATAATTAGTAATAGAATTGCTAGAAAACTCTTGTGCTGAATACAAGTATCTACAATTAGCAGCACTGATCGCATAAGAGGTAGGCGATTTAACTTTTACACCATATATTACTTGAGAACCAGCAATATCTAATATGAATTCTCTATTGGCCAATTTAGTTATAATAGTTAATGGTTTCAACTTTTGTTTATCTTCATCATTTAACGTTTTTAAGGATTCTATCAAATGTTTAAAATCATCTACCGGTGATTCGGAAAATAATACCATAGTTGCGGTATGGTTCAGCAAAGAATCTTTTAGCAAATAATATTTCGAATGCTTACTCTCATTGAGTAACTTGAATAGATATTCCTCTATTATTGTCTTTGTCTTCGTATCCACAAAATGAGATTGAACCCTTTGGGCTAATGATAATAACCATTGTAAATGTCTATCCATGTTAGGCACTATATCAGTATCACCAATTCATACAAAAAAAGAATCTATCTATACTTGCTACTCATTGGTAAAAAATTGATTTTTTTATATGTAGAATATGCTTCGAGACATCTCAATCATGATTGATCAAGTCGGTAACACTTCATATATATCTAACAATGATTACATATCTATCGACATCCTGCCAGCTCATTATGATTCTTCTCTTGGTACGCCACTTGATACACCTCCTAATACGCCACTTACTAATTATGATACAGCTTTTGAGATACCTAAAAACTATTACTCATTACATGAATTTATCAAATTTATAACGATGATCGATATGAGTAATGAGATTTATGTATGGATTGGCGCACTCATGATATTCTCAATTGTGGAACTCAATTCAATATTATGGATTTCTTTGGACGGTGCTAAATTATGGAAGATAAAGATAACATTACAAATCATATTTGATATAATGAAGATGTTCGGAAACTTTCTCTCTAATACAAATTTGGCTAAAAAACTTGACAGTCTCAAATATGATCAAGATCTAATAGCAGAAGAGCAGCGTAGAATGAATAGTAAAATTGATAATATAAAATACGAGCAGCGTAGAATGGGAGAGGAACAGCGTAGAATGGGAGAGGAACAGCGTAGAATGGGAGAGGATATTAATGAATTAAAAAATATGCTCAAGGACTTAAATGAGTATTTAATTCCTCAACAAAATGGAACTTTGCGTATGAAACCTAATGTCCCCCAATCAATCAATCTTCAACAAATTGATTCTTCAAGTATCATTCTTAATGTACCTGAACAGATTGGTTCTTTGATTATCAATGCTGATACGTATCCATTGGATGAAAATTTTAGTAATCCTAATGGAATAAGATTTAGATCCTCTTCGCCTCAACCCAAATTGGTGTATCGTAAAGATACAAAAAAAGATCAATAAGATTATGCCCATACGCATATTTTCATGATCTTGTATCTTGGATAAATGCATTTTTTGTGTTACAACTTACGAGCTCTAATTGATTTAGCCACGTCTGCCTTACATAAATAATCTTGGTTATCTCTGTAATGATCAATGGTTTCGATAATTTGTTTAGCCCTAGCGACAATATCATTGTCTTGTATGTACGTATGATGCTTACGTACTGGAGTAATGAACAAGTCTAGCATCTTATATGGCATGATGCCAATTAGTTTTTCTCCATATGTAGCCTTGATTTGTTTTAACATTTTTTTAGCTCTATACTGCAAGGATATATCATAGCAAGCAACTCTCATTGGGTCAGAATCAAATATCGGTGCATGATATTTTTCCCTAAAACAGAAATCTAATTTGATCTTCTGCTTAACAGCCTCTTCTAAAACGTTCTCAAAGACAGCTGGATCGGCAATTGATGATATATCATATACACCATCTACAATATTTGGACCATCAAAGTATTCAAATATGTTTGAGAAGTATTCAATGATTTGTTCATTATCGGAGTACATAGCAATAAAACCGGTTTCAATAGGATTGCTTTCACACGAAGCTGCCTTAAAATGCCCCAAATTAATATGCTCAACGTTATACTTCATTTGATTGAATAAACATCTTCTATAAACTGCTTGTATGAATATACCAGTTTCCATGATATCAATAATATTCATTCCAATTGTTATCTGTGGCCGATAATGTTCTGGTATATCTTCTGTAGGAACTCGACTATGGGGACACTTGAATTCGAATAATGTCAAGAAGTTATCATGCGTTTCATCCAATTGAAGATCATCTATTTGAAAGAATCGTTTGAGAGCTTCTTTAGATACAACACCTAACCCATCAGGGCTATATGATAGATAACCTTCATGGTATGGAATACTCCCAGTCTCTTGGATGTTGCAGTTAAATAACTCTTGCGTATGAAGTCTAATGAGTTCTTCAAATACGTTACCCCAATATGTAATTACATTTCCAGTGAAGACATCAAAGCCTAGTTTCTCCATAATAAGTTTGTTGATTGTCTTGTTCTTGTTTTGCTTAAGAATAGTAGAGACCTCACTACCACCAATTCGCCCTATTCGTTGTAGCTTCCAAGTATCTGAACCTTGTGGGGGTAAATGGCTACATGAGTCAACGAATTGCTTCAATAGAGTAGTCTTATTCATCGTTACCTGAAATGTCTGCTGATATATATCTGTGCGTTGTATGTCAATTTTTATTGATTTTTGTTTCATAAAAAATTGATAAATATCCAATCAAACATATGACTACTATGGCTAATAACTCATGCTCAAAACGCTCAAGCTCAACTTCTAGATCTTCTAGTAGCAAGCGTGTGCGACTACCTGGTGGAGATTCTATTGAATTGGTTTCCGAAACTAATATGCTATCGACGTGTATGCATCACTCAACCCCTTCGGTGTGGCGTTTATTTGAGCATGCTACATCAGTAGACCCAACTGTGGTTTCGTTGATGATAGAATCTAATAAGAATATTCGGTCATTGAGTTCTCTAAATAATCTACTATCATTGAAGCTGCATGATACTTGGGTTTCGACCATAAGTGATTGCAATATGCTTGCTCATTTGGTTATTGTATCAAATGACAAGATTAAATCAATCGAAAGCCTTCCGAAATTGCAAGAATTAGAATGTCGGAGTTGCCCACACTTACGTACGATAGTTGTTCCGAAAGTTGAAGAAGTCAAGATAGTTAATTGCAATATTCAACGTTTGAGTGCAAGCATGGCTAACAGTATTATACTACAAGATTGCTACTCAATCCATAACTTGTATTTGGGGCGATTCTTGCGCTACTTGGAGATAAACAATTGCATCTATTTGGATTCACTATTGAACTTATCTCATCTTGAATTGGATACACTCCATCTATCTAATTGTCCCTTTCTTAGTTTGGAAGATACTTATATCAAGGCCAAGTTTATGATACTGTATCGATGCAACAAGATAGAGAAGATTGATAAGGGGATTGAGTCTGAAAGACTTGTCATTGATGCATGTACAAGCTTAACCAGTATCACTAATTTGAAAGTAAATATGTGCGAGATATCTCGTTGCTCATTGCTACGCACTATTAGTAATAATACTATCAAGGTATGCCGAGTAGAATATTGTAACTCATTGGTCTTATTCGACACATTAAATATATCACAGTTAACATTACAATGGTGTTTCAGTATTGTTCGGATAATTATCTCTCAACAAGTTAAATTGATTAGTATCATTGATTGCGTTTCTATGCGATATATCCGTACACAGCTAACAGAACAAGATGAGAATATCCATCAATCATTAATGATCAAAGGTCGATCTGCCATAACTAAGTTACAGGATTTATGTTTATCTTCCATTACTTTGCAGTCTTGTAGCAAGATAAAGGAGATTCAAACTATGCAAGGTATCAATGATTTGGTGATAGAAGATTGCGAAGACTTGGAATCTATTTGTAACTTCATAGTTAGCAACTCCTTCTATGTGAAGAACTGCCACAGTCTTATTCGAATTAGCGACATCGTTGCACCGAAAAGTATTATATTGCTGAATCTGGGTGACTTGGAAGTAGTCCAATTCTTGTTTGCTCCTGTCACAACATTGAATATAGATGGATGCGAGTCTATCAAGTCATGTAAGATTGATGGTAAATGGCTAGAGTCTTTAATCTTAGTTGATACCGGAATAATTAATATTAAGCATCTGAACCCAAGCTCCTCTGTAGTGATCAATAATTCAAAGTACTTGGAAGATATTGAATCAGATTATGCTACATCATTAATTGCAAAATTAGAGGAACGATCCTTTGCTATATACAAGATTATTTCAAAGATTAGACGCCATTGTATTCGGAAATTAAGAAACAGAATCAGAGATGCTATTAACGAACACGAATGTAGCATTTGCTTGCAAGAGATAGAAATCCAAAATAGATTCATTACAAAGTGTTTTCATAGTTTCCATATAAACTGCATCTACACTTGGTGTTCTAGATATGCCAATGATTGTCCAATGTGCAAGCAAACGAGTATCATTATCGGATTTAATCCAAATACATATAACTTGACGAGTGCGTAGAAGATTGATAATGAAACATGTATGAGATAACTCATTTTTTTTAATCACAAAGAATACCAATATATCTGATGTTTTTTAAAACGTTCAACAAATTTAACGCATATTTGCTAATCCACCCACAGCGCTACAATCTCGATGAATATATAACATTGTCGCAACAGGTAGGTTTTTATCCTGTTTATAACTCTGATGCAGTACGCATGACTAGTATCATATTGTTTATGAATGATATCATCCACAGAGATAGCTCCTGCTCTAACTTCGTGATCCTTATTTCTGAACTTGAACGAATTGGTTTCTTTATTAAGCGATCTATTAGTAATCGTGTGCGATCCTTCTTTAAGATACCTAAGGATAACCTAAAAGATGAAGAAGCTTTCATAAAAAACTACAAACTTATAGCAAATATTGATTACGAAATGGGTAACAATAGAATATCTGAATTTGGAGTAAATGTTGAGTATGGATACTGCATCACACCAATGGCATTTTATAAGATCCTTTATAAAAGCTACGACGATGTATTCATGGGAATGCTTATGTTAAGACTTGCCCAGATTAAGCACTATTATGATTTATATATGAGAACCCATATGGAGCAGACTATTGAAAGGCTTCAATCTACCAATAAAGGGTTAGTCGAAGATATTAATCAATTGACAACAGAGTACCCAAACATAAAACGAAGCAAGATATTTTCATCTAAGGATAACCTAAACGGCTCATATGATAACCATGATATAGGATATGGCTCCGCTCTATCTAACTTCAAGGATAACATAATAGGTTCAGCTAGTGCATCCCCAATAGATATCATGTTAGAAGATCCATTAGAGGAGAAACGAGATACCATGTATTCAGCACATTTAACCGATATGAATAATAAACTATTAGAATGTATCAATAGCCCTCATAATAGTTCGCTTAAGCGTAAGATACAAAGAAAACTAATCTATAAAGATTCAGATTCTGAACTGGATTCATCTGATCTTTCTATGGTGTCCGATAGTAGTAATAGTGTTGGCAATATGATCGATGGTATGGTCGAAAAAGATTTGATAGATGGGAGCTCCAAACAAAGGCATCATTCAATGCGATCGATTTCGACTGATCACATCGTTAGTTTGAAGAAAACATTTTCGTCACAAATAGATAACGGCTCAGACAAAAAAAGGAGCCGATTGGCGCCATGGAGTATAAGCTCCCATCAATGATTGAAATCTAATTATTTTTTTGATTAAGATCTATTAAGATTCTAATTGAAAATTTTGGGTTACCAATCAATGTAATGTATCCATGTGGCTAAAATATAGTTCAAGGCTTAGGATGATTGAGAATACTCTGGATCATGGTTCGAATATTTCTGGCATTAGTTTGCTCCTAAACGTAGAGAAGATATCGAATGATATCGATGTTGATGATATGGAACGTAAAGTCAAGAACATGTTCATTGAGGATATCATCGATGAAACTGAAGAGGTCGATGACGAACAAGAAGTAATCAAAGAGTATGAAGATGCTATCGAAGAAATAGATACTGTCATTGGCGGCGATGATGACGAGGACGAAGATGAGGACGAAGATGAAGATGAGGACGAAGATGAAGATGATGAAGATACCAAACCGGCCTACAGTGGCGGAGACTTTTTGTATGCACAGAAGACCAAAGAGGAACAACTCCAAACTCATATTTCAAATGCTTTATCAACGGTACCAAAGATGAATATTGATTTGGAGCAAGAGATCGAAGATGAAAGAAAGAACCATTTATTAGAACAAATTGAAGGCCTTAAAGACGATCTTGATGAACTTGGCGTTTCGATTGAAAGAATTCCTTACGTATCTTATGACTCTCCATTAAAGACAATCGATGAGGTACATAAGCGGTTGATGTTCAAATATAATAAGCTCAAATACAATTCTATTGCCGAAGAAGGATTGGTTGCTGGGGCTTCTATCTTAGAAATGATGTTTAATGGTAAGCATGAATACTTTGGATGCCGACCTGATATCACAGGATACTCTGATGTAGTCAAGTCCAAGTTGAAACGAATTAGGTTCGAAACAAGTTCAGCTGTGAACAGATTTGTAACCAATAATAATATCGGAGGCGCAACTATGATCATGATGGAGTTACTCCCATCTCTCATCACGCAATCGCAACGACGGAAGCTACAAGTTCATGACACTATCAATGCCAATATTAATAAAGAAAGTATTAGAACCCATATTAGTGATTTGAATAATATGATCGATTCTAAGCAATATGATTGATTCAAGATATGTGATAAATAAAATGCTAGACCAAATATAATAACCAATATTGGTAGCCATGGCCGCGTACATACCCTATATGAATAATATAATTAGGCAAGCACCGATTTCGCAATTTGCTCAATCGTTTAATCAACCACAACCAGTACCAACATCACCTATTAATATACCATTACCTGCGCCCATGAATATGTTACGATCGATGCCTCGACAGATAGCTAATCCATTTAAATCTTTCAGATCTTTTGGAACTCCTGATTCATCTGGTTCTTTTGGGTTTAGATTATTGTTTAAGAATCCATATGTATTGGGCGGTCTATTTCTTTCTCTCATGGGTGCACTTATAGTTCTAATTTACTTTGGACAATCATATGCACAATCTTCCCCAACTGCATATTGGCTTGGGTTCTCAACTCCAATTTGTAGTTACATCTTATTCAAAACGTTAGTGATGGCCAAACGCGCTATTATAGGATAATTATTAATCTTGCTATCTTTTTTTGTATGATTATGTATGTCTAATATAGAAGCGATGGTCTTACCAGTAATAAAACTTGATGAATATTACACAATATAAAAACAAATGGAGATCCCAACCCGCAATACTATCTTCCTTCAAGGTGTGTTCTTTGATGAAATCAAGACAATCGAAGAACGCATGGTAGATGATTCCGTTATACCAGAGGTAGAAACTAGTAGTTTCTTAATGCCAGCAGTGACGATTCCAAAGAAGTTTAAGAGCATCATTGTTTGGAAAGAAAAGACTAAGAATATCCAGCTTAAATGTTGGAACTGCGATCTTTCTTTCTTTGGAGTCCCATGCTTCATCCCAAAGCATATTAAAAACTCACCAACTGGTAAGGAGTTCGATACAGAAGGATGGTTCTGTGGTTTCGCATGCGCATACGCTTATCTAAAAAACACAGCTGAGTATCATATCAACAAAACCTTCTTTGACCGGCTCAATATGTTGAAGATACTGTTCACGCATTTCTATAAAAGAAAGGTTAGGGAGTTCTACGAAGCACCAAAGAAGTATTTATTGTATATCTATGGTGGATACATCGAACCTTCAGAGTACAAAGAGCAACTCAAGCAAGTAAATAAAAAAATTATCCAGGACTCTACACCAATTGATATATAAATATAGTGCAACTCATTATGAATACTCCAACCGTAATCACATCCAATGATACTTTGAATATGTGTACCAATCATATGCTCAACGACAGTATCTCTGGGTATAATAGTCTGGTGACTGAGCTAAACATATTATTGAAACATAATACATACTTACAATCTCGGATACAGTATTTAGAAGATTCGCTCAAGGATGTTCTCTTGAATCTTAACTAAAAAAAGATTCATTTTTTTGATTTATTATGGTAGGCTATACATTGCATAAAGGTATCTGCGATATCATCATGGTTCTTTGATTTGATCCCACGTAGTAGTTGTCTATGGCCAAACAAACAAATGAAATAATAAAAGTTATACTTACAATGTTTCTTGTTGGCGCTATAATTGGTTGCGGCTTCTCCTATAAACCTTGATAGTTTCAGATCTGGATGCAAGTAAATAGAGTTCTTCAAAGATGGAAATACAGTCTTTACTTCAGCTAGTCCCGCGAAGTGATACACCAACATGTTGAATACAGCGTTGCTCATATGATTCGCATTCATTTGGTACTCGATGAGTACGGTTATAGGAGCACGCGGTTCCTCAAACAAGAAATCATATTCTCGCAACACTGCCTTCAACGCAATAGCCTTATCATGTATAGGGACTTCTTTCGCGGTGAGCTTTCCGCTCAAATCATATACACCAAGCTTGACTACTTCAATGATCGCATCAAGCATCGATTCTTCAGGCAACTCCTCTGACGTAACTTTGGTATCGCCAATACGGTACACGCCTATGGCTAAAGATTTGGTTGCAACATCGATGCTCAAATAAGTCGAACTCATACTATCGTCCTTATAACTTTCCAATTATTTTTATATTTAGCTCATTCGAACCTACATTTGATAACAATGATATTACCATTATATAATTGAGTAATTAATATTACATATAGGATGACCAATTTCGATACATTCGTAGAAGCTCATATCCGTCAAGGAGATTCACTCTCAGTTTCAGCTGTAAAGGTTGGTGCCAGGTGGATTGAGTTCAATAAGAGTACCACTGGAAAGATATTGTTGTACAAACATTTGAGTACCTTGGATGGTGTGTCCAAAGTTAAAGGAGTCTTTCATGGGATGGAACTGATTGAAGAAGAAACAAAACCAGTGATGCACGTCAATAATGATTCTACTGAATTCAAACCAAGCACGTTTGCGGAGTTTATGGAACTTGAAAGACTCAAACAAGATAGCGAACGACTCAAACAAGATATGGATAAGTTTAACAAGGAACTTGAAGCTACCAAAGAGATGAAGGACAAGGAACTTGAGATGAAGGATAAGGAACTTGACATGAAAGTTAGAAAGATTGAATCCAATGAGAAGATGCAGACAGAACGACTCATGCATGAGAAGGAGGAGAATACTCGCAAGTTTCAGTTCATGTCGATAGAGAACAATAAGAATCGTATGATGTTTGATAGAACAAATGAACATTATCATGATGTGTTAGACTTACAAGCATGGGGTACCTCAAGTGTTCAATACATCACAGCTGAATCAATTGCCAAGAACATTGGCGCCAACATCGGTATCCATGATTGCTATCTTGGTATGGATGCCAAAGAAACAAGAAGAGAAAGTCTAAAGCGAATCATGAATGTAGCTGTCCAAACTACTAAGAAGTTTATGTCTCAAGTCACACTTGAAACCAAACTAGGAGTATCTACTCCAACTAATTGTATTGACATTGAACAAGTACCTTGCCTTGTGACTGATGTGGTACAATCATGTAAGGATGATGGACTACTCATTGACAGCGATGATCATTGGAAAGATGTATTGGTAGAGAAGTGCAAGAACATCGAATTGATTAGCAAGAGCAATTCATTCAACAAGAACTATCCAACTCACTTTGAAACTATCAAACAACTAACCAAATGTTCGCTACAGAACTTGCGTGAGAAGAAGAAATACTGTAAGACTCGCAACAAGAGAAGAGTCAAGCAGAACAAGGACTATATCAACTGCTACACTTGCAATCGCGAGATAGAAATGGATACCAAAGACACACAACGCTGTCATAATATTCCTGATAGCAAGGATGGATCGGCACATGAACACAACATATACCTTGCATGTTCTGGTTGTAATCAAGTAATGGGAACAATGATGTTAGAATCGTATGCCCTTGTCAAGATTCTTGAAGAGATGCCGGAGTGGATGGAGTGCGTGGCTCTACTAAAGGAGATTCCAATAGATGATTGTGAGCCACAAAAAAATTGACAGGATCCATAGTAAATATACCAGACCATTATTTGGAACTCAGCTACTCTTATCTTGCTAACATGTCATCTACCAATGCTTCCCTATTTCGTGAATGGATTGCTCCAAATGAAGTCTATTCATCTGCTAACTTCTCAGCCAACCCTCATCCAGAAGCGATCAAGTGGCTTAAGGCCAACAAGAGTATGATCGACTGGGGGTTCTTATCGGGGAATACTAATCCAGAAGCAATAGAGATGCTGAAAGGCAATCTTGATAAGATTGATTGGTCAGCCTTGTCTGCGAATCCTTCCGATGCTGCTCTTAAGATCTTAAAAGATAACAAGGGATATATCAAATGGGATTACTTAGCCCGAAACACAAATATAAAGATGTTAGAACTCATAGATGTGAAAGCTCATTGGAATAATATGCTTACAAATTCTAATAAAGAAATCAGAGAAGTAGCCTTGTATGTTGCATGGAATCATGCAAATAATAAACCAATTGATATTCTCACTCAGCTTCATGGTAGTCATA
>JACCDS010146611.1_pt1 | contig 19687 bp, 13 predicted proteins | sample 7446441 | NCBI WGS metagenome assembly JACCDS01 (sample SAMN15323445, study PRJNA562643) | freshwater metagenome | isolation source: river surface water | place: USA:Blue River Watershed | collected 2017-08-17
CCTAGTCCAAGCCAAACAATTAAACAAGATTTCTCACTTTCCTCTATTGAGGTATATTATTCTCGTCCTGCAGTGAAAGGGCGTAAAATATTTGGAGATATCGTTCCTTTTGGAAAATTGTGGAGAACAGGCGCAAATAATCCCACCAAAATCACTTTCGGAGAGGATGTTAAAATCGCTGGTAAAGACTTAAAAGCAGGCACCTATCAATTAATTACAATACCTAGTCAATCGTCTTGGGATATCATTTTTAATACGGGTACCAATGGAGTTTTCAATTATCATCCAGAAGAAAATGTATTAAAAGTAACTGTTCCAAGTACATCTGTTTCTTCATTGGTAGAAAGTTTTACTATTCAATTGGCAAATATTTCTGCTAACAAATTAGAAATTCAAATTGCTTGGGAAAAAACACAAGTTAGTATTCCAGTAGAAACAGAAATTGATGCAAAGATTTTAGCAAACATTGCAAAAGTAATGTCGCAAGATTCAAAACCTTATTTTGAAGCAGCTAGTTTCTATTTTGAGAAAGGAATTCAATTAGATAAGGCTTTAGAATGGGTGAATAAAGCCAATGAAGCTAACCCGACTGCCTATTGGCAATTTCATCTAAAAGCTAAAATTCAAGCTAAATTAGGTGATAAAGTTGGTGCAAAAGCAACAGCATTAAAATCAATTGAATTAGCTAAGGCTGGTAAAAATGATGATTATGTAGCTTTAAACGAAAAATTAATACAGAGTTTATAGTTCATTGAACTCTTTTACATAAAAAAGCCTTTCTATTCAGGAAGGCTTTTTTTAGCTATCATTAAAAAAGAAAAAAACGTGTATAGTACTGACGAAGAAAAAGAAACCGCTGTCTTGGTTGCTGTGAGCACCCAAAAGCAAGATGCTGAAAAAACAAAAGAATATTTAGCTGAATTAGCGTTCTTAGCGTCAACCTCTGGTGTTGTCACCTTAAAAAGTTTCACACAGAATTTAGCTAAACCCGATAATAGAACATATGTTGGTAAAGGTAAATTAGAAGAAATCATCAGTTATGTAATTGAAAAAGACGTAGACATGATCATCTTTGACGATGATTTAAGTCCATCTCAAGTTCGTAACATTGAATATTCTATTCAATTGTGTGGCAAAGAAATGAAAGTCTTGGATAGAAGTTTATTGATTCTGAACATCTTTGCACAAAGAGCGCAAACTGTCCAAGCAAGAACGCAAGTTGAATTGGCTCAATATCAATATATGTTACCCCGTTTGACAAGAATGTGGTCTCACCTTTCCAAACAACGTGGAGGTGTGGGAATGCGTGGACCAGGTGAAAAAGAATTAGAAACTGACCGCCGAATCGCCAATGATAGAATCTCATTACTAAAAGAAAAATTAGAGGCCATCGATCGTCAATCCTATACGCAAAGAAAAAATAGAGATCGATTGGTTCGTGTTTCCTTGGTGGGTTATACCAATGTTGGTAAATCGACCCTGATGCAAAAATTATCTAAATCGGATGTATTTGCTGAAAATAAGCTTTTTGCAACAGTAGATTCCACTGTTAGAAAAATTTCTTGGGAAGGTATTCCTTTTCTATTAACGGATACGGTTGGATTTATTCGTAAGCTTCCTACCCTACTGATAGAATCATTTAAATCAACTTTAGATGAAGTTAGAGAAGCAGATATTTTATTACACGTAGTCGACATTTCTCATCCTAATTTTGAGGAACAAATTGAAGTTGTTCAAGGTATTTTAAACGAAATGGGAATTGGTGATAAACCAACTATTTTAGTTTTCAATAAAATAGATTTATACAAGGTAGAAGATGTGTTTTTTGAAGGAAGTTTTGTCAATGAAGATGGAGAAGTTCAAAAAAGTAAAATGGAACGGGTAACTGAATTTTTAAAAAATACGCATTGGCAAAGCAATCAACCTCAAACTGTTTTCATTTCAGCCGAACAGAAAAGTAATCTATCAGAATTACGTGAAATCATTTTAAAATTAATCAAAGAAAAGCATTATCAAATCTTCCCTAATTGGATGAATGACAACCACTTATTAGGACATAGCGATGGAGTGGTTCCAGAATAAATAGATTTAACCTTGGCTTAATTTATTATTCCATTAAAAAGTTTTAATTTGTATTTTAAAACCTATTAAATATGAATAATAAATTAAGTATACGATTTACACTAGCGTTCTTGGTTGTTAGCCAAGTACTTTTTGCTCAACAAAATCTAGTTGAGCAACTCTCCAAAAGTAGAGTTACTTTACCCAATGGCTGGAAACTTTCACCCCATGGAAGTTCTTTGCCTTTAGGAGATTTACCATTAAACATTGTCACAAGTCCGAATCAAAAATATTTATTAGCGACGAATAATGGACAAAGTGTTCAAAGTTTGCAACTGATTGATATCAAAAACCAAAAAGTACTAGACAGCAAAGAATTAGCGAAATCTTGGTATGGTTTAAAAGTTGCAGCCGATAATCAAACTATTTTTGTCTCTGGCGGCAATGACAATCAAATTTTAATTTTCAAAATTGAGAATGAAAAATTAGTTGAAACAGATAAAATTCCATTAACAACAGAAAAAAAAGTTGAAATTTCACCAGCAGGGATAGAATATGATGATGTAAAAGGTATCCTTTATGTTGTAACAAAAGACAATAATACGCTATATATCATAGATGTTAAAACGAAAGCAATACGAGCGACGCATAAACTTCCTGCAGAGGGTTTTACTTGTTTATTAAACAAGAACAAAGACTTATTGTACATTTCCATTTGGGGAGCGCGACAAGTTTTACCATTTGATATTTTGAATAATTCATTTAAAAGTCCTATTTCAGTGGGTGATCATCCGAATGAAATGATTTTAACTAAAAATGGAAAATTCCTTTTCGTTGCGAATGCCAACGACAATTCCGTTTCTGTTATTAGCACAGCCCAAGGAAAAGAAATTGAAGTATTAAATGCAGCTTTATTCCCAAACTCATTGGAAGGAAGCTCAACCAATGGACTTGCATTATCGGCCAATGAAGAAAAATTATATGTAGCCAATGCTGACAATAATTGTTTAGCTGTCTTTGAAGTTGAAAAACCTGGATCTTCAAGATCATTAGGCTTTATTCCTGTTGGATGGTATCCAACGTCGATAAAAGTAATTAATAAAAAAATATATGTAGCTAACGGCAAAGGATTTTCCTCGTTTGCAAATCCTGATGGACCCAACCCTATCAACAAAAAACAAACTGTTACCTACCAACAATCAGATAATAACAAAAAAGTTAGAACTGGCTATATCGGTGGTTTAATGAAAGGTACTTTATCCATTATTCCGGAACCCAATGCCAAAGAATTACCAATACTTTCTGAAGCTGTATACCAAAATACTCCTTATAATAAAGAAATCGAAGCAGTTGCAAAAGGTGAGGAAGGAAATCCCATACCAAGAAAATTGGGGGAAAAATCTCCTATCAAATATGTCTTTTATATCCTAAAAGAAAATAGAACTTATGACCAAGTATTATCCGATGTAAAAGGCGGAAATGGTGATACTACTCTATTATTGTTTGGCGAGAAATACACTCCCAACCAACATAAATTAGTAAAGGATTTTGTTTTATTAGACAATTTCTATGTGGACGGAGAGGTAAGTTCAGACGGTCACAATTGGTCGACTTCAGCCCATGCAACAGATTATTTAGAAAAAACTTGGCCAACCTCTTATGGTGGACGAGGAGGTCATTATGATGGAGAAGGAAACCGTATAATTGCCAATCCAAAAAATGGTTTCATCTGGGATTATTGTAAACGAGCAGGAGTTTCCTATCGAACATACGGTGAATTTGCGGATGACTTTAAACCGAATATTCCTGCTATAAAAGATCATTTTTGTCCTAATTTTGAATCATTCAATCAAGATGTAATGGACACCACTCGTTTTCATCAGTGGAGAAAAGATTTTGAAGTATTGTTAAGCCAGAATAAAGTTCCGCAATTCAATTCTCTTCGATTCCCTAATGACCACACGGAAGGGCAAAAGATTGGCAAAAAAACACCTTATGCTTATGTAGCAGATAACGACTACGCGGTAGGTTTATTTGTTGACTATTTATCAAAATCTCCAATTTGGAAAGAAACAGCAATTTTTATAGTGGAAGATGATGCACAAAATGGTCCAGACCACGTAGATGCACATAGAACTACCGCCTACTTAGCAGGTGGTTTTGTTAAAAGAGGCTTCATCGATCATACACCTTATTCTACCTCTTCTATGTTAAGAACGATGGAATTAATATTAGGTTTACCTCCTATGAGCCAATATGATGCAGCAGCAACACCGATGTACAAATGTTTTTCCAAAGAGGCCAATACATCATTCTTTCAACATGAATTGCCAAGAACTAATTTATTTGAGTTGACCTCTAAAGAAACTCCAAGTACCATAAAAAGTGCAAAATTTAATTTCAAAAAAGAAGATTCAGTTCCAGATTTGGAATTAAGTGAAGTGGTTTGGAAAGCTGTGAAAGGAGAAAATTCAGTCATGCCTGCTCCAAGAAGAGCAGCCATTTTTAATGCCTCAGAAACGGAAGATAAAGATTAATCATGTCCTTAACAGTAATAAGCTTATTAAGTATCCGAATGTTTTTTGCAACTTCGGATACTTTAAACAATGTGGTTGTCAGCGCTACACGTCAAGCAAGTCTTTCTAAGACCGTTCCAGTAGCTGTCACTGAACAAAAAATTCAACAAAATTCCTTAAATACACCTGATGCAATTTCCACTATTCCAGGAATATTCATCCAGAGGACCAACCAAGGTGGTGGTTCTGCTTTCGTAAGAGGCTTAACTGGTAACCAAACGCTATTAATCGTAGATGGAATTAGATTTAACAATTCTACTTTTAGATATGGTCCTAATCAATACTTAAATACGATTGACCCATTTAACCTTGATAAAATAGAAGTACTCAGAGGTACAGGGTCCGTTCAATATGGTTCAGATGCATTAACAGGAGCGATTCAATTGTTTACCCTACAACCATCGTATAAGGTTTCTAACACATGGTCAGGAATTCATTCAGCCAGATGGGCAAGTCAAGGCATGGAAAAAAGCCTATTAAATAGAATATCTTATCAAACTGCCAGCCTAAGTGCTATTCTATCAATTGGATATAAAAGTTTTGGAGATATTAGCAGAGGGGGTAATAATGTCTTACAAAGTCCAACAGGATACGATGAATCAAATATTATGGGCAAAGTTCGTCTCAAACTTTCTCCTAATTGGGAAATGGAAGCCTTAGTCCAACAAAATCAACAGATGAACGTCCCTGTTTACCATAAAATTCAGCTTGAAAATTATGCAGTCAATGAAATGTCTTTACAAAAATACCAAAGAGGCTATTTGAAGTTAAGGGCTGATCTTAATCATCCCATTTTCCAATCGCTTGAATTTATTTCTTCTATTCAAAAAAGCGTAGAAGATCGAAAATTGCAAAAGAATGCAAGTTTAAACACTCGATACGAAACTGACCAAATTCAAACATTGGGTTTAACTTCTCAGGTAAAAAGCGATTTTTTCCAGAATCATTCATCCATCACGGGAATAGAATTGTACAGTGATGCCATTAATAGTTATCGAAAAGATGTAAATCCAAGCAAAACTACTTATTTAAGAGCATTGTATCCAGATGAGTCAAATTACACTAGTCTATCAGCTTTTAGCTTGCATCAATGGCATAAAAACCGTTGGATGTTCAATGCTGGAATAAGATTTCAACAATCTACTGCGGTAATACCAGATACGACAGTAGGAAAGTCAAGCATTTCGATGGGGGCATTTGTGTATGATATAGGAGCAGCTTATTCTTTATCAAAAGTAAGTACCCTATTCTTCAATTATTCCACGGGATTCAGAGCACCCAACATGGATGATTTAGGAAGTTTAGGAATTGTTGATTTTAGATATGAACTACCTGCCTTCAATTTAAAACCAGAATATTCATTTAATAAAACCATCGGATTGCGGCAATCTAAAGGCTCATGGACAAGCGAATGGGTATTTTTTCATAGTAATTTAGAAAACATTATAAGTCGAGTCAAAACTGCTGAAACAATACAATCCTACCCCGTTTATAAAAAAGAAAATGTTGACAAAGCCTATTTATACGGTTTTGAAATCAATCAATCCTTTGTTATCCACTCACACTTACAAGTAAAAAGCCAAATTTCTTATACTTATGGTCAAAATGTAAGTCAAAACGAACCCATGCGCCGTATTCCACCTTTACATGGGAATGTCCAATTGGATTATCAACAGTCTAAATGGACCTTTGGGCTCAATTGGATATTTGCTGACAAACAAGACCGTTTAAGTGCTGGAGACAAATCTGATAATCGGATGAATCCTAATGGCACAGATGGTTGGGGAATTATAAATACGCGAATAAAATACCAAATTAACTCCCAAACCAATCTTTGCATACAAGGAATAAATCTCAACAATATTCCTTATCGAATGCATGGCTCAGGAGTTGATGGAATTGGCAGAAGCTTATTTATTCAATTAAACTTAGAATGGTGATTTAGTGATTTTTTCTTTGATCATTGACATCATCCATTTCAATCGTTTTTTTGATTTTTCTCCAATCAATTTTTCGATTGTATTTAATCATTGTTTTGTCTGCATCAAAAATTCGTTTATCTGGGAACACAAACTCATAAGGTTTAAAATCAGGTTCATCTGTAAAAAAATCATCTAAAATGGAAGCCGTTTGATCATAATGATTAACGGCTGGAATGTCTAAAAGCGTGTAGATAACACGCAAGATAGATCCAAAATTAGCATGCCTTTTGGACACATAATTCTTTTTCACATAAGGCCCAGCCATCATCAATATACTACGGTGGGCATCAATGTGATCAATTCCTCCTTGCGGATCATCCTCTGTAACCACCACCAACATATTCTTCCAATAAGGTGTATGCGACAAAAACTCGAGCATTCTACCCAGTGCTAAATCATTATCTTCCATATAGGAGGGACGATAAGGAAATCCAGCTGCCGAATCTACATCCGCACCATGATCATTGGGTAGTTGGATGGTAATCAATGAGGGCAATTTTTCAGGTCCCTTTAACCACTTTTTTGTAAACTCTTCGGTAAATTGTTCCACACGAAATTGATCAGGAATACTCATGTTAAAGCCTGCATAATTATGACTCGTATTTTTATACAATGCTTTTTGCATCGGAACCATTACGATATGCCCAGCACCTGTCAAAGTATCAAACCAATCTTCCCTAACATGACCCGTTTCATTAGCCTCTCCAAAATTATAGAATGAAACCTTTTTACGCTCCAAGGCTTCCCAAAGTCCACCGATTTCAGCATAATCCTCCGGATCCATACTACCTGTAGTTTTAGGTAATCTTCGGCCAGGTGCAGAAGATAGTACCTTTGAGGACTTAGAAACACTTGAATTAGCCTCAACCCATTCATTGGGTATTACACCCATCATCCAATGATGCCCATGAATTGATGCATCACTATCGCAATAGAAATTGTCACTCAGAGCAAATTGTGAAGCAATACGATGATGATTGGGAGAAATATTGGCATTTTTAAAAACAACATTTTTATCGATAACGGTTTGATTTAAACCAAACTTGGCAATACTAGAATCACCAATGGCACCTTTGAATTGACCAAAAACTTCATCATAGGTACGATTTTCTTTGGTAATATAAACGATGTGTTTAATGGGAGAATTGGCGTTTGACTTTAAAGAAAAAACCTTATTTCCTCTATCTTGTATGGACTTTTCAACAAAAGTATTAGTTTGTACTAGTTTTGTATACTCAGACAATTGTGATTGATTGGGCGTTGAAATCATTTGAAATGTCCCTAATTGTACATCACCAATATAAGTCCCTTGTGCGGGCGCTCGATACCCTCTACCACCGTTGGGACCGGCACCAAATCCACGGCAAGAAGTGGCATAAATCATTTTTTCATCTGCAGATAAACGAACTCGAGTAGGTCCCCAACCTGTTGGAATAAATCCTTTGGATTTTTGTGACTCAACATCAATGACAGCTAGAGCATTTAAACCTAATAAAGTCACATAAAGAGTTTTCTCGTCCTTACTCAATGTTAAACCAAAAGGTAAATACCCTCTTCGCTTATCGAGTACGTTTGAAAATTGAATAGGGATATGCGTTTTGATCTTTCGTGTTTTATAATCAATGACCGTCACATTATCATTGGTGGCATTACTCACAAAAATATACTTTGAACTTACCGCAATGGAATTCGGACTTGAACCTCCTACAACTTCCATTTCTTCCACCATCTCTCCTATTTGGAAACCAGGCTTGTATTTTTTAACAATTTTATTGGTATTTAAATCAATTTGAAACACACTCATTGCCTCATCTGAGCGAGGGTCCCCTACTCCGGGAATTTTCTTACCTTCAATTTCTGTTCCTTCTCTGGATTCCTTGGTATCATTCCCATACGGATGATAAGGAATATGTTGAGATTCGATATTTTTCTCATTAGTTCCTTCTACAATAGGATAAGCATACATTCCAACATTAGCCACAAACGCAAATTTGTGATCAGGACTTAAACTAATCCCAAAAGGAATACGACCTGTTGGGGTATTAGAAATTACTTTCCCAGAATTCAAATCCAACCGAGCCATTCGATAATTGGCCTGATCCAAGACCAATAATTGATTTTTCTCTTCCAGAAGCACTAAATCGGTTGTAAAACTCTCCTCCCATTGTATTTTACCAACTTTACCATTGATCGATAAAGTCCGCAATACTTTACCATCTTCAATATCAACCTCTAAAACTGTACCAAAATCACCTCCGCTTAGATAGATTTTTTTACTATCTGCAGAAAAAACAACTCCAATAAAAGTACTTTTCCCATAAGGAGAAAGTTTATCTGGTGTACCAAATGCTGGAAATCGTTTGGCACTTTGATTCACTAAATCTACGCGAGTAAATGCTGCATTATGTAAACTCACCGCCCATTTTCCGTTGGGACTAATAGCTAATCCAAAGGCATCAGAATTAATACGCAAGGTTTTTCCAGCTGGTTTCACATACCGACCACTTGGCAAAACAGAATAATTACTTGTATCTATTTTAGCATATTCATTTAATCCAGGTACCTCTAAAATTTGTTGCCCAAAGCCATTAAAAGTATAAATAAGAACAAAAATTAGGTTAATTATTTTTTTCATTATGTTTAATTTTTTGAAAGATAAAAATTAAGATTTTAAAACATGTCATGCTTTTATTAAATTTTCAATTGAATTTTACTATTTTAGAAAAAGTGTTCTCAACCAATATCAATATATTATCCATGTTAAAATACTTTATTATTGTAACTCTATTTATTTCAATCTCTGCCTGTTCAAAAACAGAAAATATCAATCCAATAGGAAACTCACCAACTTCACCCATTATCAATACACCTATCGTTTTTTCAAAAAAATTACTTGATTCTGTTTCAAATATCAACAAAACAACCTCCTGGTACACAACAACTATTGAGATGACAGAATTATTTGATGTGAATAAAAGTAATTATTGGGGATTTGAATTGAATTCATCTGGTACTTTTATTCCATATAATACTGGTAATTCTAATACCTACAGTGCATCCAAAAATTATTATTGGAACGACTTAGGCACCTACCTTTTTGCAGATTTCACAGGAGATGGGAAAAAAGATCTTTGGGCATATTACTGGAAAAACCCTTGGCCTACCAATGCTCCAGGCCTACATTTGTTCTCAGAGTATAGTACGAATTCCGCTGCCTATAATTTACAAAAAGGACTAACTCAGGTTCGAAAATGTGTCATCTCAGATATCGACAATGATAAAAAACAAGATATTGTTTTATTTTCATCTGGCTTTGATGGAATGCCTTTCCCGGGCGATTCATTAGGAATTTTTTATCCAAGAGAATTGAAATATCAATACTTAAACAAAGATATTGGATATTTCCATGGTGGTGCTACGGGTGATATCAATAATGATGGATTAATCGATATTGTTGCCTATTCTGGCGGAAGTGCCATTATCCCTGTACATCCAACTTGTTATATCAACAAAGGAAATAGAAAATTTGAATTGGCTAATTCAATTTTCAAAAACTTCAATAGTAATGATAATTATTACACAGTGGAGCTTTATGACATCAACAAAGATGGAGCTTTAGATTTATTTCTTGGATCTTCTAAAACGCTTAGAGTTATGTTGAATGAAAATGGAACTTTTGATCGATCCAAAGCAATCAGTTTCCCTATTGAATCCAATTTAGAATTAATGGATATGCTATTTATGGATTTTGATCAAGATGGCAAAACAGATGTATTGACAATGAGTAATGTTAATTACAATGGGTATGCACTTCGATTATTTATAAACAAGGGAAATGAATTTATAGATAACACAAAAAACTATTTCGATCTAACGGATGAAGCTGGAAATGGTGCGTGGATTAAATGGATCCGCTTGTTTGACGTTGATAATGATAATGACCTAGATATTGTAGCTGATGGACTTTTTGGTGATTTAAAAGGTAATCAAGGAAAATTAATCTATTGGAAAAACAATTCGGGGAAATTCGTTCGAATAAAAGTTTAAAAAAGGTCCAATTATACATGTTTTTTAAAAGGATGCCTTTCTTTCCATTCTACTTTAGGTTCTAACAAATGATAAAATTTGGCTAAATAACGATTAATTAGTGGATTAGAATGCTTCATGAAACTATTTAACCAAACGACTTGGGCACCTATTGAACTTTTAATTTCCATGGCAGTTCTTCCAAAATTAATAGACTTGAAATGTTCATTTATTCCATATTCAAGCATGTCATATAACATATTCAAGTACAACATGTACTCTTTTTGAATGACTTCATCATAGCCTAAAAAATAAGTTTCAAGTGTATCTCCATTTTGAATAATTGAATTAAATCCAACTAAATTATCATCTAAAAAATAAGCATATACTCGGAATTGATCGCCTAAATACTTTTTCAATTCAACAAAATGATTCTCTGGCAGAAAAAAAGTATTAAAAGGTGAATGGTTCGCCACATGCAAATAAAGCTCATGCAAGACGGATTCATATTGAACGATTTCATTGAATGTCAGCACTCTTTTAACCAAACCTTCTCCTTTTTTGCGACTTCGCTTGTACTGATCACGGTATTTTTTCGACAATTGAATCAAATAATGATCAAAAGAAGTCCAATCAGCAGGAATTGAAAAAACCATGCAAGGCTGAGCGGTAAATCCAAAATAAGTAGTAGTCTGATTTAACTCTTTCAACAAAGGAAATGAAGCATCAAAATCTTTAAGAATAGTTAAATGAATATTTTTATGAAAATTTTCTTGAATCAACTTTTCTAACACATTTAAAACTGATTTTAGATTAACTTTTGAATGAAAATTAAATGATTGAGAACCTGAAATCAAATTATTTCCAACAATTAAAAGTTGTCCAGAAAAATTTTTAAATAAAAAAGTACGCAAGATTTTTTTAAAAAAATGGTCCCTTTGACCAAAATGCTCTACTTTTTGCAAATCTACTTTTTGAATGATTAGAATTCCCTTCAAATCAGATTGAGCATATAAACCAATAAAATAGTTCGTAAAATTAACAGGTGAAGCCCTTTCCAAAAAATGAAGATAAGGAATACTTAACAAGTTATTAGTGTCTGATAAACTATCCCAATGATTAGGAATTTGATCTGCGGAAGTAAAAATTTGATAGCTTGTAATGTCGATCATGATTCACCATTAATCATGTAAAAAATAACACGATACATGTAGAACCTAAAAATCAATCTAAATGTTCCTGATTTTTTCAAATCATCTCTGGTAATTAAAAATAAATTCATTTAGACCCTTTAGCGAATAATTTTACCATCTTCCATTTCAATGATTCGATGAGTTTTTTCAGCAAATTCATTATCGTGGGTAACAATCAAAAGTGTTTGATTGAATTCATTGGCTAAATCATTGAAAATATGGTAAACAATATCCGTATTTTTTTTGTCTAAATTACCCGTTGGCTCATCGCCCATGATAATTAAGGGATCATTGATCAGCGCTCTTGCGATGGCAACCCTTTGCTTTTGTCCACCAGATAATTGATTCGGTTTTTTTAATGCTTCCTTTTCAATTCCTAAGATTTTTAATTTTTCAAAAGCTCTACTTTCTATTTCTTCATCTGAAAATTTACCCAATTTTAATCCTGGTAACATGACATTTTTTAAAACGGAGAACTCATTTAGTAAATAATGAAACTGAAAAACAAAGCCAATTTTCTCATTTCGAACTAAAGCCAATTCTGCTTGACTTTTATTCGTCATTAAATTATTGTGTATGTATAATTCCCCTTCATAATCAGTATCCATAGTGGAAAGTATGTATAATAAAGTTGATTTACCACAGCCTGATTTACCAATGATAGAAACAAATTCTCCGTGGTTGAGACTGAAATTGACATCATTCAAAACTTGCACTGAAACAGGATCGTGAAAGAATTTATTAATATGTCTTGTTTCTAAAACCTTATTATTCATTTTGTCAATTATTTACCTCTAATAATAATTACAGGATCAATATTACTAGCTTTTTTCGAAGGGAAATATCCAGCGAAATAAGTTGTGATTATGGAGAATGATATTCCAATAAAATAAAATTTACTATTGTAATTGATGGGATACGTTTTTATGGTGGGTAAAGCATCCGTATTAAATGGAATTTGATCGATCAATGAGGATAATCCAAAGCCTACTCCTAAGCCGAGTAATCCACCAAAAATACCAATACTCAAAGCAATACTTATGAAAATTACTTGAACGTCATTTCCTGAAAATCCAGTCGCTTTCATGATAGCTATTGAGTCCATTTTTTCATAGATCATCATGTTTAAAATATTATAGATCCCAAATCCCGCTACGATTAATAGCGTTATACCCACTGCATATGAAATTAAGTTTCGCACTGAACTACCTGTTTCAAATTGCGAATTAGCTGTCTGAATATCAATAGCTTGAGTTTCGTAGAGTCGCTCAAACTCTTTTGCTACCAAAGGCGCTTGCGTAATATCATTTAATTTTACTTGAATGTCAGTAATATAATTATTGCTTTCACCTAAAATTTTCTGAGTTGTTTTGATTGAAGCATAACTTTGAACATTATCTAAATCTTGTAATCCAGATTGAAAATAACCGACCACTTTCAAAGAAATAATCTCTCCTTTACCGGTGGTAATTTGAATGACATCACCCAATTTTGCAAGCATTTTTTCAGCAGCTCCTTTACCTAAAATGATGCTATTGGGCACATTTTTTAAATCTAAATACTGACCTTCAGTCACATAGCTATCAAATAGGAATAATTTATTTTCTTCAATGGGGTCAATTCCATTGATAACGCCAGCAAATTGCAAAGCCCCTACATTATAAAAAACTTGGGCAGTTACTTTGGGGGCAACTCCAAATACTCGGCTATCTTTTTTTAAATTCTGAATAATTGCTCCACTATTATAAATTTCTATTCGCTCATTTTTGGGCTTAACTGATGATACAAAATTATACTTCGAAGAATTTTGTATCGTTAAATCGATGGGTTGTAGAGAGGAAGGTTTTATTTCCTTATACAAACGAACATGAGGGGTTCGATTAATGATTAAACCATCTAGCATATCATTTAAGCCTGTCATAAAACTTAATAGCGTTACAAACATCGCAATACTAAATGTGACCCCAATTGCTGCGACTAGCGTTTGTCGCCAACGAGCTAACAAAAGTGCTAAAGCGATATCAAAAAGAAGCTTCACTTTCATTTTACAGGCTTTTTTAACTCATCTGTAGGATTGAGTCCACTTAGAATTTCAACCTTTTGAAAATCATTTAATCCTACTTTCACTTTGACTTTTTCATCATTTGCTTTTATCACAAATGTATCCTCTATCAAATAAGTTCGCGGAATTAACAAGGCTTTCGATTTTTCTTGAATTACGATATTGGCTTCAAAAGTTAAATTTGGAAATAAATTGAGGGGAGATTTTGTAAATTCGGCTTCGATCAAAAATGATTTTGATTTTTCATTCATGAAAGGATAGATTTTGCTAACTTTTGCTTCAAACACTTGATTCTTATAACTATCAAACGTTACAAAAACCTTTAAACCAGGATGAATTTTAAAAATATCATTTTCATCCACTTGCATTTCCAAAAAATATTGATCCGAGTTTCCAAGGATCGCAACAGGTGCTTGAGCGTTTATTATTTCACCTACGGTTTTTTGAATATTAAAAACAATTCCATCTACTTTACTTCGAATGATAAAATCGTCTGAAATTTTACTGTTGATGGAAAGGTTTTTGTTAGATTGTTTTGAATTAAAATTCAAGGTTCTTTTTAATTCATTTAATTTTTCTTTAGCAGAAAAATAAGCTGTTTTAGCATTTAAATAACTAAGTTCCTTTAATTCTAATTCAACTTTGGTACCAATATTCTCCTTCCAAAGATTTTTTTGTCTTTGATATAAACTGGAATCCGTTTTTAATTTGTTTTTAGCTAATTCAACAAATTCCTTTGCTTCGTTGATTTTGCCTTGATTGTTTGACAAATCAGCATAATTTGCTGCTAATTCAGCATTTTCCTTGTTTAACTCCTGCGTTTTATTAGAAATTTGAAACAAAGGATCGCCTACTTTTACCTGGTCTCCCTCCTGAACGAATACTTTTTCCACAATTCCATTCACAGAGGAAAAAACTTGATATTGGTTTTTACTTTTTATGAGACCTGTCGCATAAATCGATTCCGTAATAGGCTGATATTCTGGATGTATTGTCTCAATTTTTTCTTTACATGAAAAAATCAAAAGTAAAAAAATTAGCAGAATTGAATACCTCATAATCTATGAGTTTAATTTAGAATTTGTTGTAAAAAAGAATCTAAATTGATTTCATATCAATGACAAATCGATATTTAACATCAGATTTAATAACTCTTTCAAATGCTTTATTGATATCTTTCATTTCAATTACCTCTACGTCTGAAGTAATTCCTTTTTCTGCACAATAATTAAGCATTTCTTGTGTTTCAGCTATTCCGCCAATCATTGAACCAATGATACTTCTACGTTTGGAAATTAATGTAGCCGCACCGAAAGAATTATCTTCTGGAGGAATACCTACAAGCAACATTTTACCTTCTACTTTTAATAAGTTTAAAAACTTATTCATATCATGTTTAGCTGCGACTGTATTTAGAATAAAATCAAAATGGTTTTCCAAACCTTTCAAAGCTTCTTTGTCTGTAGATAAAACAAAATGATGGGCTCCCAATTGTTTGGCGTCAGCTTCTTTTGATGGAGAGGTAGATAACATTGTCACTTCAGCTCCCATAGATGCAGCTAACTTAACAGCCATGTGTCCCAAGCCACCTAGTCCTAATACAGCAATTTTATGTCCTGGCCCCACACCTGCATAACGAAGAGGTGAATAAGTAGTAATACCCGCACAAAGTAAAGGTGCCACTTTCTCTAAATCTTTTTCAAACGGAATGTGTAAGGTATATTTTTCATCAATCACAAATTTATCAGAATATCCCCCATAAGTTGGCGTAACGCCATCTCTATAAAAGCCATTATAGGTCCCTGTCATTTCTTCATCACAATATTGTTCCATTCCACTTCTACAGGACGGACATGTTCTACAAGAATCTACAAAAACACCTACTCCAGCTATGTCACCCTCTTTAAACTTGGTTACGTGGGAACCAATTTGAATTACTTTACCAACTATTTCATGTCCAGGTACTATGGGATAAACGGAGGGTCCCCATTCGCTTCTTGCCATATGAATGTCTGAGTGACATACTCCACAATATAAAATATCTATTAAGACATCATGCGGACCTACCTCGCGACGTTCTACATTCATTGGAGCAATATCTGACTGTGGATTAATAGCACCAAAAGCTTTTACAGGAATCATAAAAATGTATTTTAAAATTGAATCAATTGATAAATATACATCTGTTTAAGGGAAAATCACATTAATTGATTGAGATTTCCTTTTCGAATTTTTTGATAATTTTCGAAAGATAGGTAATATCTATCCCAAGGAATGAGGCCAAATGTTTTTGACTTATTCGACCTTTCAAGCTTGGATAATGACTTAAGAGAAATTCATATCTTTCATCGGCAGAAAGATTTCTTAGGATGGTGCAGTGGTTTTGTATCTCACAAAGATTCTGAATCAACTCATTTAGTGCATAAGTTGCATAAACTGATTCGATGGTGGAAACTTGAAACCAAATACTTTTAGGCAAAGAATAGACTATACAATCTTCTAAGGCTTGGAAACTTTCATGGGATGGGATCTCGAAATGAAAACTTTTAGGATTAAATATAAAATCCCCTTCTTTAGCAAACCAAGTTGAAATCTCTTTGTTTTTATGAAAAGTGAACATCCGAATTAGACCTTGTTCAATATAATAGACCCGATTACCAATTTCACCTTCTTTTAAAAGAAATTCTCCTTTTTTTAATTTTTGGGCTAAAAATAGAGAAGCTGTTGCCGCAATAAAAGCAGTTCCAAATCCATTTATCCCATACTTTCCTGATTTTAATCTTTCGGTTAGTTTCATTTAATATAGTAACATTTGCATTTGATTTGATTCAAATTTAAATGATTAAAATCTATATAACTAACGGCCAAATAGGTAATATTAACCATTTAATACATCTAAAAAAACACATTATTGAAATAGTATAAAAATAGTGGAATATTTGATTTATACTAAAAAAGATCAAAAATTGTAATTTCACAAATCGAGTAAATTGATTTTCCAAACAAGAACCCAACGGTCCATTTTAAAGATATTTGTCATAAAAATAGCATCTACTTACAAAAATATAACTTGCATTTTTGCAAGTTAATCAAATGCAAGAAATATATAGATTATTAGAAAAATACAAACAAATATTTTTTATAAAAATTCTACATTTATGATAATTCTTCTTTGTGAATAATTTTAGAAAGGTATGAATTATCGATTCCCAAAAAAGTTGATAAATATTTTTGCGATATTCGATTTTTCAAATTCGGATATTTAGAGATGAATGATTTATAACGGTCCTCTGCTTTTAGCGTTCTTAAGATTAAACATTGATTTTGACATTCTACCAAATTGAGGTATAGTTCATTTGTACTAAACATGGCAAAATTATTGTGCATTTTAATCATTTGAAAATAAATACTTTTTTCAAATGAATAAATAATACTATTCTCAAGCACTTGAATATTTTCATGGCAAGGCGTACCAAAATGAAAACTATTGGCTGAGGTGATAAAATCTCCTTCAGACGAAAACCAAGTTGAAATTTCTTTGTTATCAATCACGGTATAAAAGCGCATCAATCCACTTTCAATGTAATAAATCTTATCACAAACTTCTCCTTCCTTAAGTAAAATATCCCCCTTTTTGTAGGAGTTTTTGTACATTAATTCAGTAAGGGTAAGAATGAAAGAGGAAATCAGACCTTTGATCCCAAATGTGCCAGAGCCTAGTCGATCGAAAATATTCATGGATTAGTGGTAATAAATTATGATGTGTAGAAAAGAATTATTTAAACAAAAATAGGAATAAAATTAAAATTTTCAATAACATGATGAAAATCATATTGATTAGGTCTTTTACTAGTTAGATTTGAATCAATCTAAATTAAAAAATCATGGAAAGTTTATCGTTTTTTGTAGAAAACATCAAATGTGGTGGTTGTGTTAAAAGTATCACTTCCGAAATACTTAAATTAAAGGGAGTCCATTCGGCGAATGTAATAATTGAAGAAGAAAAAATCATTATTGAAGGATCTAAATTTTCAAAGAATGAAATTATCAAGAAATTATCTTCGATGGGCTATCCTCCCAAGGGGGAAAATAATATTCTAAAGCAAGCCAAGTCTTATGTTAGTTGTGCTATAGGAAAAATGTCCTAACATAATAAAAGGTTTTAAATGAAATGACCTTGCAATTCAGCGTTAATTTTTGAACTTTTGTAAAATTTTAAAATTGGCGCTGTAGTTCAACGGATAGAATAGACGTTTCCTAAACGTTAGATCCGGGTTCGATTCCCGGCGGGGCCACTGGTTAGAAGAGGAAAGAATGTGAAATAAGGATAGAAAATAACCATTGGATTCCATAGGAATTAGCCTTATCCTATTTCTTTTATAGTAATGCAATTGAGGCTAAATCATTTACTTCACCATTTCTTGTAAAAAAAGAAACAACAAAAGTTTCTTTTTTTACAAGAAATAAAAATTCATTTTTTAGATAAGAAATTCCATACCTCTTTTTTTACCAAACTCCATTAGAAAATCAATTGATTGATTAAAATTATCAATCAATAAGAAGTTTTTTTGATTTTCTTTTTTTAAGGGGAAATGCGTCCCCTTACCCCCTGCAATTTATGATTTTTTTAGTTCAGTTAATTGATATTTTCTTGTCGATATAAGCAACAAATAGATAACATAAGAAAAGAGAATATGTAAAAAAAAAACGCAAAAAGAGATAAGAGGAAGAAAATATTTGTAAAAAATATAATTGGGAACTAAAAATCGTTTTAAATGCTATTTGGGATAAAATTTTCAACCCTTGATATGCTATTAGAATACTAAGTTCTTTATTAAATCGCACCTAAAAAATTAAAAAGTCTAAAGAATCAATTTTCTAACTTAAGCTTCTTTTCTCTTTTTCGAATACCTATCGTATAGCATCTGTATCATTCCATCTTTTAATCCTAAGTCAGGTACAAAGATTTCATCGCATGATGCAGCATTCATCGCTGCTAAATAAATAGACGCAGCGGGCACAATTACATCTGCCCTATCCGTATTTAACCGCAATTTGTGTACTCTGTCTTCATAACTAAAAGAGGCAACATAATCTGCTACTTTTTGTAATTCACTTATTGACATGATTTTAGTTTCAGACACTTGGGTTGAGATATTGTATAATTTATTAATATTCCCTCCTGTTCCTACGGCAGTAATTGGACCTTTTATTAATAACATTTGATGTGCAATCCAATTGTTCATTTTTTCCCAATCGCCCATTTTTTCCTTTCCTTCCAATAAGCGAACCGAGCCAATTTTAAAAGACCTAGAAGCTAATTTTTGACGGTTTTGATAAATGTTCAATTCGGTCGATCCTCCTCCAACATCTATGTGCAAATAATTTTTCTTCGGATGTAAGGATTGAACGACTACATCGTTAATCAATTCTGCTTCTCTACTACCTTCAATAATTTGGATTTTCATATCCAAAATTTTATGAATTCTGGTAACAATATCTGAAGAATTAGCAGCCTCACGCATGGCAGAAGTAGCACAAATGGCATAATCCTTCACCTCATGTAAATCCATTAATAATTGATAGGCATGCAATAATTTAAAAATACGTACTTCTGATTCTGGAGAAATTACACCCGTACTAAATACATCGTGACCTAATCTCAATGCGAAACGCACGTATTCAATTCGCTTAAAACTAATGATTCCGTCATTTTCTAAAACACTAGAGATTTGTAATCTAGCTGCGTTGGAACCAATATCAATCGCTGCAAATTTCATTTTTGAC
>JACCDS010914650.1_pt1 | contig 19687 bp, 13 predicted proteins | sample 7446441 | NCBI WGS metagenome assembly JACCDS01 (sample SAMN15323445, study PRJNA562643) | freshwater metagenome | isolation source: river surface water | place: USA:Blue River Watershed | collected 2017-08-17
ACAGCGGCATGCTGCGCGGTTTTCTTTCAGGCTTGGCCGCGCACCTGTGCGAAGGCGGTGAAGGCTGGCTGATCCTGTCGGACCTGGCCGAACACCTGGGCCTGCGCTCGCGCGAAGAACTGCTGGGCTGGATGGCCCATGCAGGCCTGCAGGTGCTCGGCCGCCTGGACACCCGGCCACGCCACGGCAAGTCGCAGGACGCCAGCGACCCGCTGCATGCAGCACGATCCATCGAAGTGACTTCTTTGTGGCGGCTTGCCGCCCTTTGAATCACCAACCCATCCAGACATGACGGGCCAGCAAGGCGGCCAGCAACCACATCGTGATGCCAATCAACGCGTCCAGCACCTGCCAGGCGCGTGGACGCGCAAACCAGGGCGCCAGCCAACGGGCGCCAAAGCCCAGCGCGGTAAACCACAGCAGGCTGGCCGAGCTGGCCCCAAGCACGAACCAGCCACGCAGGGCTTCGGGCTGTTGTGCCCCGATGCTGCCCACCAGCAGCACGGTGTCCAGATAAACGTGCGGATTGAGCAAGGTGAAGGCTGCCGCCTGCGCCAGCACGTTCGTCAATCGCAAGGGTGAATCGCCCGAAGCAGCGCTCATGGCGCTGGCCTGCGTTGCACGACGCAGCGCGCGCCAACCGTACATCGCCAAAAAAACCGCCCCAAAAATCGCCAGCGCACGGGTCAACACAGGCTGATCCCCCAGCAAGCGACCCAATCCCAACACCCCGGCGGTGATCAGCAGTGCATCGCTGATGGCGCAAAACGCCACCACCGCGCCCACATGCTCGCGCCGCAGCCCCTGGCGCAACACAAACGCATTCTGTGCACCGATCGCGACGATCAACCCCAGACTCAGGACCAGGCCCTGCACCCACACAGGCCCGGCCTGCTTCACGACGTCAAGAAAGTTCATGCCCCGGAGCTTGCCTGCATAGAAGAATGAAGGCAAACTGTATTTACTTAATTAACATTAGGAAAACTGAATTCATGCTCGACTATGCAGCGCTCTCCGCCCTGGCTGCCGTGGTCCGGGAAGGCAGCTTCGAGCGTGCCGCCCAGGCTCTGCACGTGACACCCTCGGCCATTTCCCAACGCATTCGGCTGCTCGAAGAGCGCATGGGCTGTGCTTTGGTGCTGCGCGGGCAACCGTGCCTGCCCACCGAGGTCGGACGTCGGCTGTGCCAGCATGTGGACCATGTGCGGCTGCTGGAGCAGGACTTGCAGGTTGCCCTGCCTGCCATCGCCACCGATACGCCCACGCGACCGTTATTGCCTATTGCCGTCAATGCTGACAGCCTGGCCACCTGGTTGGCCCCAGCGCTGGCCGACTATGCATCCCAGGCGCCCGTGCTGCTGGACGTAGCGGTGGACGACCAGGCGCACACCGCCCAATGGCTGCGCAGTGGCGCTGTACTGGCCGCCGTCACAGCCACCGCTCAGCCCGCCAGTGGCTGCAACAGCGTGCCCTTGGGCGCGATGAGCTACATCGCTGCAGCCAGCCCCGCCTTTGTCGAGCGGTACTTCGCACATGGCGTGAATGCCGAAAACCTGGCACAAGCCCCGAGTCTGCAGTTCAACGCCAAGGACGACCTGCAGGCCCAATGGGTGCACAAGCTGTGCGGCCGCGTGGTCGAACTGCCGCGCCACACCCTGCCTTCTGCACAGGCTTTTGTCACCGCCGCACGCGCGGGCATGGGCTGGGGCCTGCATCCAGCGGCCTTGATCACGGACGAACTGGCCCGTGGCGAGTTGGTGGCACTGTTGCCCGACAGCCTGCTGCAGGTGCCATTGCACTGGCAACAGGCGCGCGTCGCCTCGCGCTTGCTAGAAGGGCTGACCCAGGCGGTGCTGCGCGCCGCACGCACCGCCCTTCAGCAAGACTGAACGCTTCAGGCGCGGGCCAGCACCGGCCCGAGAGCCTTGCCGGTGTGGGTGCCCAGACGCACCAGGTCTTCGGGCGTGCCTGCCGCCACGATGCGCCCGCCCGCATCACCGCCCTCGGGCCCGAGGTCGATGATCCAGTCGGCTTCAGCGATCACGTCCAGATCGTGCTCGATCACCACCACACTGTGCCCGGCGTTGACCAGGCGGTGCAGCACGCGAATGAGCTTGTCCACATCAGCCATGTGCAGACCCACCGTGGGTTCGTCGAGCACATAGAGCGTGTGCGGCGACTTCTGGCCGCGCTTGCCCACTTCGTCGCGCACCTTGGTCAGTTCGGTCACCAGCTTGATGCGTTGCGCTTCGCCGCCGCTGAGTGTGGGTGAAGGCTGGCCCAGCGTGAGGTAGCCCAGGCCCACGTCCTTGAGCAGCTGCAGCGGGTGCGCGATGCTGGGCATGCTGGCGAAGAATTCGACGGCTTCGTCGACTTCCATCTGCAGCACATCACCAATGCTCTTGCCGCGCCAGCTCACGGCCAGCGTCTCGGGGTTGAAGCGAGCGCCATGGCAGGTCTCGCAAGGCACTTTCACATCGGGCAAGAAGCTCATCTCGATGGTGCGCATGCCCTGGCCTTCGCAGCTGGGGCAACGGCCTTCGCCGGTGTTGAAGCTGAAACGGCCTGGGCCATAGCCACGCGCCTTGGCTTCGAGCGTCTCGGCAAACAACTTGCGGATCGTGTCCCAGAAGCCGATGTAAGTGGCCGGGCATGAGCGCGGCGTTTTGCCAATCGGTGTCTGGTCCACTTCGAGCACGCGGTCGATGGCCTCAAAGCCCTGCACGTCGGCGCAGCCGGTCAAGGGTACATGCTGGCCTTGGTCCTGTGCGGTGCGGCCCGCCTGGGTGCTGCGCTGCTGAACCAGGGCCTGCACGTTGGTGAGCAGCACGTCGCGGGCCAGCGTGGATTTGCCGGAGCCGCTGACGCCGGTGATGGCCACCAGGCGTTTGAGGGGGACTTCCACATCCACGTCTTGCAGGTTGTGCAGGGTGGCGCCGTTGAGGGTGAGCCAGTGGAGAGCAGCGCTTTGCGCTGCGGCTGCGAGAGGGGCATCGCCGGGCTCCTCATGCTGCGGGGGTACGCAGAAATCGTCACCCGACGATGCCCCTCTCGCAGCCAAATCCACTACCAACCTTCTTGCTTGTAAGGGGTGCTTCATGGCGTGCAACAGGTAGCGGCCCGTTTGCGACTCTTCGGCCTTGGCAATGTCTGCAGCCGTGCCTTCCGCAATCAAGCGTCCACCCCGTTTACCGGCACTCGGACCAATGTCAATGATGTGGTCGGCGCGGCGGATCGTGTCTTCGTCGTGCTCGACCACCACCAACGTGTTGCCTTTATCGCCCAGCTTGTGCAGGGCATTGAGCAGGATCTGGTTGTCGCGGGCGTGCAGGCCAATGGTCGGCTCGTCGAGCACGTAGCACACGCCTTGCAGGTTGCTACCAAGCTGCGCTGCCAGGCGGATGCGCTGGGCTTCGCCGCCCGACAGCGTGGGCGCGCCACGGTCGAGCGTGAGATAGCCCAGGCCCACCTCTTCGAGGAACTCCAGGCGGCTCTTGATTTCAGGAATGAGGTCGCGGGCGATGTCGGCTTCGCGGCCGGAGAGTTTCAGGGTCTCGACCCAGCGGCGCACATCGCTGACCGACAGGCGGGCGATGTCGGTGATGCGCCAGGCCTGACCTGCGCCATGCAGCTTGACCGCACGGGCCGTGGCATTCAAGCGGGTGCCTTCGCAGCCGGGGCAGGCGGTGTCCACCACATCTTCGACTTCGGGCTCGGCAAAGGTCTGCTCCCGGCCCTTCTCCTTGTCGTCACGTACCGAATCGTCGTAGGCCTTACGCTGTTCCTTGGTCAGCTTGACACCCGTGCCCACGCAGTCCGGGCACCAGCCGTGCTTGCTGTTGTACGAGAACAGGCGCGGATCGAGCTCGGCGTAGGACGTGGCGCAAGCCGGGCAGGCGCGCAGTGTCGAGAAGACGCGGTGCTGGCCGATGCGGGCGGTCGATGCGCCGCTTTGCATTGCTTCTTGCAAGCCATCGAGGTGGCTGAGCACATGGACCACGCCTTTGCCGTGTTCCAGCGCCGTATTCAGCGCCCTGCGCAAAGCGGTTTCCTGCGCGGGCAGCACGTCCAGACTGGCCACTGGCAGTTCGATGGTGTGTTCCTTGAAACGGTCGATGCGCGGAAAACCCTGCGTGGGCAGGAACTCGCCATCGACCCGCAGGTGGGTGTAGCCCCGCGGTCGCGCCCAGTCGGCCAGTTCGGTGTAGACGCCCTTGCGGTTGACCACCAGTGGCGCCAGCAGACCAATGTGCTGGCCCTTGAACTGGGTCATGAGCTGCGCGGCGATGCTGTCAGGCGTCTGCGGTTGCACCGCGGTATCGTCGTGAACGCAATGCTGGATGCCGAGCTTGACGTAGAGCAGGCGCAAGAAGTGCCAGACCTCGGTGGTGGTGCCGACGGTGGATTTGCGGCCACCGCGCGACAGGCGCTGCTCAATGGCCACGGTGGGCGGGATGCCGTAGACCGCATCGACCTCGGGGCGGCCTGCAGGCTGCACAATGCTTCGGGCGTACGCGTTGAGGCTTTCCAGATAGCGGCGCTGGCCTTCGTTGAAGAGGATGTCGAATGCGAGCGTCGACTTACCTGAGCCGCTGACGCCCGTGATGACGTTGAACTGGCCACGTGGGATATTGACGCTCAGGTTCTTGAGGTTGTGTTCCTTGGCGTTGACGATCTGGATCGCGTCTGGAGCAGATCCTGAGGGTTTGATGTCTGCTGGTTTCTGCGAGCGCCGCGAAGCTGGCGTGACGCCGGCCTCCTCAGAAGTCGCTGCGCGCCACACATCGTCACCCGACGTCACGCCAGCTTCGCTCCTTGGGTAAGCAACCGTCTTCTCCCCGACAGCGACTGCTTCACCCATCGCCTCGGCATAGTCACGCAAGGCTGCACCGGTGTGCGAAGTCGGATGCTGACGCACGTCTTCGGGCGTACCTTCTGCCACGACCAGACCACCGCCCTCCCCACCCTCGGGACCGAGGTCGATCAGCCAGTCGCTGGCGCGGATCACGTCGAGGTTGTGTTCGATGACGATCAGTGAATGGCCTGCTTCCAGCAGCTTGCGCAGGGCACGCATCAGCTTGGCGATGTCGTCAAAGTGCAAGCCGGTGGTCGGCTCGTCGAACAGGAACAAGGTGCCCTTGCGCGCCAGGCTCTGGCGGCTGTTGCTGGCGGTCCTGGCGGCTTCGGCCAGGAAGCCGGCGAGCTTGAGGCGCTGGGCTTCACCACCACTGAGCGTGGGCACGGGCTGGCCCAGGCGCACGTATTCGAGGCCCACATCCACGATGGGCTGCAGGGCGCGGATGACTTCGCGGTCCTGCGCGAACAGGGCAGCGGCTTCACTGACGGTGAGTTCAAGGATGTCAGAGACGTTGAGTAGGCGAGGCTCGCCGCCAATGGCCTGGCGTTCGATCTGGATCTCGAGGATTTCGGGACGGTAGCGTTTGCCATCGCAGTCGGGGCAGCGCAGGTACACGTCGGAGAGGAACTGCATCTCCACATGCTCGAAGCCCGAACCACCGCAGGTAGGGCAGCGGCCATCGCCGCTGTTGAAGCTGAACTTGCTGGCGGTGTAGCCGCGCTGGCGCGACTCAGGCGCGGTGGCAAAAATTTCGCGGATCGCGTCCCAGGCGCCCACATAGCTCACGGGGTTGGAGCGGGCCGTCTTGCCGATCGGCGACTGGTCCACAAACACCACATCGCTCAGGTGATCGGCACCCAGCAGGCGGTCGTGTGCGCCGGGCGATTCGGTCGCCTTGCCGAAGTGACGCATCAGCGCGGGGGCCAAAACGTCCTGAATGAGAGTGGACTTGCCCGAGCCGCTGACGCCGGTCACGGTCACCAGGCGCTGCAACGGGAAGTCCACGGAGACGTTTTGCAGGTTGTGCTCGCGTGCGCCCTCCAGGATGAGGCGCGGCGTGCTGTCAGTAACCATGCGTTTGAGGCCCAGGCCCACCTGCTTGCGGGAGCCCAGGTAAGCGCCAGTGAGCGTGTCGGCGCGGCGCAGCTCTTCGGTGGTGCCGTCGAACACGATCTGGCCGCCACGCTCGCCGGGGCCGGGACCCATGTCGATCATGCGGTCGGCGGCAAACATCACGGCCGGATCGTGCTCGACCACGACAAGGGTGTTGCCCGCATCGCGCAGGCGCTGCATGGCCTGGGTGATGCGGTTCATGTCCCGCGGGTGCAGGCCAATGCTGGGTTCGTCCAATACGAACAGGGTGTTGACCAGGCTGGTGCCCAGGGCAGTGGTCAGGTTGATGCGCTGGACTTCGCCGCCGCTCAGGGTGCGGCTTTGGCGGTCGAGCGTGAGGTAACCGATGCCGACGTCGCACAGGTATTTGAGGCGCGTGGTGATTTCTTGGAGTAGCAGTTGCAGGGCTTTGTGTTCTGCGCTTTCTGCCTCCGTTGACGTCCGGCTTGGAGCGGATCGGGGGGCGGACTCCTCATGATGCGAGGGTACGCAGAAATCGTCGCCCGCCCCCCGATCCGCTCCAAGCCTCTGTGGTAATGCCGTAGCACGATCAGACACCAACGCAAAGAATCGCCGCAGTCGATCCAGTGGCATCAACATCATGTCGTGCAGACTCAGGCCCGGCAGGGCTTCGAGTTGTTCGCGCGTCCACTTCACACCCGTGGGCATGAAACGCTTGGACGGCTCCAGCACCGCGTCAGCATCTTCTTTGGAGCCAATGCGCCACAGCAGGCTTTCGGTTTTCAAGCGCGCACCGCTGCAACTCGGGCATTCGGTGTAGCTGCGGTATTTGGACAAGAGCACACGGATGTGCATCTTGTAGGCCTTGCTCTCAAGGTACTCAAAGAAGCGTTTGATGCCGTACCACTGCTGGTTCCACTTGCCATTCCAGTTGGGCGAACCCTGGATGACCCACTCCTTCTGCGCTTGCGTGAGTTTGGCCCAGGGCGTGTCGCGCGGGATGCCTGCGGCCTCGGCATGGCGCATCAGGTCGTCCTGGCATTCTTTCCAGGCCGGGGTCTGGATGGTCTTGATGGCACCGGCGCGCAGGGTGAGCTTCTCGTCCGGGATGACCAGGCCATAGTCCACGCCGATCACGCGGCCAAAGCCTCGGCAGGACTCGCAAGCCCCCACGGCGGAGTTGAACGAGAACATCGACGGGATGGGGTCGGTGTAGCGCAGGTCGCTGTCGGGGCAGTGCAGACCGGTGGAGAAACGCCACATGTCAGAACCGGCATCGCCTTCCACATAGACATTCAAGCGTCCGCTCCCGCGCTTGAGCGCGACCTCGATGGCCTCAACGACGCGGGCTTTTTCAGCATTGGACAGGCGGAAACGGTCAGCCACCACGTCCAGCACCTTGCGCGGACCTGTGGGGGTGGCCACTTCGCGCTCGGCCTGCACTTTGGTGAACCCGCTGGCCGAGAGCCATTGCTCAACCTGCTCGGCGCTCGTATTCGACGGCAGCTCAACCGGGAAGGTCAGGTACAGACGCGGGTCGCCCGCATCGGCGGCGCGGCGCTGCAATTCGGCATAAATTGTCTCGGGGCTGTCGTGGCGCACCGGCTGTGCGGTGTCTTTGTCAAACAGCTGGCCCAAGCGCGCGAACAACAACTTGAGGTGGTCGTTCAGCTCGGTCATGGTGCCCACGGTGGAGCGGGAACTGCGCACCGGGTTGGTCTGGTCGATGGCAATGGCCGGAGGCACGCCTTCGACCTTGTCAACGGCCGGCTTGTCCATGCGGTCAAGGAACTGCCGCGCATAGGCGCTGAAGGTCTCCACATAGCGGCGCTGGCCTTCGGCGTACAGCGTGTCGAACACCAGACTCGACTTGCCCGAGCCGCTGGGGCCGGTAACCACCGTCAGCTCCCCAGTGCGGATGTCGAGGTCGAGGTTCTTGAGGTTGTGCTGGCGTGCGCCGCGAATTCGGATCTGACCTTGGGACATGGTGCTTCTCTGAGGGCTGAGGCGAAACATTCTAGAGGGCCTCAGCAAGGTCTGCGTGCCAAGGGATTTACCGAAAAACTTGATCCGCATCAGGGCTGACACATTCGCTTCACCTTTGAGCAAAGCAGTCTGCCAAAATGATCCTTTGCTTGTTAGCTCTTTGTACGCCCATGACTTTTCCGACCTTTGACCTTGGACAATGGCTCAGCGCCCACCGCATCTGGGGCTTGCTGAGCGCCACAGCACGTCGCACCCTGATGCAAGGCAGCCAGCAGCTTGAACTGCAACGCGGACAGGTATTGGCACAAGCAGGTCAATGGCCTGACGCCCTGTGGCTGCTTGTTGAAGGGCGTATCAACCTGAACAACATCCAACGGCAACACACGCATGCCATGTACGCAGGCGAGGCTTTCGGGCAGGGTGTCACAGCCATGACCCTGCAACAGCAATGCACTGTCCAAGCTGGCACGGATGCACACTTGCTCCAAGTGCCTGTCGCTGTTTTACAAACCTTGCTGCAAACCGATCCGGCATTGGAGCCCTTTTTCCCTGTCCCTGTATCAGGCGTTCTTCCTGGGAAAGCCGCCCAAAGCACCCAACAAAGCGCTTCTCAAGAGATCAGTTTGCTCAGCCGCCCCTTGCATACTCTGGTCAGGCATCAACCCATCACTCTGCCTCCAAACCTGAGCATCCTGCAAGTGGCGCAGGCCATGCGCGAGCGCAGCGTATCCTCGATCATGCTGACCGAGAACAACCAACTGATAGGCCTGGTGACGGACCGGGACATGCGCAACCGGGCCCTGGCTGCCAGCATTGACGTCGCGCGCCCCGTTATGGACATTGCCACCCAAGCGCCCAAAACCCTGGACCACAACAGCACCGCTTTTGAGGCTTTGTTGATGATGGCGCGCCACAACATTCATCATGTTCCCGTGATGGATGGCGAGCGTATTGTGGGCATGGTCACAGCCACCGATCTGACACGCCAGCATGGCACCTCGGCCGTTTATCTGTCCAGCGACATCCACCATCAGACTGATGTCGAAGGCCTGGCCAAGATCAGTCATAAAGTCCGCACGCTTCAACAACAGCTTGCAGCCGCTCACACCAGCGCCTATGACACTGGCCACATCATCACCACCATCACCGATGCGCTGACCACGCGTCTTATCCAGTTGGCTGAGGGCTTGCTGGGCCCTGCCCCGGTGCCCTACGTCTGGGTCGCTGCCGGCTCTCAGGCCCGTAGCGAGCAAACCGCCAAGTCCGATCAGGACAACTGCCTGATCCTGGACGATTCATTTGACGAAGACAAGCACGGCCCTTACTTCAAGGCCTTCTCAAAAATGGTTTGCGATGGACTGGCCGAGTGCGGCTACATTCACTGCCCTGGTGAAATGATGGCCATGACCGACCAGTGGCGACAACCCCTGCGCCAATGGCGCGAGTATTTTCAGCGTTGGGTGAATGTCCCGGATGGCAAATCACTGATGCTGACCAGCGTATTTTTTGATCTCCGGGCGGTGTATGGCCAAAGCGACTTGCTTTCGCAATTGCGCGACGAAGTACTGGATCGCACCCGCGGTAACACCTTGTTTTTGGCGCACATGGTGGGCAATGCCCAAAAGCTGCGCCCGCCACTGAACCTGTTCGGACAGATCTCCACCATTCGCTCCGGCGAGCATGCGGGCACCGTAGATCTGAAACACCAAGCGTTGGCGCCCATCGTGGACCTGGGACGTATTTACGCACTGGCCAGCGGTCTGAACGACGTCAACACCCATGACCGTATTGCCAGCGCCTCCAGCAAGGGGGAAATCAGTGCGCAAAGCGCACGTGACTTACGCGATGCACTTGAGTTCATCGCCAGCTTGCGCATTGCGCATCAAACGCAACGCATGAACGAAGGACTGGCCCCTGACAATTATTTGTCGCTCGAAGAGCTGTCCAATTTTGAACGAGGACACCTGCGAAACGCGTTCTCTGTCATTCAGTCACTGCAAAGCGTGCTCGGCAATCGCTACCACTTTTAAAACTGCACTTCAGTACTTCAGACGCGCATAAAACGTTTTTTGCGCGGCCTCCCGCGCCTGGCCCAAGGTGTGGATACCCATATCGGCCAAGAGGGGGATCATGCGCAAGAACACCTCGGCCGTTGCCATGGCATCGCCCAAAGCGTTGTGCCGACCAGTCACAGTGATGTTCAATCGCTGCGCAATCGCTTCCAGACGGTGAGACTCCTGATTGGGGTGAAGCACCGCAGACAACAGCAAGGTGTCCAGCACCGGCTGGTCGAAACGCAAGCCTGTACTCCGTTCCTTGAGCTGCAGGAACTTCATGTCAAAGGCAGCGTTGTGAGCCACCAGCACTGTATCTTGGGCGTAAGCGTGAAACACAGGCAACACCTCTCCAATGGCCGGCCGCCCACGTACCATGTCCTGCGTGATGCCATGGATCGGAATAGAAGCAGCTGGAATGTTGCGCTGCGGGTCAACAAGTTGCTCATAGGCTTCGTGGCGCAAGAGCTTGCCATTGACAATGCGTGTCGCCCCGATCTGGATGATTTCATCACCCTGCGATGGGTTCAAGCCGGTGGTTTCCGTGTCAAATACGGTGTAGCTGAGCTCGCTAAGGGCGATGTCATCCAGCGCGCTTTGCACAGAAACCGATTTGAACAGATCAAAATCAAAAAACTCAGGACGGCTGTCTGTGGGCAGCAAACCATCCATGTCACGCGATTCCTGGGCTCCAGCTGCTGGCAGCGTCAATCTGAACATCGCCTGGTGACGAATGCGCTCGCGCTCGAACGACAGCATCCCCGAATGCCGATTCATCACGTCGCGGACACTCAGTGGCGTGTGGCTCTGCCCCACGGTCATCGAGTCGAGCTCCCAACTCATCACCGTTTCCGTGCTCATGTTGTGCCCCGTCCAGATCAGGTCCAGCAAGACCTTGTCGCCCTGTCCTTGCGCACGCAACTGCAAATAGCGCACATCAAACTCATCCACCAGGCGGCTGGCCAAATACACCAGCGCCTGCAACACACTGAAGCTGTCGACCTTGACCCACAAATCGGGCTCCACCCCATCAGCGCTGACCTCCTTGCCCGTGTGCTTGGCAATTCGTCTTTTCGCTACAGAGACAAGGTCTGCCACCAGCATTTCTTCCAGTGGCCAGCGCGTCTTGAGTGCCTGCACCGTTGATGCGCTGACATCCTGAATACGCGCCTGGGCCTTGTCCAGCTGCTCACGCAAGAGCGCCAACTGTTCGCCCGACTGGGCTGGCAAGGGTTCCAGGTTGTTCAATATGGAGCGCATGGAAGCCAAATGGGTGCGCGCACTCTCCGTCAGGTTGACCAAGGCCTCATCACGTTCTGCCTCTTCAGCAAAGCTGCTGGTCACGTTCTCCAGCATCAAGACAAAACCCTGCAGGCTGGTTTCGGCCTCCCCTTCTGTTTCACGAACGGGGGCCATATGCACCCGTAAAAACTGTCCCGAAGGGGTCGTGGTCAGAAACTGCGTGGCAGGCTGAGCTGCTCCACGATCCAGGCGCAGGCGTATGTTCTCCAGTGCATGGTCCAGCAAGGACTGGTCCAGCAGTGCATAAATGGAGCGCCCAATGCCCAGCATCGGCATACTCGCACTCGCTGTCTTGCCACGCGAAAGCAGCTTGAATTGCATCCGTGCCCGATTGTTGTAGAGCAGGATGCGTCCATCCAGATTGCAGACGACCACGCTTTGAGCCAACTCGGACATGAGGGCGGCAAGACGATTTCTTTCCTGGCGCACATCTGCACTGATTTCCTGCACCTGGTGCTGAACATCGGTGCGCGCCGCATCACGCGAGCGGGCCAGTTCATTGATGGCATCGGCCAGATCATGGAGACGGTCATGGGCTTGCGCCTGGGCGTCTATTTGCAGCGGCTGATCACTGGCTGCCAACATACGTACCTGCTCACGCAAACGGTCGATGCCACGGCGATAACGCTTGTCCCGCCGACGCCATGCCCAGCCTGTGAGCACCAGCATCACAACAAACGCCAAGATGCCCAGCACGAAAGCACTTTGCAGATCCACCGCTTGTCTCCTTCACACTATTTGACACCGTTGGCACACCCTCTGCACACAAAGGCTTGTGCCCTTCCTTGCATTGTGCGGCACGCGCTGACCATGCACTGACGCCCGTGCACGCGGCCACACGCAAGCTTGCGTCACATCAACAAAAAGGGCTTATTTCTTCGGCTGAGGAGGATGGGCATGCCGACCCAAAACAAAATTGGCAAAAAACTTGCACCAGATGGTGCTACCTGCAATCGCGGTCCAGCTGTCGTAGTCCAGTCGACCCAGCAACACAAAAACGATCACCACCACGGCGATCGAGCCGGCAATCATGTTAATCGCAACTTCAAATGGGGCAAATTTTTCGGGGTTGACCGGGGAAACACCACGCTTAAGTGCCACCTCGGAAAAATCACGCTTGATCACAATTCGGTACACCCGACGCCACCAGAAATAGGCCATAGGGAAAAGGGCCAAAAACAAGATCCAGGTGAGCACAACACTGACGTCAAAAACCATTCCAGACTCCGTTGGCCGCACCAACTGTGCGACTCATGAAAAAGCCCCACCGACTTGCATCGGCAGGGCTTTGAATTGTCTCACTGTTCTGGCAGCGAGCTGCCAGAACTTCAGGACAGCTTAGTGAGCACCGTCCACCATTTTGGAGCCGCGCGGAACACGCACGTCTTCCACCATCTGCTGGATGTGAGCTGGTGGCTCAGCGGTGAATTTATCAACCACGAAGGCCACGATGAAGTTCACGATCGCGCCGACGGCACCGAAGGCTTCAGGCGTGATGCCCAGGAAGCTGTTGGGGCCACCGATCAGGTGGGTGTAGTCTGTGCCCTTGATGAAGAACAGGCCTTTGTGTGCAAACACATAGAACAGGGTGATGAACAGACCTGCCAACATACCGGCCATGGCGCCTTCCTTGTTCATCTTCTTGGAGAAGATACCCATCATGATGGCGGGGAACAAAGAGGAAGCAGCAATACCGAAAGCCAGGGCCACAGTACCAGCCGCGAAGCCAGGAGGATTCAGACCCAGGTAACCGGAAATCACGATGGCCACAGCCATGGCGATCTTGCCAGCCATGAGTTCACCCTTCTCGGAGATGTCGGGGTTGAACACGTTCTTCACCAGGTCGTGAGACACGGCAGAAGAAATGGCCATCAGCAGACCCGCAGCGGTCGACAGCGCAGCAGCCAGGCCACCGGCAGCCACCAAGGCGATCACCCAGTTGGGCAGCATGGCGATTTCAGGGTTAGCCATCACCATGATGTCGGCGTTGACGGTCAGCTCGCTGCCTTTCCAGCCAGCGGCATCAGCCTTGGCCTTGACGGCATCGTTCTTGGTCTTGTCGTTGTAGAACTGGATACGGCCATCGCCGTTCTTGTCTTCGAACTTCAGCAGACCGGTTTTTTCCCAACGCTTCATCCAGTCAGGACGTGATTCGTAGGTGATGCTGGACTCAGGTGCATACAGATCGCCACCGGCCTTGACAGCGGTGTTGACTGTAGCGTGCAGGTTCAGCTTGGCCATGGCAGCCACAGCAGGAGCCGTGGTGTACAGGATAGCGATGAAGATCAGCGCCCAACCAGCAGATGCACGTGCGTCTTTCACCGAAGGCACGGTGAAGAAGCGCATGATCACGTGAGGCAGACCAGCGGTACCGATCATCAGCGACAGGGTGTACATGAACATGTTGAGCATGCTGCCTGGCATCTGGGTCGTGTACTTGCCAAAGCCCAGGTCAGTCACCACTTGGTCGAGCTTGGCCAGCATGGTCATGTCGGTGCCCTGGAAGTGACCACCCAGACCCAACTGGGGCAGGAAGTTGCCGGTCAGCTGCAGGGAGATGAAGATCGCAGGAATGGTGTAGGCCAGGATCAGCACGATGTACTGAGCGACCTGCGTGTAGGTGATACCCTTCATGCCACCGAACACAGCGTACAGGAACACAATGGCCTGGCCAATGTAGATACCCGTGTCGCTGGACACGTTCAGGAAGCGGGAGAAGGCCACGCCCACGCCGGTCATCTGACCGATGATGTACGTCGTGGATGCCGTCAGCAGACAGATCACAGCCACGGTGGAAGCCGACTTCGAGTAGAAGCGGTCACCGATGAACTGAGGCACTGTGAACTTGCCGAACTTGCGCAGGTACGGAGCCAGCAGCATGGCCAGCAGCACGTAGCCACCCGTCCAGCCCATGAGGAACAGTGCGCCGCCGTAACCCATGTTGGCGATCAGACCGGCCATGGAGATGAAGGAAGCGGCCGACATCCAGTCAGCAGCTGTTGCCATGCCGTTCATGCGCGGGCCGATGTTGCCACCAGCCGCGTAAAACTCGCTCGTGGAGCCGGCACGGGCCCAGATCGCGATGCCGATGTAGAGCGCGAAGCTCAGACCAACGACCAGATAAATTGTGCTTTGCAGATCCATGTATCGTCTCCTCAGTCTTCGTGAACATCAAATTCACGATCGATCTCGCCCATACGCTTGGCGTAGTAGAAGATCTGGATGATGAAGATGTAGATTGAACCCTGTTGGGCGAACCAAAAACCCAGGGGATAACCACCCAGGCTGATGCTGTTGAGCATCGGTGCGAACAGGATGCCGGCGCCGAAGGAAACCAGGAACCAAACGATGAGGATGTTCCTCAACAGTTTGATCGTGGCGTTCCAATAGGCATGACTTTTGTCTTCCATTTGAATACCTCTCAAAACGTTATGACACCCAACAAAACAGCTGTTGGGTCGACACACGCTACGGAATCTTCCGTATCGGTAGGCCGGACTGTGTTCAAGTCAGCTTACTGATTTCTTAACCAATAGCCCTCTTTAACGAATATCCGTGCATTTCAAGGGAAAACACTTAGGGAAATCATTCACAAGGGTCCATACGCTCAAGCCAATGATCATGAACAACCCTCTCTCAACTGCTCAATTGCAGACCCGGGTACGCCGCCTGACGGCGTTTTTGCTGTGCATTTGGCTGCTGACCATCGCCTTGCCTGCTTTTTACGCGCGTGAACTGAGCGAGATGTTGCCAGGTTGGCCGTTGCATTACTGGATTTCGGCGCAAGGTGCTTTGCTGGTTTTTCTAGCCTTGGTGGTGATCCACGCATTGCTGGTCAATCGCTGGGAGGCTTGCGTCCAGCCTCAATCCCCATTGCCCGCGTCCAGCCTGGACTGAATGTTCAGCCAGATCTGGCGTTTGGCCTCAGGGCTGGCCTGGCTCCATTGCGCAATTTCAGGCAGGGTGCGCAAACACCCCTGACACAAACCGTTGCGCGTATCCATGCTGCAGACCGATTGACAGGGTGAAGGCACCGGCGCTGAAGCATCAGCAGCAAGCACCTGTTGTGTGCGCAAACGCAAACGTTCGATCGCTCTCATTTCAGTTTCCTTGACGCCTCCCGACTGTGACGTTTTTAACAAATTTACCAACATTAAGGGTTAGCACCAGTCGTCAATTGCATTTCTGCAAATACAATTTCAAGTGCCTATTTCAATGCCAGAATGAGGCTTTCAGGAAGGTTTACGCCTTCCTTTTTTTTGTCTGCAAGCAGGCGATGGCGTATGCTACGCGCATTCAAATACAACAACGCCTTCATCGTGACCACCCCCCGCAGGACACCGCGCAAGAGCCCCGCCTCCGCACCCCCACCTTCTGCATCTGAACCTCTGCACCACGGTCAGGTTTTGCGACAGTTTCGCATGCTGTTCAATGCAGTTCGGCGTCACTTTCACCGCCTGGAAAAGCAAGTCGGCATTGGCGGTGCGAACGTCTGGGCCTTGAGCCTGATCGAACAAAACCCGGGCATTGGCGTGTCCCGCCTGGCCGAGATCATGGACATCCATCAATCCACCGTGAGCAATTTGCTGCGTTCGATGATCAAGTCCGGCCTGATACACACTGAAAAGTCCATCAAGGACCGTCGAGCAGTCGAGATTTATGCGCTGCCCGAAGGGCTGAAAATCCTCAAACGGATTTCCGTGCCCTATGAAGGCGTCCTGCCGCGCGCACTCAGCGAAATCGACCAAGCAACGCTTGAGCGTCTGCACAAGGATTTACAGCAGTTGATCGAGCGTATCGACGTCGACGAAAACGCCGCGCAGACACCCCTGGCCATGCTTTAACGCACAGAGAGGTCACGCCTTGCGCTGAATGCCAGCAGGAAGCTCCGACGCAGCCTGCCAGGCCCCTTCATGAAACCATGCATCGCCCTGCAAGTAGGCGCGCAGCATGGGCAATGCATCCTGCCCCCAGAACAGCTTGTCGTCTACCTGCATGCTGGGTACCCCGAACAGCCCCAAAGCAATCGCTTCATCGGTGTTGGTCTGCAAGGCTTGTTTGACAGCAGGCGCCAAGGGATCGCGGGCTGGCTTCAACTGTTGGACAAGTTGTTGCAGGCGACCAGGGTCCGCCGCCTCCTGGCCGCTGCACCAGACATGGCGAAACACCTGTTCACAGACTGAGCGCTCTGGTGTGTTTGCAGCATCACACGCCAGCGCCAGGCGCAACAAAGACAAGGGATTGAATGGATGGGTGCTTGGCAATTTCAACTCACACCCTTGCTGCCTTGCCAGCCACTGCACCTGGCGATACGTCCAGTCACGCTTGCCGGATATTTCTGCGGGCCCCAACTGTCCATGGTGTTTGAGCAAACCGGCAAATAAGACCGGTTTGTAAACCACCTCCACGTCCAACCCCTGCAGTGTGCGAGGCAATGCTTCAAACGCCAGCCAGGCGTAGGGGGAAATGAAGTCCAGATAAAAAGTCAGCGTTTTGGGCGTATGGGTCATCATGCCTCCACCACATCGACCGCTGACGCGCCGGTCAGGCCCTTGAGGTCCTCGGGCACCAGACAAAAAACAGCATTCGGATGACCCGCAGCTGCCCAGATGAGATCAAAGCGCCAAAGCTCCTGATCGAGCAAAGTCACTGGCGGTTTCAGATGGGCAACTGGCGAGACGCCCCCAATCGAGAAGCCGGTGCTTGCCTTGACAAAGTCAGCATCAGCGCGTCCGACCTTGCCGACCAGGGCAGAAACTTTTTTCTCGTCTACGCGCCGATCGCCGGAAGTCACCACCAGCACCGCCACCCCGTCTTCTTTGCGTTTGAAAATCACGCTCTTGGCGATCTGCCCCAATTGAACACCGAGGCCGTCTGCGGCCTCCTGTGCCGTGCGGGCAGCGGTATCAAGCATGCGCGGCATGTTCGGATGCGAAGCCTCCAGCAAGGCTTTGGCCACGCGCTGCACCCCCTCGGGCAATGTTTGAAGTTCAGCGCCACACATTAGATTCAGCCTTTGCGTTTATTGAGAATGGCGGTGGCCACGCGCGACTGCGGCGCACGGCCCAGGTAGGCACTGATGAAGGCCCCTGCATCGACCAATGCCTCCAGATCGATGCCCGTGTCGATACCCAAACCGTTCAACATGAACACCATGTCCTCGGTGGCCACATTGCCGGTCGCACCTTTGGCGTAAGGACACCCACCCAGACCGGCTACTGATGACTGGAAGTTCCACACCCCCAATTGCAAAGCCGCAAGCGTGTTGGACAGGGCCTGTCCGTAGGTGTCGTGGAAATGACCGCTGATATGGTCGACGCCATAGTGCTGCATCGTTGCCTCGATGGCGAGCTGCACCTTGCGCGGCGTGCCCACACCAATGGTGTCGGCCACGTCCACACGCTGCACCCCAATGCCCTTCATCAGGCCCGCCAGATAGGCGACTCGTTCAGGCGCAATCTCACCTTCGTAAGGACAACCCACGGTGCAACTCATCGCGCCTCGCACCGCGATGCCTGCCGCCAAGGCCGCTTCAACCACCGGCGCAAAACGCTCAATGCTTTCGGAGATGGAGCAGTTGATGTTTTTCTGGCTGAAGGCCTCGCTGGCGGCGCCAAACACCACAATTTCGTCGGGTCTGTCGTGGAGGGCCGCTTCGTAGCCCTTGAGGTTGGGCGTGAGCACCGAATAGCGCACGCCGCTTTGGCGCTGCATGCCCGCCATCACCTCGTGGTTGTCGGCCATCTGCGGCACCCATTTGGGGCTGACGTAGCTGGTGACCTCGATTTCCTTCAAGCCCGCAGCTTGCAGACGATGAACCAAATCGATCTTGACGGCTGCTGGCACCGACTGCTTCTCGTTTTGCAGGCCGTCACGTGGGCCAACGTCAATCAAACGTACTTGAGCGGGCAAATTCATGGTGATTTCAACTGGAAAGTTTGAGCAATTCTGCACCTTCGGCCAACTGGTCACCAGGCGCAAACAGAAGTTCGATCACTTCACCATCATGAGGAGCAGCCAAGGTGTGCTCCATCTTCATGGCCTCCATCACCGCAAGCGCTTGACCAGCTTTGACCTTGTCGCCAACCTTGACCGCGAACGACACCACTTTGCCTGGCATCGGAGCCGTGAGGCGACCGCCTTCTGGAGCTGCTTCTCCGGCATGCGCCAGCGGGTCGATCACGCCCACACGCGTCACACCACGAGGAGTGAACACATGAGCCACCTCACCCTGCCAATGCACCGTGCTGTGCAGGCGCTCGGCATGCTGCACCCACAGGCCATCGCCCTGGGCTGTGAAGGTCAAGGGCGCAGCGGCGCCCTCGCCCACCTGCAGGCTCAAGCCGTCACGGCCGTAACTGAGCACCGCCTGCAAGGTCTGGCCTGCATCGTCCAGCTGAAAGCGGCGACGCGTGGTGCCGTGGGACTGGAAGCCGTCGCGGCAGCTGAAAGGGTCACTGCCCGCCAGCGATTGCTCGGCCGCCAGCGTGTGTGCCACCACAGCGGCCGCAGCCGCCTGCACGCCCACCGGGTCCTGCTTGAACAGGACATCGCTCTCGCGCTGGATCAGCGCGGTGTCGAGCTTGGCGGTGGCAAACGAGTCGCTGCGCACGACATGGCGCAGGAACTGCACATTGGTGTTCAGGCCCACGATGTGGGTCTGCGCCAGCGCGGTGTCCAGGCGGGCCAGCGCCTGCTCGCGCGTGTCGCCGTGCACGATCAGCTTGGCGACCATGGAGTCATAGAAGGGGCTGATCGTGTCGCCCTCGCGCACGCCGTCGTCAAAGCGAATGTCTCCACGCTCAAAACTGACCGCCTGCGGCTTGCGGTACACCTGCAGCGTCCCGGTGGCGGGCAAGAAGTTGTTGTCCGGGTATTCGGCGCAGATGCGGGCCTCGATCGCATGGCCCTGCATGCGGATCTGTTCCTGCTGCAAGGGCAGCGGCTCGCCGCTGGCCACGCGCAACTGCCACTCCACCAGGTCAAGGCCGGTGATGGCTTCGGTCACGGGGTGCTCGACCTGCAGGCGTGTGTTCATTTCCATGAAATAAAAACGCATCGACTCGGGCTGGTCATAGGCGGCCTGTTCGACGATGAATTCCACCGTGCCCGCCCCCACATAGTTCACCGCCTTGGCCGCAGCCACAGCGGCCAGGCCCATCTGCTGGCGCAGTTCGGGTGTCATGCCGGGGGCTGGGGCTTCTTCCAGCACCTTCTGGTGGCGGCGCTGTACCGAGCAGTCGCGCTCGAACAGGTAAACGCAGTTGCCGTGCGTGTCGCCAAACACCTGAATCTCGATGTGGCGCGGGCGCTGCACGTATTTTTCGATCAGCACCGCATCGCTGCCAAAGCTGTTGATGGCTTCGCGCTTGCACGACTCCAGCGCGGCCATGAAGTCGGCCGACTTCTCGAC
>JACCDS011206528.1_pt1 | contig 19687 bp, 14 predicted proteins | sample 7446441 | NCBI WGS metagenome assembly JACCDS01 (sample SAMN15323445, study PRJNA562643) | freshwater metagenome | isolation source: river surface water | place: USA:Blue River Watershed | collected 2017-08-17
CTCGCATCGGTCATTAATGATGCAATTTGAAGATTTAAAAAATACACTCCATCTTCCACTTCATCTGGAACAAAAATTAATTCAGTAATGGTCATGTCTTTACGAGGACTGACTTCCACATCCCAAAATGCTTTGTGTGCTACTAATGCTCCTGCATCTTCTTCTCTGTCTACAGATGGTAAGTCGAGGAGTAAATGCTTAAAACCTAATTCACGAACTTTTTTGCAAAATTCGGCACTCATATAACAAGGGTTCTTCCCCGAATAATTTGCATTTAATTTATCGGTAGTATTCGGAAGTGTTCTAATAATAAGCGCTTCACACTCGTTGAGTTTATGTAGCTTATTTAATTCATCTTCCATAATCACATAATCACCATTTATTTCTGTTGGGTTTACACTAAGTACATGAGCAAAAAAGAAAAATTCTTTTAAGCAATCGTTAATACAGATGCGTTCTTTGCTTATATGTCCAACACATTCGGTATGTGTGCCATTTCCGTGTGCATTGATGAATAAATTTTCGCAATTAGCCGATCCACCTTCTTTTACAGAACCAACAAAAGTACCAACACGTATAGGTTCAAATTTAGCTTGTGGTATATGAAAAGCATTTACACCTTTATTGGGTTCTATAGCAATAGAAAGATCAATCCCTTTTTTTAGGTTGATGTTTACGCTTTTGTTATGAAGTGTAGTTTGTATTATCATTGCTCTTTATTGTCTAATATAAATAATTCTGATGCAATTCCATCGGCCATCAATTTGCCTTGTTTGGTAGTTTTGATGAAACCATGTTCAAGAACAATCCATTTTTTTTCGATGAATGTTTGAATATTGTTTTTCAATTCTTCAAGCAGTTCCGAGCCAAATTCATTTTCAATGTAATTTATATCAGCTCCTTTCGCTGTTCTTAAACTTATCATTAAATACTCATTGAACAAATCTTTTTGTTGGAGCACTTCCGTTTCCGATGGAAGTTCATCAGTATTAATTTTTGTTAAATAAATTGCATTGTTTCGAATGTTCCAAGTTCTACTCGATTTATTAAATGAATGTGCAGATGGGCCTATGCCTAAATATTTTTTACCTTCCCAGTACGATGAATTATGTCGAGAGTAATACCCTGGTTTTGCAAAATTTGAAATTTCATAATGTTCAAATCCATTTGCATTTAGTTCTTCCATTAATATTTCAAATTGCGAAGCAGCTTGTTCATCATCCATGGGTTTCATTTTTTTCTTTTCTACCCAATTGCCTAAAGCCGTTTGCGGTTCAACGGTTAATGCATACGACGATATATGAGGTACACCTAAATCCAAAGCTTGGTAAATATTCTCTTTCCAATCTTTGTCGCTTAATCCTGGAGTTCCATAAATTAAATCTATACTGATGTTCTCAATGCCGATATCTTGTGCACGTTTGATGGAATCTATCGCTTCTGATTTTTTGTGAGCTCTGTTCATCCACTCCAAATCTCTATCGTGGAACGATTGCACTCCAATGCTCAAACGATTAATGCCAGCTTGGTAGAGATGTTGTAAGTGAGATTTATTTAAATCATCTGGGTTTGCTTCCAAAGTGATTTCTACAGAAGAACCAAGTTCAAAATTATTCTCTATAAAATTTAATAGCAAAGAAATATCTTTTGCTGGCACAATGGAAGGAGTACCTCCTCCAAAGTATATAGTTTCTATGGTTTCATTCTCTAAATAATTTTTTCGCAAGTCGAGCTCATGTACTAAAGCGGCAATCATTTCGTCTTTATATTTCAGTGAAGTGCTGAAATGGAAATCGCAATAATGACATGCTTGTTTGCAAAAAGGGATATGGATATAAATACCAGCCATGAAACTAATTTCAATAAAATTCAGTTAATTTAGCTCAAATGAAGAGTCGATTTTTCATACTTATTTTTATACTGCTGTGCATAAGCTCTTTATATGCACAGGACTTGCCCTATAAATTAAGCATAGAACCGGCTTTGCCAAAAGAAATTAAGGGGATACGAACTAGCTTTAAAGATTCAATAGCACTTCAGAATGAAATTAAGCGAATTGATTACTCATTAAAAGCAGCTGGATACATACAGTTTAAAATTATTAGTGATTCATCCTTTGGTACCATCAGAAAAATAAAATTTAAGTATAATGATGTGTGGGTTTGGGATCGTTTGCAACTAGATGAGCAATTACAAGCTTACCTACCTAAAAATAATTTAACAAACATTTCTGCTAAAGGAAAAACAGTTAAAGAAAATCAAATAATAGAATCGATAGAAAGTATTATAAGTTATGCCGAAGATAATGGATATCCATTTGCAGAAATGTATTTCGACAGTGTACAAATAAATAACAGCAAAGTGAGTGCTGTCTTACGTTTGCGATTAAATCCATATATACAATTCGACACCATTTCTATTAATAATAAAAAAATAATTCAACCTGCTTTTTTATCAGCATATTTAGGTATAAAACCGGGGCAAGCCTATAGTGAAAGAAAAATTCAAGCTATACAAAATAGAATTGATGAGCTTGGTTTTTTACGTTTAAAGTATCCTCCAAAAATTTACTTCAACAATAACAAAGCATTGCTAGTATTAAGTCCCGAAAAAAGAAATGCGAATAAATTTGATGGTTTAATTGGAGTTCAACCGAATGCAAATAATCAGAAAACAGCCATTGTCGGGCAGGTGCAATTATATTTAGTAAATACCTTGGGCAGGGCTGAGCGTTTGCAACTAGAGTTTAGAAGTCAAGCCAACGAGACACGCGATTTAAAAGTAATGATGTCGTATCCATTTTTATTTTCTAGCCCATTTGGCCTAAGTGCAAACATCGATATAAGAAGACAAGACACAAGTTTTTCGACCTTAGGTAGATCCATCGCTATTCAATATTTAATTCGTGGCAACAATCAAGTGAGTTTAATTTACAAAGTGAATGAGAGTAGTATTCTTTCTGTAAAAAAATACATTGGAAGCAATACGCTTCCTGAAAATTTAGATGTTCAAAAACGATCGTATGGATTAAACAATACCTTAGAAGAACTAGATTACAGAATAAATCCGAGTAGAGGTTATAGCATTAATACTACGCTATTATTTGGAACACGAACGGTAAAAAGAAATTCAAATTTTGCTGATAGTTTGTACAAAGATATAGACAGAAGTAGCAGTCAGTTGCAAGCAAGTTTGGCCTTGCGCAAGTTTTTTAAACTTAGTAATAAAAATGTGTTGATGCTGTCGTACAAAACAGAGTGGGTAGAAACGGAGCAATTATTTAACAATGAATTAATGAGATTTGGAGGCATTAATGATTTAAGGGGTTTCGATGAAGAGAGCATATTTGCCTCTTATTATTGGGTAGGTACTTTGGAATATAGATTTCTTCTCGATCGAAATTCATTCTTTCGATTATTTTACGACCAAGGATATTATTTTAATAAAATATTAAAAGCTGAAGATTACCCGAGTGGTTTAGGCTTGGGGGTTCAATTACAAACACTTGCGGGTGCCCTTCAATTAAATTATGCATTGGGTGAACAAGCGAATTCAGGTTTTAATTTACAAACGGGGAAGTTACATTTTGGAATCATCAATTATTTTTAAACTTTTGCATGATGAATAAGAAATTGGCTTTAGTCCTTGGTTTTATATTGTGCATGCTGTTTAACAATAGTTTTGCGCAAGACATAACGACCATAGCCGATACTATGCAATATTCATCAACTGCATTCACGAGGCCCGATACCGACAAAAGAGAGTTAGTAATTATCGACTCAACGATACTAACAACAAGCGATACTTTCAGAAATTTAGTGTTATCGAGGTATAAAGACAGCAAATTCAATTTCGCAGACTCAACTATTAAGCTCGACACACGAAAGTTTGTTAACAGAAATAACATAAAGCTTCGTAAAAATCCAGAACACTGGATTATATATGTATTTATTTTAATCACATTATTATATGTAATTATTCGAAATGCATATTCAAAAACACTTTCAGTGGTGTTACAAGCATATTGGAACGATCGTGCTATAAGTCAGTTTACACGAGACGATAACTTCTTCAAATTAAGAAATACTGTATTATACTTTATATTATTTGCATCGGTGTATGGATTGTTGCTTAAAGTGGTTTTAAACAATTTTGAGCTGCAATTAAGAACGAACGCATTCGACGAATATGTGTTTATAACCTTATTCGTAATGGCTTTTTATGTGTCGAAATTTGTGTTAATGAAGATATCTGGTTATGTTTTTTCTATTCAAAAACTTATGTCAGGGTATTTGTCGGTTGTATCCGTTTCTAACTTTATTTATGCCATTTTTTTAATACCAATGTTGATTTTACATTATTATTTGCCCGAAAATTACGCAACAGGGCTGTTTTATATCATCATGGTATCTTTTTGCTTTAATACGGTATATAAATATTTACGTACAGCCAATTTCATCTTAAATAATTTTCAGTTTCCTAAGTTTTATTTATTTCTCTATCTTTGCACCCTTGAAATAATGCCACTATTAATTATCTACAAAGTTGTTTTAGCACAATAATTGCTTAATAGATATTAAAGAGAGAAGTATGGATAAGAAATTGAAAGTAAAAAGTATTTTGGTAACTCAGCCAAAACCAGAGTCGGACAAATCGCCCTTCTTTGATTTAGCGAAGAGATATAATTTAAAGATTGACTTTAGGCCATTCATACACGTAGAGGGCATTCCAGCAAAAGAATTCAGAAAAGAAAAAATTAATCCTGCTGATTTCACGGCTGTAATATTTACTAGCAGAAACTCAATTGATCATTACTTTAGAGTGTGTGAGGAGTTGCGTATAGAAGTATCGGCAGACATGAAATACTACTGTATTACAGAAGCAGTGGCTTTATATATGCAGAAATATGTCCAATATCGTAAACGAAAAGTATTTATTGGAAAGCAGACAACAGCCGATTTAATTGAATTATTAAAAAAACACAAAGACGAAAAATTCTTTTATCCATGCACCGATGTACATACTGATGAGATACCAGTATTTATGAAGAAAAATGGATTTAATTTTTCAGAAGCGGTATTATACAGAACAGTATGTAGTGATTTATCTGATTTAGCAGAAGTAAATTACGACATGATTGCGTTCTTTAGTCCATCAGGAATAAAGTCATTATTTAAGAACTTCCCAGATTTTAAGCAAAACAATACACGTATCGCAACATTTGGCCCTACAACGGCCAGAGCTGTAATTGATGCAGGCTTAAATATTGATGTGCAAGCACCTAGTCCTCAGGCACCTTCTATGACAATGGCCATTGAGGAATACGTAAAAACGGCAAATAAATAAACCGCTTTTAATCAAATAAATAATTCCTAAACTTTAAAAATCCTTGAGGATTTGGGTACAAAATTTGCATATAGATAATATTATGTTATTTTTGGAATCCTTGGTTTTATGGTTGTTATTTTTAGGAATTAATGAAAAACAGATTTAAGTTACTACTAATTGCACTTTTATTAGTAGGTTTTAAAGCATTTGCACAACAAGATCCACAATATTCTCACTACATGTTTAATGGGTTTGTATTTAACCCTGCATTGGCTGGTAGCAAAGAATCACTGAGTGCTTTAGGTTTGTTTCGTACACAGTATGTTGGTGTTGATGGTGGACCTCAAACACAAACAATAAGTGCGCACATGCCACTACCTAGTATTACTAGTGGTGTTGGTTTACACATTATAAACGATCGTATTGGTGCTGGTAACTCAGGTTTATCATTCATGGCATCTTATGCATACAAATACCAATTAGCAAACGGAACTTTATCGGGGGGTATAGGCTTAGGCTTTATTCAAAGAACATTGGATGGTACTAAATTAATCACAGGAGTACCGGGTGACCCAGTTGTACCAACAGGATCATTAACTGCATTGAAATTAGACGTAAATGCAGGAGCATTTTATAATACAGAATTATACTATGTTGGATTATCTGCAACTCACTTAACTCGCCCAAACATGGGTTTTGATGGGGTTGCTGCAAGTGAATACAGAAATGTTATTCATACAAATTTAGTAGCTGGATATAATTGGAACATTTCTCCTACTTTAGACGTAAAACCATCGGTATTGATTAAATATTCAAAAGCAATGTCGTTCGATTTGAATGCTATGGCTTTTATTAATCAGAAATATTGGGGAGGATTATCGTATCGTTTAAATGAGTCGTTAATTGGTATTGTAGGGTTAAATATTACTCCAGCAATCAAATTTAGCTACGCATACGACTATACTTTAAATAATTTAAATGTGGCAAGTTCGGGTTCACATGAGGTTATTTTAGGGTATGACGTTATCATCAAAAAGAAAATTAAGACGGATGTAATTATAAAAACTCCGCGTTTCTTATAGTTTTAAGGCATATTTTATACTAAAAACCAAAAATATCCGTTAAACTGCCCATCATCAATAATAAATTTTTTTAAAATAAAAAAACTGAATACAAACAAAATTATTCACATTCGTTCTTTATTATTTAGTAGAATATACTAAATTTGTAGTTACGGCTTAGTTAAATTAATTATATAAAAGCAAATTTTTAGTAACGCTTGCTATGAAAAAAATCGCCTTGTTCTGTTTAGCGGGACTAACAACTGTGGTTAGCAGTTGTGGTTTAAATTCTGGTAATGGAGAATTGGTAGGATCTTCGGAGAGACCAAGCTTTAAGCCTTTTATTCCTTATGGAATGGTATATGTACCATCAGGTACGTATCACCTTGGTCAGTCTGACCAAGACATTGCTTATTCACAAGTGGCGCACAATCGCCAGGTGAGTATTAGCGCATTTTACATGGATGAAACGGAGATAACCAATAATGAGTATCGCCAATTCACCGAGTATGTTCGCGACTCTATTGTTAAGAAAACTTTAGGAGGTGATCATATTTTGCAAGATGCAGACGGTAAAGAATATTTAAATTGGAAAACAAAGTTAAACTATGCTGATCCAACAGTTGTAGAAGCTTTGGCTGAATTATACTATCCTGAAGAGGAAAGAATTTTCGGTAGAAAAGAAATCGATAATCGTAAATTGATTTACCACTTAGAATGGTTCGACTTAAACGCTGCGGCAAACAAATCGAACAGAGATAAGCCTCGTACACAATTTATCGTAAAAGAAGATATACAAGTATATCCAGATACCTTATGTTTCATTTCTGATTTCGCGTATTCGTTGAATGATCCAATGGTTGAAAAATACTTCTGGCATCCAGCATACGATGAATATCCTGTAGTAGGTGTAAATTGGAAACAAGCACGTGCATTCACCATTTGGAGATCTAGAATGTTAGATGATTTCAAACGTTCGCAAGGAGAAGCGGTAATGAATCAATACCGTTTACCTACAGAAGCGGAATGGGAATATGCATCAAGAGGTGGACGTATCAATGCTGATTACCCATGGGGTGGTCCGTATGCTAGAAACAGCAGAGGTTGTTTATTAGCAAACTTCAAACCAGGTCGTGGTAATTATGGCGACGATGGTGGTATGCACACAGTAAAAGTAACTTCTTACTTCCCGAACGATTTCGGGTTATATAACATGTCAGGAAATGCTGCAGAGTGGACTAGTACATCATACGATGAGTCGGCAGTAGTATTTATACACGACATGAACCCTAACTATGCTTACGAAGCAAAACCAGATGATCCTGAAGTATTAAAGCGTAAGGTTATTCGTGGTGGTTCATGGAAAGACATCGGTTATTTCATGCAGAATGGTACTCGTTCGTACGAATTCCAAGACACAGCGAAATCATACATTGGTTTCCGTTGCGTAATGTCGTACATGGGACGTTCAATCTCTGATGAATAATATCAACAAAGAACTTAAAACAATAAAACAATAAATTAATTTACACTAAAATTCAAATTTTCTATTAAAATGGGCAACTACAAAAAACTAATGGCCAAAGTTTATGGTATTGGCGCAGCAATCGTAATTATCGGTGCATTATTTAAAATCTTACACTTAAAATTTGCAAACGAATTATTGATTGTGGGTTTAACAACGGAAGCGTTAATATTTTTCCTTTCAGCTTTTGAAAAACCACATGAAGAATACGATTGGACCTTAGTATACCCAGAATTAGCGGGCATGGATGCTCACAGCAAAACAGCTAAACCAGCTAACAATGGTAGCGTTTCGCAACAATTAGATCAAATGTTACAAGAAGCAAACATTGGTCCTGAGTTAATCGAAAGCTTAGGTACAGGTTTACGTACATTTGGCGATAAAGTATCTACTATTTCTAATGTTACTGATGCTGCAACTTCATCAAATGAATTTGCTAGCAAATTAAAGCAAGCAACTAAATCGGTTGACGATTTAACTTCTGCTTACTCACAAGCTTCAAGTTCATTATCAGAAATTGCTGCTTCGTCTACAGATTCTAAAATGTACCATGAGCAAGTTCAAACGTTAGCGAAAAATCTTTCTTCGTTAAATGCTATGTATGAATTAGAATTACAAGATTCAAACAACCACTTAAAAACTTTAAATAAATTCTACGGAAACGTTGCAGAAACTATGCAAAACTTTAGCGATTCGTTAAACGATGCAAAAGCATTCAAAGAAGAAGTTGGTAAGTTATCTAAAAACTTAGCTTCATTAAATGCAGTTTATGGTAACATGTTATCGGCAATGACTGTAAAAGCTAACTAATAAAAGGTTTTATATCTACTAAATAGAATTAATAAGAGAAGAAAATGGCAGGTAAAGAAACCCCAAGGCAGAAGATGATCGGGATGATGTATTTAGTACTAACAGCGATGTTGGCACTAAACGTGTCTGAAGAATTCATGAATGCCTTTAAATTAGTAAACGATGGTTTAGAAACCACTGCTGAAAACTTTGCAGCAGCAAATAAAATGACATACGATGCTTTCGAGCAATCGATGAAAAATGATCCGAAGAAAACTGGACCATACAGAGACAAAGCATTACAAGCTCAAAAATATTCGCAAGAGTTAGATAAGTACATTTTAGAAATCAAAAAAGAACTTACTGCAGAAGCAGGAGGTATTGATGAAGAAACCGGTGATATTGCTAAAAGAAGTGATATGGAAATCGGTGTTCAATTAATGGTTACTAAGAAAAAAGGAGCGGAGTTAAAAGCTAAAATTTTAGAAACTCGTAATAAGTATTTAGCGCTAGTTGATGACAAAGAGCGTGCTAATTTCGATTTCAGTTTAAATGCTGTTGAACCAGGACCAGATAAAGAAGGTATCAAGAAATCTTGGGAAGTGAAAAACTTCGAAGGTGTACCAGTAACTGCAATCGTTACTATTTTATCTAAAATTCAAAACGATAATAAAAACGCAGAGGCAGAGGTTACTAAATACTTATTAAGTAAAATCAACGCATCTGACTTTAAATTTGACCAATTAGAGGCTACAGTAGTAGCTCCAACAAGTTATGTGTTAGTAGGACAACCATACGAAGCAGATGTATTTATTTCTGCATCGAGTTCAACTCAAAACCCTAGCATTGTGGTAGGTGGTCAAACTCTTAAAGTAGAAAACGGAAAAGGTAAATACATTGTAACTCCAACGAAAGAAGGTGAAGTAACTTGGGGTGGTGTTATTAATGTAAAAGGACCAGATGGTGAAGTGAAACCGTACAAATTTGAGCAGAAATATACTGTAGCTAAACCTACAGCCGTTGTATCTGCAGATAAAATGAACGTGTTTTATGTTGGGGTTGATAATCCAGTATCAATTTCGGCGCCAGGTGTTCCAAAAAATAAAATTAAAGCATCTATCAGTGGTGAAGGTTCTAGTATTTCAGGTTCTAACGGAGTTTACACAGTACGTGTAGCGAAGCCAGGAACTAAAGTAATGGTAACTGTATCTGCTGAATTACCAGGTGGACAAGTAAAGAACTTAGGTGGTATGGAGTATCGTGTTAAACGTATTCCTGATCCAGTGGCTAAAGTTGCAGGTATTACAAGTGGTAGTATTTCTGCTTCTTCATTAAAAGCTCAAAGAGGTGTGTTTGCAGTATTAGATAACTTCGATTTCGATTTGAAATTTAACGTTAAATCATTCTCTGCAATTATCATTAGAGCTCGCCAAGACTTAATTCGTTTACAATCGAACTCAGCAGCAATTACACCTGAAATGTTAGGTGCAATGAACGGCTTAGGTCCAAAAGATAAAGTTATCTTCGATGATATCGTAGCCTCTGGTCCTGATGGTACAAACAGAAAATTGAATTCAGTAGTGATTTCAATACAATAAATTGAATTAACTCTATAGTAGTATAGACATGAAAAATAAATTTATCCTATCATTAATCGCTTTCTTATTTGTAGTAAGCATTAGTGTTGCACAAACGGAACCACCATTAGATGGCGTGTACCAAAAGATTAACGTTAAAACAGCAGGTGTTACACCATACGCTCCTTTAAGAGAAGCGGATGCGATGTGGTCGAAGCGTGTTTGGAGAGTTATTGACTTAAAGGAAAAACAAAACCTTGTAATGACGTACCCAAGAGCGAAGCTGATTGATGTAATTATGGATGCTGTGTTAGCAGGTGAGCTTACAGCTTACAATCCTAACCCTAGTGGCCCAAAAGATTTCGGGGATGAATTTAAAGTGCCAATGACACCTGAAGAGGTTGCTCAAATTGGTGCTGGTACCGATACTACAGATGTTGAGCAATTAGACGGAACATTCCAAACGGTAATTACTGTACGTGAGTTAAATCGCGACGACGTGGTTGCTTACCGTGTAAAGGAAGATTGGGTATTCGATAAACAACGCTCAATTTATGAGCCTAGAATTATTGGTATCGCTCCAATTCTTATCTACAGAAATTCTTCTGGAGAAGAAGTTGGTAAAGGTCCTTTATTCTGGATTTACTTCCCTGAAGCTCGTAAAGTATTTGCAAACGCAGAAGTATTCAATCGCCAGAATGATGCTGCTCGTTTCAGCTACGACGATTTATTCACACAACGTATGTTCAGCAGTTACATCACAAAATGGTCGAACGAAAGAGATTTCCGTATCGAAGATTATGCAACTGGAATGGACGGATTAATTGAAGCTAATAGAATTAAACAAGCATTGTTCGAGTTTGAACACGACTTGTGGGAATACTAGAATTAGTCTTTAGATATTAGTCGTTAGATATTAGTCTTTAGACAAGAAAGAGCTGCGGATAACGCGGCTCTTTTTTTTGTTTAATTATTTTTATAAAACTCCCTGAGTGCTTGCAGTTGTTTCTTATTAATTACTGCCGATAATTCTTCGTCACTGGCTTCTTTGATTTTTTTAACCGACTTAAATTTCAGCAATAGTTTTTCGATGCTGCTTTTGCCGATGCCCGATATGAGTTCAAGTTCCGAAGTTAGCGTTCCTTTGTCGCGTTTATTTCTATGGAAAGTAATACCAAATCGATGGGCTTCGTCTCGTAAGTATTGAATGAGCTTTAAACTTTCCGATTTTTTATCGATATACATCGGCACCGAGTCGCCTGGGTAGTAAATTTCTTCTAACCTTTTTGCTATACCAATTACTGTAAGTTTCTTTTCGATGCCGAGCTTTGCTAAACTGCTCATTGCCGATGATAATTGGCCCTTACCTCCATCAATAATAACTAATTGAGGTAATTCCTGCTTCTCCTCTAACATTCGTTTATAGCGGCGGAAAACAGCCTCTTCCATGGTGGCAAAATCGTTCGGACCTTCCACCGTTTTTACATTGAAATGGCGATAATCTTTTTTCGAAGGTTTTGCATCCTTAAATACAACAATGGCCGATACCGGGTATTTTCCTTGGAAGTTTGAATTATCGAAACACTCTATGTGTTTTGGCAATTGATTCATGCGTAAATCTTTCTGCAACTGTGTGAGTATTCGCTCTGTTTTTGCCTCTGGATTTACTTTTTCATACTGCTCTAGTTTAGATTTTTTAAAGAACAGCACATTCTTCATCGATAAATCTAGCAAGCTTTTTTTGTCGCCTAATTTTGGCACTGTAAATTTGATGTTTGTTGCTGGATCAACAGTTAGTTCAAAAGGCACAATAATTTCTTTCGCCGTACTGTTGAATTTATTTCTGAAGTCGGAAATAGCAAGCTCTAATAATTCTTCATCGCTCTCGTCGAGTTTTTTTCTTATTTCGATGGTTTGTGTTTGAGATATGGTTCCTTTGTTTACTTTTAAATAATTTACAAAAGCAACTTTATCGTCGGAACTAATTGCAAACACATCAATATTATCGATCACGGTACTTACTACCGTAGATTTACTTTGGTAATTTTCTAATGCTTCAATTTTTTCTTTGGTATTGTTTGCTAATTCAAAATTCATATTAGCAGCAGCATTTTGCATTTCTTGTTTTAGTAATTGCAAAATGGAAGAAATATTGCCTTTTAAAATTTCTTTTATCTCGCGAATGTTTTCTTCGTAATCGTCTTTTGTTTGCAATGCTTGGCATGGGCCCTTACAATTTCCTATTTGATATTCTAAACAAACCTTGAATTTTCCTGCTTGAATGTTTTGATCGGTTAATGCTAAATTGCAAGTACGTATAGGGTACAATGTTTTGATGAGTTCCAGGATGGTGTTCATCATTTTACCAGAAGCATAAGGACCTAAATAAGTAGAACCATCTTTCACGATAGTTCTTGTTGGAAAAATTCGAGGGAAAGGTTCTTTCTTAATACAAATGGATGGATAGGTCTTGTCGTCTTTTAATAAAACATTGTATCGAGGTTGATGCTTTTTTATGAGTGAATTCTCTAATAACCAAGCATCAATTTCTGTATCAACAATGGTAAATTTTATATCGCGAATTTTGCGAACAAGAATTTTAGTTTTAGAGTTTACATTGTCGTTATTGAAATAAGATGAAACTCTGTTGCGTAAATCTTTTGCTTTACCAATATATATAAGGGTCCCTGTTTCATCATAGTATTGATAAACTCCAGGTTTATGCGGAATTTTTTCTAAATATGATTTATAGTCGAAAGCCATTAATTAGAATTCAAGTCCGGGGTTGCTAGTACCTTGATTATTTTTTTTGTATTGATCACAATCTACTACTATGCTTAAACCGCCCGGTGGAGCTTCAAAGTCGCGCTGAGAAATATTTAGTGTAGCATCAGCATACACTTTTTTCATGTATAATGCCCAAATGGGTAAAGCGGTATTTGCTCCTTCTCCTAAATTTGTTGATCTAAAATGTACAATTCTATCTTCAGCTCCAGTCCAAGTTCCTGAAACTAAATCGGGGGTAATGCCAATAAACCAACCATCGGAGTTTTCTTGTGTAGTACCTGTTTTTCCTGCAATAGGATTTGTGAAACGATAACGTGGTCCACGTAAACGCAAGCCTGTTCCTTTATCAATCACACCTTTCATCATATAAATCATTAGGTAAGCCGTTTGCTCACTTAAGGCATCTACTTTACGAGGCACTTTTTCGAACAATACGTTCCCATTTTTATCTTCAATACGTGTAATGTAAACAGGTTCGGTCCAAACTCCTTTATTTGCATAGGTTGAATAAGCACCTACCATTTCGTATAAACTAACATCGGGTGTGCCTAAACAAATTGAAGGGTAAGGAGGAATTTCACTTGTAATACCCATTTTTTTTGCCACATTAACTACCGCTTGCGGACCTACTTGTTTCATCATGTAAGCCGTAATTAAATTCACAGAGTTTGCTAATCCCATTCGTAAGGTCATCATACCTCCATCTTTTCCATCCGAATTTTTTGGCGACCAATTATCAAAATCTTCAAAAACAATGGGCAAGTTGGGTGCTTCGAAACATGGCGACCAACCGTTGTCCATGGCTACGGTATATACCAATGGTTTAAATGTTGAACCTACTTGGCGTTTACCTGTTTTTACTTGATCGTATTTAAAATATCGATAGTCGGGTCCACCTACCCAAGCTTTGATATGACCTGTGTGCGGATCCATCGACATAAAACTCGAACGCAAATACCATTTGTAATACTTAATAGAATCGAGTGGACTCATGGTAGTATCGCGATCACCAGCCCAAGTAAATACGGTCATGGATGTTGGCGTGTTAAACGCTTTTTCAATTTCCTCATCGCTTGCACCTTCTTCTTTCATCAACATATAACGCTCACTTCTCTTCATCGATTGAGAAATAATGTCGGTGTTCTTGCCCCAAGGAGTTCTACCTTTCCAATGGTTATTAAATTCTTTTTGTAAATAGGTGAGATGTTCTTTCACTGCGTCCTCTGCATACTTTTGCATACGCGAATCGAGGGTGGTGTATATTTTTAGTCCATCTCTGTATAAATCATAAGGCTCACCATCGGATTTGGTATTTTCTTTACACCAATTTTGCAATTCGATTCGTAGGTACTCTCTGAAGTAAGTAGCTAATCCCATGTTATGCGTAGGACTCGTAAATTTTAAATTCAAATCAGATGCGCTTGCTTCTTCGTATTCTTTTTCGGTAATGTAACCGTACTTTTCCATTTGAGCCAATACTACATTTCTTCTTTTTAATGATCGCTCAGGATTTCTAATGGGAGAATAAACTGTTGTTCCTTTTAAGATACCAACTAACAAGGCAGCCTCTTCAATAGATAAGTCGGACGGAAGTTTATTGAAATACGTTTTTGCAGCAGTTTTAATACCATACGAATTGTTCCCAAACTCCACGGTATTAAAGTACATGGTAATAATTTCTTCCTTAGTGTAATTGCGTTCTATTTTAATAGCGGTAAGCCATTCTTTTAGTTTGATGATTCCAATATTGAAGATGGTTTGCTTTTTACGAGGGAATAAATTTTTAGCGAGCTGTTGAGTAATAGTACTTGATCCACGTTTTTTACCAATGGCCGAATAAAAAATAATAGCAAAGGTTCCTTTTAAATCGATACCTGAGTGCTCATAAAAACGAATATCTTCTGTTGCAATGAGTGCGTTGATTAAATTTGGAGATAACTCTTTAAATTTTGCATTCGAACGATTTTGAACATAGTATGCTCCTAGTACTTGTCCATCGGTAGAGATAACCTCTGAGGCCAAACTACTTTTTGGGTTTTCCAAATCGCGAAATGTTGGCAAAGCACCAAACAAGCCTAGTCCGATAGAACTAATTAGGATGATGATGAATAGAAGTCCTCCAGCAATAATTTGCCAAAACCTTTTGATATAAATCGAATTGTTATTACTCATTGCCTACTTGATAATTTCCATTATAAAATTGAATATATTTTTTGATGGATTTTGTTTCTCTTAATGTTTTAAGATTTTTTTCAGAAATAAATGAAATTACATACGTGTTTGGTTTTAGTTTAACCATTTCAGTTATTTTCTTATTAAGTGCTAAAATGTATTCCTTTGCACTATTTACATCTTCAAAGTTCTCGATTAATATTAATTGTTCTTTATCGCCTAACAACTCTGAGTTGATGCGTAAACTTTTTAAAGAGAACTCAGATAAATTAAAACGAACGAGATTATTTTTAGTATCTCTTAACGATTGCAAATCTGTAGAAATCATTACAGAATATTTTGCTCTATTTTCCAATTCGAAATTTATTGGATCTTCTTCTCTAACTTCTTTGAGCGCTGGATTCTTTTGCTCTTCTATCTTTTTTAAATGCTCTCTCGCCATGCTTGCTGCATCAGAAGACGGAAAGTCATTTAATAGTTTTTGCAAACTCGCTCCGAATGCAGGCAACCCATTCGTTTTATTTTGCGATAATGCATACAAGTAATAATACTTAGGTGCAATGCTAGTTTTTATATACTGCGAATCGATTCGTGATTTAGAGCTGTATACAATTGCGTAGTTCCCGTTTTTGTATTCTTCGTAAATGTTATCGTAAAAATGTTGTGCTGCTTGATCTAAGGCTTTCGATTCAGAAACATAACTTGGATCTAGCACCACTTTGGCCATTAATGAATTTGGAAATTCTGACAGTAATTTGTTCTTGTATAAATCACTTTGTGTTTTGTTGTTTAGTTCTGCATATAACCTAAACAAGTTGAAATATATTTCTGGCTTTAATTTATTGTCAGGAAATCTTGTAATACAATTTTCATAAGCCTTAATCGATTCTTTTAGATTGATGATTTCTTCTCTATAGAACAAGCCAATGTTGTAATAAGCTTTCACCATCTTCTCAGCAGATGCTTGTTGTGCAGCAGGAGTAACTGGTATGTTTGCTAAGTATTTCTTTTTTAAAGATGCATCGTCATTTTTATCGGCTGTAGTATTTTTAGTATCGGCAATCTGCTCGGAATTTTGTGAAGAGAGCACACTTGCGTACGATTCCTTATTTGCTCTTCTCCAATTATCTTCCAAAGTTCTTCTTCCAAATTTTTTCACAAAGTCGGCGCTTCCAATACCTACCGAATTTTGATTGTAGAAATACCAAGTACTTCCGGTACTCCCAGTAGTGGTGGTATTGGTATTATTATTTGGTCGCGATAAATTATTTAATGCTTGTTCTGCTAAACGTTTTTCCTCTTCTTCTTTTCTTAACTTTTCTTCTTTTTCCTTTTTAATAATTTTTTCAACTAATAAAACACGTTCTGATTCGGGCATGCGTGCTATGCGCATTAAGCTGTCTTCGTATTTTATAATTCGCAAGTTGTCTACTAGTTTTGTTAAACTATTTTTTCTTTTATTAACAAGCTCAAAATCGGGATTCGACTTTGGTAAAAATGTACTAGCACTATCGTAATACATTTGAGCATACTCATAATTGTCGGAACCAAAATAGTAATGAGCTAGTTTTAAATAAGCTAATCCTTTTTGACTTAAATTATTTACACTCGAAGCTGCAGAAGATTTAAATGCATCAATCATTTTTTCATCGCGCTCATCTTTTTCATAGATTAATCCGAGTGAATAATAAATTTGATCTCTGTATTCCTTGTTCTTCGCATCATTAAGCATTTTAAAAAGTTCTTTTTCTAAATTCTTCTTATTGCTTACTGAACCATATTGAACCAAACGAGCCGCATTTATTTTTGAGTTAAAAAGCATGTCGTAATTAGGGTTCATTTTTACTACTTGCTGATATTTAACTCCAGCCTTTCCATCTTCACCTATTCGCTCGAGAAGCTGTGCTGCGATGTATGTATAACGAGCTCTAATATTTTTGTTTCGTTGAGTAATACTTGCTTTCTCTAAATACTCAACTGCTTTTGTATAATTTTTTTTATCGATATGAAACCATGCAACAGTTGCAAATAATTCGGAGATGTATTTCTTCGGAAATGTTTCGCTGGCTAATGCAATATTAATTACAGATTCCGCTTGTGGATATTTTTTTAAGATGATGTAACATTTAATCAACCAGATGTAAGATTTATCGCCTACTTCTTTGTCTTTGTATCGACCCGCAGCAAATTGAAAAGTTTCTGCAGCTGTGAAATAATCTTTTTTGTAGAAGTATGCTCGTCCAATTTCAAAATAACAATCGTCGATCCATTTGCTTGGTTCGTGTCGTTGAATAACGAGGGATGCTTTTTTTATGGCATCGTCCATGGTTTGATTACCGCCACCTTTACTTCCTTTAGCAGCCGATTCCTCTTTTGCAATTTTGAAAACAGGTAATATATCGTCGAACTTATCTTGAAACGATTTATCGTTTTGGCGTTCGGCATTATCAATTTTCAACTTAGCATTAAAATAGCCATTATAGTGTGCTGTAATATTATGGTATGTTCTACCAATAAGAGTTGGTTTACCACCAGAACTACATGCACTCAATGTAAAGAGGGTTGCTATGCTAAAAATTAATTTAAGATGTATCGTTTTCAAAATGATTGTTTTCAGTATTAACTAAAGGATTACAAATTTATTTTATTTAATGATATTCTTTTAAAACTTATTACGATTAAGTACAATTCAATAAAATTGGCTTAATTTGTACTTAGCGAAATGACAAAAAAGAAGCAAAAAATATTAGAGCGACTCAAGAATAAGTATAAGTTAGTAATACTTAACGATGAAACCTTCGAAGAAAAGGCATCATTTACCTTAAACAGGCTGAATGTGTTTATTTTAGGAAGTGTTTTGTTGGTGTTATTAATAGGCATTGTTACCTCTATACTCATTTTTACGCCATTAAAGGAGTATATTCCTGGTTATGCTGATGTTTCATTGAGGAGAGATATTTCGGAGATGGCCTTACGAGTAGATTCTATGCAGATGGTAATAGATGCGAATGATAAGTACATAGAAAATGTAAAAGGTGTAATCAACGGAACCGTTGGCATTAATGATACCATCAATAAAAACAGTAAACCAAGCTTAAAAGACACCACCTTTAGAATTGGAGCAAAACCTGAGGAGGATTCATTGCTTCGATTAATGATTGAAGATCAAAATCAGTATGGCTTTGCCATCAAAGAGAATAATATAAAACCTTCGGGAATAGCAGGATATGCCTTTTTTACACCGGTAAAAGGGATAATCACTGAAAAGTATAACCCTAAAAAAGGACATTATGGTATTGATATAGCAGCTACAAAGGGATTACCTGTAAAAGCCGCTTTAGAAGGTAGTATTGTTATGGCTAGTTGGACATCGGATGGGGGGTATGTATTGGCCATTCAGCACGGAAACGACTTACTGTCAATATATAAGCATTGTTCTGTGCTTTTCAAAAAAGTTGGTAACTTTGTTCGTTCGGGTGAGCCGGTTGCCATTGTAGGCGATTCTGGCGAAATGCAAACCGGTCCACATGTTCATTTTGAACTTTGGTACAAAGGGAATGCAGTTAATCCTAAGGAATACATAAATTTTTAAAATTATGTTTGAAAAGAAAGAACACAACACGACCAAAGAAAATGAGTTAAATGGCTCAATCAATCTAATCGGTCAAGGAACAACCATCACTGGAGACTTATCGTGTAAAGGAGATATTAGGATAGATGGAGAGATTATTGGAAATGTAATATCAAAAGCAAAAGTGGTTATTGGTACAACAGGTAAGGTTGTTGGTGATATCATTGGCTTAAATGCAGACATCAGTGGAAGTTTAAAAGGTGATTTAACCGTAACAGATACTATATTCTTAAAGTCATCAGCTCGAATAGAAGGCGATATGGTAACTAATAAACTTATTGTAGAGTCGGGAGCCATTTTCAGTGGTAACTGTAATATGGGCATTTCATCAGAAAAGGGATATAGTTCTAAGTCGAAGACCGAAAAATCTTTGGCTGAAATAGAAGAAAATTGAATAATTACTTAAAATATACAGGATTAGGCCTGCAAATGTTGGTAACAATTGCAGGCTTAAGTTTTTTAGGCGATTACCTTGATGGCTTATGGAAATTTGAAAAACCATGGATGACCATCATCTTATCGTTATTAGGTGTTGCCGCATCTATGTATCAAGTTATAAAATCCTTTAAAAATCAATGAATTTACTAAAGTATTCTTTTTACAGCCTTTTAATAGGTTTACTCTTGTTTTTCGCTGGAGAACTAATTAATAGTCAAACAGATAGAGATTTTTTCATCTCACAGTACCCTTATTTTATTGTATTTTTTTACATCATAGGCTTAGCGGCTTTTGGGATATCGGCTTGGGGCTTAAAAAAATCGTCGGATAGTTCAGTATTTATAGTTTTAGCATCGGTGATGGCAAAACTGCTTTTAAG
>JACCDS010753844.1_pt1 | contig 19683 bp, 18 predicted proteins | sample 7446441 | NCBI WGS metagenome assembly JACCDS01 (sample SAMN15323445, study PRJNA562643) | freshwater metagenome | isolation source: river surface water | place: USA:Blue River Watershed | collected 2017-08-17
CCGGGAAGAACACGTGCACGCCGGCCAGTGACGCCGGCGTGATCATGTGTTCCAGCACCTCGACGGCATCGTGCTGGACGATGCGCAGGTTGCCCAGTTCACGTTCACCGATCAGCTTGAGCAGGGCCCCGACGCCAGGCGTGTGGACCTCGATCCCGATGAAGTCATCGGCCGGCCGCGCCGCCGCGATCTCGGCGGTCGCACCGCCCATGCCGAAGCCGATCTCGACGATGGTGTCGGCCATCCGACCGAACGTGGCGCCCAGGTCCAGCGGCTCGGCCCGATACGGCAACACGTAGCGAGGGCCCAGATCGGCCAGGGCCTTCTGCTGGCCGGTGCCCATGCGTCCGGCCCGCAGCACGAAGCTACGGATGGCTCGCTGCGGGTGCCCGGGGGCATCAGGCTGATCCGGCACGTTCGGTTCTTGTTCGTTGTTCATGGCTCGAAAACGACGAAGCCGGCAAGCGCCGGCTTCTGCAAGGGTCTGGACAAGTCAGGAGGAATCTGGAGCGGGTGAAGGGAATCGAACCCTCGTATGAAGCTTGGGAAGCTGCCGTTCTGCCATTGAACTACACCCGCGTGGGCCGGATTCTAATCAGTCCTCGGCGAACCTCATCGACAGGTCGACCGCCCGCAGATGCTTGGTCAGCGAGCCCACCGAAATGCGGTCCACGCCGGTCTCGGCCAGCGCACGGATGGTCTCCAGCGTCGCGCCGCCCGAATACTCGATCAGCGTCTTGCCGCCGCAGGCGCGGTGCTCGCGCGTCATCCGGACCGCCGTGCGGATGTCGGGCAGCGAGAAGTCGTCGACCAGCAGCAGGTCGACGTCCTCGTCGAGCGCGATGCGGGCCTCGTCGAGCGATTCGGCCTCGGTCATCAGCGGTACGGGCGAGCCCAGCGCACGCGCCTGGTGGATCGCCTGACGGATGCCGCCGGCTGCGGCGATGTGGTTTTCCTTGATGAGGATGCCGTCGTACAGGCCGATGCGGTGGTTCACGCCGCCGCCGCACAGCACCGCGTACTTCTGGGCATTGCGCAGGCCCGGGAGCGTCTTGCGGGTGTCGACGATGCGCGTCCCGGTGCCCGCGACCGCCTCGACATACCGCCGCACGGTCGTCGCGGTGCCCGACAGCGTCTGCAGGAAGTTCAGGGCGCAGCGTTCACCCGTCAGCAGCGTGCGGGCCGGACCCGACAGCAGGCAGATCACCTGATCGGTCGCGACCTGCGCGCCTTCGGCCACGGTCCATTCAATGCGCACCGGCGACTTCAGCATCCGGAACACCGCATTGACCCACGCCTGGCCACAGATCACCGCCGGTTCGCGGGCCACGATGCGGGCTCGGCCGTGCACGGCCGCATCGACCAACTGCGCCGTGACGTCGCCGCTGCCGATGTCCTCGTTGAGCGCATGGGCCACGATGAAATCGAGGTCGGCAGGCAGGCGGTGTTCGGACATCTTGGCGCTCGCGGGGTTCTTGTTCGAAGGGTCGTCATTCTGCCGGCCCCGGGACCATCGTCCGAGCTGACCGTGGCGGATTCGACGACATGTCCAGATCGTCACGCGCGAGCGATGGCACGTTTAACTTTACATAATCAACATCGTCGAACGTATACGATGCCTCCCATCCCTGGCTGTCAGCACCCGTCTCAAGTGCCTCACGGCATCGGGACCCGTTGCCCGGACGTCTCGCTCGGCGCCATGCCCGCCGGGATGTGCGGCAAGCGGTGGGCGATGCCCTTGTGGCAGTCGATGCAGGTCTTTTCCTTGTTCGCCAGATAGGTCGCGTGCATGACCTGCGCGCGCACGCTCTGGCGGGTGAAGTCCATCGACTCGTACTGGTGACAGTTGCGGCATTCCAGCGAATCGTTGGCCTTCAGGCGGGACCACTCGTGGCTGGCCAGTTCGAGCCGCTTGGCCGCGAACTTCTCGGGCGTGTCGATGGTGCCGAAGACCTTGCCCCAGACCTCCTTGGAGGCCTGCATCTTTCGCGCGATCTTGTCGGTCCAGTTGTGCGGCACGTGGCAGTCCGAGCAGATGGCGCGCACCCCGGATCGGTTGGTGTAGTGGATGGTCGTCTTCAGTTCGGCGAAGACGTTGTCGCGCATCTCGTGGCAACTGGTGCAGAAGGCTTCCGTGTTGGTCGCCTCCATCGCGGTGTTGAAGGCGCCCCAGAAGATGATGCCGCCGATGAAGCCGCCCAGGGTCAGGAAGCCGAGGCTGTAGTGGACGCTCGGTCGACGAACGATCTGCCAGAACTGCTGGATGCGCTTGCGCATGGTGCTTGTCCTTGTTGTCATGCCAAGGGCCCTCGGGCCTAGGGACGGGTCGGTGCGGAAGCGGCCTCGAACGGCTCGGGGCGGAAGGTGTTGCCCACGAGCGCCGGCACGTTCTCCTGAACGACGTGGCACTGCTTGCAGAAGTAGCGCCGCGTCGAGATGCGATCGAGAACCTTGCCGCCGCGATCGAGGTAGTGCGTCTCGCTCACCGGCACGGCCCGGGACAGCGCGGTCTTCTCGCGTGCATGGCAGTCCAGGCACTTGTTGAAGTTGCGATCGACCTGGTAGCCGTCGATGCGGTGTGGCACCAGCGGCGGCTGCTGTTGGTGGCTGCGGCGGATGCGCTGGTCGTCGTTGACGGCGTTGCCCATGCGGGGCGGCGCGGTCGTGGCGGTGATGGGCGTGGGCCCACGCAGCGGATCGACGAGCGGCGCAGCTTGTGCGCCGGCAGCGACGATCCACGCGGCCAGGCACAGGACGAGGCTGGATCTCATGACATGGCCCTCCAGGCCGGTTCGCGTCGCGGCTAGACCTTGACGATCTTGACGGCGCATTTCTTGAAGTCGGTCTGGAACGAGATCGGGTCGGTCGCGTCCAGCGTCAGCTTGTTGATGAGCTGGCTGGCGTCGAACCACGGCACGAAGACGAGACCGCGCGGGGGCTTGTTGCGATCGCGGGTCTCGACGCGGGTGCGCATGCTGCCGCGCCGCGAGCTGATCTCGATCTCGGAGCCGCGACGCAGGCCGAGCGCGCTGGCGTCGTCCGGGTGCATGTAGCAGACCGCGTTCGGGACGGCCTTGTGCAGCTCGGGCACGCGCCGCGTCATCGAGCCCGAGTGCCAGTGCTCCAGCACCCGTCCGGTCGACAGCCAGAACGGATAGTCCTTGTCGGGCGACTCGGCCGGCGGCTCGTAGGGCAGCGCGTAGATGCGGGCCCGGCCGTCGGGGAAGCCGTAGAACTGGTAGTCCGAACCGGGCTTGACGTAGGGGTCCGTGCCTTCCTTGTAGCGCCAGCGGGTCTCCTTGCCGTTGACCACGGGCCAGCGCAGTCCCCTGCCCTGGTGGTACGTGTCGAACGGCGCGAGGTCATGGCCATGACCGCGTCCGAACTGCGCGTATTCCTCGAACAGGCCCTTCTGCGGATAGAAGCCGAAGGCCTTGGCCTCGGCGTTGGCGTAGCCGGCCTCGACATCGGCCACCGGGAACCGGTCGACCGCGCCGTTGCGGAACAGCACGTCGAACAGCGTCTTGCCGCGGTACTCGGGCTTGCGCGCCAGCAGCTCGGCGGGCCAGACCTCCTCGACCTTGAAGCGCTTGGCGAACTCCATCAGCTGCCAGAGATCGGACCGCGCCTCGCCCGGCGGACTCACGAGCTGGTGCCAGAAGTGCGTGCGACGCTCGGCGTTGCCGTAGGCGCCCTCCTTCTCGACCCACATCGCCGCAGGCAGGATCAGGTCGGCCGACAGGGCCGTGACGGTCGGATAGGCATCGGAGACGACCACGAAGTTGGCCGGGTTGCGATAGCCGGGATAGCCCTCCTGCGCGAGGTTCGCGCCGGCCTGCATGTTGTTGTTGACCATCACCCAGTAGGCATTGAGCTTGCCGTCCTTGAGCATCCGGTTCTGCAGCACCGCGTGGTAGCCGGGCACGTCGGGGATGGTGCCCTCCGGGAGCTTCCAGATCGACTCGGCCTGGGCCCGGTGCTTCGGGTTCGTCACCACCGTGTCGGCCGGCAGGCGATGGGCGAAGGTGCCGACCTCGCGGGCCGTGCCGCAGGCCGACGGCTGGCCCGTCAGCGAGAACGGGCTGTTGCCCGGCGTGGCGATCTTGCCGGTCAGCAGGTGGATGTTGTAGACCATGTGGTTGCACCAGACGCCACGCGTGTGCTGGTTGAACCCCATGGTCCAGAACGACATCACCTTGATCTTCGGATCCGCGTACAGCTCGGCCAGTGCGAGCAGCCGGTTCCTGGGCACGCCGCTCAGGCGCGCGGTGTAGTCCAGGTCGTAGGTCGAGACGAACTGTGCGAACTCGTCATAGGTCATCGGCTTGGACCCGCCGGCGGCCGCGCCGGCGTTCTTGGCCGCCTTCTGCAGCGGGTGTTCGGGCCGCAGGCCATAGCCGATGTCGGTGTTGCCGCGCAGGAAGGTGGTGTGTTTCTCGACGAAGGACTTGTTGACCCGGCCCGTGCTGATGATGTGATGGGCGATGAAGTTCAGGATCGCCAGGTCGGTCTGCGGCGTGAACGTCAGCTCCAGGTCGGCCAGTTCGTAGGACCGGTGCTCGAAGGTGGACAGCACGGCCACCTTGACCTCGGGCGCGCTCAGTCGCCGGTCGGTCACGCGGGTCCAGAGGATCGGATGCATCTCCGCCATGTTGGAGCCCCACAGCACGAACGCATCGGCAACCTCGATGTCGTCGTAGCAACCCATCGGCTCGTCCGATCCAAAGGTGCGCATGAAGCCCACCGCAGCCGATGCCATGCAGTGGCGCGCGTTCGGGTCGATGTTGTTGGATCGGAACCCCGCCTTCATGAGCTTGAGCGCGGCGTAGCCTTCCCAGATCGTCCATTGGCCGGAGCCGAACATGCCCACCGCCGTGGGGCCCTTCTCCTTCAAGGCTTTCTTGAAATGCTCGGCCATGACGTCGAAGGCGGTATCCCAGGACACGCGCTCGAACTCACCGTCCTTGGCATAGCGGCCGTTCTTCATGCGCAGCAGCGGCGTGGTCAGCCGGTCCTCGCCGTACATGATCTTGGAGAGGTAGTAGCCCTTGATGCAGTTCAGGCCCTTGTTGACCTCGGCCTGCACGTCGCCCTGCGTGGCGATGACGCGGTCGTCCTTGACGGCGACCGTCACGCCGCAGCCGGTGCCGCAGAAGCGGCAAGGCGCCTTGCTCCACTTGACGCCGTTCTCGGCGGTGGCCGCCTGGGCCGGGGTCGGCAGGGTGATGCCGGCGGCCGATCCGGCGGCGGCGGCGGCGGATTGGCGGATGAAGTCGCGCCTACGCATCGGGAAGCTCCTCGTTCATGGTGGCCAGCGTGTCGGCGCACTGGTAGACCAGGGCAGCGGACATCACGCCGTCGATGTGCTGGATGTCCGAGACCCGTCGGGTCATGTCGCGGGCGCTGGGGGCTTCCAGCGTGACGACCAGCTTGCCGCGCTCGGACGTGGCGTGGATGCAGGCATCGGGCAAGGCGGCAATCTGCCCGGCCACCCGATCGACCCGGCTCGGCGCGGTGTGCACCACCAGGCTGGCGATGTGCAGCTCTTCGGTGTCCATGGTCGACACCGTCAGGAGCCCGAGACCGCAGCGGCCCCGGGCGGGCCGGCAAGCATCTGGAAGATCCAGACCAGGAAGCCGTAGCCCGACACCAGTCCGACCGCCAGCACCGGCGCGAGCAGGATGGAGAGGACCAGGAAGGTCTTGAGCTCCTGGGCCCGGTCGGGCGGGCTGTTCGGTTCGGTCATCGGTGGCCTGCTTTTCTGTCGGATGCCTTGGAAACAAGGCGCCAGAAAAGAATAGCCAAGCGATAGGCGGGCGTCCAGAAGGTGCCCGACGAATGAAGCTTATTTGTCGGGCGGCTTGATCGACCTCAAGATCAGTTCACGTTCAGCCGCCCTGCCCGGCCACAGCGCCACGCTGTCGCCCCGGGCCCAGAGGGGCAGCAGGTTGCGGTAGTCGGGCGACAGGGCGATGCCGGACTGTCCGGTCGAGACGACGATGCGCGAGCGGGACGGATCGGCCAGGTCGTAGATCGCGCGCAGACCCGGCCCATGCTCGACCTGGAAGGCCTGGGGATCGTCCGGCGTCGCCCGCAGGTTGACCCGCATCGCGTTGATGCTGTGGCTGTCGCCGGGCACCGGCACGCGCAGCTCGAACAGGCGCCGCAGGGCGGCGATCTGGCTGAAGGGCCGGTGTTCGGCGCGGGCCGTGTGCAGGCGGTCCCAGCGCCAGGCGCCGGGGTCGTCGCCCAGGCGGCGACGCAACTCGGCGATGGCATCGGCCAGGGCGGCGTCGACCTGCTCGGCGCAGGTTTCCTGCCGTTCCGAGGTGGTCTTGTCGTCGCACCACCAGGCGTCCTGCCGGTCGAGGATGCCGGTCATGGCCTCGCGGAAGCTGCGCCGTTCACTGAACTGCCGGCCCCAGAGGCTGTCGAGTTCGTCGGCCAGGACACGCCGCGTCAGGGCCTGCGACCACGCCTGGTAGAGGCTGGCCCCCGGCGAGTCGCCGGCCATCTCGGCGTCGAAGCTGGACTGGATGGGCGCGAGTCGCTCACGCAGCGCAAGGTCCTCGGGCGTCGTGGCGGTGTGCCAGCGTGCTGCACGGAAGGTCGGCAACCAGCCCTCGGCGGCCCGTGCTCGCACGTCGCGCTGCATCGTCGCGAAGCTGTCGACATCGTGGCGCGGCGTCGCTTGCAGCAGTGCCTCGATGCGCTGCTGGCGGTGTGGAAAGGTCCATTCCGCAGTCAGGAAATGCGCATAGCCGTCCGGCGTCGTGCGCTGGTTGGCGGTGGCGAGCCAGCCGCTGGCCGGATCGACCTGCAACGGCAGCCTTGACGGGTCGATGTGGCCCTGCCAGTCGTAGCGCGCCAGCCAGCCGGGCGCCGGCACCTGGCCATGCAGGTCATGGTCGGGTCCGCGCACCGGCACGCGTCCGGGCAGCACCAGCGCGATGCGGCCGTGCGTCCCGCGCCGGTCGGCCACCAGCATGTTCTGCATCGGCGCGCCGTAGCCCCGCGAGGCGGCGATGAAGTCCTCGATCGAGCCGGCCCGGTTGAAGGCGATGCCCGCCGCGATGGTCGTCACGTCGGGGTCCAGCGCAGTCCAGCGCATGGCCAATGCGTAGGGTTGAGCGGCGCTGCCGGTCAGGCCCTGCGTGGCAGCGGTCGCGGCGTCCGAGATGACGGGTCCGTGGCGGCTCACGCGCACCTGCATCCGCACGGGTTGCGGCTCGCCGCGCACGGCGATCAGCTCCTCGCGCACCGCGAAGCGGGCCCAGCCGTCGGGGGTCCGGTGCCGCATCGGGTCCTGCGGATCGACCGCCTCAAGGTAGAGGTCCTGCACGTCCGGATTGGTGTTGGTGTAGGCCCAGGCGATGTCGGCGTTCTGGCCGAGAACGATCGCCGGCAGGCCCGGAATGCTGGCCCCCGCGACCTTCAGGCCGGGCGCGCTCAGGCGGGCCAGGTACCACAGCGACGGCGTGCCCAGGCGCAGGTGCGGATCGTTGGCCAGCACCGGCATGCCGCTGGTGCTGCGTCGCCCGTCGACCGCCCAGTTGTTGGAGCCGACGCCTTCGACGCCGGACTCGGGCGCCATGCCGATCAGCCGCTCGACGAGCTCGCCGCCGTGCACCTGCCAGTCGCGCGCCAGCGCGGTGTAGTCGGCCACCGGCAGGCGCCGTTCGCCGGGGTATGGCGGCAGCAGCTGCTCGATGCGCGCGAGGTCCATGCGGGCGGCCAGTCGCAGCCGCAGCAGTTCGGTGCTCCAGTTCCCGCCGAGATCCCAGGCCATCATGATCGACCAGGCCAGCGAGTCGACCGGCGTCCAGGCCTCGGGCCGGATGCCCAGCAGCAGGAACTCCGGCGGGCGCGCCAGCAGGTGTTGCGAGGTCCAGGCGTTGATGCCGTCCGCGTAGGCCGCGAGCGCCTGCCGAGTCGGCGCATCCATGCGGTCCCATTGCGCCTGGGCGGCCTGACGCACACCCAGGGCGCGGATGAACCGGTCGTTGTCCAGCGCGGGCCGACCGAAGGCTTCGGCCAGCCGGCCCGAGCCGATCCTGCGGTGCAGTTCGAGCTGCCAGAGCCGGTCCTGCGCATGCACGTAGCCCAGCCCGAACCAGGCGCCCTCGGTGCGATCGGCCTGGATGCTCGGCACGCCCATCGCGTCACGGCCGATGCGCACGTCGCCCCAGGCGCTGACCACCGTGCGCGCGCCTTCCACGCGCGGCAGGACCTGCTGCCGATAGGCGGCATAGGCCGCCAGCACGGTCATGACCAGCGTCAGCAGGCCCAGGCCCAGGATCAGGCGCCAGCGGCGGCGAGGTGCCGGGGATCTTTTGGAGAACATGCCGCGATGGTGCCCTCAAGCGGGTCGTGACCGACTTCCGGACAACCCCGAAAGCCTGCAGGAAGGCTCGGGGCACAATGACGTGAACGAGTAAGCCGCCCATGAATATCGTCATTCTTGATGACTACCAGGACGCCGTGCGCAAGCTTCCTTGCGCTGCGCTGCTGGAGCCCTACGGTCCCAAGGTCTTCACCAACACCGTCAAGGGCATCGGGCAGCTGTCCGTCAGGCTGCGAGATGCCGACATCCTGGTGCTGATCCGCGAGCGCACGCCCTTCCCTCGCACCTTGCTGGAAAAGCTGCCGCGCCTGCGACTGATCGCGCAGACCGGCCGGGTCGGCACCCACATAGATCTCGAGACCTGCACGCGTCTGGGCATCGCGGTGGCCGAAGGTGTCGGCGACCCGACGGCGCCGGCCGAGCTGACCTGGGCACTCATCATGGCGGCGATGCGGCGCATCCCGCAGTACATCGGCAACCTCAAGCACGGCGCCTGGCAGCAGGCGGGTCTCAAGGCTGGCTCGATGCCGCCGAATTTCGGCCTCGGCCTCGTGCTCAAGGGCCGTCGACTCGGCATCTGGGGCTACGGCCGCATCGGCAAGCTCGTGGCCGGCTACGGGCGAGCCTTCGGCATGGACGTGCGCATCTGGGCCAGTGCGGACAGCCTCGCACGCGCCAAGGCCGACGGGTACGAGCTCTACGCCAGCCGCGAGGAACTGTTCGAGCAGAGCGACGTGCTCACGGTGCACCTGCGACTGGCCGATGCGACCCGGGCCGTGATCGGCATGAGCGACTTCGCCCGCATGAAGCCCACGGCGCTGTTCGTCAACACCTCGCGCGCCGAGCTGGTCGAGGAGAACGCGCTGGTCACCGCGCTGAACCGCGGTCGTCCCGGCCTGGCAGCGATCGACGTGTTCGAGAGCGAGCCCACCCTGCAGGGGCACCCGCTGCTGCGCCTGGAGAACGCCGTGTGCACGCCGCACATCGGCTACGTCGAGCTCGACAGCTACGAGCGCTATTTCAGCGCCGCGTTCACCAACGTCGTGAACTTCCTGGAAGGACGGCCGAGCAACATCGTCAACCCGGAGGCCTTGAAGGTCGTGCGGCGTTGACCAACCGCCGGGTCTGGGAGGCTCAGGTCGGGTTCTCGTAGAACACGTAGGCCGTCGAGTAGTCGCTGAACTCGAAGTACACGCGCTTCTCGCCGTCGCTCACCTTGCCGTCGAGGTTGGCATCGAGCACGCCATAGCCGTAGCGATAGGGACGCGCGACGCCGTCGTCGGTGCCGTAGGCGGTGCTGAGCTTGTCGATCTTGACGAAGCGGCGCACCAGCTTGTCGCCGGCATAGATCTCCAGCACGCCGTCCGTGCCGGTCCAGTTCTGGATGCTGCGGCGGATCTCGTTCTGTCGTTCCTGCGTGCAGCCGGACAGCGCGACCGCAGCGGCGGCCAGTCCGATCACCAGGCTGGTCCGGGCCAGTTGCTTGAGGTTCAGGTCACGATGCAGGGTCATGGTCGGGCTCAGTTGCGTTGACGCAGGGTTTCGTAGAGGCAGATGGCCGAGGCCACCGAGACGTTGAGGCTCTCGACCGCGCCGCGCATCGGGATGCTGACGAGCTCGTCGCAGGTCTTGCGCGTGAGCTGACGCATGCCGCTGCCCTCGGCGCCGAGCACCCAGGCCGTCGGGCCGGACACGTCGGACTGGTAGAGCGAGCGCGGCGCGTCGTCGCTGGTGCCGACGATGCGGATGTCGCGCTCCTTGAGTTCACCGAGCGTGCGCGCCAGGTTGGTCACCATGAAGTAGGGCACCGTCTCGGCCGCGCCGCTGGCCACCTTGGCGACGGTCGCGTTGATGCCGGCCGCATGGTCGCGCGGCGCGATCACCGCATGGGCACCGGCTCCGTCGGCCACACGCAGGCAGGCGCCGAGGTTGTGCGGGTCGGTGATGCCATCGAGCACCAGCAACAGCGGCGGACCTTCGACGGCATCGAGCAGGTCGTCCAGCGACTTGTTCAGCACGACGGGCTCGACCCGTGCCACCACACCCTGGTGACGCGTGTTGCCGGCCAGATGTGTCAGGCGGGCGTCGTCGCTGTCGACGATGCGCAGGCCGACGCTGCGGGCCCGTTCGATGAACTGGTGCATGCGGGCGTCGCGCCGGGTGACGTCGACGTGGATCTCCTGGACCGACGCGGGGGCGGTCTTCAGGCGGATGGTGACGGCATGAAAACCGAACAGCAGGCGGGTGGGAGCGGGCATCGGGCGATGGTAGCGGCAGGCGTGCGCGAGGCCGCTGCAGCCGGGGCGTCAGCCTGCCCGCTCAGCCATCTCAACCACCTCAGCCGACCAGCCGCCCGGCCTCGATGCGAAGCTGGCGGTCGCAGCGGGCGGCCAGCGCCGGGTCGTGCGTGACCAGCACCAGCGTCGTCCCGGCAGCCCGGTTCAGCTCGAGCATCAACTGCATGACGCTCTCGCCGGTGGCGTGGTCGAGGCTGCCGGTCGGCTCGTCGGCCAGCAGCAGCGAGGGCTCGATGACGAAGGCCCGCGCCAGCGCGACGCGCTGCTGTTCGCCGCCCGACAACAGGCGCGGATAGTGGCCCAGCCGGCTGCCCAGGCCGACGCGGCCGAGCATCTCGGCGGCACGCTGGCGAGCCTCGCGGTCGCCGCGCAGTTCGAGCGGCAGCATGACGTTCTCGAGCGCGGTCAGATGGGCCATCAGCTGGAAGCTCTGGAACACGAAGCCCAGACGCTCGCCACGCAAGGCCGCACGGCCGTCCTCGTCGAGGCTGAAGAGGTCGATGCCGGCCAGCTTCACGGTGCCGCTGGTGGGCACATCCAGCCCGGCCATGATCGACAGCAGCGTGCTCTTGCCCGAGCCCGAGGCACCCACGATCGCGACCGATTCACGTGGGGCCAGGCTGAAGCGGATGTCATGCAGTATCGTGAGCGTCCCGTTGGCGTCCCGCACCTGCTTGGTGACGCCTTGCACGTCGATGATGGCTTCTTGCTCGACCACGCTGATGAACCGTCCTCTCTGGATTGCCTCGAAGCCGCCGACCCGATCGGGTCTGGCGATCAACCGGCGCGACTGTATCGCGCGGCTCCTCGGGTTGCTGGCGATGGGGCTGAGCCTGTCGATGTCGCCCTCCCCGGCTTCGGCTGCTGCCCCGTCCCGCACCGTGCTGATCGTGGGCGACAGCCTGTCGGCCGAGTACGGACTGCCCCGCGGCAGCGGCTGGGTCGCCTTGCTGGAGCGGCGTCTGGCCGAGCGCAAGCTCGCGGCGAGCGTCGTCAACGCCAGCATCAGCGGCGAGACGACCTCGGGTGGACGCTCCCGGCTGGCCGCGCTGCTGGCGCGGCATCGGCCGACACACGTCGTGATCGAGTTGGGGGGCAACGATGCCCTGCGCGGCCTGCCCTTGCGGATGACGGAGGACAACCTGCGTGCGATGGTCAAGGCCTCGCAGGCCGCCGGTGCCAGCGTGATGCTGGTGGGCATGCAGATGCCGCCGAACTACGGCGCGGCCTACGCGCGGGATTTCGCCGCGATCTTCGGCAAGGTGGCCAAGGACGAGAAGACCGCCTTGGTGCCCTTCATGCTGGCCGCGCTGGTCGACAACGGTGATGCGACGAGATGGTTCCAGCCCGATCGCATCCATCCGGTGGCAGCGGCGCACCCGCTGATCCTCGACACCATCTGGCCGGTGATGGAAGGGTGGCTCAGGCGTTGAGCCACCGCAACGGCGCGAGGCCGGCGGTCATTCCTTGGGCGGCGTACCCAGGCCCGGCATGCCGGGGAAGAACGAGCCGGCCTGCTTCTGCATCTGTTCCTGCATCTGGGCGAACAGAGACTTGGACTGGTCCAGGTAACTGCTCATGAAGCCCTGCATCACCGGCGCCTGCATCGACATGAACTGCGACCAGGCATCCGGATTGAAGGGCTTGCCTTCGTAGAGGCCGCCGGTCTGTTCGGTGTAGCGCTTCTGCAGGTCGATGAAGACCATCAGGTTCTTCTCGAGATAGGCGCCCATCAGGCCCTGCATGGTGTGGCCGTAGAAACGGATGATCTGGGCGAGCATCTGGGTCGAGAACATCGGCACGCCGGCAGTCTCTTCCTCCAGGATGATCTGCAGCAGGATGCTGCGCGTGATCTCCTCGCCGCTCTTGGCGTCGCGGACCTCGAAGGTCTCGGCATCCAGGACCATCTGCTTGACGTCGGCCAGCGTGATGTAGCTGCTCGTCTGCGTGTCGTAGAGGCGGCGGTTCGGGTACTTCTTGAGAACTCGCAGGCCGGCTGTCGGACCGGTGTCGGTCGCGTCGGTGCGACGGTTGGCTGGCATGTCTGCGGTCTCCTGAAACTGTTCGGTCTGATTCTAGGGATCGGGCCGAGGGCTTGATCCTGGGGTTTGAACGATGCGTTGAACGCCCAAACAAAAAGGGCACCGGCTTGTGGCCGGTGCCCTTCAGCAACCTCAGGAATTTTGGTAGGCGCGATTGGATTCGAACCAACGACCCCCACCATGTCAAGGTGGTGCTCTAACCAACTGAGCTACGCGCCTGGGAAGAATTGAATAATAGCATGGATGATGAAGTCGTCAAGAGCTTGAAGCGACTTTGTGGTCGCACTCATCGACGACGTGCATGCTGGACGCCCTTGACCTGCCCCAGCTGGCTCATCACGTGAGCCAGTCGGGAAGCGTCGGAGACCTCGACCGTGAAGGTCATCGCCGCCGTGCCGCGGATGGACTGCGTGTGCACGCCAGTGACGTTCATCTTCTCCTTGGCGAAGACCTCGGAGATGTCGCGCAGCAGCCCCTGCCGGTCATGGGCCGTGATGGCGATGTCGACCGGGTAGACGGCGCTGTCGCCCTTGGCCGTGCGCGACTCGCCCCACGCCACGGGGATCACCCGCTCGGGACTGCGCTGCGCCATCTCTCGGTAGTTGATGCAGTCGGCGCGATGGATCGACACGCCGCGTCCGCGTGTGACGTAGCCGCCGATGCGATCGGGCGGTGCCGGACGGCAGCAGTGCGCGAGCTGGGTCAGCAGCGAGTCGATGCCCACCACCAGCACGCCGCGACCGCCACTGCCCTGGCTGCGCGAGCGCTTGAGGATGGGCGCGTCATCGGCCACGACCGGCTCGGGCGGACGCAGCAGCTGCTCGATGTTGCGCAGCGAGAACTCGTCCTTGCCGACCACCTCGAACAACGCCTCCGCCGTGCGAAAGCCGAGCTGGGTGGCGAGGTCATCGAGCTTGAAGGCCGTGCGGCCCTCGCGCTGCAACAGCTTCTCGACCGCCTCGCGACCGCGCGCGATCGTCTCCTGCTGGGCCCGGGCATTGAACCAGGCGCGGACCTTGGCCCTCGAACGCTGGCTCTGCAGGAAACCGAGCTGCGGGTTGAGCCAGTCGAGCGACGGCCCGCCCTCCTTGACCGTCACGACCTCGACCGTCTGGCCATTGCGCAGCGGCGTGTTGAGCGGCTGCAAGGCACCGTCGATCTTGGCGCCTCGGCAGCGGTGACCCAGCTCCGTGTGCAGGTGGTAGGCGAAGTCGATCGCGGTGGCGCCCGCAGGCAGCTCGATGATGGTGGCCTGGGGGGTCAGGACGTAGATGCGGTCCTCGAACAGGCCCTTGCCCGCACTGCCGTCGGCGGCCACGACGGCCTTGCCCTGCCCGCCCGGTCCACCCGCCTCATCGGCCCCGGCAACTTCGCGTTCCCAGGCCAGCAGTTGCTGCAGCACCGCCCGGCGTGCCTGTGCGACGCGGCTCTCGAAGTCGCCCGCCGCGCTGACGCCGGCGTAGCCCTTCGTGCCGGCTTCCTTGTAGGCCCAGTGCGCCGCCACGCCGCTCTCGGCGTGTTCGTGCATCGCACGCGTGCGGATCTGGATCTCGATCGGGCGCTGGTCGACATCGAGCACGACGGTGTGCAGCGACTGGTAGCCGTTCGGCTTGGGACGGGCGATGTAGTCGTCGAACTCTTCGGGCATCGCCTGCCAGAGTTCATGCACGCGGCTGAGCGCCGCATAACAGGCCGGCACGTCGGCGACCAGCACACGCAGCGCGCGCACATCCAGCACCTGCGAGAAGTCCAGCCCCTTGCCACGCATCTTCTTCCAGATGCTGTAGATGTGCTTGGGCCGACCCTGCACCTGGGCGGTCAGCCCCTGGGCGGCCAGGGCATCGGCGAGCTCGCGACGGACCCGCTCGATGCCGGCCTCGCGTTCGATGCGCTTCTCGTCGAGCCAGCGGGCGATCTGCTTGTAGGGCTCGGGCTGCAGGAAGCGGAAGGACAGGTCCTCCAGCTCCCACTTGATCTGCCAGATGCCCAGACGATTGGCCAGCGGCGCGAAGATCTGCTGCGTCTCGCGGGCCAGCGCGCGTGGACAAGGCTTGCGACTGGCCGCGTAGTGCCGCAGCGTCTGCAGCCGCGAGGCCAGCCGCAACAGCACCACGCGCAGGTCGTGCGAGAACGCCAGCAGCATCTTGCGCACGCGTTCGAGCTGCTCGGCGAGGACCTCGGCATTGGTCTCGTCGGCCAGCGCGTCGCGGGCATTGCGCTGCAGCTTGACCAGCTTGCGGGTGTAGGTGACGAGCCGCGCATACGACGGCCCGAAAGCCTGCTCGACCACGGTCTCCGGGTCGGTCAGGAAGTCGCCCGCATAGACCAGGTAGACGGCGGCCTGCATCGACGGCGCGGCTCCGATGTCGGCGAGGATGCGCGCCACGCCGTCGGCATGGGTCATCGCGTCCTCGCCGGTGTCGAAGGTGCGACCGGTCAGCAGCGGCACGGCGAAGGCACGTGCGCGGTCCAGGCGATCCTGCTCGGCGGCGGCGTCCTGCGGCTGGCCGCTGGCGGCGACCTCATCGGCCAGCGCCAGGATCGGCGACAGCGTCGTGCGGGCCTCGGCGTCGCGCTCGAGGCCGGTGGTCTTCATGGGGACTTCCTCAGCGACCGGCCTCGAGAAACGCCTGCACGGCGTCGACCTGGTCCTGCGCGACCAGCGTGGGCGCGTGGCCGACGCCGCCGAACTCGACCAGCGTGGCCTTCGGTCCCCGCTCGGTCATGGCCCGCGCGGTGGAAGCCGACAGCAGATCGGACTCGGCGCCGCGCAGCAGCAGCGTGGGCGCCTGGATGCGGTCGTACGAGGCCCACAGGATCTTTTCGCCCGCTGCGGCGATCTCCGGGGTGACCGACTTGAAGGCCGCTGCGATGGCCGGGTCGTAGTGCGGGATCAGGTCGCCCTGCTCGCTGCGCTTGAACTGCGGACGCGACAGCGCGGCCCACTGTGCGTCGGTGTGCGGGCCGAAGCTGGCCGAGATGCTGCGCAGGAAGGCCGCGCCCTGGGCCTCATCGGCAAAGCGCACGGGTGCGCCGAGGTAGGTGCCGATGCGCACGAGCGACGAATACTCGATCACCGGCCCGACATCGTTGAGCACCAGGCGCTGCACCGGCGAGCCACGCAGGCTGGCCAGTCCGATGCCGATCAGGCCGCCCATCGAGGTGCCGACCCACGAGACCTTGGGCACATCGAGACGGGCGATCAGCGTGACCATGTCGGCCACGTAGGCCGGCACCTGGTAGCCCATCGGATCGGCGAGCCAGTCGGACTGGCCGCGCCCCACCACATCGGGGCAGATCACGCGCCAGCGCGGTGCCAGTGCCCGCGCCAGGGTGTCGAAGTCCCGGCCCTGACGGGACAGGCCGTGCACGCAGACCACCACCTCGGGGTTGTCGCGGTCGCCCCATTCCCAGTAGCCCATCCGGTGCAGGCCGGTGGAATCGAGGCAATCGACGTGGTGCAGGCGCGGTTCTGGCATGTGCTGGCTTGTCATGGTGGGCGAAGGACCCCCCTTCATAATCGTCATCGTACCCAACTGCTCAAGGAATCTCTCATGCTCAAGGGCAAGACAGCGCTGGTCACCGGATCGACCAGCGGCATCGGACTCGGCGTGGCGCTGGCGCTCGCGCGACAGGGCGCGAACATCGTGCTGAACGGCTTCGGTGACGTCGAAGGGCCGCGCGCCCAGGTCGCCGCGCTCGGCGTGCAGGTCGGCTACCACGGGGCCGACATGAGCAAGCCCGCCGAGATCGAGGCCATGATGGCCTACGCGGCCGAGACCTTCGGCGGCGTCGACATCCTGGTCAACAACGCCGGCATCCAGCATGTCGCAGCGGTCCAGTCGTTCCCGGTCGAACGCTGGGACGCGATCATCGCGATCAACCTCAGTTCAGCCTTCCACACCACCCGTCTGGCGCTGCCCGGCATGCAGGCGCGCAACTGGGGTCGCATCATCAACATCGCGTCGGTGCATGGCCTCGTGGCATCGGCCCAGAAGTCGGCCTACGTGGCCGCCAAGCACGGCGTGATCGGCCTGACCAAGGCGACCGCGCTCGAGAACGCCACCACCGGCGTGACCTGCAACGCGATCTGCCCGGGCTGGGTGCTGACGCCGCTGGTCCAGAAGCAGGTCGATGCCCGCGCCGCCGCCGACGGCGTCGACAACGCCGAGGCGACCCGCCGACTGCTGGGCGAGAAGCAGCCGTCGATGCAGTTCACGACGCCCGACGAACTCGGCGAGCTCGCCGTGTTCCTGTGCTCGGCCGCCGCCAACAACGTGCGTGGCGTGGCCTGGAGCGTCGACGGCGGCTGGACGGCCCAGTGAGGGTCAGGGCGTCATGCGGATGGTGCCCTGCACCGTCACGCCCAGACGCCCCTTGCCACCTTCGACCGGCAGCGGTGCCGCATCGGCCATGGGTGCGGCGGTGGCCTTCATGAACATGATCGGGGGGCGACCGCCCTCCTCGTTCTCGACCCGGGTGACCTGCGCCTCCACCAGCGTGTAGCCGCGATAGCCGAACTGCTCGGCGATGTCGCCGGCACGCTGGCGGAACTGCCGGATCGCCTGTGCCGTCAGCGCGCTTTCCTGCTGGTCACGCGCGGCTGGCGACAGGCTGTGCTGCACCGACTGCACCGTCAGCCCGTCGAGCTTGCCCGCCAGTGCCGCGATGCGTGCGGTGTCGCGGCCCTTGAGCTGCAGCTCGGCCACGCCGATCCAGCCGTTGACGCGGCCGTCCCGCCCGTAGCGCGGCGACAGGTTGAAGGTGCCGGTGGTGACCTCCATCGACTCGCTGCGCTCACGCCGTGCGCTGGTCAGCGCGTTGTCGAGCACCTGCTTGAGCTGGGTCTGGACGAGTGCGGCATCGGCTCCCTCGCGCTGCGCCCTCAGCACCACGCCCAGGGTGTCGAGCACGACCTCGGTCGAGGCTTCCGCCGACAGGCTGACCTGGTGCGCACGCTGCGCCTCGGCGCCGTCTGCCGCCCTAGCCGCCGGCATCGCGGCCAGCCCGATCGACAGGGCGGCGATCACCGCCTGCAGGGCCGACAGGGTGCGGCGATCCGGGCCGATGGGGCGCTTGAGTCGAACTTGCATGACGTCCTTTCGTGGGGTCGGGAACACGCCGGAAAGCGGCGCCCAGACTCAACGCGGCAAGGCTTCACAGGGTGCGCAACACGAGCCGAAAGAAATGTAACAGGGGGTCAAACCGCCGGAAAACTCGCTTGGGCCATGCGCACAATCGCGTCTGTTACAAATTTCGGAGCCGCCGATGACGACGCCCAACCCCCAGCGCACCGACCGCATCGTCGTGGTCGATGACGACGCCCGCATCCGCGATCTGCTGCGCCGCTACCTCACGCAGGAAGGCTTCGAGGTCCTGCTCGCCGAAGACTCGAAGGCCCTCAACCGCATCCTGACCCGCGAGACGGTCGACCTGATCGTGCTGGACCTGATGCTGCCCGGCGAGGACGGCCTGTCGATCTGCCGCCGGCTGCGTGCGGGCAACGACATCACGCCCATCATCATGCTGACGGCCAAGGTCGACGACGTCGACCGCATCGTCGGCCTGGAAGTCGGCGCCGACGACTACCTGCCCAAGCCCTTCAACCCGCGCGAGCTGCTGGCCCGCATCAACGCCGTGCTGCGTCGCCGCCCGGTGATGGAAGCGCCGGGCGCGCCCTCGCGTGAGGCGCAGACCGTCACCTTCGGCCCGTTCGAGTTCGACCTCGCGCTGCGTCGCCTGACCCGCGAGGGCGAGGTGATCTCGCTGACCACGGGCGAGTTCTCGATGCTCAAGGCCCTGGTGCGTCACCCGCGCCAGCCGCTGTCGCGCGACAAGCTGGCGCAGCTGGCCCGTGGCCGCGAGTTCGAACCCTTCGACCGCAGCCTGGACGTGCAGGTCTCGCGCCTGCGCAAGATGATCGAGCCCGATCCGTCGCAGCCGCGCTACATCCAGACGGTCTGGGGCGTCGGTTATGTGTTCGTGCCGGACGGCGCGGCCTGAGACTCGCTTCCCCGGTATCCCAGCTGACCCGGCAGCATCGATCAGCGAGCGTTCATGGTCGCCACCACCACCGCCAATTCCGTGCAGGGCTCGCCCTCGGTCTCTCCCGCCACGACGAACCGCCGCAGCGCCACCCCGGCACAGCGGCGGCCGATGCAGCGCGTGCTCGGCATGTTCCGCCGGACCTTCATCCTGAGCCTGTTCTGGCGCACCTTCCTGCTGCTCTCGCTGATGCTCGGCGTGGGCATCCTGGGCTGGACCTATGTGCTGCGCTACTTCGAGCTGGAGCCGCGCGCGGTGCAGGCGGCCCAGCAGATCGCCAGCCTGGTGAACCTGTCGCGGGCGGCCCTGCGCTACACCGACCAGGTCAACCGGGTCGCGCTGGTCAAGAACATCGCCGAGCAGGAGGCCGTCAAGCTCCAGCCGCGTGAACCGGGCGACAAGTGGGAGCCCTTCGAGGTCGACCGCTTCACCCGCACCATCGGTGCGCAGCTGCGCAGCCGGCTCGGCCCGCAGACGGTGGTGGCCAGCAGCGTCAACGGCAGCAGCGGGCTGTGGGTCGGCTTCCTGATCGAGACCGACCAGTACTGGCTGCAGGCCGACCCGAACCGGGTCCAGACCGCCATCACCGGCATGACCTACTTCCTGGTCATGGGCCTGACCTTCGTGGCCACGCTGATCGTCTCGGCCTACATCGCCGCCAAGATCAACCTGCCGCTGCGCGAGCTGAGTTCGGCGGCCAGTCGCATCCGCGAGGGCGAGTACACCTCGCGCCTGGACGAGGACACCGCGACGATGGAGATCCGCGAGGTCAACCGTGGCTTCAACCGCATGGCCCGCGAGCTCGCCAAGATCGAGGACGACCGCGCCGTGATGCTCGCGGGCATCTCGCACGACCTGCGCACGCCGCTGGCGCGCATCCGGCTGGAGACCGAGATGAGCGTGGTCGACGAGGAAGCGCGCCGCAACATGGCGATGGACATCGACCAGCTCGACG
>JACCDS010360658.1_pt1 | contig 19682 bp, 12 predicted proteins | sample 7446441 | NCBI WGS metagenome assembly JACCDS01 (sample SAMN15323445, study PRJNA562643) | freshwater metagenome | isolation source: river surface water | place: USA:Blue River Watershed | collected 2017-08-17
GATAAAATTACTTTCTTCATTTGGCAAAAATAATTGAAAAAAAGGGTAGAACACTTTAAAAAAGGTTAAAATATTGGGCTATTAAGTTCAATAACAGGGTCAATTTTACTATTTTTGCAGCCTGTCATCGAAAGATGCGGGCCTATAGCTCAGTTGGTTAGAGCACCTGACTCATAATCAGGGGGTCCCAGGATCATGCCCTGGTGGGCCCACTTGAAAATCAAGCACTTACGAAGGTTTACTTTGTAGGTGCTTTTTCATTTAGAAGCAATTTAGAAACATTTTGAATTCACACTTGTAATTGATACGTCTAATTTTATCATACATAGTTTAAATATTCAGGCTTATTTATATGGTATTGGTTCGTTAGCCCAGGCTTCAATCTTATTAGAAATTTCCATTTGCCACTGTCTTATATTATAATTCTCCTCTAAAGAAAGTATTGAGCAGGTCTTTTCAGATCTTGTATTATCTGGCTCAAAGTAATGACCATTGATATTAGAGTAATTCCCTGGATATACAAGTGCTACTTTATTGGCATTATAATAATGATGATATACAAAAAGCTGCCTTAAATCATCCGGAGATGGATTTTTACCATTTAAATTCTTCCATTTAGTATCAAGTACTAAAGATTCATTATTGGCGTTTTTAATAACAATATCTGGAATTATTGTATTTGCTGATCCAGTACTTGGTGTCCAGAAATTCTTTCTTTGATGCCTAAGTATTGAAAAAGAATTTGAATTGTATTTTTTAATGCTATGGAAAACGAACTGTTCCCAAAGTTTATTCATGTCGAACATTATTGCAAGCACATCGTTCTTCCCCTTACTTACATCTGGATGATAATGCAACAAAATCATTTTAGAAAACTCAATAGCTTTTTTATAAACTAAGGACTTCCTATTAAATACTATTTTATTGAAAGTTGCATCTGTCACATTTATATTTGGCATTTCAGGGAAGTTCAACAAAAGACTACCTAATCTACTATTTAGGCTTTGATTAACGTTAATTTGCTTCAGCAAGCAAAGCGTTTTATATATGATTTGATGCAAGGGGTGGATAGTGTCATAGGTGGTATATCTAGTAAAAAACTTTTCTTGATTTGAAATATTAAATTGAATCTGCTTATTAAAAAGCAAAGCCCCTTTTAAAACATTTATACTACCCTCTTTTTTACGGTATCGCTTGATTAAACCACCATGCAGCAATATTTCCACTTCCTTAATAAATAATTCAAAATACAAGTCCAAAATTGTATTTGGCTTTATTTTTAAATTTGCATTACTTGTAGCTTTGATATCAAAACCATAAACGGTTTTTAGCATACCAATTAATATCTTTCGCCATGAATCTTTATCCGTGGAATACTTATCAGCTTTAGGCAATACTTCAATAAGTAAATTCCCGACCTGTATAACTCCAACATGCTCATTAAACTGAACGCCATTATGAGTCAGGGAAAAATAAGGAACTCCATCGCCATAATAACTTTGCAAAGATTTTAATTGCGGCAATGTTAGGCGTACTTCTCCTTTATCAATTTTTAAAATTTGATGCTCGAAAACAGTTATGTTAGTTTGATTATTCAAGTTAATTATTCATTAATAATTTGATTGCCGTTTTAAAATCAGCCTTAGATTCTTTTATTGAATTACTGTCTCTGTAATCAATAATTTCATAAGTTTCTTTGCTTTCAAAATCATTTATGTCATCATAATCAAATGCTGCAAATAAATCAGCTTTCTGATCAGGTGTAACTTTTTTTACAAAACCTCCTCCTAATACAAGCCCAATTTTACCAAAATCGCCATAAAAATATTCTTGAAGCAATGGTAAGATGTTTTTATACATTGACTGAATAAATAATTCGTTTGTATTTGTATTCATAAAATAAGAATGTCCTATTAAATGATCTTTGTCTAAAAGTTTTTCAATCCTTCTATTTATAACTTTTAAAATTTCACTTGCCTTGTAATCAAATATAAAGTACTGCAAACCCTGTATTTCATAATTTGGCAACATCTCTTCAAATGTAAACCTTCTTCTAAGTGCGGTATCTAATGCTTCGACACTCCTATCAGCAGTATTCATAGTTCCTAAAATGTATAAATTAGGCGGCACAAAGAATTTTGTTTTACTATATGGCAACATAACCTCAAGAGATTCAGAATTACCAAACCTTTTGTCTGTTTCAATAAGCGTAATTAACTCGCCAAAAATTTGAGATACATTACCTCTGTTTATTTCGTCAATAATTAATACTACTGGTTCTGACTTCCCGCCGCTATTTATTATTGCCTCATTATATATACCAGCAGAAAATTTCTTTAATTTTTCTATATCATCTGTAGAATCAATATTTAGACTTTCACTTATGATTTCCAAATCTGGTTTAAAGGTTTTTTCAAATTCTTTTAACCCACCAAATACAGCATAAAACTCAGTGATTCTTGGAGATACCCCTACTGCTTCTTTAACAGCACCAAGGTCTTCTATATCTGAAATATCCTTAAATTTATTATATAACTTTTCAATATTCTCTTGAGTTAGAGGAGCAACATGTGTAGCCACGGACCCCCTTGCTCTAGCTCTAATTGAATCTTGGGAATTAATCTCAAATATTTCTACTTCTTTACCTGTGATTGTTTTATAATATGGGAACTGCCCTATTGCAATACCAGCTTTTACATTTTGAATAAATGCTGCATATAAATCATCATATGTATAATTTGCAGAGATTGTACCTTTATCAATATTATATTGCTTATGGCATAAATATGCAGCCCTAGCACAAGCAATTTTAAATATACCTGCTTGTATTTCATATTTCAGTGACTCATTTGGCTGAGGTGGTAACGGTTTTATCCCCTCAACAAAATCTTCGTAACTCATGCTTTGATGAAAAGTTGTAAAAATAATTTGATTGTTATTTTCTAAACGTTTGTATTCCTGCCTTAATTCGATACGGTCGTTTGATAAAAGAAAATCAGGATTAATAATGCTGATTGCTTTGTTTATCGAATTATATGTCTTCCCTGTACCAGGAGGTCCATATAATATAGTATTTAGTGAAGTCGGCATAATATTATTATTTAATATGGTTGATTTTGAAGTTGTTATTTGATTTATAAATTCTATGTATTTGTTTATTGATGCTGAATAAAACCCCTTTCTTCCATAAGAAGGGGCTTGAGCATCAAAGTAAATACTATTATCATCTTTCTGTTCCCTTAAAACATCTGCATACAATTCATTTAGTTTAAATAAATCATCAGTAGCAAAAATGTCATACTTTACTTTTTCAGATACTTTTTCTAATGCTTTTAAATATGAACTTTTCGTGCCACCATCATTGGTATTATTATTATTTAGCCACTCAATGAATTGCTTTTTATAATTCTTAGAGGCAGATATAACGCCCATTAGCCCAAACAAATGTTGATAATATTTATCATACAATGGATTTTCTGTTGGATACTTTGTGATATCAGTTAAAGTTTTTAAAACAATAACATGATCTGACTGCCATACGCCTTTCAATTTCCATGTAACTTTTCTGCAACTTTTATAATTTAAGCGTGTGTCATCAAAGATGTATTCTGAATCAACTATACCATATCCTAACAGCTCCCCACGTCCTCTTTTAACAAATACTATATCTCCAATGCTCATTATATTGGCAAATTCATAATTTGCAGTAGCATCATTCTTCTTTGACCCCCCATTGTCATTGTGCTCAATTAATTTATCTGCTATTATTTCTTTACTGTCGTATTGACTAAGATCACCTAAGAAATCCCAATTAAGGCCTATAATCCCTTTTTCATAAAATTCATCCCACATATCCGCATTAGATCCTGGAGCATAAATCCAATATCTACAACTCTCTGCAACTTCAGAATCAACATCTTCGGGATTGAATTGATCCCATAAAAACTTACTCATTTTCTCGTACCCCCAATCCTTGAAAGGCTCAGTTTTATCTAATAATTTTTTGCATTCGTAGTTTACTTCAATTTGGTTCTTTTTACTTACCTCGACATTCTTTATCCCAAGTGCATTCGCTATTTCCAATATAACATTGGGAGAACCTATATGCAAAAATTTATCTGGATAATAAATTGCTAGTATTTTTTGTAAAACTATTGCCCTGAATGGAATTTCTAAATTCTTGATTTCTTCAATCCTATTCTCATCAACTAATCTCATGGCATCAAGGATACATTTTATTAACTTTTTAAAAAAGTGATTTAAAGCATCCCCTTTTAATATTGTATTATCAAACCCAGCTATATATTCATTTTCTTTTTTGGATTTGTATAAACCAAATTTGGCTGAAGTTCCACCTCCTATACCGAAGGACACTCTAACACCCTCGATTTTCTTAAATTCTAGCCAATAACAAAAACTATCAGTATTGTTATTTCCTTGAACATAATCATCAATCGTTAGATTTTTAATTTGATCTTTTGGAAATCGTTTAATGAATTCAACTCTGTTGCTTTCTTTCGGCCACTGAAGGTCTTCAGTAGAAATTGTGTAATTTTTAGCTATTCCTATAATTGAATTGTAATCCATGTAATTGTTTAATTAAAAAAACCTGAATGGTGGGAACTATTGCTAAGTTATTAATAAATTTTAATATTTGATTTAAAACAGGATTTAATGGATAATAAAGTAAACTATCCTTGGTAAGAGGTAAAATAATTCAAATTCATTTAATTAATAACAATGTGTGGCACTCTATGCATTACCTAACCATATCCCATTAATTTGATATAAAATTTCAATGGAATAAATTGACAACTAGAGTCAGTATATAGCTATAACTTCATAAATGGGACCTAAAAATAATTTTTGGACCAAAATTTTCAAAGTGGATTAGAGCGACTAAGTACCTATCCATCCAACTACCCCTCCTCTGTTCTGGTATGGGACCAACCCCCTACCGAAGCTCCGCTTCACCCCTTAAATACAGAAGTTGAGCTCTAATCAACCCCTGACTTTAAAAAGATAAAATAGACTAACCATCTACTCCCCTTCTTAAAGTCTATCTGTATTTGAATTCTAAAGATGAGTGCACGCATTAAAAGAATTCTGATGGATGAATGAGCTATTATTAATCACAATTAAAAATTAAAACAACATGGTAACAGTAACAGGGTACAATGAACGTCAAAGAAAAGACGGTACCACATTTATTGCACTTGAAATTACAGGCGGTGCAGAATTAATTCAATCAAACACAACTGGCAGGTATTATGCGACTGTTAGAAAATGTTCAATTCCCTCCACCTTTAGCAAGCAAGTTGCAGAATCCATTATTGGGCAAAGACTTCCTGGTGAAATCGTAAAAGTAATATGTGAACCATATGAATACGAGAATAAGACTACGGGGGAAATAATGCAATTGCAACATTCTTATGCTTATCAAGCAGAAGGTGCAATGGAAGCAGTTGGCCATACAAGAATTAGCCAACTTGAATTAGCATAATAATCACAAATAAAAGGCTGTATTATCTGAACCATTAGAAGGTCAAATAATAACTAACCGCTTCGAACATTCTAGTATAGTGCGGTCTTATTGTGGTTAGTAAGGGGGACTGGGCGGCTTCGGCTGTCTGGTCCTTTTCTTTTAAATCAAAATTGTTTAAACCTTTAAAATTTACAACTTATGCATTTACAAAAAGCATCAAGAAAAAAAGCTAAGATCAAATTATGTTTACAAGGGCCAAGTGGTTCAGGGAAAACATATTCGGCATTACTGTTGGCTTATGGATTATGTAATGATTGGGCTAAAATCTGTGTGATAGATACTGAGAATCACTCAGCAGATCTTTATTCACAGCTTGGCGAATACAACACTATATCACTAACTGGTCCTTATACTCCTGAAAGGTATATGCAGGCTATTGACGTTTGTGTAAAAGCAGGGATAGAAGTAATCATTATTGATAGCTTAAGCCATGAGTGGGAATACATCATCAACTTTCATGCATCTTTAGTAGGTAACAGTTTTACCAATTGGAGTAAAGTCACCCCAAGACATAATGAATTTATCCAAACATTACTTGATACCAATAAGCATGTTATTGCAACAGTTAGAACAAAACAAGATTATGTATTGAATGAAAGAAATGGAAAGATGGTCCCTGAAAAAGTTGGATTAAAACCAATACAAAGAGATGACCTTGAATACCTTTTTACTTTAACATTTGAATTAGATCGAAATCATATTGCACAGTCTACTAAAGATAGAACCGGCTTATTTTCAAATAAACAGGGTCAATTAATCAACGAGGATACTGGTAAGTCAATATTAGAATGGTGTAATTACGGTAAAGAAGAAACTGGTAATGATATTAACACACGTATAAATGAGTGCAAATCCGTTGCAGAATTATTATCATTATTTAATAAGTATCAGCATCTAAAAGAAACACTAAAACCTGAATTTGAAAAAAGGAAAAGGGAAATATTAGTTCAAGAAATTCAAAACTAAATATTTTAACACATCTTATCTAACCTAGCCTAGCAATAACATGCTAGGCTTTTTAATTACTATAAAATGAAAAATACACTTGAGGGGGTTTCAGAAATTGAAATATCCTACAAACCGGCTATTGGGTCAAAACCTGAAGTGACAAGTTCTTCAGATGCATATCTTATTTTGAAGGAATACTACCCTGAAAATCAAATTGCCCTAAAAGAGTACTTTGTTGTTATGTACTTAAATCAAGCAAACAGAGTTATTGGGGTTCAGAAATTGTCTATTGGTGGGCTGACATCAGCGGTTGCAGACGTAAGACTTCTATTTGGGACTGCCTTAAAAATATTGGCAACAGGGATAGTTATCTCACACAATCATCCCTCAGGTAATACCAGACCTTCTTTACAAGACAGAAACTTAACTAAACAAGTTAAGGAGGCAGGAAAGTTACTTGACATTAAATTATTGGATCACCTTATTTTAACTCCAGATGACCAGTATATTAGTTTGGCAGATAATGGAGACTTATAGTTAGTAACCTAGGCAGTATCAACTATTAATTCAATTATTGAAAAATAGGATTGATGCTGCCTTTTCAATTATTTAATAATTAGGGAATTTAAATTCTACTTTCTCTTAATTGCTCAATTCTATATAAGTCCAAAAATGTAACCTTAGATTGATTCATTAGATTTATCAAATCATTCCTGCTGTTTAAAATTATATTATTTGATTGTGCTAATAATTCAGATGAATTGGTATAATCATTATTAGTCATAACCATTAATTCGAACTTAGTATTAAATTTTTGTTCATAGTATTTTTGACAAGTATAAATTTCTTTAATTGCATCATTACCAATTTGTGATTTAGATTGTTTAACTTGAATCAAGTAATTTGTAATATTCCCAAATACAACAACATCGGCTCCTTTGTCGTTTGAAAATGGAGTAAGTATAACTTTATTACCTAATTTTTGATATATAGATGCTACAAGGGCCTCAAATAAATCAGGATTTAAATTATCTATATCACTTATTTTTATTGGTTTGTTTTCACTTTTTGTTTCGAATGAAAATATTGTATCAATTATTTCTGATTGTTCAACATTAACCTTTTCTGTTGGAAATAAAGAGTACGTTGATAAAGATTTCTTTTGCTCTAATAATTTATCTAAAATTAAATCAAAAGATGTTTCATTACTTTCCTCAGGGAATATAGACATAGGGTAGTAAACATATACATCCTTAGTTTGTCCAATTCTATATGCTCTTGCAGTAGCTTGCTCCTCTTTTGCAGGATTCCAGGGTCTAGAAAAATGTATTACATGATTTGCACCAGTTACATTTAATCCAACGCCAGCTGCCAACTGTGACATTATTATAATATTAAAACCGTCTGTATCCTGGAATCTATCAATTGATCTTTGTCTACTAATTTTATTTTCATCAATTTCTGAGGACTTTATAGGTGTATCACCGTTTATAATAGTAGGAGGGTCAATTTTATAAACATCTGAAACAATTTTTTGTATCATCTGTTGAGTCTTCTTCTTGTCCGAAAAAATTATAACTTTCTCATTCAATCTTAAAATATTATCGATAATTTCTAACATAGATTGAACTTTTGCAGACGATTCAATTAACTCTTTAACTGAATAATTCATTATCTGACTTCCAACTAAGTATGGATGATCTGAGATATCTCTTATATTTTGTAATGATTTTAAAATTTGGTTTCTTCTATTAATTCCAATTAAATTTACATCTTGTGCTAATTCAATTTGATGTTTATACCTTTCATATTGGATTTGAGGCATTGCCTTTTTTATTTTTGATTTAACGTTATCAAAAATTGGAGGCAATTCTTTTAATACATCCTTTTTAAATCGTCTTTTAATAAAAAAACCAATTTCATTTCTTACACTCTCGCCTATATTTTGAATATCTGTATCTGTGTCTCTTAGTGGATTTTGATATCTTGATGCGAACTCTTTTCCAGTACCTAATAAACCGGGGACAGAAAAATCCATAATACACCATAAATCTACAAAAGAGTTTTCTACAGGAGTTCCGGTTATTGCAATGTTGAAATCTGCTTTTAATGCTTTACATGCACTTGTTACTCCGATACCAGGTGTTTTAATTTTTTGTGCTTCATCTAAAACAACAACAGCAAAATCTACTGCACATAAATTAAATTGACAAGCTCTGACTGTTTCATAATTTATAAGGTATAATTTTTTTTGTTGTAATTTTTTTATTTGATTAGAATTGAATTGCTTGGATAAATTTCTACTATTTAAAACCTCCACATTTAGATTACATTCTTTAAAATATTTCTTATACTCCATTTCCCAGTTTTCAATTAAAGAGATTGGACATACAATTAAATATGGAGAATTATTTATGTTTTTAAATTTACAATGCCATTCTATAAAATATAAAACTTGAAGCGTTTTCCCAAGTCCCATATCGTCTGCAAGTAAACAGCCATTTAGGTTTTTGATATACAAAGTTTGTAACCATGAAATGCCTTCTATTTGGTGTGTTTTTAATTTAAAGTTATCATGAAGTGTATCAATGTAATTTATAGTATGATTTAGTTCATTTTCAAATTCTATATTATCAAAATATTCTAATACTTCAGCATTTTCTTTAATAATCAATACTAAATCTTCGTCTTTATCCTCACTTTTATATGGTTGTGAAGGTTTATCAAATTGACTTTTTGCAATCTTTATAAATTTCTCTGCATCTTTTATTTCTATATCAGAATCCTTCCATTTAAAACTTGATAAGTTATTATCTTTAGTTTGGTTTACAACGTCTTCAAATTCAGTTAGAGACTCTCTTGTTTTAAATCTGATTCTTTTTTCACCTTGAATTTTATCCTTTATAGAAATACCTGGAATCCATAGGTTATCCCTATATGGACACACAAAAGAGTAAAACTTAGGTTTGTAGTATCCAATTTCTTTAACCCTGTTACTAAAATATTCAAGATCAATTATGTCATTGTTGAATATTGATTCAGGGTTTTCAATGATTTCTTTAATTACTGTTTTATTTGTTATTTCTCTTTTTTCTTTTACAATTTTTAAATCATTCCTTTGTTGTTCATTAAAAATTACTTTTACTCTTTGATTATTTTGATCTATCATTGTATATTCTTCCTTTATATTTTGAAACATATCAAAAGAATTTGCAAAAGAATCGTTTTCGTCAATAATACAGGGTTTTATTTCTAATCTATTATTTCTTAGCTGTATATCTAATTTTAATTTATCCGGAATTATAATCTTTAGATTATTCAAATAATCTTCTAATTCGATACCATTACTTTCTGATAATTCTTTTATATCAGATATTAATTTATATTTTAAATAGGTGGAATTAATTTGATTTACATTACTTTTAAATTGATCTACTAAAGAAATTATTTTGTACTGATTTTTAGACAATAAAGAATATTCTCCATTTATTAAAAGCAGTGGACCATTTTTTTCCACTTTGAATATATTTCCATTTGGATAAAAATCACAAAAGGTATAATCTAAGTAGTATTCTACTTGATTTATACTTCCTATCGATTCAATGTATATAGAATAATTATAAGCATCTGGTAGTGATAGTAATTTTTTATCTATATATTCTAATTGTAAAATATAATCTTGTTCAATTTCTATATTTCCATTAATAGATTTTGCAAATCCATTATCTAAAAATTCTTGAAGTAGTATAATTTGAGAAAAATATTCCTCTTTCATACTATCATCTAAATTTTCGATATTAACTATTCTATTTTCATTAGAAAAGTAGAATACAAATTTTTCATTTTTAAATTTATAACTAAGCATTTATATTAAGTTCTAGTTTAAACCATTTATCAGTGACTTCTTGCCATGATACTGTTGCATTAATATGTGGCATTTTGCCTTCTGAATTAGTTTTTGATATATAACTTCCTGTTCTATATATTAATTGTTCCATGTTAATATGTTTTAGATTTCTTGTAGAATAGAATGATGGTTCATCAATTGATGGGCAATTTGGGTTAGATAGCTTGTATACATAAAAAGCCCCATCATCACTAAACTCTACAAATAACCTATCTTTTATAATAAACATCAATGCAGCGTTATCTTTATCTACTCTTACTTTTGAAAATCTATTCAAAACAACATCTTTAATTCTTTCATCCCTTTGAAGTGTGTATAAAATATTGCTAGGTCCAACTACTAAGAATTGACTTATATGTTTAACGTAACGCAGCCAGAATTTTTTTCTATCAATTTTATTAATACATTTTTCAAAAAAAACGCTAATGAATTGCTTCGTTAGCCATTCATTCATGATTATTCTTGCTTTTTTAAAAATTTCTTTATCATTATCATTAAATTCAATGGGTGAATTCCATAAATTAATTTTTGCTGGATCACCAATATGTTTAAATGTTAATGTAATTATTAAATCTTGATTTGTTTTATTAGAATTTTTATCAATGTATGTAATAATTCTAGATAATATCTTTTTTGTCGTTACACTATTGTTGTGTTTAGTAAGTATATCAGATACTTCATTAATTATTTCGCTAATATTTTCACGTGATTTTTCAAAATAGGTTACTAATACTTCTGCAAAATATTCATACGTGAACCAGCTTTCAGGAATATTTATAAAATCAAATATTTGATCTAGATTAATCTTTTTAACAAAAAGTTCATTGCCTAAAATTATACCTCCATTATTTATATTGTAATATTTTAGATTCTTTTTTATTGCTTCTAAACTAGGTTTTCCATCAGAATAATATTCAAGTTTTTCATGTAAAAAATCCCACAATAATTCTAAATTTAATTTATTAGGGTGATTCCAATTTTTAATTAGCCCATGAAATAATCCAAATAAAAATCTATCATTCCAGCCACTCTCTAATATTGTTAGATATTTTTGAGTCAATATAGAGCTTGAAAGTATATTTATTTCCTTTGAACCTATGTTGTTCTGCCCAATTACAAAAGACAAATCTCTTAATTCTTTTGATGTATATTTTTCGGTATTTTTTTCATCAATAAATTTATTATATAGTAGTTCCGTGTTGTCGTTAAAATTATTTGAATAATTGCTTGACTCTGCTTCTCGTTTTATTTTCTCTATAATTTTTATTTTAGAATCTAGAGTTCTATGTAATGTATCTGAAATAGATGCATTCGATATGAAATTTTCTTTACGAAAATTAATCTTTAGTAACTCTGAAACATTCATCTTAATTTTTATTTTTGTTTAATGTTTCTATTTGTATGTGCAATTCTTCCAGAATCTCTTTTTGATTAGTTAATGTATTATTCAACATTTGAATAGTTTTTGTTAATACATCCGTGTACTTCCCTAAATAATCTTCTGTGCTAGAAGAAATAGAGGTTCTATACATATCGAGTCCATTTTGAATTTCTGAGAATATACTTTGTAAACCATTTTGTATGGTAGAAAATTTAGTTGAATAATCTGTAGAAACTTGTTTTGCTAATTCTAATGAATTATTTATTTCAACAATAGTATCATTATTTTTTAATATAAAATCATTTGAATATTGTATAATTTTTGTTTGAGAGTCAGATAGAGTATTTATCGAACTATTACTCAATTCGGAAGATGATCTTAAGTTATTAGTAATTAGTTTTAATTCAGATTGAGTTTGCAGAATAATTTCTAAAGTATCATTCATTGTTTTTGTTAATAATCCCATTCTATCTACACTCAAATTATACTTCTCTACTAATTGTTCAGAAACGTTAATATTTTGTGTTTGTTGATTAATAAGTTTTTCTTGACCCATTTGTAGATCTCCTACACGGTTTTTAACGATTTCACTTATTTCGGTTATTTGAGTTTTCATTGTTTCAGTCGATAATTCTGACTGAGTTATTGTCTGATTTGAGATTTGTTCAAAAACATTTTGAATACCTTTGAAATTTTCATTCATAGAATCCATCATATTTTGAAATCTATCAGGAAAATTACTTAATGAATTACCTGCTGTAGTCATCAAAGTTGTTAATTTCTCTAACTCATTCTTTGTATTTCCACTCATAGAAGTTTTAAATTCTTCTACCATTTTAGCCATTGAATCTCTAAGTTCATTTACAACACTTTGAGTCATTTCTGTTGTAGGGTCTTGTAATTTGCTCCCTAAGCTATCTATAGCAGTTTTTAATTTTTTTAATTCGTGTGTAACACCTTCATTAGGGTTATTTAATATTTTTTCAAATCCAGCTTCAATTTTTAATGCTAAATCTGATGAAAAAGCCTGCAGTAGTTCAGTTTGTTTTTTAGATTCTTTAAAAGTATCTCTTATAATGTTTGATAATTTTACTTTATTATTATTATCATCGACTTGTGTTAAATTTTCTCTTATTTCTATTAAAACATTTTTTAGTTCATTTATTGCTTCGGTTTCTTCACTTAAAACATTATTCTTCTTTTTTTGTATTGAAGAGTATATAGAAAATATAATTAATAATAATACGCCAAGAATGGAAACAAAAAATGCTGTTTTTAATCCTTCTAACAATACCGAAATACTTTCATCTGGTTTCTCTAAGTCAAAATTACTTAAACCAATTGCAATACCTACAAAAGTACCCAGTATCCCTATACTTGGAAATATGTTTGGTATCAATTCAAATAAACTAACATTGACATCACTCTTCTTTTTTAAATAAATAAATGACCATATTGCAAACGCAATTATGACTATAAAACCAATTATAATTTCTATTGACATATTATCTTATTTTGAAAATTTATTTATTATTTTATCACTTGCAGTTACAATTCTGAACTCTACTCTTCTACATTTTACTTCGTCTGGTTTTAATTTTGAAATATATGTATATTCTCCATTTTTATCGATTGTTCTCCCTGATGAAAGTCCATTTGCTGTCAACCAATATAACATTCTTTCCGTTTGTTCTTCATTTAAGGATTTATAAGCAATTAAATTTCTTAAATATGTTACTACTTCAATTGTTCTTTCTTGAGATAATTTTAAGTTTAAATCATATCCTCCAATTTCACTAGTATGACCTTCAATTCGAACCTCTGCTATTTTATCTACATATTTTTTTTGTAATATAATTTTTAAATATCTAGGGAAAAAATCATTTAGAATATTTCTAAATTCTTCTTTTAATTCGCTTTTATTATTATCAAACATTACAGCTTCATTCACAAATCTTATCGATAAATTATTTGAATCTATAACTGCATTCCATTTTGTAGATTTAAAATCTTCTTTGAATTCAATATTTAATTCCTTTAATAGCTCTTTTTTTGACTTTTGAAATTCACTGATTACACTTTGATTTTTTTCATTTTGTTTTTTTAAATTTATCATGAACGAAATTGATACAAACAAGAACATAATCATCAATACTGTCATTAAATCTGCTAATGGTATCCAATGACTTTCTTTATTTTTTGACATATTTTTATACTTCTTTGTTAGTAATACAATTCTTTAATATTGTATATTTTATAATTTATACCTATACTCATTTCATTAATCTTCTGTTACTCAAATTAATTTTTAATTGAATATATGATTTAAGATTGAATTTGTATTTAAAAAGTGCTTACTTTAAATAATGAATTATTTGTTTGTGATTAGTTTTTTTTCTAACTACCCGTCAGTAGGTCCATATTCCATTAGCCATAGCTTATATTATTACTTATTAGTACCGAGCCAATCTTCCCAGCTTATCCATCCTGAATTCCTATATTTAATTTCTGGGAAAACGGGAATATTATCAGGCTTTAATTTTAATTTGCAATATTCTTTCCAAACCTTTTTTTTATTTGAACCTGTTAATTTAAGAGAGTTTACATAAGTTTTTGCTTCTTTATATTCTAAAAAGTCTGTTCCTAACCAATCTTTCCAATCTATCCAGCCTTTATTTTTATAAGTTTGACTAGGACCAGCAGGTATATTCATTGGTTTAGCATCAGTTTTGGAATGTGCAGCCCATTCTTTATTACTTTTTAGTTTTAAATTTCTTGCATAAATCCTAGCTTCCTCATAGGAAACAAAAACACCATCCCACCCATCTTTACTACCTAAGAAATCTGCCCAACTTAACCAACCACTATTTTTATAAATATGGTCAGCGTTTGAAGGTATATCATTTGGCTTCTTACCACTATTACAATATTCTCTCCACTCTTTATTGCCTTTTAATTTCAAACTTTGTACAAAATCTCTTGCTTCTTTAAAACTTTTATATTTGCCGTTCCATCCTAGTTTTGTACCAAGTGTATCTTTCCAGCCAACCCAACCATCATTTTTATAAATTTTTTTTAAATCTGTTGGTATTGTAGATGGTTTATTACCTGTCTTACAGTAAGCAAACCATTCTAAATTATTTTTTAGTTTTAATCCTCTTACATGTTTTAACACTTCATTAAAAGGCAGATATTGAGCAGTTCTGGTTGCTTGAGTATCATTACCTAAGAAATCACTCCAGTTAATCCATTCTTTTTTATAAACAACATTAGGTGATCTTGGAAAATCAATTGGCAAATTGTTGTGCTTTTTATACTTAAACCATTCATTTTGACTTTTTAAGCCTAAGCTATGAATGAACTTTTTTGCTTCTATAAAATTCATAAAAACACCATCCCATCCATCTTTTACGCCTAAGAAGTCTGGCCAGCTTAACCAACCTTTGTTTTCATATACAACGTGAGGCTTTGCAGGTATGTCAGCAGGTCGCTTACCAGTTGATATATATTTCACCCAATCTTCATTGGTTTTTAAATTAAGTTTTGTGGCATAGTCTTTTGCCTCTTTGTAAGTAAGAAAGTTAATCCTACCTATTCTCTCCCATATTTTTGTACTAATTTTTAACGAGAATGAGGATAGATCTAGCTTTATGGATTTATTTACTGTCCCAATTACCTGAATTTTACCAGAGCCAGCTTTTTGTTTGCCAGCATCAATTAATTTTAGCTCTTCTACTATTGTTTCATCCTGTGTTGATAAACTTGTAACAATCCTTGTAACAGTTTTAAACCTACTTGACTCCGTTAAGTCATCTAAGCTTTCTCCTTCTTTTAGAACTACTGGGATTATTATATAACCAAACTCTTTTTTTACACCGGTATATTTGTCTGTATATTGACGTAATGCCCTTCCAGAAGCTTGTACGATGTCAACTACACTTTGTTTTTGGTCTGCAAAAAGTACACAGTCAATTGCTGGTACATCCACACCTTCTGTTAAGCATCTTGCATTTGTAATGATTGCTTTACTGGTATTCTTAAAGTCTTTTAATAATTCAGACCTGGCTCCAGCGTTAAGCTTACTGGATATATGGAATACAGTTGGATTATCTGCAGTAGTATCAATCTTTTCATATAAGGACTTAAACTCTTTAGACGCATTGATACTTTTGTGGAAGCTAACTGTATGTTTAAGGTTGTAATCTTTTATGGCTTTTTTTAATGCAATGGCTGTAGTAAGCATTTGTGCCTCAGCTTCATCAACTTTTTTACTTTGGTCAGTTAAATACTTATTCTTTTTAATTAAATCTTGAATTTCGGTGTCATTTACTAATACAGTCACAATTTTATAATCAGTAATAATGCCATCCTCAATTGCTTTCTTGAAGGATAGTTTGTAGAATACCTTACCATAAACCTTCTCATCATCCATGCTTAGTATCTCGTCCTCTGCACCCTTCACTATTCTTTCGGTAGCAGTCATGAATAGACGCTTACTAATATTAATTTTATCCTCTTGTAGTAATATTGAAAATGTTTTATCCTTTGCTCCAACAGTTTTGTGGGCTTCGTCAAGTATTGCTAAGTCAAATTTAAATTTAAGCCTTCTGCTTACTTGTGCCAACTTATCAGCACTTTGGTAAGTAGTAAATATTATTTTACCACCAGGGGTTTTTCTTTTTAAGAAGCTAGTTATTTCATCCTCATTTGTAGTAGTTGGGATTCCTAATGAATAAGTATCAGTTATAAAATCGTCTGTAAGCTGCCCAGTGCTTTCATCACTACATATACAACACCACTCTGGTAACACAGTTGTTTTTGATAACAAAATTTCTTTAGTCCAATCTTCTAAGGATTGTTTTATAAGTGCCAAGCTTGGTACAGCAATAATGGTTGCTTTAGAAGCAAGTGTTTGAGTAATCCAGTATGCAGTCAAACTTTTACCTGTACCACAAGGCATGATTAACTTACCTCTTGTATTTTTATCATTTAAAAAGTATTGCTTAGAAGCTGCAATTGCTTCTTGTTGATGTGATCTAGGGTTTCTTTTTACACTAGGTACCTTTTCCCCTTTTACCAAAAGCTGTATAGCCAACCAATCCTCTTCTGTAAGTTGACTCCAAAAGTCTAATCCTATTTGTGTGAAGCTATCTGGTAGTAATGCAGTTTTTTTAATGCCATTAGTACCAGTATGTACTAATATTTGCTCTGTAATATGTTTACAATGATTCCTGGATAGGTCTAAAAAAGTTGCTATGTCTTTCCTGGTTGGAGATTCATGAGCTCCTTTAAATTTACATTGTATTGAACAGTAGGTGCCGTTATAAGATTCAGCTATAAGGTCAATCCCTTCATCAACATTTGGTAGTTTTAATTTGGCTCTTAGTTTTGAGTCAACACCGTCCCTAAGCAGCCATACGTTTTTGTACCTTGTCTTATAGACAGGTTTAGTGAGTAGTACTAATTCAGTTAGCTTTTCAAATAGCTCTCCTTTTTCATGCTTTTTTAAAGCATTAGCTTGACTAAAGAAGGTGGTCCAGTCTGAAGTAGTGGATAATATTTTATAAAGTGGCTTCAATTGAGTTTTCTTTTACAACCTTTTCGCTTTTATTGCTTTCTCTGACATTTAGTTCGATTTATGAACTCATTGTTTTTATCTACCTTTTACATGCTCAAATTTAGCAAACATTATAAGATTTTCATATTTAAATTTGGAATCGCAACTTGGAATAAACTAGCAAATTGAATTGACCCAGATTGTCAAAAAAAATGTCATTACCCCCTTTATACCAAATCGGGAATAAAAGATTAATGATTCATGAATAATCTATAATACTAGAATGTAATTGTCAAATTTTAAACCCTATAAAAACTCAATCTCTCCAGGTAACCCTTTAGCAAATCTCTTTGCTGGAACCAAGCTATAAACTTTTGTTTTTAGAATATACTCTCCAGACTTCTTATCCTTCTTTGTGTATGGAATAGTCATCGGGTATTCATCTTTAAGGAATAACCATGCCCTAAGACTCATCTTCATTATTAATTCATAAGACTTCTCCTTCTCTCCAAATCCAAACACATCTGGCTTAACATCCTCGTGTTTGGATTCGTTAGTCATTTTTTGACTTTTAACTAGTACATCAGTTATTCGTTCTAAGTTGAAATACTTAATTCTGCTAGAAGCTATTTCATATGCAACAAGTGATGTATAATTATCTGTGAACTTGATTGGCTCCACCTGCCTGTCACTTATTTGTTGACTATTTGCTGAGTAATATTTTTTAAGGACAATTACTTTTCTATCCTGTATTCCCTTTGTTACTTTCTCAACCAAATTACTTAAATGAACTTTTAGTAGGTTGTTTCCTGCTAATGCTGCTTCATTATTGAGAGATAGTTTTTGAATGATGCTATCTTTTAAGGGGCTCTTCTTTGCAACTACTGCAATTGACTCTTGAATCAATTGGATCTCTTCCGCAGTAAACATCTGCTTAATATCTAGCACACCATTATCAATGTATATTTTATTATTAGAATCCTTTTCAACTTTAAACCCAACTGCTTTTAGAAGATCAAGGTACCTATAAACAGTACGTTCGGTACTACCAATCAACTTGGCTATAGTCTTCATGGTCTTCGCAGGACTTGCCTGTAAAACTGAAATTAACTGTAGTAATCTCAGTAGTTTATTCTGATTGTGCATATGATCACAAAATTATGACAAGTAAGGACATAATATTATTTTATTTTGTAATTTGACCTAAGTTGTCTCAAATATGGAATTGTATTTCCTGTAAATTATGTTTGAATAAAAGTATCAACATACTTTTATGTTAATAATGTTTAAGAAGTAAATTAATCATATCTTAAGATAAAAAAAAGCTAAAAAGTTTATGTGTAAAATTTCAAAAGAAATAAAGTTTTGTACTTGTAATTCAGGAGCTATTAATTTAGAGAACCTTGAAAACTATTGGATTTTAAAACGTAATAATAAATTAGTACTTGAAAATGATACTATCATTGGGTCATTTGAGACAATGATTTTAGAAAATGATGAAAAAAATAAAATTATTATTTTAAATAGATTACAAGATCCTGATGCTTTTGATATTCCAATTCAATTCAATGAAGGAGATTGCTTTGAGATACATTTAAAAAATAATTTTTTTTCTAATGCTTTGGTATATTCTTTTGAATTTGAAAATGGAAAATGGAAATCTAATGATTACGACCCATTTAAAATTGATAAGCCAACTGAAATTTATAAGTTAGGTAAAATAGAGGATGCTATTGAAGAAAATGAATAATTTATTTTAAGTAGATCTATGCCTAATTAGATTTATGTAATTTGGATTTTTAAAATATAAACATTGAATAATGAAATATATCTTTTTTTTAATCTTATCCATTCCAATGTTATCATATGCTCAAGTCAATGATAATCTTTACAGTGGCTCATCTGGAAGACAAACTTCAAATACTGTCAGAAATTCAGATTTTTTCTTAGAAGTAACACCTACATACACTTTCCCTACTGGAAAACTAAGTGAAGTTTATAATAATGGATATGGAGGATTGATCTCTTTGAATCAAAAATTAAATTCTGGCGTAATTCTTTTTGTTGAAGGTGGGTATGTGAATTTTATAGGGAAAGAAATTAATATTAGAGTTACAAGTACAGTAAAGAATAAAACTACTACAAGTAATACTTCTTTCACTCCGCCATCATTTATTCATATTCCAGTTAGTGCAGGTTTTAAGTACTATGAAGATAAGTTCATTATTGGAGTTGGAATAGGAACTGGCATATCAAAACTTAAAGATGTTGATATGGAAAGTTCTACAAAGTTGATGATAAATCCAATGGCAGGTTATGATTTTGGTAAAGTAATCTTAGGAGC
>JACCDS010538065.1_pt1 | contig 19675 bp, 21 predicted proteins | sample 7446441 | NCBI WGS metagenome assembly JACCDS01 (sample SAMN15323445, study PRJNA562643) | freshwater metagenome | isolation source: river surface water | place: USA:Blue River Watershed | collected 2017-08-17
CCGCCTATATCAATTATACTAGCCCCTTCCTCAATAAATGCTCCGGCTTTATCCACCACTTTTTGTAAAGATTCCATTCTACTAATGGCATAAAAGGAGTCTGGCGTAAGGTTCATTATCGCCATTATTTGAGTATTATTGAACATAGTTTTATTATAAAAAGGTTATGCTGTATCTTGCAAGTGTTCAAAGATATTAATAACACAGAAACTTAGGCTATTTTTCATGAGTCAGACTTCTTTACAATACGATCAGGCAGTTGCTGCATGCAGAGATATTTTTATTAAAAAAACAAAGGATTATGGTACAGCTTGGCGCGTATTAAGAATCATATCTGTTGTAGATCAAATTTTTATTAAAGCACTAAGAATTAGAACCATTCAAGATATTGGAAATCAGAAAGTAGGGGATGATATAGCTTCTGAGTTTAAAGGCATCTTAAATTATGCCGTGATTGGTTTAATTCAATTGAAATTAGGCGATCCTAAAGTGGAAGAAATTGAAGTAGCGAAGGTAGAAGCAATGTATGAAGAGAATGTACATTTTGCAAAATCAACCATGTTAGATAAAAACCATGATTATGGTGAAGCATGGAGAGACATGAGTCAAGAAAGTTATGCTGATCTAATTTTAGTAAAACTATTAAGAATTAGACAGATTTTGAATAACGATGGAAAGACATTAATTAGTGAAGGTATTGACGCTAATTTTGTTGACATATTAAATTATTCTGCTTTTGCATTAATACAGATTGCAGAAGGCAAACATTAATCAGCTATTAAAACAACCCTATGCAAAACTTTCTTAAAATATTGCGTTGGACAGTTGGCTTACTTTTTATTTTTTCGGGATTAATTAAAGCCAATGACCCATTAGGTCTAAGCTATAAAATGCAAGAATTTTTTGATGTTTGGGGAATGTCTTTTTTTAATGATTATTCTTTGGGTTTATCTCTTTTGATGAATCTTCTTGAGATTGTAACTGGTATTGCATTATTAATTAAATATCCATACAAACAAACCTTATGGGTTTTATTAGTACTGATTATTTTCTTTAGCTTTTTAACTGGATATGCATTGTTTTCAGGTAAAATTAAAACCTGTGGATGTTTTGGAGATTGTATTCCTTTAACTCCAAAGACCTCCTTTATAAAAGATATTGTACTTTTTTTAGCCATTGTAATACTATTAATCAATCATAAAAAAGTAAAAACCAATCTTCATAAAGCATGGGGTGTTATCATTATATTGATTGGCAGTTTTGGTGTAGGATATGGACAATATTATGTATTGCAACACTTGCCTTTTATTGATTGTTTACCTTACAAGGTTGGTAAAGATATTGTTGAGCAAATGAAATTACCTTCTAATGCTATAGCAGATAGTATTAGATTAGACATGGAATTTGAAAAGAATGGAAAGACCTATCAATTTGATCCATCTAATTTTCCTGCAGACTTTGATAGCACTTATATTTTTAAATCAAGAAAAGAAGTGATCGTTGTTAAGGGAAATGGAATTACTGCTCCCATTCAAGATTTCGCTTTAAATACTATCAGTGGACAAGATACTACTGATGCTTTATTTGCAACAAGTACCCCTTATGTTTTAGTGTTTGCTGGACAAATTGACCCAACCGTTCCTTGGAGTATGCTTTTAGAGAAATTACATGCAAAATATCCACTTGTATACATAGTTACTGCAGATAAGGATCGTGCAAGTAGTTCATTTCCAAAAGAATCGATTCTTATTGGAGACAATACGATGATCAAAACAGCTTCCAGAGTATGGCCGACGATATTCATTATGAATGGTTCTACTATCATGAGTAAAACTGCCTATACAGACTATTTAGCTTCTCATTAAGCTTTTATATTTTATAGAATTAATTCTTTTTTGTAACTTAGGAATAATTGATTGATCCATAAATTTAATCCTATGTCAAAAATTAAAGATATCCTAACTAAAAAAGGGCCACATTTTAATATTGTTACCCCAGAAACCAAAGTATTGGATGCTTTGACATTGATGAAAGCTGAAAATTTGAGTTATGTTGTAGTAATGAAAGATGATCAGTATGTAGGATTAATGTCCGAGAGAGATTATACCCATAAGATTAAATTAGAAGGAAGAAAATCTGAAACTGCTACAGTAAAAGATATTATGACAACAAACTATCCAGTAATTGCTTATACAGATGATTTAGAGAGATGTATGGTATTAATGAATGTATACAAAACAAGATACCTTCCTGTATTTGACGAAATGGAATTTAAAGGGATACTTACGATGAATGATTTAATGCGAGAAGTAATTGACAAGAAATAAAAATAAAAGGGACTTTTGAAGTCCCTTTTATTTTATAATAACATCTGTAATAATTTTTTCACCCATTTTTTCATTGACTCTTTCTATAATTTGTTGTTTCTGAAAGCCCAATTCATTTTTCAATGGGCCTACACTGGTTTCAATAAAAAGCTTCTGGTCAAATATGTAAATTTTATCGGTGTATTTAGCAATAGTGGTTCCCATTAATTCAAGCCATACTTCTTCAATTTGGGCAGCACGAATACCATTTTTCAATTTGCTATTCTGAACAAATTGCTTCAAAGCATCCCCTAATTTAAATTCTGCCATAGTACAAATCTAAGTATTATAATTGTATCAATTGAAAATCTACAACATGCTCTGATAAAAGATTTTCAACCCTTTCTCTATGTGTATCTGTGATAAATACCTGACCATCAGTATGCTGGTGTACCCAAGATAATAATTGAATCATTCTATTTTCATCCAATTTTTCAAATATATCATCCATCAATAGAATAGGAGGTATGTTTTTCTCTTTCTTAATAAATACCCATTCTGCTAATCTTATCGCAAATAATAAACTCTTTCTTTGTCCTTGGGAAGCTTCTTGTTTAAAAGATTGACCTTGTATAGTAATAATTAAATCATCTTTATGAATACCCACAGATGTTCTTTGAAGCATTGCATCTTTTTGCATGCTTTCTTCTAATTGTAGCTTAAAATCTTTTGCATGTAAACTAGATTGGTATTCAATATGTATATCATCTAATTTTCCAGCTAAAAGCGTATACAAGCATAAAATTTCTGGAAGGTAATTTCCCAACAACTCCTTCCTATAATTGTAAATAATAGTGCCATGTTGAACTAATTGCTCATTAAATGCTTCAATAATTAAGGCATCCATATTTCCTTGTTCAGCAACCAATTTTAAATAACTATTTCTTTGAACAATTACCTTATTGTATTGAATCAAATGTTGTAAATAATCAGGATACAATTGGGATAATAAACTATCCATTAATTTTCTTCTTTCTTCACTTGTACCTGTGATAATTTGTACATCATCTGGAGCAATCATAACACAGGGAACTTTCCCAATATGTTGCGACAATTTGGTATAAGCTGTTTCATCAAAATAGAATTCTTTTTTGAGATTTTCTCGTAGAATACAAGCAATAGAGATGTCGTTATTTGCAATAGTATATTGCCCGTCAATTCTCATACCTTGAAAACTATGATGTACATTTTGTGCATCAGGTCTGCTAAAATAACTTTTTGTAAATGACAAGTAATACAGGGCATCCAAAATATTGGTTTTTCCGGTACCATTTGGCCCAACTATTCCAATAATTCGATGGGTAAAATCAAATCTTTGTTGGACATAGTTCCTGAACTGAACAAGGTTTAAGCTTTTTAGCATCAACATGGGTGCAAAATACATACAAAAAAGCTGTATTTTTATTCAAATTTTAAGGAATGACTCTCATTAGTGAGCAACAATTGCCCAGTATCATCAAAAGATTGGCACATCAAATTTTAGAAACCTATCCTGGACTAGAAAATGCTGTTATTGTAGGTTTACAACCTAGAGGGGTATTTTTAAGTGACAAAATAGTTGCTGTTTTAAAACAAGAAATTGACCCTTCTTTGGTTCAATATGGGAAATTAGACATTACTTTTTTCAGAGACGATATTAGAAGAGAATTACACCTTGGATCTGAAACCAACTTACCTTTCAGTATAGAGGGGAAAACCGTCATTTTAATTGATGATGTGTTATTCACAGGTAGAACGATTAGAGCGGCTTTGGATGCTTTATTATCATTTGGAAGGCCATCAAAAGTAAGTTTATGCGTTTTGGTAGATAGAAAGCCAAGTCGAGAATTGCCCATACAGCCAGACTTCTCAGGCAAGGAAATGGACACTTTAACCCCCTATAAGGTAAAAGTGAGATGGAAAGAGAACGACGGGGTAGATGATGTTATACTATTAGAAGCTTAAGCTATGGTTTGTTCAGAAAATTATATTAATTTTGTTTTTTAATGGCACTATCTACCAAACATCTTCTTGGTATCAAAGACCTCAATACTGAGGACATACAGCTTATTTTAAATACCGCAGGACAATTCAAAGAAGTATTACAAAGACCCGTTAAAAAGGTTCCAACATTAAGAGATGTTAATATAGTTAATCTATTTTACGAGAATTCAACTAGAACAAGAATATCTTTTGAATTAGCTGAAAAGCGTCTTTCTGCTGATGTAGTCAACTTTACTGTTTCAAGTTCTTCAGCTGCTAAAGGAGAAACCTTATTGGATACAGTGAACAATATCCTTAGCATGAAAGTGGATATGGTTGTTATGCGTCATAGTGCATCAGGAGCTCCACATTTTTTAGCCAAACATATTGATGCAGCAATTATTAACGCGGGTGATGGAATAAATGAACATCCAACACAGGCTTTATTAGACGCCTTTTCTATGAGGGAGAAATTGGGAAAATTAGAAGGTGTTAAAGTAGCCATCATTGGTGATATCATGCATAGCAGAGTGGCGTTAAGTAATATATACTTATTGAAGAAAATGGGTGCAGAAGTGGTGGTTTCTGGCCCTCCAACATTAATTCCTAGATATTTACAAGAAGCTATGGGAGTTAGGGTTGAATATAATATTGATAAGGCATTGGCTTGGTGTGATGTGGCCAATGTTTTAAGAATACAATTAGAAAGACAAAATCAACCATTGTTCTCTTCTCTAAGAGAGTATAATTTAGCATACGGTATTACGCAAGAGAGATTGTCCAAATTGACAAAAGAAATTATTATCATGCATCCTGGCCCAATTAATAGAGGTGTTGAAATGGACAGTGATGTCGCAGATAGTCAACATTCCATTATATTAGATCAGGTAGAAAATGGTGTGGCTGTTAGAATGGCTTGCTTATATCTATTAACAGGAAGAACACATCCAACTTCCTAAACAATTTTTATGCAAAGAATTTGCTTATTTCCTGGCACTTTTGATCCTGTTACATTAGGTCATACTGATATCATTAATCGTGCACTTCCATTATTTGATAAGATAGTAGTGGGTATTGGTATTAATGCAGCCAAGAACCCTATGTTTACTGCAGATCAAAGAAAGATTTGGTTTGAAGAAATATACAAAGATGAACCAAAGCTTACCGTGGAAACCTATGATGGGTTAACGATCAAATTCTGTCAATCTATTGGTGCTAAATTTATTTTAAGAGGCATCCGTTATGTGAGTGATTTTGAATATGAAAAAACCATTGCAGACGCCAACAGAACAATGGATTCAAAAATTGAAACCATCTTTTTAACTGGAGAACCTAAATATACTAGCGTAGCTTCTACCATCGTTAGAGATATCTTAAGAAATGGGGGAGACGCATCTCCATTTTTACCAGAAGCAGTGATCAAATCAATCAACAAGTAATTATTGGTTGATTTTCTTCCTATACGCTTCAATAACTTCAATAATATTAGGATAAGTATTGTCTAAACAATGTCTACAAGTAGCTAGACTATGCCATTCAATTTTTTCAATATCTTCTGAAACCTGAGGCATACCTTCTTGCATATCATTAATGGTCATATGAAACCAATAAGTTCTTTTAACCACTTCTTCATTTAAAAAGGTATCAAAATATGTATGATTGGTAAAATTCAACATTCCATGTAGTTGAATGTTTTGAATTCCTGTCTCTTCTTGAACCTCTCGCACAGCGCAGGTTTGAATGGTTTCACCTTCGTCTAGTTTGCCCTTTGGTAAGTCCCAAAAACCTCGTCTAAAGATCCATAAAATAGCTCCTTCCGGATTGGTTAAAAGTCCACCTGCTGCAATTATTTGTTTGGGCATAAAAATGTGTATAGTATTTAGTAACTCTTAGTGTAAATCTAGGTTTTAGCCTTTAATTTCGCAACAATAATAGTACAAATATGACCAACGAAAAAGCAGTTGCAGAAAAATTACTACAGGTAGGAGCCGTTAAATTAAGTCCCAATGAACCCTTTACATGGGCTAGTGGATGGAAAAGTCCTATTTATTGTGATAATAGAAAAGTGCTTTCGTTCCCTTATGTAAGAGATTTCATCAAAAGTGAAATGTGTAATGTCATATTTGAAAAATTTGGAGAAGCAGATATGTTAGCAGGTGTAGCAACAGCTGGTATTCCTTGGGGGGCTATGGCTGCTGATCAATTAAAACTACCTTATATCTATGTTCGTCCAAAACCCAAAGAACATGGCCTAGGAAATCAAATAGAAGGTGCTTATCAAGCTAGCAATAAAATATTGGTGATAGAAGACTTAATTTCTACTGGAAAAAGTAGTTTACAAGTGGTAGATGTTTTAAGAAATGCTGGGCTTGAAGTAGTCGGCATGGTATCTATTTTCAATTATGGATTTTCCATTGCAGACGAAGCTTTTAAAAATGCAAATGTTCCTTATTTGTCATTGACCAATTATGCTAGCATGATTGAGTTAGCAGTAGAAAAAGGAGAAGTGGATCCTTCAACGCATGATACATTGATGAAATGGAGAGAAAGTCCATCTACCTGGAATCAATAAAGATTATTTAAGATTTCGTATTGCGTCGCCCAAGTTCAATTTTTGATTGGACTCGTATGCAATTGGAACCGTTCTAGTAAATATACCTTTGCTCAATGTTGCATTGCCTTTGATATTTAGCTTAATGGGCTTATTAAAAATTAGATCCATACTATTCTTTACCAAAGAAGACATTTCAAATTCCATTTGAGCAGGTACCATAAAACTTGCATTTGCAGGAATCACAAAATTAGTATCTAAATGAACTTTTGTGAAAGGTTGATTATTCATTAAGATATCACAATCAATTTGCTTCAATACCATGGAGAAATTATTTGGATTAAAGTATTTAATCTTTGCGTTGATCTTATTTTTCCCCATGGAGATCTTTTCAATTTTAATGTCTTGTAAACCTTTAAACTCAAAATCTTTTGGAGAAGAACAAGAAATAATCAATAAGGAAATAGTCAAAACAGCTAATAAATACTTTCTCATAGTTATATTTGTACAAATATACAAAAGATAGGGAGTGAATGATGTTAACAGAACTACAATATTTTGGCACTATAAGTTATATTAAAGCCTTAAATGATGCACAGTATATTAGTTTTGATAAAGAGGAGCGATTCACTAAAATGGGGTTTAAAAATAGAACCATTATTGCCAGTGCACAAGGCCCTTTAAATTTAACCATTCCAATTGTTGGTGGTAGAGATCAAAAAAATAGATTACAAGATATTTTAATCGATTATAGTACTGGATGGCAGAGCCAACATATAAGATCTATTCAAACATGCTATAAAAGAGCTCCTTTTTTTGAATATTATGAACAAGGAATAAAAGATCTTTTATATTCGCCCTCTAATAATTTATTTGAATTTTTGTTAGAAGTGCAACAATGGGTAAGACTTCAATGTAAGAATAGCTGGACCATTCAGGAGGATGAACCAAATATTAATGCGACTGTTTTCAGAGACCCATATTTTCCTAAGAACTATCAAGAATACCCCAATCCAATAAAATACCAACAGGTATTTGAAGACCCAATTGGGTTTATTCCTAACTTATCTGTTTTAGATGTATTATTTTGTTGTGGTGGTAAACAAACCCAACAATTATTAAAATCTTCTTAGACTATCTTGAATAGTTACTTCTGGATGTCTTTTTAAGAATGTACTTGCCCAATTTTCATATTGTAATACTTCTTTCCACTCTTTGCTGTTTTCAAGAAAATCAAGCGCTTCTCTTTCTGATGCAATTGTGGCCAATTTAGCATTCAATAATTCTTTTCTCAATTGATAATTCTGAATCAAAGATCTCAATAATAGTTTTTCTGCCACTTCAAATTCTAAAGAATCTCTAGAAGCAGAATAATTAACAAATTGATATGGATTCTCTCTTTCTTTGATCCAATTTGCCGCTTTAGAAACGGCAGCCGTATATTCTTCTTCTTGAAGAGGAGCAGTAGGAGTTATGGGTGTTTTTAATGTAGAAATCTTTATAATTGGATCGGATGTAGAATTCACTTGAACTTGCTTATTCCTTTTAGGAAACACTGAACTAGCTACTCTATAATTGTTCAAGACCTGAGATTTTTGAATAGCATCTGTTTTGGTTAATGTATTAGTGGTGAATCCAATACTTGTGACCAACAAAACAATACATGCAAAGGCTAACTGCTTAAATAAACGCGAGGATTGTAATGGAAGTTTATTTAAAAATTGAATCCTAGTTAACATTTCTTTTTCAGAACCAATAGCATTTAATGTCAATTCATTTTGTTCTTGATGTGCCACTAAAGCCAGTTGGTAAAGAGATTTTGAATAGGCTATAGGATTATTTAATCTTTCTAAAACCCAGGCATCGCAAGCCAATTCTCTTTGAATATTGATTTCTTTAGTGAAGAAATAGGAGAATGGATTAAATAATAAAATGGAATGACATAACTTAATGAATAGCTGAACAATAAAATCATGTCTTATAATATGAGCTACTTCGTGTAATAATATATATTTCACTTCCTCAATAGAAAGATGATTTAAAATAGATATTGGCAAAAGTATAACTGTATCCATCCATCCAAAAGTAATTGGAGCTTTTAACACAGCGCTTGTACCAATTAAATATTTTTCTAGACCTAATTTTTGTAATAACTGATTCCAATATGGGTTATTGGTATAATCTGCGTTATTTCTAAGTTGATTTATTTGCTTAAAATCAAATAATAAATAAGTTAAATAGGCAATAAGTGCAATAGCATAGAAAATTCCAATCAAAGGTGTCCAGTTGATCCAATTGGATGAACTTTGGATAGCAATAGTGGTTATTTTAAAACTATAATAATTTGTATGAAAAATGGAATAGATAAAATGTATAGTAGCAATACATTCCAATCCAACTGCTAAAAGAAAAGACCTAGCAGGATTTAATTTCAAAATATATTTCAATATTACATACAAAGAGAATAGGATGGACATAAACCAAATACTATTCAACATTGCAGCAGGTATTTGAAATAAAATAGACATCAAGACTTATTTTCTCTTTTCTATTTGTTCAATTAATGATTTAATCTCCGCTAATTCTTCTTGTGAACTTTGATGATTACCTAGAGCCTGTAATACCAATTGAGAACTACTACCACTAAATAAAGTTTTTATCATTTTAGTAATATATTGTTCTTGTGCTTGTTCTTTCTCAAAGACTGGAGTATAGATATGGGTTTTTGAAGATTCATTCCTAGAAACCAATCCTTTTTCATGCATGATTTGCATTAATTTAAGGGTAGTTGTATATCCCACATCTTTTGTTAACTGAACTACTTCGTGTACTTCTCTTACAGAAGCGTTTTGTTTTTCCCAAAGAATGCTTAGAATTTCTAATTCACTCTCTGTAGGTTTAAATTGCTTGGACATATTATTACGATTAAATTCGTATGTAATTTACGAAAATGATTTAAATAACAAAAAATCCCCCCGAAAATTCGGAGGGATTTATGTTAAAATATCGTAAAAATGAAACTAATTCTTTTTCAAGTAGCTAGCATATTTAGCATTTTGTTCTTCAGTTAAAGCTTTTCCATTCACTGAAATTTGACCATCTTTAATTTGGATACTAACATTATCTTTTGGAGCCAAACCATCTTCTTGTAAAGCTTGAACCAAAGTTTTAGAATCAGCAGTAATAGTCACAGTCATTGCAGAATCAGCTATAGCTTTTGTGCTATCAGTATTGATTACAGAAATCTCTACAGTTTTAGAAATGGTAGTTGCTGAACTTGTAGGGTGCATGTGCGCTAAAGTTGGAGCTAATACTAATGAAACAATAGACATTAATTTAATCAAGATATTCATTGAAGGACCAGATGTATCTTTAAATGGATCACCCACAGTATCACCTGTTACAGATGCCTTATGTGGTTCAGATTTTTTATAGAACATCTCACCATTGATTTCAACACCTTTTTCAAAAGATTTTTTAGCATTATCCCAAGCACCACCAGCATTGTTTTGGAAGATTCCCATCAAAACACCACTTACTGTAGCACCTGCTAAGAATCCACCTAAAGCTTCAGGCCCTAATGTGAAACCAATCAAAATAGGAGAGATAATAGTGATTGCACCTGGTAACATCATCTTCTTTAAAGAAGCTTCTGTAGAGATAGCCACACACTTATCATATTCAGGCTTACCAGTACCTTCCATAATTCCAGGAATAGTACGGAACTGACGACGAACTTCTTCTACCATCGCCATTGCAGCTTCACCCACCGCACGAATAGCTAATGAAGAGAAGATGAATGGAATCATTCCACCTACAAATAATGCAGCTAATACATCTGCTTTGTAGATATCAATATGTTGATTATCTGGCATCGCAACACCTACAAAGGCAGCGAATAATGCTAATGAAGTTAATGCAGCAGATGCAATAGCAAAACCTTTACCACTTGCAGCTGTTGTATTTCCTACAGCATCCAAAATATCTGTTTTCTCACGAATCTCAGCTGGTAATTCGCTCATTTCAGCGATACCACCTGCGTTATCTGCAATTGGACCGAAAGCATCAATGGCTAATTGCATAGCAGTTGTAGCCATCATACCAGCAGCAGCAATTGCCACACCATATAAACCTGCACAAGCATAAGAACCATAAATACCAGCAGCTAATACTAAAATTGGATAGAATGTAGATTCCATACCAATTGCTAAACCACCAATGATATTTGTTGCGTGTCCTGTACTAGATTGTTTGATGATACTTAAAACTGGACGCTTACCCATTGCAGTATAATATTCAGTGATGATACTCATTAAAGTACCGACTACTAATCCTACAGCAATAGCACCAATCACACCATTTCTAGTGAATTCTAAACCTCTTAATACCATTGTTTCTGGTAAAGTATAATTCACTAAGAAATAACAAGCTACAGCAGTCAAAATCATTGAACCATAGTTACCCATGTTCAAAGCTTTTTGAACAGTTGCAGTATTTAAACCAGCATTCTCACTAATTCTTACAAAGAATGTACCTACAATAGATAATAAGATACCTACACCAGCAATTAACATTGGTAATAAAATAGGAGACAAACCACCAAAGGCATCTACTAATTTAGCGCCATTCGCACCAGTTACTTCCTGACCTAAAACCATTGTTGCTAATACAGTTGCTACATAAGAACCAAATAGATCGGCACCCATACCAGCTACATCACCCACATTATCACCCACATTATCAGCGATAGTTGCAGGGTTACGAGGATCATCTTCAGGAATACCAGCTTCTACTTTACCTACTAAGTCTGCACCTACATCGGCAGCTTTAGTATAGATACCACCACCTACACGCGCAAATAGGGCGATAGATTCAGCACCTAAAGAGAATCCAGTTAATACTTCGATAGTTCTTAGCATCTCTTTAGGATCACCATTCACATAGAAATATTCTTTTAAAATAATATATAAACCACCTAAACCTAAAACAGCTAAACCAGATACACCTAAGCCCATTACAGATCCACCTGTAAAAGAAACTTTTAATGCACGAGCTAAACTTGTTTTAGCAGCTTCAGCTGTTCTAACATTTGCTTTAGTAGCAATCTTCATACCTATATATCCAGCAGTTGCACTAAAAATTGCACCAATCACAAAAGCTACTGCAATTGTCCAGTGACTATCAGCATTTTTTGAAGCCATAAAGCCTAATAGTAAAGCTACTATAACTACAAAATAGCCTAATATTTTCCACTCAGCTTTTAAGAAAGCCATTGCTCCTTCAGCGATATAATCACTGATTTCTTTCATACGAGCATTACCGGCATCTTGTTTAGATACCCAGTTGAATTTCAATAGAGTATATAGTAAACCTACGATACCCATTGCCGGAACGGCATAAAATAGAAGATTGTTCATAAGCGATTCTTATTCTTTGTTTTCTTGATTCGATTAAGGTCTGCAAAAATAGGGTGAAATGGCCAAAAAATGGCAAAAAAGGGCATTTTTACTCTACTAAAGCGCTAGTATCCAGCTTCCCTGTGAAAACAGAAGCCAATTCCTTACCCTTATAGATGGTTTTATTGAATCTATTGCCCAAAATGATGATAGTAGCGGTTTCTCCAATCATTCTGTTGAATACGGTATTATTGCCATGCCACCATCCATTATGATAGATTAACTTTTCTTCATTGGGCTTCACCAAGATTCTCCAGCCAAACCCATAATTATGGAAGTATTTATTGGTTGGACTTTGTGGTTGATAGGCCATTTCCAGGGTTGCTGGTTGCAGAAATAAGCCCTGGGTAAGTGCTTTATCCCATAAATTCAAATCTCTAACGGTACTATACACATTCTTATCACCATATATACAATCGTATTTTTCGATTCTATAAGGTTGCATTCTAGCATTATAAGAAGGAGTGTATTTATCAATGGTCTTTACATTAAATACATAGGAATTGTTCATCTTCAATGGTTTGAAGATCATCTCGTCCATTAAAGTTGGAAAGTCTTTTCCTGATTGCTTTTCAATGATCAAAGCCAATAAAACATAATTGGTATTACAATATCTGAAAACCCTATCAGGCAAAGCCGCAGGTGCCGGTTTTTTTTGTATCATATAATCTAATACATCCTGATTGGTATAATAGCCTTCTCTAAAAGGTTTTTCATTCTGAATAAGCTTCAATTTCTTCACCCATCTTCCTCTTCTGTTTTTTACTTTAATAGAAACATATTTACGGGATTCCATAAAATAAGTGTAATCTGGTAATCCACTTCTATGAGCCAATAATTGCTCTATAGTAACATCTGAATAGGGGAAATTGGGTAGGTATTTGGTAACAGGTGCTTTTAGGTCTAATTTCTCTTGTTCCCATAATTTTAATGCCAACATACCTGTAAAGGTTTTTGAAACAGAAGCTAAATGAATAGGTGTTTCAGGAAGGATAGGGGTCTTTTGATTTACATTAGAATAACCTTTATAATCCTCAAAAATGATCTCTCCATTTTTTGCTACTAAAATTTGACCACTGAAACCTCTATTGCCTAAAATCTTGTCGTATTTAGCTTTGATCTCAGTACTCAATCTATTTCTCTCTGTATCAGATAACTTGTTGTAAGTAAAGCTTGGTGTATTTAAACCTTCTTGATATTTTGGGCCCTGTGATGTACCACAAGCGCATATTAAAATAAATAAAGTACTTAAAAGTGAAATTCTCACGATCATCTGTTAGTTATTAAGGGTACAACAAAAATAACGCTCAAATGGGATAAAATATTGTGAATGAAGACAGAAGCGGTTAAATTTTTTTAACTTTGTTACATGAGCACTTCTATTAAAACCAGTTATCCAAAAGACAAAATCAAAGTTCTATTTCTTGAAAATATTAGTGATGCAGCTGTGCAGTATTTTAAAATTCAAGGATATACGGATGTTAAGAAAGTAGCTGGCGCTTTGAGTGAAGAAGATTTGATTAAAGTAATCAAAGATGTACATATTCTGGGTATTAGATCTAAAACCTTTATTTCAAAAAAAGTATTGGATCATGCCAAAAAATTACAAGCCATTGGTTGTTTCTGTATTGGAACCAATCAGGTAGATATGAAAGCTTGTAAACAAAAAGGTATTGCCGTTTTCAATGCACCCTATAGTAATACTAGATCTGTTGCTGAGTTAGTGATTGGGTCAAGTATCATGTTGATTAGAAAAATCATAGATAAAAATACAGCAGCACATAATGGTATTTGGAATAAGGATGCAAAAGGCAGTTTTGAATTAAGAGGAAAAACAATGGGTTTAATTGGTTATGGAAATATTGGAACTCAAACCAGTATTATGGCTGAAGCGATGGGTATGAAAGTGAAGTTTTATGATATTGAAACCAAATTACCATTGGGAAATGCTCATGCAGTAAAATCCATCAAAGAATTAGTAAGCACATCAGATATTATCTCTTTGCATGTTCCAGAAACTGCATCTACCAAGAATTTAATTAGCAAAGAAGTATTAAAACAATTTAAGCAAGGCTCTATATTAATTAACTATGCTAGAGGTGAAGTGGTTGATTTAGATGCATTAGCTGCTGCATTAAAAGCAAAACATTTAAGTGGCGCAGCCATTGATGTGTATCCATGGGAGCCTGAAAAAAATGGAGATCATTTTGAAACACCATTGCAAGGTTTATCAAATGTTTTATTAACACCACATGTGGGTGGATCTACAGAAGAAGCTCAAGAAAATATTGGAGAAGATGTGAGTATTAAATTATACCAATATTTAGAAAGAGGTGTTTCTAATGGATCACTTTCCATACCTACTATCAGCTTACCACCAGTGGATGGAGCGCATAGAATTTTACATATTCACAATAATGTACCAGGGGTTTTAAGTGCTATCAATACGGTGATGTCTAAAAACAAAATCAATATTGTTGGACAGTATTTGAAAACCAATGAAGAAATTGGATATGTTGTTTTAGATGTGGATTCTAAATTATCCAAAACAGCATTGGCATTATTGAAAGAAGTAAAAGAAACTATAAGAGTTAGATTACTTTACTAAGCAATTGGATTTCATTGCTTTAATTTCTTCCTCATCTACACCAGTAAACATCATTTGCTCTTGCATACTAGCAGGACTAAATAACATTGCAGAAGGGTAGTTCTTTCTTGCAGAACTATGTATTTCTTTTACACCAGTCGTAGTAAGAATTTTTGAAATATTATTTGCCCTTACGCCACTACCAGGCATAATAATAATTCTTCCATTAGCATTTTCTTCCAATTGACTTAATAAGGGCAAAGCATTAGCAACATTAGGAACCTGACCACTGGTTAAAACTCTTTTACAACCTGTTTGAATCACATCTTCTAAACCTTTGATGGGATCCACGCATCTATCAAAAGCTCTATGAAAAGTTATTTCCATATGACCAGCAATAGAAACCAATTCTGCAGTTCTATTGATATCAATTTGTCCATCTTTTTGCAATAAACCAATTACTGCACCAGGATATCCTAATTCTTTCACAAGCAATACATCAGATTTCATTGATTCAAATTCATCATCAGAATACAAAAAATCGCCGCCTCTTGGTCTAATAATAGGGAATACAGGTTGACTTGTTTTTTGAATCAATGTTTTTAAACTTCCGTAAGAAGGGGTAGTGCCACCTTCTTGTGGATTTTCACAAAACTCAATTCTGTCTGCACCAGCTGCTAATGCTGTTAGGGCAGACTCAATATTAAATACTGCAATTTCTAAAAGGATCTTCATGGATGTTTTAGTCTAAAAATTCTGATTCAAATAATTCATTTCCTTTCTCTGTATGCACTGCATAATTAAACCCTTTATGCAAAGCATATCCGCCAAATTCGCCTTTATGATTGATAGCTATAAAACATATTTGAATATCTTTTGCTTTTTCTTTTTTAATTCTTCTAATTCTTTCTACAACTAATTTACAAGCTTCTTTAGGAGATTTACCCTGTCTCATAAATTCCACAACAGAACTTGATCCAGCAACTCTAATTACATCTTCCCCTTGACCCGTTGCAACTACAGCACCTACTTCATTGTCTACATATAAACCTGCACCAATAATTGGAGAATCACCTAATCTTCCACGCATTTTGAATCCTGCACCACTTGTAGTACAAGAACCACTTAGATTACCATTTGCATCTAATGCAATCATACCAATGGTATCATGATTCCATTCACCATTACTTAATTTATAAGGTGCATTAAATGCTGCATCGTTTTTAGGAATTTCCGATTGTCTTTCTACATTATAAATAGGTTTATAAGTAGATTTTTTTAACCAATTTTCGTATGCGTTTTTAGCATCTTTTGATAATTCACCTGATTCCAAACTAAAACCTTCACTCAATGCAAATTGTTGAGCACCTTCACCTACCAGCATCACATGTGGTGTTTTTTCCATCACTCTTCTTGCTACTGATATAGGATGTTTGATTCTTTCTAAAAATGCTACACTACCACAATTAAATTGATGATCCATAATAGAAGCATCCAAAGTTACATGCCCATCTCTATCAGGATTAGCTCCTAAACCCACACAACAATTGATTTCATTTTCTGTAACCATTACACCTTGCTCCACTGCATCCAATGCAGCGCCACCTGCAGACAATACCTTCCATGCTGCTACATTTGCATTTAAACCCGCATCCCATGTAGAAACCACAATAGGTTTTTTAGAAATATTTACAGTGTTCTTTATAAAACCTGGAATAGTAAAACTGGTGATTCCCAAACTGCTTAAATGTATGAATCCTCTTCTATTAAGTGATTTCATGAGATAGATAATTAGATTCTGAAGATACGCAAAATGATTATATTTTATGTACTTTAGTAAGACTATATGCAAGCAATATTTGATACTTATGGCTGGGATGTAACTCATTATGAGCAAATTAATCAAGGATTAATCAATGCTACTTATGAAGTCAAAACTTCAGTAGGCAAGGAGTACATTCTACAATCAGTGAATCATCATATTTTTAAACAACCAGAGGCGATTGATCACAATATTAGACAAATGGGTGAATTCTTAAAAGAGCAAGATCCAACTTATATTTTCACGCATTTAGTAGCTAATAAAAATGGTGATACTTTATGTTTTTTAAATGGACAATACTTAAGAGCATTTGACAAATTAAACGGCATATCATACGATGTTTTAAGTCAACCCAATCAAGCAGAAGAAGCTGCTAAAGCATTTGGTGAATTCACTTATAAATTGAATAAACTTCCAATTAAAGATGTTAAAATCACTTTGCCTGACTTTCACAATTTAAGTTTGAGGTACCAACAATTTATATCTTCTATACAAAACGGTAATAGTCAGAGAATTGCAGCATCCAAGGAAGCAATTGACTACTTAATTTCCCAAGAACATTTGGTTCAACAATATGAATCATTTATCGCTCACCAAGACGCTTTATTGAGAGTAACTCACCACGATACAAAAATTAGCAATGTTTTATTTGACCAAGATCAACATGCGATTTGTGTAATAGATTTGGATACGGTGATGCCTGGGTATTTTATAAGTGATGTAGGGGATATGTGTAGAACCTATTTACCCAATGTTTCAGAAGAAGAATCCAATATCGATTTAGTCCAAATAGACAAGGGTAGGTGGACGGCCATTCGAAATGGGTATCTATATCACATGAATGATCTACTCACTAATTTTGAAAAAGACCATTTTGAATTTGCCGGAAGTTTTATGATTTACATGCAGGCTTTGAGATTTTTAACGGATCATCTTAATAATGATATCTATTATGGAGCAAAATATAATGGCCAGAACTATGTTCGGGCCATTAATCAGATTGCTTTGTTAAAAGCATATCATCAACTCTTTTAGTTAATTCATCCTAATAGTCAGGATTCATAGCAAAATCTGGTTTTCTATTTTTCCATTTCCCTCTGGTAAAGTCAGGTATTTCTTGAACCTGTCCATGTTCAGCTATAGACTTTTCAGAAAGGGGAGTCACCGCATACCAAGTTGCTAAATCATATACATCCAATGGGAAATTCACTTTTCTCTTGATACACTCAATAAAAGCATTCACCACAAAGAAGTCCATTCCACCATGACCAGCTCCAACCGCATCTGCTTCATATTTCTTCCATAATGGATGATCGTGCTCCTTTAAATAGGTCTCAGGATTTTCCCATTGATGAGATTTTTTAGAAACGCCTTCAATATATATATGTCCAGCACTAAATTCTCCGGCATGGAAATCCTGCCAAAGTCCTTGGGTGCCTTGAACACGGAAGCCTAAATTATAAGGACGAGGTGAATTGGTGTCATGCGTCAATAATATAGTCTCTCCATTAGCAGTTTGTAATTGGGTAGTAACTATGTCACCTAATTTGAATGTTAATTTCGCATTTGGGTGATTTTCACCGCCTTTGGGGTGGTTAACTATATATTTATGTAAACCTCGAGCCTTGGTTGCAACCGATGATAATCTGGTAAGGCGGTTGCCTCTATTAATATCAGTCATCATAGCTACAGGGCCTAATCCATGGGTTGGATATAGCTCGCCGTTTCTATATAATGAGTGATTGGTTCTCCAATGTGCTTCAGAAAATCCTTTTTCACCGAATTCTACACCTGAATTGCTATCCGCTGAATTAGGGCTATTAAACTTAACACCTCTTAAATCATGTTCATAACCACCTTGTAAGTGTAATAATTCCCCAAACATGCCTTTTCTAACCATATTATATACAGCCATTACATCTCTTCTATAACACACATTCTCAAGGCACATAACAGGTATACCTGATTTTTCACTTGCATTCACAATATCCCAGCAATCCGTCAATTTGATCGCTCCACAAACTTCCACACCTGGAATAATACCATTTTTGATCGCTTCTAAGGCTTGAGGAATATGCCATTCCCATGGCGTTGCAATCACAACTGCATCAATATCATTGCGTTGTAAGAGTTGTTTGTAATTTTCCTTTCCATTGCTATATTCAATAGCAGCTGGTCTTCCTGATTCTTTTAATATCTTTTGAGCATCCGCCAACATTCTTGGATCGGGGTCTGCAAAAGCCACAATATTGGTGTCTTTTCTTTGACAAAGCATCTCAATATGACTTTGACCTCTGAATCCTGTACCTATAATACCAAGTCTAACAGTATCCATTTTAGCACTGGATTGGGCTTTAATAAAAGCTGGACTAAGTCCAATAGCCAAAGAAGTCATACTAGCATTTTGAACAAATTGGCGTCTAGAAGTTGGTTTTGACATAGCAATCGTTATTTATATACTTTAAATGAAGAAATCGTTTAGTACTTAAATGTACAAATCTTTCCTCTAGCAATCTATATACTATAACGATTAATTGATCATAATAGTATCATTACTAATCTCTTTATAATCAATCGACTTAGTTAATTATAATTAATATTTTATCTTATAATTAACATTATGTTAAATAGATTATTTAATCCAAATGAAGTTATTATCCTATTCGAATCATATCTAGAAAACCTACCTTTATAAAAGACATTTAAAAATATCAATTATGAAACTAAAAACATTTGTTGGCCTTCTTGGATTATTAATGCTTGGTCAATTCAATCTTGTAAATGCGCAAACTAGTACTCAAAAAGAAACCACTTATGTGGGTGATCAAAAAAATGGTCAACCAGATGGCAAAGGTGTTTTAACCGATACCATTGGAAATGTATTTAAAGGAAGCTTCAAAAAAGGTAAAAAAGAAGGTTATGGTGAATTAA
>JACCDS010603558.1_pt1 | contig 19675 bp, 16 predicted proteins | sample 7446441 | NCBI WGS metagenome assembly JACCDS01 (sample SAMN15323445, study PRJNA562643) | freshwater metagenome | isolation source: river surface water | place: USA:Blue River Watershed | collected 2017-08-17
CCTGCTGCAGGACCGCCAGGGCGACGCCATCGACGCGGTGCTGTGCCTCCTGCAGGCCGCCTGGACGCTGGATCGCCCGCGCCACGGCTGGCCCGACGGGGTCGACCCGCTGGAAGGCTGGATCGCGGCGGTGCCGCCTTTGGCCACCGACCGGGACACCTGATGATTCGGCGGTCCTGCACCGGGACCGGCGCGCTTTCGTCGTCATCCGCCGACGCTGAAGGGTTTCCACCATTTGTGACGCCGGGGTTACGACGCCGATACTGACGAAAATGGCACGGTCGTGCTATTCAACTTCACCACGTCGACGCCCACCATGCGCCCTACCCGATTCCTTCCCCACGTACTCGCCGTCGCCGCCCTTGTCTCCCTGGCCGCTTGCGGTGGAGGCGGTGACGGCAGCGACGTGACCCTCAACCTGTCCAACGACCGCGGCACGATCCAGCGCAACCCACCGACGCAGCTGGCCAGCCTGACGGCGGCGCAATTCACGGCGCAGCTGCGGGCGTCGACCTCCGGCCAGCAACTGCTCCAACTGGCCGGCATCAACCCGGCAGACGCGAACGCCACGCTGCCTTGCGGCATCGACCTGCGTTACATCCAGTACGGCACCGTCGGCGGTGCGGGCGAGAAGACCAACGCGACCGGCGCCTTGCTGATTCCCACCGGCGGCGCGGCCTGCACCGGCGCCAAGCCGATCGTGCTGCACGCCCATGGCACGACCACCGCCAAGGACTACAACATCGCGCTGCTGGGCAGCACCAACGCGGCTGCCGGAGAGGCCGGCCTGATCGCTGCGCTCTACGCTGCCCAAGGGATGATCGTGGTGGCCCCGAACTACGCCGGCTACGAGTCCTCGGCACTGAACTACCACCCCTACCTCAACGCCGACCAGCAGTCCAAGGACATGATCGACGCGTTGTCTGCAGGCCGCCAGGCGATCGCCAAGATCGCCAACGGCACCAGCGACAGCGGCAAGCTGCTGATCACTGGCTATTCACAAGGCGCGCACGTCGCGATGGCGACGGCCAAGGCGCTCCGTCTGGCCGGCCACTCGGTCACGGCGGTGGCGGGCGGCAGCGGGCCCTATGCCCTCACGGCCTTTGCCGATGCGATCTTCGGCGGCCGGCCCATCGTCGGCGGCACGCTGTTCGCGCCGCTGCTGACCACCAGCTGGAAGCGCTCCTACGGTGACATCTACGGCGCTGCCAGCGAGGTCTACAACACCGCCTATGCGACCGGCATCGAGACCCTGATGCCGTCCACGCTGACGGTCACCGAGCTGTTCACCTCCAACCCTGTCAAACTGCCGCAGGCGGCCCTGTTCGACAACACGGCGACCGCCTACGGCCTGGCGTCGGTCCAGTTCCAGCCGCTGTTCGGTGCACCGGGCACCGGTCTCATCAACAACACCTACGCAGACGCCGTTCTGGCCGACGCCGCCACGAATCCGTGCACGTCGGCTGCGCCCACGGCCTGCGTGACCAATCACCCGCTGCGTGCCCGCGCCAAGCAGAACGACCTGCGCGGAGGATGGACTCCGGTATCGTCGCCCACCAATGTGACCCCCGTGTTCATGTGCGGAGGTGCCAACGACCCGACCGTCTTCTACGTCAACACCACATTGCAGGCAGCGTGGTTCGCGTCACTGGGATTGCCGGGCGGCGTCGTCACGACGCTGGACCTGGAGACCGCATCGGGCGGTGGTGCCGACCCGTTCGCCGCAGCCAAGGTCGGTTTCCAGACGGCGATCGCGGGGATCAACACCGCCGGTGGTGCCACCGCCGTGGCCCAGAACTACCACGCCACCGTGGCCCCGTTCTGCACCGCGTCGACCGCCGGCTTCTTCCGCTCGGTGCTGGCCACCGCGCCTTGAGAGACGCTTGCCGGCCACGTGCCGGCCTTTCCCGACACAGGCCGGCTCTCGCCGGCCTTTTTCATGCCCCGCCGCGCCAGCTCGTACGAACGCCCCAGAATCCGTCCGAACGCATCGCATCACCCAGGGCGCGGCGCATCGGCGCCCAGCGGTCGCCGCATCAAGGTTCAAACCCATGGACAACATCGATCTCCAGATCCTTCGACAGGTGCAAGGCTGGCGCGTCGCCGGGCACCGCGTCGTGCTCGGCACGATCATCCGCACGTGGGGATCGGCGCCCCGGCCGATCGGCTCGGTGGTCGCCGTGCGCGACGACGGCCAGATCGCCGGCTCGGTCTCCGGCGGCTGCATCGAGGACGATCTGATCGAGCGCGTGCGCGAAGGCGCCCTGCTCGCCGACACCCCGCGCACCGTGCGCTACGGCGTCTCCGGCGACGAGGCCGCGCGCTTCGGCCTGCCCTGCGGCGGCACGATCGAGCTGGTGCTGGAGCCGGTCTTCGCGCACAGCCAGATCGAGCCGCTGCTCGAACGCCTGGCCAGCGGAGTGCGGGTGCTTCGCACGCTCGACTTCACCACCGGCGTGGTCACGCTGGCCGATCCGCAGGCCGGCGACACGCTGACCTTCGACGGCCGGACCCTTGTCAGCACGCACGGGCCGGGCTGGCGACTGATCGTCATCGGCGCGGGCCAGATGACGCAGTTCCTCGCCGAGATGGCGCGCGCGCTCGACTACCAGGTCTTCATCATCGACCCGCGCCCCGAATACGCCGACGGCTTCGCGGTGCCCGGCTGCCAGCTCGTGCGCGACATGCCCGATGACGCGCTGGTCGCGCTGAAGCTGGATGCGCACTGCGCCGTCATCGCCCTGACCCACGACCCCAAGCTCGACGACCTGGCGCTGATGGAGGCGCTGCGCTCGCCCTGCTTCTACGTCGGCGCGATCGGCTCGCGCGTCAACCAGGCCAGGCGCAAGGCGCGGCTGATGGAGCACTTCGGCCTGACCGAGCCCGAGCTGGCCCGGCTGCACGGGCCGGTCGGCATCAAGAACGGCGCCCGCACGCCGCCCGAGATCGCGGTGGCGATCCTGGCCGAGCTCACGGGCGTGCGCTACGGCTTGCGGATTCCGGAGCCGGTGTCGGTCGGTGATGGCAGTGGTCAGGGCCATGGCGCTTCGGCGGTCGAAGCGGGCTGCGCGGCCTGACTGTCACAGCGTGGAGCACCCCGATTGCTCCAACGGCCCCACATCCTGTCGCCTCGGTGACGTCGCCCGAGCGGGTTAATGCGAACTGGCACAGCGGCGTCGCGCTGGTGAACATGGCAGGGCTCGCAAGGGTCGCCTGACGACCCTCATTCACGCACGCCCATGATGACCGCCGATCTGTACGCCTCCTCCCTGAACACCGCCCCCCGCCTTTCCGTCCTGGCCGTCCGGACCGCCCTGGCCCTGCTGGCCGCCGGCAACCTCGGCACGGCCCTGGCCCAGGAAGCCGAACGTCTGGAGCCGGTCGTCATCACCGGCTCGACCCGCGAACAGAAGCTGGTCGACGCGCCCTATGCGATCAATGCGGTCAGCAGCGAGGCCCTGCGCGCCGCCGGCCCGATGGTCAACCTGTCGGAGGCCCTGCAATCGGTCCCCGGGCTGGTGGTGGCCAACCGCAACAACTACGCCCAGGACCTGCAGATCAGCTCGCGCGGCTTCGGCGCGCGCGCCGGCTTCGGCGTGCGCGGCATGCGCCTGTATGCCGACGGCATCCCCGCCACGATGCCCGACGGCCAAGGACAGGTCGCCCACTTCGACCTCGCCGGCGCGGACCGGGTGGAGGTGCTGCGCGGACCGTTCTCGGCGCTTTACGGCAACAGCTCGGGCGGCGTCGTCGCGGCCTGGTCCCGGCCGGTGCGTGACCGCAGCTTCGAGGTCGGCATCGACGCCGGCAGCTTCGGCATGCGCCAGCAGCGCGTGGCCGTGCAGTCGCCCTTCGACGGCGGCTTCTCGATCGCGGCCAACCTGTCGAACTTCGACATCGACGGCTTCCGCCCGCAGAGCGACGCCGACCGCCGGCTGGCCAACATCCGCCTGGCCTGGGCCGGCGAGGATGACCGGCTCACGCTGGCCATCAGCGACCAGCACCAGCGCGCCAACGACCCGCTGGGCCTGACGCGCACGCTGTTCAACCAGGACCCGGACCAGACCGCCGTCCAGGCCACCAACTTCAAGACCCGCAAGACCATCGACCAGACCCAGGCCGGCCTGAGCTGGCAGCACCAGGTCGGCGGCGACAGCGTCCTGCAGTCGACCCAGCTCAGCGCCTACATGGGCCAGCGCTCGGTGTTCCAGATGCTGTCGACCCCGCGCGTCAACCAGCTGCTGCCGGCCAACCCGAACAGCGCCGGCGGCGTCATCGACTTCGACCGGCACTACGACGGCGTCGATGCGCGCCTGACCTGGCGAGCCGGCGAGGCCGATCTCGTCACCGGCGTCAACCTCGAACGCCAGCGCGACGAGCGCAAGGGCTACGAGAACTTCACCAGCCCGACGACCCTTGGCGTGGTCGGTGATCTGCGCCGCAACGAGACCAACCGCGCCACCACCCGCGAGGCCTATGCGCAGTACGAACGTCCGCTCGCTGCGCAGTGGCAGATGGTCGCGGGCCTGCGCACCGGCAAGGTCACGCTGTCCAACGAGGACCACTACGTCAACCCGCCGGCCAATCCGACCAATCCGGACGACAGCGGCGAGCTGTCCTTCAGCTACACCAACCCGGTGATCGGCCTGCGCTGGCAGCCCGATGCGACGCTGACGCTGCACGCCAGCGCCTCGCGCGGCTACGAGTCGCCCACGCTGGGCGAGGTCGCCTACCGGCCGGACGGCAACACCGGCTTCAACGACACGCTGCAGGCGCAGACCAGCCGCCAGATCGAGCTGGGCGCGAAGTGGCGTCCGACACAGGACTACGCGATCGACGCGGCGGTCTTCCGCATCAACACGCGCAACGAGATCGGCGTCAACGCCAACGTCAACGGCCGCGGCACCTTCCGCAACGTCGGCGACACGCTGCGCCAGGGGCTGGAGGTGTCGCAACGCTGGCGCCACAGCGCGACGCTGCGCGGCCAGCTCGCCCTGACCGTGCTGGACGCCAGCTACCGTACCGGCACGATCGACGGCAACCAGATCGCCGGCACGCAACCGGCCAGCCTCTACGCCGAGATCGCCTGGAAGCCCTGGACCGGCGGCGAATGGGGCCTCGAGGCGCGTGGCCAGGGCCGCACCGCCCTGAACGACAGCAACCAGGACGTGCCCGGCACGCCCGGCGGCGGCTTCGCGGCCGGCTGGGGCATCGCCAACCTGCGCTACCTGCACACCTGGGAATTCGGCACCGCCTCCAGGCTCGAACTGCTGGGCCGCATCGACAACCTCGCCGACCGGCGCTACGCCGGCAGCGTGATCGTGGCCGAGGCCAACCAGCGCTACTTCGAGACGGCACCGGGCCGCCACGCACTCGTCTCCCTGCGCTACCAGCGCAAGTTCTGATCGAACCCCATGCCGCACATGAGCCGCAACTCCCGTCGCCACTTCAGCGCCGCGCTGGCCGTGTTGGCCGGCGTGATCGTGGCCGGTGCGGCCTGTGTGTCCGGCGTGGCGGGCGTGGCCCATGCCGCCACGCCGGTCGACGAGTTCGAGGGCGATCCCTACCAGTCCCACCCCTGGCCCGACATGCGCCGCGAGTTCCTGGGCGCAGGCGAGGTGGTGTGGGACGCCCGCGTGCAGGTCAGCGGCCCGGCCTTCGCCGAGGACCCGATGAACGTGCCGGTCTCTGTGACGGTCGACGGGCTGACGGGCATCGAGCGCATCGTCATCCTGGTCGACCGCAACCCCATCCGCAAGGTCCTGGAGTACCAGCCGCTGGCCGCCCTGCCGCGCGTGTCCTTCCGCTTCAAGCTCGAACAGGCCAGCCCCGTGCGGGCGGCGGTGCGCACGGCCGACGGGCGCTGGCATGTCGGCGGCACCTGGGTCGACTCGTCCGGCGGTGGCTGCACCGTCTCGGGCGCCACCCGCAAGGACGGCAGCTGGGCGCGCACGCTGGGCACCGTCAGCGCGCGGGTGTTCGAGCGCAGCGAGGCGGTGGCCACGCCCGGCCAGACCGCTGCGACCGGCGCTGGCGACACCATCGCGCTGGACGCCGGCTCGCGCATCCGCGTGCGGGTCATGCACCCGATGGACACCGGCCTGGTCGCCGGCGTGCCCGCCTTCTACCTGAGCAAGCTCACGCTGCGCGACGGCCGCGACCGCGAGCTGCTGCGGCTGCAGCCTTTCGAGCCGGTCAGCGAGAACCCGGTCTTCTCGTTCGACTTCCCGGTGCGCCCGGCCGGCCCGCTGCGGCTGGTGGGCGTGGACAACAACGGCAACCGCATCGACAGCAGGATCGAATGAAGCGCGTCGCCCCGTTCATCGCCACCCTCTCGGTCCTGGTCGCCACATCCCTTGCGCTGCCGACATCGGCCGCCGCGCAGACGGCCGCGCCGCGGGTCGACATGGCCCGCCTCGACTACGGCTTGCAGGCCCGCCCGCTGGCCGAGGGCGTGTACGTCATCGAGGGCGCGAACGCCGACTTCACGCCGGCCAACGGCTGCAACATCATCAACACCGGCTTCATCGTCACCGATGCCGGCGTGGTCGTGATCAACACCGGCCCGAGCCGCCTGTACGGCGAGCAACAGCGCGCGCTGATCGAGCGCACCACCGGCCAGCCGGTCGCGCAGGTCATCCACCTGAACCTGCATCCGGACTACTTCCTCGGCAACCAGGCCTACGCCAACGTGCCGCGCCGGGCCACCGAGGCCACCCGCGCCGGCATGGCGCGCGAGGCGGCGGCCTACGAGACCAATCTCTACCGACTCTGCGGCGACTGGATGAAGGGCACCCAGGCCGTTCTGCCCGATGCCGCCGACGCGCTGGACGCGGCCGCGTCGTCCGGCGTGCTGCGCATCGGCGGACGCGAGCTGCTGCTGCAGGTGCTGCAAGGCCACACCGATTCGGACCTCGTGCTGATCGACCGCCGCAGCGGTGTCGCCTTCATCGGCGGCCTGGCCTTCGCCGAGCGCATCCCGACGACGCCGCACGCCCGGATCGACGCCTGGCTGGCCAGCATCACCACGCTGGCGGCCACCCTGAAGGCCGCCGACGCGCGCGTGATCGTGCCCAGCCACGGCCCCGTTCGCAGCGACACGACCGCCCTGTTCCAGACCCGCGACTACCTGCGCTGGCTCGACCAGCGCTTGAGCGCATCGGCCCGCAACGGCCTTGAACTGGCCGAGGTCCTGAAGCTGCCCCTCCCCGCTCCGTACAAGGGCTGGGCCGCCGTCGACACCGAATACCTGCGCAACGTCGTGCACCTGTTCCCGGGGCATGAGCAGGCGGTGCTTGGCGGCAAGTGACGGTCCTGACGTGCGCCGACCCCTCCGGTCGGCGTCGATCGCCGGCAACCTGGCGCAGTGCGTTTTAGTTAACGCACTCGACGTCAATTACTCGAATAGATAGTTCCCCAATACACCCGAGCAGGCCAGGAGTTTTTTCTTCGCTTGGGTGTTCACTGGTGCGCCGTTGCCAGATACGATGTTCTTTTCATCGAAAAGAAGGGAATATCTTCAACCCCAAACGACCCGACGTTCATACGGGGTCAGCGGGAATGAAACCACGCGCAGTATCCAGAATCCCAGCCTCGAATAATCACCCAAACATCCACGAACGATTGCCACCCGAATCAGTCGTTCGCACGACACCGAGGGATAAAACCCCTCAACGAGATTGCAAGACATGAAGCACACCCTCACCATCATCTGCGCCGCCCTGATCCTCACCGGCTGCGCTTCGCAGAGTTTCATCGTCAACTCCGAGACGACCGACGCGCCGTCCGTGGAAGCCTCGCAGACCTTCTGGGTCAGCGGCATCGGCCAGGGCAAGACCGTGAACGCGGCGTCGGCCTGCGGCGGCGTGGCAAAGGTCCGGAAGGTCGAATCCCACCAGACCGTCATGGACAACGTCTACAGCATGCTGACCTTCGGCATCTATACCCCGCGCACCGCCAAGATCTATTGCGCCAAGTGATGTCGCCGGACGTGACGCCATGCGTGGACGTGGCCGTCCGCACAGGTCCGTCACGTCTGCCGTGACCCCGGCCGCTGCTCGCGGAATCGGCCATCGAACCCTGTCCTGACCGTTCGTTGGCTGTTTCCCAGAATGAACACAGCCCGATAAGCCGTCGCCAGAACGGAACGGGGACAGGAACAAGAACTGGAAGGGGAGAAACATGAAGGCACGCAAGATCGCATGCATCGCGCTCGGGTCGGTCTGGGGCTTGTTGACGTGTTCCCAGGCAAACGCAAGGCCGATGACCGAAGCGTCGATGGATTGGAGAAACCAGTCCATGAGCAACGGAATGGGTCCGGCCACCACATCAATCGGTCAGCTCAAGCTGAAGGAACTGGGACCGCTCAGCACCGTCCAGTTGCGCGCCGAAGACAAGCATCGGCGCTTGAAGGGGGTCCATACCCGCGGCCAATCGGCCAGCGCTGCGGTGACCTATGACATGTGGCCGGACCTGACCGGCATCAGCAAGATGCAACTGGGACGTTCGAGCCATTACACGAGATCGACGGTTTCCCAGGGACTGATGGTCCGGGCCGGCTTTCGCCAGGAATGGGTGCTGGCCGGAGAAATCGGACGGATCGAGTTTCAGGATTTCAGCCGGATGACACTCGCGAGATTCGGCCCGACCTGGCGCTGGTCCGGCATCCAGCCCGGCCAGGTGAGTTATCGGTACAGCCGCGGCCGCAGCACGGCGCACAGCGGTCATCTGTTCGATGTGCAGATCAACCTGAACGAATCGCTGAAGGTCGGCGTTCTCCACCAGCGTGGACGCGGCGCCTACGACCTGCTCACGCCGGGACACACACCCATCGACGCCCATGTCAGGCACCACCTGACGGAAGTGCGCGTCGTCCGGGACCTGTCAACCGGCTTGGCGATCCATCTCAAGGCCGGCGAGACCTATGTCGAGGACCTCGAGACCCGCTCCCGGGATCATCGCAGCACCGATTGGGGCGTCGGACTGAGCGTGCGCTGGTGAAGCGTCAAGGCCCTTCGGTCAGTCCCAGAGACGCCGCAGACGCCTTGGGCTGCCGGAAGTGCCACCACGGCAACGCCTTGGTCAGCGACAGGATCTCGCCCGCAGCGGCGATGGTGGGTGGCTCGTAGCCGGGCACCGTGCCGAGGGTCTGCTGCCAGTCCGCACTGCCCAGCACCGCCCGCAGCTTGAGAACGGCCGGATGGTCGAGGGCGTCCTTCAGGCAGACCAGGAAGTAGTCCTCATGGGCCATCGGCACGAAGACCAGTCCGAAGGCCTGTGCCGCCGCCTGGATGCCCATGCCCACATCGCCCAGCCCGCTGGCAACCGCAGCGGCGACGGCGAGGTGGCTGTCCTCGGCGGACTGTTCGGCGCGGTTCAGGGCGTCCGCCGGCAAGCCGGCTTCCTGCAACAGGTGATCGGTCAGCAGGCGCGTGCCGGAGCCGGGCTGGCGCTGGACGAATCGGGCGCCGCTTCGCACGACATCGCCCAGCGTGCGCAGCGCCAGCGGGTTGCCCGGGGCGACCATCAGACCCTGCTCGCGGCGGCTGAAGCCGATCAGCTTGTGCTGACCGGGCTTGAGCAGCGGCTTGAGCGCCTGGGCGAATAGCCGGGGTGAATCCGGCAAGGGCGGGACGTGAAATCCCGCGATCAGGCACCGCCCCTCGGCCAGTGCCCTCAGCGCGTCGACGCTGCCGGCAAATCTCAATTCGATGTGCAGACGCTGCTGGCGCGAGGCCAGTTCGCGCAGCGCGGGCAAGGCCAGGTCGTGGCTGGCGTAGACGGTCAGCACGTGCTGATCGCCGTCACGCGCCTCGGCCAGGGCACGTTCAAGTTCGACACGCAGGGCCTCGATGTGCGGTGTCAGGCGTGTGCGGGCGCGGGTCTCGGCCCAGACCAGCCGCTCGGCGAACGGCGTCAGGCGGGCGGGCTGGCCCTGCGACCAGCTGACCAGCGGCTCGCCGAGCACCTCCTGCCACTGCTTGAGCGAGCCCCAGACGTGCCGATAGGACAGGCCCAGCGCCTTGGCGGCGTGCTGGATCGAGCCGTTCTCGCGCACGGCCCACAACAGGTCGAACAGCGGATTGCGCACCTGCGCGCCCTGCTGCGCGGTGGGGTCGAAGCTGTACTGCAGGTGGACGCCGAGGGATTTCATGGCGTTCTTCAACTCGTTCGATCAACCGCCACCACGGCGGGTGTAGAGGTCGAAGTAGTGCATGAAGCGGGCGCGGTCCTGCGGTTCGCACCCTTCGAACGTGAACTGCACCGACAGGCGCGGCATGTTCAGCAGCGCGATCCGGCGCGGCGGCAGGGCCTGCCAATGCAGTTGCAGACTGGCGCCGGGCCGACAGGCGTCGAGCAGGACCTCGGCCCGACCGTGGCCGGTCGAGCGCCACGGATGCGCGCCCACGGCCCCGGGCAGCCAGCCCAGCCATTCGGCCTCCGAACAGCCCTGTTCGCGTGTGAAGGTGGCCGGCATGTCGGCCAGGTGGCGGTCGGACGTCGTGGGGGTCTGCGCGGGGATCATGGTCGCGATTATTCGCCGAGAACCCGGCGCCTGCCTTTCGCCAGGGCAACGCGCGCCAGCGTCTATGCTGGCAACCCCGTTGCAGCGGACCGCCCGAGATTGCCGATGAACACGAACACCCTGCCCCATCCCGCCTTCGACCCGGTGATCGACGCCAGCTTCAAGGGCTACCCGCCGGATGCACCGCCGCTGCCCTGCTCGCGGATCGGCGCGCAGGGCTGGCATGTGCTGGGCGATGAGCTGCCGCTGCCGCTGGCGGTGCTCGATCAGGCCGCGCTGGCGCACAACGCCGGCTGGTTGCAGGCCCTGGTCGAGCGCGAAGGCATCGCCCTGGCCCCGCATGGCAAGACGACGCTGTCGCCGCAGCTGTTCGCGGTGCAGCTGGCGGCGGGCGCCTGGGGCATCACCGTCTCGCAGGTGCGGCAGATCGACGCGGTGATCGCCGCCGGCGGCCAGCGCGTGCTGATCGCCAACCAGGTCGTCCAGAGCGCCGAACTGCGTCACCTCGCCAGCCTGCTGGCACGCCATCCGGGGCTGCGGGCGCCCTTCCTGGTCGATGCCGTCGAGCAGGTCGGGCTGGTGGAAGCCTGGCAGCCTGCCCAGCCTCTTGACGTGCTGCTGGAGGTCGGACTCGCCGGTGGCCGCACCGGCTGCCGCACGGTCGACGAGGCGCTGACACTGGCGCGCCGGGTGCGCGCCAGCACGGCGCTGCGGCTGGTGGGCATCAGCACCTACGAGGGCCTGTGGGGCAGCGGCGAGGATGCCCGGGACGCCGCCCTGGTCGACGCCCTGGTGCGCGACACCCACGCGCTGGCGCGGGCCTGCGAGGCCGAGGGCTTGTTCGAGACCGACGAGCTGATCCTCACGGCGGGCGGCTCGGCCCTGTTCGACCTGATCGCGCCAGCCTTGCGCGGACCCGCCGGTGACGCGGCCTTGCAGCGTCCGGTGCTGGGCCTGCTGCGCTCGGGCTGCTACCTGAGCCACGACGACGGGCACTACCAGCGCCTGGTGCGCCATGCCAACCGGCGACTGGCCTGCAGCGACGCGGACGGCCTGCGCGCCGCGCTGACGGTCTGGGCGGTGGTGCAGGCCACGCCGGAGCCGGGGCTGGTGATCCTCGATGCCGGCAAGCGCGACCTGTCCTTCGACATGGGGCTGCCGCAGCCCAAGGCCATCGCCCGGCGCGGCGAACGCCATGCCAGCGCCACGCCGGCGCTCTGGCAGATCGTGGCGCTGAACGACCAGCACGCCCACCTGCGCCTGAACGATGCCGATCCGGCGCTGGCGCCGCGCATCGGCGACCGCATCGGGCTGGGCATCTCGCACCCGTGCACCACCTTCGACAAGTGGCGCTGGATGCCGGTGGCCGACGCACAAGGGGCCATCGTCGACGCGATCACGACGGGCTTCTGACACGCGGCATCATCGGCGCATGAGCTCGCACGCCCCCGTTCCCCTGTCGGTCCTCGACCTCGCCCCGATCGCCGCCGGCCAGACCGCCGCCGACGCGCTGCGCCACAGCCTGGACCTGGCCCGCCATGCCGAATCGCTCGGCTACCGCCGCTACTGGCTGGCCGAGCATCACAACATGGACGGCCTGGCCTGTTCGGCGACCGCCGTGCTGGTGGGCCACATCGCCGGGGGCACCCGCACGATCCGGGTCGGCTCGGGCGGCGTCATGCTGCCCAACCATGCGCCGCTGGTCGTCGCCGAGCAGTTCGGCACGCTGGCCACGCTCTACCCCGGTCGCATCGACCTGGGCCTGGGCCGCGCACCCGGCACCGACCGCGCCACCGCCCGGGCGCTGCGCCGCACGCTGCAAGGTGGTGACGAGGAAAGCTTCCCGCAGGACGTGCTGGAACTGCAGGGCTACCTCGAAGCACCCGACGCCGACCGGCCGCCCGAAGCGGTGCGGGCCATCCCCGGCATCGGCACGCAGGTGCCCATCTGGCTGCTCGGGTCGAGCCTGTACAGCGCGCAGCTGGCCGCCTATCTCGGCATGCCCTTCGCGTTCGCCTCGCACTTCGCGCCGGACCAGCTGATGCAGGCGCTGCAGATCTACCGCCAGACCTACAAGCCCAGCGCGACCCATCCGCGTCCCTACGCGATGGTGGCGGTCAACGTGGTGGCGGCCGATGACGACGCGACGGCGCGGTTCCAATTCAGCTCGATTCAGCAGCGCTTCCTGGGCATGGTGCGCGGCAAGCGCGGGCCCTTGCCGCCACCGGTCGATGACATGGACGCGCTCTGGAGTCCGCCCGAACGCGCCCAGGTCGAGCGCATGCTGGCCGTCTCGGTCGTGGGCGGGCCGCTCACCGTGCGCGACGGCCTGCAGACGCTGGCCGAGCGCACCGGCGCGGACGAGCTGATCGTCGCCGGCGCGATGCACGACCATGCCGCGCGGCTGCACTCGTACACGCTGGCCGCCAGCATGCTGCGCCCAGCACCGGCGCGCTGAGCCCGCCCCCCCCCGGCCGAGCGCCGGGCCGCCCCAAGCCGGCCGGCCATCCCCTTGGGCGATCCCCGAGAGGAAGGCCCGGCTTACCCGCCGGGCGAGGGGCACCCTCAATGCGCGTGCCCGGCGTGCGGGTCGGCCGGGTGCACCCGCAGCAGCGCGGCCGGCTCCTTCAGGCCCTTGGTGGACATGCCCTCGGCCGGCACCTGGGCCCAGTCGACCTGGCCCTTGTCGCAGACCTGCAGGACCTTGAACCACAACGGGCCGGCCTGATCGGGCAATTGGCCGCGCAGCACGAAGCTGTCGTACCAGGCGTCCTGCAGCTTGGCCTCGGCGGACTGGGCGGTCCAGCGGATCTCGGTGACGTCGTCGGTGATGGTCTTGCCGTGGCTGGTGTAGGGCTTGGCCAGCGGCGCACGGGTGATGTCGATCTTCCAGCCGGCCTTGGGCGACGGCTTGGCGCCCTTGAAGCCTTCGGGCAGGCGCACGACGACGGTGTGCACCGGCGTGCCCTCGCAGCCGTGGCCGATCTGCACGGCGGCCTTGTAGTAGCTGCCGGCAACGGCGTCACCCTCCTCCAGCGTCGCGTGGGCCTGGGCGCCGAAGGTGGTCAGGGTCAGGGCCGAAGCCAGGGCGAGGATGCGGGCGGCGGTGCGGGTCTTCAGGTTCAGGTTCGTGTTCATGGCGATGTGTCCTTCGGGATGGTGGGGGTTCAGCGCAGGTCGTACTTCAGCTGCGCGCTGGTGCTGCGCTGCGGGTACGGGTGGAAGTTCCAGTAGGTCTGGTTGGTCAGGTTGTCGATGCCGAAGGCGGCCGACCAGTCGCGATCGATCTGCCAGCGCACGCGCAGGTCGGCGACGGTGAAGGGGCTGACACCCTGGTAGGTGTGGCCGTTGACGTCCGAGTTGTTCAGCGTGCGGTACTGCTGGCCGCTGTGGCGCACGGCCAGCGTGCCGGTCCAGTCGGCATTCCAGCGGTAGCTGGCCAGCGCGGTGGCGCGCCAGCGGGCGACGTTGGGCTGGCGCTTGCCGATCGTGTCGCCGGGGGTGACGATGAAGCCGTCGTTCTCCTTGATCTGCGAGTCGGCGTAGGTCACGCTGGCCTGAAGGTCGAGGGCGCGGCTGCCGATGCCCTGGCCGAACCAGACCGTCTCCAGACCCTGGGTGGCGATGCGGCCGACGTTCTGCACGCGGGTGACGTTGCGGTTCGCGGCGGTGTCGAACAGCGTCTGCGAATAGATCGCGTCGTGGGTCGACTCATGGAACCAGGTCACGCGCAGGCTGCCGTCGTCGAGCTGCTGCTCCAGGCTCAGCTCACCCGTGACCGAACGTTCGGGGCGCAGGTTCGCGTCGTTGATGAACTGCGAGTTGGTGGTCGACGTGGCGCCGTACAGCTCGGCCACGGTGGGCATGCGCAGCGCCCGGCCGACGGCGGCCTTGAGCACCGTCGCCGATGCCGCCTGCCAGGACAGCGCCGCCTTGGGCGACACGTGGGTCTCGCTGCGCGACGGGTGATCGGTGCTGCTGCTGGCCGAGAAGCGGGTGTGACCGTTGCCGGCCTGCCAGTGCTCGCCACGCAGGCCCAGCACGGTCTTCCAGTCGCTCGCGAACGACCAGACGTCCTGGGCCCAGACGCTGCGCAGCGTCGTGTTGCCGCCGACCTCGCTGCTGAGCACGCTGGTGGCGGCATCGGCACCGTCGACCAGCCAGTTGCCGCCGATCGTGGAGGTCTTGTAGGACAGCGTGTAGCGCTCCTGCTGCACCCCGCCTTCGACGATGTGCGCGCCGCCCACGCCTTGCGGACGCCAGATGCCCTTGAGCGCGAGGTGGTTCCAGCCCGTGCCGCTGCCGTCGGCCAGCGTGCCGGCGCCGCCCGTCAGCGCACCGGGCAAGGTGTTGGCCGCCGCGTTCTGGCGCTTGTCGTCGCGCCCGTAGTCGTAGAGGCTGGCGGCGGCCTCCCAGTCGAACTCGCCGAGCGTGCGGCTCTTGAGCGACAGGCCGTGCATCGTGTGGCTCAACTGCTCGCGCGTCTGCGCGAAGTCGCCGCCGGTCGGTGCGGCGTAGCTGCGACCGTCGATGTTGATCGCGCCGCTGGTGACGGGGTTGCCGGCGGCGTCGCGCAGGTAGGACTCGGCGTTGCCCTGGGCGGTGTTCTGCCACAGGCCGAAGGTGTAGGCCGCCCGCAGCGTGGGCGTCAGGCGGTAGGCCAGCTTGAACTTCAGGTGGTCCTGGACCGTGTGGTACTGCGTGCCCGCGCCGATGATCTGCCACGGCCGGTTCTGGTTGTCTCGTTCGAGTACGGCGCCGGTCACGGCGGTGCCGGTCGAACCAGCCGTGCCGCTGCTGACCAGCCGGGTCGCGAAGGTCAGCGGCTGACCCTCGCTGTCGGTGCGGTTGACGTTGAGGTACCACTGCGCATCGCCGACCTGGTTGCCCAGTGCGGCGCTGGCCTGCCAGGCGTTGAAGCTGCGCCGGGTGTTGTAGAGCTTGAAGGGCTGATGCGTCAGGCCGACCTGCGCATGGGCCTCGAAGCGGGTCGGCATGCGGGTGGTGTAGTCGACCACCGCACCGACCGAGTTGCCGGGATAGGCGGCCGAGTACGGGCCGTACATCACGTCCACACGCTCGATCTCCTCGGGCGTGACCAGGCCCCAGCGCGGCGGGAAGCTCAGGCCGCCCACGCCATTGCCCAGGAAGTTCGACAGCAGCACGCCGTCGGCGTAGACCGCCGAGCGGGCGCTGTTGCCGGTGCCCGAGGCACGGCTGGACAGGATGGCGTGGTTGTAATCGCCGATGTAGCGCTTGCGCACCAGCAGGCTGGGCAGGTACTTGAGGGCGTCCTCGCTGTCGGTCGCGTTGACGGTGCGTGCGAGGGTCTCGGCGTCGACACCCTCGACGCTGGCGGGAATCTGCACCGGAAGCGACGTCGGCTGGCTGGCGCGGATCTCGACCACGCCGAGCGACTTGACGGGGCCGCTGCCGGTGGCCTCGTCCGCGGCGGTCTGGGCGCCGACACCGGGCGGCGTCATCAGCAGCGGGAAGGCGGCGGCGAGCGCCAGGACAAGAGGACGATGGGTCGGCCGGGTGGCGTGACGGCCACGACGGGAAGGCAGGAACGGGGACATGAGCGTTCTCCGGCCACGCCGCAGCGGCCGTTCGGCTCACGGGCATCGAACGGCAGCACGCGGTCGGCGTGGCTGATCAGGGTCGACGCCGCAACGGCCGACAGGGGCCGGCGCTGGCGTCAGGACAGGGGCGATGGGAGATGGATGACCCGCGTCGGACGTGCCGACCGGGCCCGCTCAGGCCTGGGGAGGGCCGCGCGCCGGCTCGAAGCCCGGCGCCAGTTCATGCAGGACGACGGCGGGCGTCGCCTCGATCGGTTGCGAGTCGGCCGGTGCATGCAGCACGACCGCCGGCAGGTCCGACGGCGGCGCCATCGGGTTCCAGCAGGCGGGGCACTTCAGCAGGTCGTGCGCGAGGGCGGGTGCCAGATCGGCAGGCTCATCGGATGAGCCGGTCGATCCCGTGAGGTCGACGCTCGCCAGGACGCTGGCCGCACCGCCCATGCCGGGCGTCGCGCACCAGGACCGCAGGTCGAAGCCAGGGCCCTGGGAACGGGCGGCCAGGACCGGGTTGACGAGGCCGGCAACCAGGAAGGCAGCGAACCACGCCAACAGGCACGCCAGCCGCCAACGGGCGTGGCGGGTGCGGTTGAAGGCGTTCGGGCTCGACATGGCCGCGATTATCCAAGCGTGAAGCGGCGCTGAAACGACGCAGCCCCCGTCAAGACGGGGGCTGCTGTCGATGAACGGCGAAGTTCGAGAACAACGTCGCTGTCGCGAGGCGCCTCAGCCCCCCGCGACCGGTGGCCAGATCGCCAGCACGTCGCCCGGCTGCAACACGCGGTTGGCACGTTCGCCGGGCGGGATGAAGACGCCGTTGATCAGCACCAGGTGGACGAGCTTGGGCGGCAGGCGGTGCTGTTCGACCAGGTCGTTGACGGTGGTGGTCTCGGGCACGTCCATCTGGACGACATTGCCGACCCGGCCTTCGCTGGGCAGGTACTCGCCCAGCGTGGCGTAGAGCTTGAAAGTGATGTGCATGACGCGATGTTGCCGCAGCGTCGCGAGATCAGCCCCGGGCCGGGACATGGGCCCGCTCGGCCTGCGCCTGGGCGCGGGCGAGGTAGGCGGCCATCAGCAGCGTCGGGTCTTCCAGCAGCTTGTCCTTCCAGTCGCCGAGCTTGACCTGGCCTTCGACCAGGCCGCGCATCACGCCCACATGCTGGACCCAGCCGATCGCGTTGCAGCCCACCAGCGTGTCGCCGCTGAACTGCAGGCTCAGGTGACGGCCGTTGGGCGCGTCGGTCAGCTCGACGTGTTCGCCGCCGGGCACGCCGTCCCACTTGCCGAAGCTCGCCGAGATCATGCCCAGCGTGTCCAGCACGTTGATCTGGGTGACGCCCTTGAGCTCTGCCGTCTGGCCGATCATGTTCAGCGCCGCCACGCGGGCCTGCTCGGCCGCGTTGGGCTGGATGGCGCTGACGATGGTCGTGCCGCTGACCTTGTCGAAGGCTTCGGCGCAGTCGCCGGCCGCGTAGATGCCCGGCACGTTGGTCTGCAGGTGCTCGTCGGTCAGGACGCCCACCAGGCAGGTGATGCCCGAGTTCTCGAGGAAGCCGATGTTGGGCCGCACGCCGGTGGCGCTGATGACCAGGTCGGCGTCGATCTTCTCGCCGGTCGACAGGCGCACGCGCATCGGCGCGGACGAGGCCGGTGCGCTCAGGCCGATCGCGGCGGCGACCTTGCCCAGCAGGCCGGGCTCGGCATCGCGCTCGATCGCCTCGGCGCGGGCGCCGGTGTGGACCTTCACGCCCTTGCTCTGGACCCACTGCTTGATCATCGTGCCGGCGGTCGGCCCCATCATGCGGGGCACCATGCGGTCGCCCATCTCGACCACCGTCAGCTGCACGCCGCGCATGGCCAGCGCTTCCATGATGATGCAGCCGATGAAGCCGGCGCCCAGCTGCAGCACGCGCGCACCGGGCTTGGCGAGCTTCATGATCTCGCGGGCGTTTTCCAGCGTCCAGCACGGGTGCACGCCAGGACCCTGGATGCCGGGGATCGGCGGCGTCGCGGGCGACGAGCCGGTGGCGATCAGCAGTCGGTCGTAGGACTCCTGGCTGCCGTCCTCGAGCACGACCGCGCGGGCCTTGACGTCGACCTTGGCAGCACGGCCACGCTTGAGCGTGATGCCCAGCCGGGCGTAGTGGTCCGCGCCGTGGCGCAGGTGGGTGCCGTCCTCGCCGACCTTGCCGATCAGCAGGTAGGGGATCGCCATGCGCGAATAAGGCGCTTCGGGTTCGTCGCCAATGACGACGACCTGGTCGTTCGGGGCATGCTTGCGCAGCGTCTCGGCGGCGATGATGCCGGCCGGACCGGCACCCAGGATGACGTGTTTCATGGTGGTGGCGCGGGGTGCGGTTTCAGGTTGCGGAGGGTAAGAAAAAAGGCGGTCCGAGACCGCCTGCTTGCGCCGGGATGTGCGCGGGCCGACGTGTGCCGGCCCGCGCTCCCAAGGTCAGAGACCCAGGCGCTCGCGCGTCTCGGGCTTGAGCTGGCCGTCGCTGTCCCAGCCGCGGATGTCGTAGTACTTCGGCAGCATCTCGGGCAGCTTGTTGACCAGGCCCTTGGCCGGACCGGTCTTGGCGGGCTCGGTCAGCAGACGCGCGGGCAGCGTGTCGTCCTTGGCCGAGAAGCCGGCGCGGTTGTTGAAGTCGCGCTCCATGTTCCAGATGCGTTCGCCGATCTGGTTCAGGTTCTCGAGCGTGAACTCGTCACCGCAGGCGGCCGCGACCTGCGGCTGCACGTCGGCCAGCGTCCAGGCGAAGCTGGTGAAGATGCAGATGCCGGCGGCGTCGAAGGCGGCCGTCGCGTCCTGGAAGGCCATGACCAGCTCGGGCTTGCCGTCGGCGGTCAGCGGATCGGTCTTGACCGGGATGCCTAGCACTTCCGAAGCCACGGTGTAGCTGCGCAGGTGGCAGGCGCCGCGGTTGGACGTCGCGTAGGTCAGGCCCATGCCCTGGATGCCGCGCGAGTCGTAGGCCGGGAATTCCTGGCCCTTGACGCTCATCGACAGCTCGGGGTGACCGTACTTCTCGCACAGGCGCTTGGAGCCCTGGCCGATTTCCTTGCCGAAGCCTTCGCCGCGGGCGGTGATGTCCACGAAGTGGGCCAGCGCCTGGGCCGAACCGAACTTGGCATCGATGCCCAGCTGCTCGGCCGTCAGCACGCCCATCTCGTAGAGCTCCATGACCGCGCCGATGGTCGCGCCGAACGAGATCGGGTCCATGCCCTGCTCGTTGCAGATGACGTTGGCGTACTGCAGCGCTTCCAGGTCACTGACGCCGTTGGCGGCGCCCAGGGCCCAGGCAGCCTCGTACTCGAGGCCGCCGGACGCGCCCCAGTACTGCGGCTTGTTCTCGACCGTGAAGTGGCCCTGGTCGATCTTGGAGATCCGGCCGCAGGCGATGGTGCAGCCGAAGCAGGCCTGGTTGGTCACCAGCTGCTTCTTGCCGTCGGTCGCGCGCGGGGTGGCCATCGCCTCGGCGGAGATGTCCTTGGCGCCTTCGAACTGGATGTCCTTGTGGTTGCGCGTGGGCAGCGCACCCATCTCGTTGATCACGTTCATCAG
>JACCDS010941140.1_pt1 | contig 19658 bp, 20 predicted proteins | sample 7446441 | NCBI WGS metagenome assembly JACCDS01 (sample SAMN15323445, study PRJNA562643) | freshwater metagenome | isolation source: river surface water | place: USA:Blue River Watershed | collected 2017-08-17
ACTGCTGCTGCTTGAAGGCAAGCTGGATGAGTCAGAGCTGGCCGAAGTGATGCAGTTGGCTCTAAGCGCTGCAGATGTCGCAGGCCGGTTTGACGTGTCTGCGGGTAACTGATGAAAACCCCAAATACCGCTCAGTACGGCAGCTTGCCATTTAAAGAGGCCATCGCATTTTTCAGGGCGAAGACTAACCTGCCAAGTGAACGCTGGGCAGACATCTGGCGCGAGCAGCACAACGTCGGCTTTATGGTCGCCGGTGCGATGCAAACCGATTTACTGGCCGATTTACGCCAGGCGGTGGATTCGGCGATTGCTGAAGGGCGCAGTTTAAAATGGTTTCAACGCGAGTTTAAAAACATCATTAAACGCACCGGTTGGGAACATACCGGCGATGCCGCCTGGCGGGCGCGGACCATTTACGACACCAATATGCGCCAGGCTTATAACGCTGGTCGTTATCAGCAGCTGCAGCAGTTTGAGTTCTGGCGTTATGTGCATGGCGACAGCCGTTATCCGCGTCCTGCACACCAGGCAAAACACGGCTTGGTTTTACCTAAGACAGCAGCCTTTTGGCAGGTATGGTTTCCGCAGAACGGCTGGGGCTGTAAGTGTAAAGTCATCGGCGAGACCAAACAAAGTCTGGAGCGAAAAGGCCTGAAGGTTTCCAAAGAGCCAGAAATCGAGCGCCAGGAATGGGTCGATAAAAAGACGGGCGAAGTGCATCTGGTACCAAAAGGCATTGATCCGGGATTTGACTATGCGCCCGGAGCCAATAAGCCCAGTGTGCAAATGAAGCAGCAACTGGACGACAAGTTGCCTCTGGCAGAGCGTCTACCAGACCGGTTAGTGCCTTCAGCTTTTAGCACTGTGCCGGGTGTGAATATCCATCGCCTGAACGACAAGCTAGCCGAACTGGCGGCAACTTCTGCTGGCACGCAAGTGCAGCAGCTGTCGCTGTTCCTGCAAAAGCACGACATTAAAACGCTATTTATAACCCAGGCTCAGATGAACCCAAAGGCGATTGCGCCCACCAAAATTCTGGCGGATGTAAATGATTACCTGGGCAAAGTGCCAGGTGTTCACCCGCTTCACTGTTACACCACCAAAGGTTACCGTCTGGCCGACGGTTTTACATCGAGGAGTTACAATCATGTAGTCATCAAAGCGAGTGCCGACAACGCCGTGAGTAAGGCGGCAATAAACGAAATGCGCCGGGCCGTCGATTTGGTCATCCTGCTGAAGCAGGGGGGCAAACCGGCCTGGACATTATCGGATGTTATTAAAAAGCAGGTGACAGATGGCGGCGACGGGCGCTTGCTCAGTGATTGGCTTCACGAGATGGGCCACCAGCTGCACTATAAAACGGGCCTTGGCCGAAGTGGCATTTCGGATTGGCTTACCAAATACGCGACTGAAAACTTCAAAGAGTGGCACGCCGAGCACTTTGTCATGTGGTTACTAAACCGCAAAGCGCTGGCCGCCTGGAATGAAGATGTTGCATTATACTTTGACCAATTAATGAAACAGGCGTTGAACTGATGTCGATAGAAGAAGCACTCAAACGCGCCATGGCAGGCGATTTTGACCAAGAGCCTGAAACGCCGCTGGCTGATGAAGCATTCGCAGTGCTGAAAAGTGATCTGCCGTATAGCCAGAAAATCCAGCGTGTGAAGGAGCTGACCAGGCAAGCCAAAGCTGCAGGCGGTGAAGACTATCAGCGTTTCAGCTCAGTGGTCGAATGTATGTATGCAGACGCCAGCGCCGAAGAGTTTGCACTTTTGCAGTCGGATGATAATGAATGGCCGGCGTAAACCTTGCCGCTCAGCTGAGCGGCGTATCGGAGCTGGTCGACACCCTCAATCAGCTGATGAATAAAACCCGGGATCTGCAGCCAGCCCTTTCGCAAGTCGGCGAATACCTTCTGGAGTCTCATCAGTCCCGCTTTCAACTTGAAGTTGCACCTGATGGCACTCCTTGGGCGCCGTTGGCAGCAGAAACCCTTGCCCGTAAAAAAGGTGAGGATCGTATCCTGCAGGATCAAGGTACATTGCGTGACACTTTGAGCTATGAAGCCACCGCTTCTGAGCTGCTGTTCGGTTCAAATCTGGAATATGCCGCAACGCATCAGTTTGGCCGGGAAGAGGATGGCATTGAGGCGCGACCATTTATCGGCATCACCGATGGCCCCTGGCAGGATAGTGTGGAAATTTTGGGGATTTTGCGAGACTATCTGGATGTGGCCTAAAACGGCATAGCGGCGTTTAAAAGCCCTAGAGGCTACATAGTTATCAAAACAGATGTTGCATGGGCTTAAATTCGTTTTTAAACGGCGTTTAAACGACATGGAGGTATAATTGAAAGTCTATTCTTATCAGCCAACGGCAGAACTCAAACTAAATACCTTGAGAGCAAACAAGATTTGGTTCACATATCCAAAGCACTTTAACGATGTATTTGAGCTTGAAATACCTGTGATGCACAAGCTAGTTCATCATTACAAGCCAGAGTACATCAGAAACCTAATGAGTGCTTACATACAAGGCCCTAGCACCAAAGGAAAACTTTTTAATCCAGAAATAGTGAGCTGGTATCGTGACTGGTTAAATAAACCCAACTCTAATGATATTGACTCGCACTCGTTTCATTTACATGTTTCCGTGCTTAGCGAGAAAATGCTAAATCAAGTTGGTATTTGTTGCTTTACGCCCCACGCTGATAGCGAGCTAATGTGGGCTTATTATGCCGACAGTCACAAGGGGTTCTGTATAGGGTATGAAATTGAGCCGAATAAATTGGATCCTGATGGCTTTGATTTCAAATCTGTAACTTACTCTTCTCAAAGACCAATCATCGATTTTTGGGAGTTTTTGTTTACTGATATATCAGCGAAAGTTCTATATACGAAGTCAGCATCGTGGTCACATGAACGCGAGTGGCGACTTGTAGCCTTCAAGAATAAGGTACAAATCGAATTCGCTAGTCAAAATGGATTTAAGATAGCTCCGCCTGAGGGCATCAGAATCACCGAGTTGATTCTTGGTGCTCGGATCTCAGCTAAAGATGAAGAGTCCCTCAGAGCGATCGCAAAAGAGCTCCATGAGCAAACTGGGCATGATGTCGAAGTAAAGCGGATTGTTAAAAAGGATCCAAGCTATCAACTACTTGTTAGTGACCCCTGTTAATAGCAAAACGTTTTAAATCAACAGCCCCAGTCGACTACCCCAAAATCAGCCCAGTGAGTTTTTAACCCTGGGCTTTTATGTTTTCCAAATCTGCTTTATCCATCGCTGTTCTCTCTGCTGCCAGTGCTGGCCAGCTGGGTTATGCCGTTCTGACGGCAGAACTGAGCGAAGGTGATGACTGGAAAATGTTGCTGCCCGATGGCGAGTTCTCTGCCGTTGATGGCCGGCCGCGTGACGTCCCAGGTGGCAAATGGCGGATGAATGCCGAAGTTGCTGCGCGTCTCATTGCTAAAGCGGCACTTCGCCAAAATGACCTAGTGATTGATTACGAACATCAAACACTAAACGCTGCCACTACTGGCATTGCAGCACCTGCTGCTGGCTTCTTTCGTGAATTTCAATATCAGCCAGGCAAGGGACTTTACGTTAAACCTTTATGGACGCCACGTGCTCAGGGCTTTGTTGATGCCAAAGAGTATCGTTACCTGTCTGCCGTTTTCCCTTATGACACCACTACCGGCGAGCCAACAGAAATTCTGATGGCGGCGCTAACCAACAATCCCGGCGCCATCGGTATGGAGGCGCTTGCGTCTCTGGTGGCTCGGTTTGAACAACCCACCCACGGAGATAAACCCATGTCTGATTTGCTGATCCAGTTGATGGCAAAGCTGGGCATTACTCTGAAGCCAGGCGACAACCTGACTGACGAGCAAGCCCAGGCTGCGCTGACCGCTGTGACTACCATGCAAAGCAGTGCCGGCAACGTTGCTGCCTTAACTGCAAAAATCGAAACACTCGAATCTGCCGGAGCCGGCAATGTCGACCTGTCGCAGTACGTGCCAATTGCCCAGTACAACGCTGCGCTGACACAGGTGGCTGCGCTGACGGCGACCACAGCGAGCCTGACGGTGGAGCAAGTGATTGCTCAGGCCGAGCAGGACGGCAAGCTGATCCTGGCGTCGGAAAAAGACTACCTGGTGAGCCTCGGCAAGCAAAATATGGCTGCATTAACAGCACAGCTTGCTGCACGTCCGGTTGTTGCTGCTTTAACGGCAAAGCAGACCGAACAGCGCAAAGCGCCGGATACACAGGATAAATCACCGGTCGCGTCATTGACGGCGGACCAGAAATTAGTCGCAGACCAAATCGGCATTTCACACGCTGAATTGGCCCAGGGCTTAGGAGCTTAAGCACATGGCAATTATTAGCAATGCAACCTTAAACGCGATGCGCGTTGGTTTTAACAAAGTTTTTGAACAGGGCAAAGTCCGGGCAAAGCCGCAGTATCTGCAGGTGGCCACTGTGGTCCCCAGCACCACCAAAAGTAATACCTATGGCTGGTTAGGTCAGTGGCCAGGCTTTCGGGAGTGGATTGGCGATCGCGTCATCAACTCGATGAAAGAACACGCCTATTCCATCCAGAACAAAGACTTTGAAAGTAGCGTCGGTGTGGACCGCAACGACATCGAAGATGACAACCTGGGCGTCTATAACCCGATGTTTGATGAAATGGGTTATGCCTCTGAAGTGTTCCCAGATGAATTGGTGTTCCCACTGCTCAAAGCAGGTTTTACCACGCTTTGCTATGACGGCCAGTATTTCCTCGATACCGACCATCCGGTCAACACCAAAGTCGATGGCTCAGGCACGAACAATTCAGTGTCCAACGTCATTATTGATGGCGCATACGTGGGTGAGCCTTGGTTCCTGCTCGATGTCAGCCGGTCTCTGAAACCGATTATTTACCAGGATCGCAAAAAGCCACAGTTTGCGGCCATGGATAACCCGAATGACGAACAAGTCTTCACCAAAAAGCTGTTCCGTTATGGTGTTGATTTGCGGTCCAACGTTGGTTTCGGTTTCTGGCAGATGGCCATTGGCGTCAAAAAAGAACTGACCTACGCCACGCTGTGGCAGGCCATAGAAATGATGAGCGGCTTTAAAGCGGACGGTGGCCGGCCGCTTGGCCTCGGCAAAAACAAACTGTTGCTGGTTGTCCCGAACAGCAAACAGAAAGTCGCCAATCAGATTAAGTCTCGCGATTTGATTGACGATGGCGGTGTGTCAGTCAGCAATGACCTCAAAGACAAGTTCGACGTTCTGGTCGCCGACTTCCTGTAACCCCTGGTATAGCCCCGGCGGTTGCCGGGGCTGGAGATTGTTATGTCTATAACTTCGAAAAAAATTCTGTTGGTGACAGCTTTGGCAGACAGCTTTCGACGGGCCGGATTTGGCTTTACCGACAAAGGCACCGCGCTACTGCCCGAACAACTTACTGATGACCAGTACCAACAAATCATTGGTGAAAAACGTCTGTCCGTACGTGAAGTTACTCCGGACCAGATACCAGATGGCGTCGACACAAGCGCGATCCAGTCGTTGCTGGCTGGCGACGGTCAAGGCGCAACAAACGACGGCACGCAAAGTACGCTGACAGTGAACACGCTGGCAGAAGCTTTTGCGCTGCTTGACCCGTCAAACCCGGACCACTTTACCCAGGGCAACAAGCCACAGCTTGATCCCTTAAGCAAAATGCTGGGCCGTCCGGTCAGTGGCGGCGAGCGTGACAGCGCTTGGGACGCCTACAAAGCGGCAGGTAGCGTCTGATGTATTGCGACCTGACAGAACTGCGCATTCGATTTGGCCTGGACGAGATTAATCAGCTGATTGATCCGGACGGGACTGGACCGGATGAGTCGATAGCCCAGGCAGAACTGGCAACCGCCAGTGCTTCCATCGACAGCTATCTGGCGGGTCGCTACACACTGCCATTGACTGTTGCACCGGTGATCCTGACAGGTATTTGCGCTGACCTGACCCGTTATGCGTTGTACCGCAATGCAGTGCCGGAGCTGGTCAAAGAGCGCTACCTGGCTGCCGTTCGTTGGTTACGCGACGTGGCTGACGGCAAAGCATCACTGGGATTAAGTACCAGCCAGGCAACGCCGGCCACCGATGCAGCCATTGAAATCAAAAGCGGTGGCAACGTCTGGCACCGCGACGCCAGCAAAGGGTTTATCTGATGTTACTGGCAACTATCGCCGGATTGTTAAGCGCCTACACGGTGGATGGCAAAGCGGCATTTGGATTAGTAGGCAGTGCGTTTAGCGTGGCCAGTGCCATGAAAGAAGGCATCAAGCGGCCCATTGAGGCTTATGTCATCCCGTTGCCTTCAGGCTTTGGGCAAGCCACACAAGACCTTGGCCCGTTGTTGCAGCAATGCCGGTATGAATTTGGTGTGGTGGTTGGCCTTCGCCTGGTGGACGACCCCAAAGGCGAAAAAGGCCCTGCATTGATGGACCAGACCACAAAGAACATCACGGCATGCCTGCTGGGGAGAACGCCTACGCCTGATGCAGACCGCATCGAAATAACCCGGGCAGAACCTATCGGCATCAAAGAAAACACCCTTTGGATGCTGTACCGATTCAAAACCATGGTGCGGGTGCACCAGGAGTAAAAGATGGCTAAATCAAAAGACCTGCCGGCTGAGCCGGCACCGTTTACCCCGCCTGCAGGTGGTGGTCGTTTTCAACTAATTAATGGTGTACCGGTGCCTGTCACAGAAGATGAAGTGACAGATCCAGAACCAAGCGGAGATTAAAAATGCCTGCATTACGTGCTGAAGAAGAATACGTGTTGGTGAAGGTCAGTTCCGGTGCTTATGGTGCCGATGTCGCGTTACTTGCCGCTGATGCTGTTGCTGTGTTTGACGTGAATTACAGCACTGAATACACCAAAGAAACGATGAATGAAGCGCTGGGTTTCCCTGGTGGTCAGTCCGAAAAAACAACGGGTGGTTATCAGAAAATCAGCTTCAAAGCTTATGTCCGCGGTTCGTCGGGTAAAGATGTCCCAACACCCAACGGTAAATTGCTGCGCCTGTGTGGCAACAGTGAAACCGTGACTGCGACCACCAGTGTGACTTATGCGCCGGCTACGGACAGTCACGAACACGGCACTATTTATTACTACATCGGCGGTACCGCAGGTGTGCTGCATAAGCTGACCGGCGTGCGCGGATCAGTCAAGTTCGTCAGTAAAGTCGGTTCTTTAGACTATTACGAATTTGAATTCATGGGGCTGGATAACGGGCCAGTGACGGCGGGTACTCTGCCTGTTGTGGATTGGTCTGGTTTAACGACGCCAATGCATACCGCTGCGAACACCGTAGAAACGATGACGCTGTTTGGGCAGGCCGTGGGCATGGCAAACATGACGATCAGTTTCGGCAACGTCTTCAGCCACATGCATGTGACCAACCAGGAAGAAATTGCTTTTGACTCACGTAAAGGCACTGTCGACATCTCAATTGTCGAGCCGCCAATCGCGACCATCAACTGGTGGACCAAAGCGAAGAACGGTGACCAGGGCGCGTTGACCTATCAGCGCGGTAAGGTTGCTGATGTTGCCGATATTCTGCTGCTGAACTTCCCAAATCTGCAGCTTGGTAGCGTCAGTCGACGTAAGGATGCCGGCAAGCTCTATCTCGATATCAAGCTCAGTATCCGTCCGTTGACGAAAAACAGCGATTACACCCTCGTTACCAAATAACTCTTGAGCCTGGGCAAGGATGCCCGGCTTTTAAAAGACATTTCAGCATTTAAAAAACAGAGGTTCCCATGACAACTCCAACACCACAAAAACGTTTTCAAGTTGCAGCCTTGCAGCAGCGCCAGTTTAAAGCCCCAGTCGAAGTGAAATTGCCAAGTGACAGTGTCGACGCTAAGGGCGCGATGCAATACGACTCATTGCATTTTATCGCCCGTTTTCGTTCGATCCCTGCAGACGAAGCTCGGCAGAACTTGCAACGTGTGCAGCAGCTGCGCGCCGAAGATGCGCCGCTGGATGAACTACTGAACGAAAGCCTGGCGCAGACCAAAAGTTATGTCCTGGGTATCGAAAAACACCCGGAGCATCCGTTTCCGTTTATCGCAGCTGATGGCCAGACAGATGCAGAAATCACACCTGATGTGATTGCAGAGCTTTTGAATGTGCGAGAGATCCGCGACGCAGTTGAAGACACATACAACAAAGCCCGCACTGGAGAACTGCTGGTAAAAAACTCCAAGAAGTAGCGCAGTGGTGGGCGGCCGGGGCGGTAAATAAAACGGATGAAGTTACAAGGCGCATGCAGGAAGCAGGCGCTCCCCAGGAGCTGATTGATCAGGTTGTGGCCAAAGACACTGGTACCCCAGATGTGCAACCCGCCAACCTAATCACCACCCGGCTTTTCTTTACCTGCACTACTCAGTGGAACTATGCCGGAATGACGGGTATCCGTACCGGACTTAATTACCAATCAGTTGATGTCCGGTCAGCAAAAATGCCCGATTTTCAGGCGTTGGAATTAGACGATCAAAACTGGGTTTGGGAGGGGCTGCAAGTGATGGAAGCCGCCGCGCTTAAAGTCTGGCAAGACAACGCTTAGCGCGGTGACTTGAAGATAAATGCCCACAGGGCCAGCACAAACAGAACAATCACTATACCCACAGCAATTAAGAAACTCATGTCGTTAACCTTATCCGGGAAAGTAGCAGCAGTATGAATGACTTAGTACTTGCACTCAAGTTGACCACCCAAGGCGGTCAGCTGGTGGTCAAAGACCTGTCTGCGGTGACTCAGGCTAGTCGAAATGCCGGTCAGGCAGTTGGCCAGTTGGGTCAATCTGGTGGTCAGGCTGCTGCTGGAATTGGGAAAACTGCACAGGAAGCAAATGAGCTAAGCCAGGAAGCAAAACAGGCCAAGACTGAGCTGGATTCTATGCATGGCCGGATGTTGGCGCTGGCAGGCGTCAGTGCCGTACTTTTTGCCGCATTGCAGTCTTTTGCCGGTGTCAAAGCTCTGATTGAGCGGGCCGATGATTTTAATGTCCTGCAGCAACGCATCCGTACGGCAACGGCCGAGACCAATGATTACAACACGGTCAGCGCGGAGATGTATGCCATTGCACAGCGCAATGGTGCCGCCCTGGCGCCTACGGTTGAACTGTTTCAGCGCTTATCGACCAGCCGTAAAGACCTTAAAGCTACCAATGCCCAAATGCTGGATTTTACCGATGCCGTGCAAAAGCTGGGCGTGATTGGCGGATCCAGTACCGCGGCATTAGAAGCGGGCCTGATGCAATTAAGTCAGGGTTTGTCGGGTGGCGTACTGCGGGCCGAGGAATTCAATTCACTGCTGGAAAATATCCCTGAAGTGGCCAGCCGCATTGGCAAGGGGATGGATGATATCGGCAAATCTGAAAATGAGCTGGGCCTTGGCGATCTGCGCAAGCTGGTGCTGGAAGGCAAGCTGTTATCAGATGATGTACTCAAATCAATCCTGGTGCAGTTGCCAGAAATTGAAAAGCAGTTTGGCAAAATGCCGGTCAGTGTTGGCCGTGCTGGCACCATGCTCGACAACAGCTTCAATGCTGCCCTAAGTCGGGTTGACGAGGTCACCGGCGCGACACAGGCCTGGGCAGATGTGTTGGTGTCTATTTCCAAAACATTGGACGGCATGAGTGCGTCTGAGCTGCAGAACGCGTCTGCAACTTTGCTGGCCATCGCCGGCGGCGCGAGCGCTCTGCTCTTTTTGTCACGCTACAACATCGGTCTTAAAGCGATCGGTGCGACGTCTGCGGGCCTGACGCTGACTTTGTTGCAGAAAACTGCGGCACTTATGGGTGTCTCAACAGCTGCGGGAGTTGCTACCGGAAGAATTACGGCGCTTGGTATCGCCAGTGCTGCTGCCAGCAGAGCGATGGCCTTGCTGGGCGGTCCGATTGGTCTTGCGGTACTGGCTGGATTTGCCATTTATGAATTTGCCAAGAACAGTGATTTAGGCGCGGAAAGGGCAGACTTGCTGACTGAGCGCTTAAGCAAACTTTCTGGCGCCTATGGTGAAGTCTCAAAATCGAACATCCAGAAAGCGGTGGCCAGCAATACCAAAGAGCTGGCCACGAATGCTGATCGCATTGCCGAAATCACGAAAAAGATGGCTGAGAACCGCAAGGTTATCGACGGCGCACCTGGTAGCAATAAAGCCCAAAAAGCATATCGGGAAATGGGCGACCTGAAGCGCGAGCTGGCCGAATTATCAGCTACACAAAAAGTGCTGATGGATGACAGTGAAAAACTGGCTCAGTTGTTCTTTGACTTCTCCGGCGCCACAGATCCATTTGCCGAAAGTGCCGCCAAAGCCTCAGATGAGCTGCTCAAACTCTACAACGCCCAAATGCTCAATGCGCAGGCTGTAGACGCCAGTGGCCGCGCTTTGTCCGGCATTGATTTAGAGCTGTTTAAAACCCAGTTTAAAGAAGCGACAACGCTGCCTAAAGACGCTGAAACAGCCATTAAACAGTTTTTCAAAACTGCGGAAGCCTCGCAGCAATTAGCCGCCAACGACAAGTATCTGACCGGCCTGAAAGAAGAAGTGCGCCTGCAGCAGGTTCGCCTGTCCCAGGGCGAAGCCGAGTATGAGCTGCAAAAAGCAATTAGCGGCCAGAAAGTCACAGATCCGAAGCAGCTGAAACTGCTACAGGACACTCTGGCGCTGCAGCGGCAGATCAATCAGGCCAAAACCCAGGGTGACGCCCTTAAAGCACTGAAGGCCGAAAACGACCTGCTGCAAATTCGCCTCACCAAAGGCGAAAAAGAGTATCAGCTGCAGAAGATGATCCGCGATTTGAAAGTCACAGATCCGGCGGTGATTAAGCAGCTCGACAATGAGATTGAGCGTCAGCGTTTACTCAATGAGCAGCTGGACGTTCGCAAGTATTTAACCGATGGCAGTTATGACGAACTGCTGGATGGCCTGACCAAAATCGGTGATGCCGGAAGCTCAGTCGGCAATGCCTTAGTCGATAGCTTTGGTTCTGTGGCGGACCAGTTTGCCCGCATGGCTGAACAGCAGGATGAATTTACCAAGAAGTTTTTGACGCTCAGCGAAGCCCGTAAAAAGGCAGAAAAAGAAGTTGACCCGGCAAAGCGTACCAAAGCCCTGGAAAAAGCCGACAGCACAGAGCGCAAACTGCTGGAAGACCAAGCCCGGCTGCAGATGGGCAACTATGCCACTTTAGCCGGTGCGGCCAGCAAGATGTTCTCCGAGCAGAGCAAAGGCCGCCAGGTAATGCACAAGTTGGAAGTAACTTTTGCGGCTATTGAAACAGCGTTGGCACTCAAAAAAGCGGCAGCCAATGCACTAACCGCAATTACTAACCAGGGGGGCGGCGATCCATATTCTGCCTTTGCCCGGATTGCGGCCATGGCAGCGTTGATGGCTGGTCTTGGTGTGTTCAGCGGCTCTGCCGGTGGTGGCGGTGTCAGCGCCGAAGACCGGCAGAAATCCCAGGGCACCGGCACAGTCCTTGGTGATGACAGCGCCAAATCTGAATCTATCGACAATACGCTGGGCCGTATTGAAGACTTAGAGCTGGACCAATACGCAGAGCTGCGCTCAATCAATGGCAGCATCCGCGAACTCTCTGCCGGCATCAAAAATCTGGCCGTCAACCTGGTGGCCAGCTATGGCAAATTCAACGAATCCAGCTATCCAGGTGAACTGGGCAAAGAATACAACCTGCAACTGGGTAGCGGCTTGGCGTCGATGGTTGGGGGCGGTGTCATTGGTTTAGTGGCTGATAAGCTTCTAGGCGGTCTGGTCGGCGGCCTCACCAATAAGCTGCTGGGCGGCTTGTTCGGCAGCAAAAAGACTGAGCTGGTCGACAGTGGCCTGAGCTTTGCGGCGCAGGAACTGGGCGACATCATCAGCAGTGGTTTGATGGACGCCACGGTTTACGACGTCATTAAAACGACCAAGAAAAAGCTGTTTGGCCTGAGTAAATCATCGAGCGAATCCACCGAATATCGTGACGTCGACAACGCGCTGCGTACTGAATTTGCCCGCATCTTTGCCCACATGGGCGAGTCCGTCACCGAAGCAGTAAACCTGCTTGGTCTGCAAACCAACAAAACGCTGGAATCGTTTGTCATCAACTTGCCGGCGCTGTCGTTTAAAGACCTCAAAGGCGACGAGATTGAAAAAGAGCTGCAGGCGATGTTCAGCCAGCAAGGCGATTTGATGGTGCAGTACCTGGTGCCAGGTATCGCTGAGTTTCAACAAATGGGCGAAGGGTTATATGACACCCTGATCCGGGTTGCCCAGGAACAAGCCGTGTTTAACTCGGCGCTGGATAATCTGGGTCTGCAGCTTGGCCGGTTCGCCGGCGTCACCAAGACCATTGAGTTGGAAGTTGCGCAATCCATCATTGAACTGATGGGCGGCATTGAACAGTTCCAGAGTGCGACTGCAGACTATTTTGCCGAGTTCTACTCTGAGCAAGAGCAGCTGGCTGCCATCACCAAATCTGCTGCCGCACAGTTTGCAAGCCTTGGCATTGCGATGCCACAAAGTCGCGAGGGCTTTAAGGCGCTGGTCGATAGCCTGGATTTAACGACCGACGCTGGACAGCGCATGTTTGCGGCGCTGATGGCTTTGGTACCGGCAATGGATCAGTTCTATGACCAGCAAGAGCGCAAGGCGCGGGAGCTGGCCGGGTTCAACAAATCCATCGGCGACGAGTTGGCCAAGCTCGATATGACCGACCTGCAAAAGAGCCTGTTTGATTTAAAAGCCTGGTACGACGCGCAAATCAAAGAAGCGGCAGAACTGGGCGCAGATACCAGCCTGCTGGAAATTCTGTATGACCGTAAGCGGGCCGCGTTGATTGCCGCAGAGCTGGAAAAAGCAACAGCCGACATCAACAACACCTTTAAGCAGCTGGTGGATAGTATCCACACGGCGAGTGCCGGCATTGGCAATGCGATTTTGGACATTCGCCGTCAAATGAGCGGCTGGGATGAATCAGCCTATCAGAGTGGCCAGGTCAAACAGCTACGTGGCCAGCTCGGTACCGGCGACATCACCGCCCAAATCAAAGCCGTCCAGAACCTGCAGGGTGCCATCTTCAGCCGGTATCAGGCCGACATCAACGCCAATAACCTGCTGATGCAGCAAGCGCAAACCGCGTTGGACAGCCTGAACGCCAGCTGGGGCGAGCTGACATCATCACTGGCCAGCGTGCGCAGCTCGATTTCCGCCGCGATTTTAGATATCCGCCGCCAGGGTAATGGCTGGAATGAAGTCGGTTATCAGAAAGGCAATATCAGTGACCTGCGCGCCAAACTCGGGGTTGGCAGCGTGCTGGAGCAAATCAATGTTGTCGGCGCCCTGCAGCAAGCGATTGTCGATCGCTATAACGCGGAACTGGCGGCCAATCAGCAACTGCAGCAAGCCGCAGAGTCCCGGTATGAGGCGGATTTAGCCGCATACAACGCCCTGCGTGATGCAGCGCGCCAGCTGCTCTCTGCGGCAGATGCGTTGCTGCTCTCTGACTACTCGCCGGCCTTAATGGGCGAGCAATTTAACCAGGCGCAAAAACAATTCACACAGCTCTTGGTTCGCGCCAAAGGCGGCGACATGGATGCCATGCGCGACCTGCAGTCGGCTGGCTCAAGTTACCTGGACGTGGCTAAAAATTACTATGCCAGCGGCAGCTCGGAGTACTCGGCCATTTTCAAAGAGGTGCAGGCCGCATATCGCAGTTTTAGTGGCATGGCCAACGGCAGCGACAACTCGGTACCGCGCCCGACTCAGCAGTACTACAGCGCATCCATCAGCATGCAGTCCGACACCATTGCGGAGTTGGAAGAGCTGCAAAAAGTGCTGACTGAGCTTGAGAAAAAAGCGGCAGAAGAGAAAGCCAAAGCAGAAGAGAAAGCCAAGGCGGAACTGGCCGCGTACCAGGCGAAACAGTTGGAGCTGCAACAAGGTGCTATCACTGAGCTGACCGACCTGCAGGCCGCCCTGGCCACACTTGAATCCGCCGCTGCCTTACAACGCGATAATCAATTGGCCACGCTGCAAAATGGGTTTGCGTCGGTTGTGGATGCCATTGGCAAAATCGAACCGCCAATCATCATCATTAACCCGCCGGCGCCGCCACCGGCCGACACCAGCAATGCCGGGAGTGATGAAACCAATCGTGCTGTCGTTGAGCTGTTGCAGCAGCAGCTGGACGAGCAGCGCGCAGCGAATGCTGCACTGCAGCGCCAAATGGCCTCGATACAAGATGACCAGCAGCGCACCCAGGACATGATCTTTGCGCAGCGGAGGCAGGCATGATGTCGTTTGCTGACTGGATTAAAACGCCAGGCATGGACCGCTGTTACCTGGTGGAGTTCCAAGTGCGGGTAGTCGGCCAACTGCAGACCGTGCGCCGGGCAACGCATCCGTACCGGTCTGGCCCGAATGACTCGCCAGCCTTTACGCCGTATCCAGATACCGTGCTGTCTGTCGGTAGCTGGGGCCGCGAACTGACCGAGCTGTTTACCGGCTATAGCACCACGGCCAGTGTCAGTATCGAGCTGTTCCTGGACGATGAACTGTTGAGTCTACTGGAAACCGCTAACGTCGGTGGTCTGCCTGTCACTATCCGCTGTGGCGATGCCAGTTGGCCACTGGCGCAATTTGGCATTGTGATCTCAGCCACCGCTGAGGCATTGAAGGCCACGAGTTACGACACGGCCCAGCTGACATTGCGCGATAGCAGCGAGCTGCTGCGCCGGCAGCTACAAACCACTTTAATTGCCACTGGCCCCAATGCTGGCCAGCCGGTGCCCGTATGCCTTGGCAGATGTTTTAACGTGTCGCCGATCTTGCTAAACGACGCAACCAAAACATACCAGGTACATGACGGCGCAATTCAGGCCATTACTGCTGTGCGTGAAAACGGTGTGGCCATTCCGTACACAGCGAATCTGGCTGCCGGTACCTTTACGCTGACCAATAATGCCAAAGGCCGGGTGACTGCCGACGTCGACGGCGCCAAACCAGCCGGCGTCTGGCTGCAGAGCGCAGCACAGATGATCACACACTTGCTGAGTCGCTTTGGGATCGCCGCGCCTACTGGCCTGGCGGGGCTTCCGGCCTATCAGCTTGGACTTTACATCACCGGCGATAAAACCCTGGCGACGGTATTAGACGATATCAGCGCCAGCGTTGGCGCAGCCTGGTACTACAGTCGGCTCGGTCAGCTGCAGTGGCTGCACTTTAATGGCCCAACAGCGTCGGTGGCGACGTTAAGCGCCGACGGCATTGAAGACAATAGCCTCTGGCCACGCCGGCGCATCGCTCCGGCCAAAACCGTCAAAGTCGGGTTCCGGCGCAACTGGACACCGCAAGCCGATGGTTTAGCAGGCTCTGTACGCGAGACCACGCCGGCGCTGGCAACCACTTATGAACAGCCTGAATCCACACTGCCGATCACCAATGCCGGTGTTGTCGCCGCGTATCCGGATGCAGCAGATGTGTCTGTCAGCACCTTGATTGTGCAGCAGGCCGATGCGACCACTGAGGCGAACCGCCGGGCCACATGGGCAGCGGTACCGCGTACCGTCTTTGAATTTTCGGCATTTGCCGCTCCTTTTAACCTCGATTTAGGCCAGACCGTGACCATTCAATATCCGCAATATTTTGTCGCCGGCGGCACGGCCGTCATTACCCGGCTGCGTGATGAACTGCTGTCCGACACCTGCACGCTGGAGGTGATCCGGTGAGTAACATTCGCATGCTGATGAAAAACCTGTGGGACGACGCGGCCGTGTCGGTGACGACTGGCACACTAGTTCCGACATTGCCACTGACGAGCAGCCAGGTGTATGGCCGTAGCCTCACCGCCGGCATCACGCCAGACGGCACCGGCAAGTCCGCGGTGCAGTTTAATCTGGACGGTTTTTTCCTGATTGATGGCCTGGTGATTTACCGGCATTGGCTATCCAGTGGCGCGTTGTGGCGCTTGGAGCTGTTTGATGGCATCAACTGCGCCGGCAACAAAGTCTATGACAGCGGCGAAATCGAAGCGGTACAAACCAAGAACCTCGGCGAATTAATGTGGCTGTCCGATCCTCTGGTTGCGACCATTTTTGAGACTTGGCCATTTAAGTTCAGCCAGTTGTGGATGGATGAACCGCTCTATGCCCACAGTGGCCGCATCACGCTGATTGATACGCTCAGCCGCGACGGGATCCACGAATTCGACCGCATTTACCTCGGCCACAGCATCCAGCCGGGCGTCAATTTTAGCTGGGGCGCTGAACATGCCTGGCAGTCCAACGAGCAGCCCAAACGCAGCGCCGGTGGCAGCATTTTTGTCGCTGCAAAAGAACGCCTGCGTCAGTTCAGCTTTGATTTGGCTTACTTGGTGGAAGAAGAGCGCCCGCATTTATCCGAAGGCATTAAACATGTAGGTCTGTCCCGCGACTGGTTTGTCAGCCTCTATCCGGGCAATGGCGGCCAAAAGGAAATCGAATACGCCATGGCCTGCAAATTCCAAAGCCTGCCGCCGTTATCCGGCAGTGCCTTTAACAACTATCAAACCCGTTTCGTTGTACAGGAGGCATAACAGATGCCAGCAACACCGATCACCGTACCAAACATCACATTTGCGACCACAGACCGTGGTGGTCAGTACATGTTCAAGCTGAACGCAATTGCAGCAGCAATCGACACGGCCATTACCGGATTTAATCTGCAATTGGCTGCTGCAAACGACGCTCAAGTTCATGCGCAGAATCTGGCAGGCTCACTTTCAACAGCGGCGGCCAGTGCCACCAAAGCGGGCGACTGGGCCGAAAAAGCCGTCGACGTCATTGTTGAAACTGGTAAATATAGCGCCAAGCACCATGCCACCAAAGCAGCGGCGTCTGCGAGCACCGCTGCAGGCCATGTATCAACGGCTTCCGGACATGTGACAACAGCATCAAATCACGCGACGAAAGCCGGTGATTGGGCCGAAAAGGCTGAGGACGTGCAGGTCGAAGCCGGCAAATACTCAGCAAAACACCACGCGGCCAAGGCTGCCGCATCTGCGACCACAGCCGGTGGCCATGTCGGCACTGCTGCAGGTCATGTGACGACCGCATCAAACCACGCCACAAAGGCCGGCGATTGGGCCGAAAAGGCAGAAAACGTGCTGGTTGAAACGGGGAAATACTCGGCAAAACATCACGCGGCTAAGGCTGCGGCGTCCGCGACTACCGCTGCAGGCCATGTCACCACGGCCTCCGGTCATGTCAGTACTGCACAGCAATGGGCATCTGCGAATGAAAACGTGGTGGTATCGGGTGGTAAATACTCTGCAAATCACTATGCGCTAAAAGCAGAATACTGGGCACAGCAGGCCGCTGCTGCATCGACGGGCGCCATGGTTTATGTCGGTGCGTACAACGCATCATCTAACACCTGGCCGGCTGGAGCCGTTGCAGGCTACACCTATCGTATTTCAACCGCCGGCACTCTGGGGCCATTTGCCGACAGTGTGACCCGACCGGTGAATCCTGGCGATATCATCATCAAGCGCAGTGATGGTCAATGGGACCACGTAGACGCCATGGATAGCGATGTGGTGAAAACGTCGCGGACTATCAATGGCTATGCGCTGACGGCAAACATCACGCTGACGGCAGCAGATGTGGGCGCAAGGGCCAGCTCTTGGGTGCCGGACTTTACTGACGTTACCGGGACTGCTGCAGTGGCTCAAATTCCGGCCCTGCCAGCCAGCAAAATCACCAGCGGCACTTTACCTACGACATACGGCGGCACCGGTCGCACGGATGGCAAAGCGGTAGCCTTGGCGACAGCCCGGACGATTAACGGTGTCAGTTTTGATGGATCGGCAAACATTACGCTGACTCCCGCCAATATCGGCTCAAAAGCCCTCAACGATGCCAAGGATAACACTGGCCTTATTACCGCTGCGGCGACCATTGCACGCCAGGACAAAGTCACCCGCGCGGCAATCACGGCAAACGCCACCAACTTTACGGTCACGATCGGCACCGGTTACGGCGCCAATGACCGGGTCGACTTAGTCATTGCTATCGCCGGTACCGCAGTCGTCACGCTGGCATCTGCGACAAGCATGGGCGTCACTGGCGGCACGGCGGGGACGTCTCACACCATCACAGGCCCGATTCATATCAACGTCACGGCGGTGCATAACGGCGCTACGTGGCAGCTATTTGTCAGTTAATTAGGAGATTGCAATGGAACTTCCAGCGCTGCTCGGTAGCGGCATTAAGAGTAATCAGACCGCTTTTGTATCGGCCTTAAACCCGCTTTACGGCACGGTAAACGGCGAGGATGGTATCTATCTCGATGTGACAATTGCCGCTGTGGATGTGGTGAAAGCAATCGCCACTTTCGATGGCAACATGTTTATTCGCACGACGGGAGTCAGTGGCTCGGGATTTGGTTTTTCAGTCGATTACATCCGTGCGAATACCATTGACAGCAACAACGGTGTCTATCACTTACTTCAAAACGTGCGGGCAAGGCTCATCAATGCAACGACGTTGCGCCTTTCAACGATAACAACTCTCGACTCGGCTGAAATCACTTTGTCGGAATGTAAGTTCATTGGCCGCTGGCAAATCGTGGAGACTAAATAATGCTCAGATATGCAATTTTAGACGCCGGTGGCTCCGTGATTAGCGTCGCTGATTTATCAGGCCCGGTAGACCTTCCGGACTACATCATGCTCAGTGCTGATTCTGGGGTGCAGACCGGAGACCACTACAACAGAGACACGGCAGAGTTCAGCAGACCAGAACCGGTGTTACCGCCACCGGCACCAAAAATCAGCGAAGCCAACCTTGGCCGCAAGATTACGGTGAATGCCTTACGCGCTCGTTTCACCTGGGCAGAGTCGGTGGCTTTTGAAAATGCGTTGGCGATCAGCGCTGAACTGCGAGTGTTGGACAAACGTTTGGTGGCCGTTGTGGCCACGCATGTTGATTTGGACGACCCAACATATTCTGCAGTCGCGATGCCTGCTCTGGTTTCGGCCGGGATCCTTACTTCAGCCAGAGCCAGTGCAATCCTCTCTGCACCTGTCCAGTGGAAAGAGTTACCACCGTCTATCCAGCAGAGTTTTATTGCTGCTGGCTATGAAATCGACGTTTAAACGGGGTTTAAACCATGGAAAAAGTACAGTTAATTTTTGCACGGGGTCACTCTGTTCGTAGCTATGCGATCCGCATACGCTACCAGTCTCGCTGGACCCATGTCGCAGTAATCATTGGAGATATGGTGCACGAGGCGATGCATCCAGCGGGCGTCGTCAAAACACCTTTGGCTGAATTCAAAGCCCGCTACGGCGATGGCAACTGGGAAATTGCGACTGCCTACGCAGAGCCAGGCTGGCAGTTGCGGGCTAATGGGTTACTTGGTCTTGAATACGATTTCTGGGGTGCCTTTGGCATTGGTATTGGGACGCGCAAACTGGATAACCCGGATGCGCTGTGGTGCAGCCATCATGTGGGCATCATCCTTGGCACGTTACGGCCAGAACGCCTGAATCGTTTGGCGCCTGAACACCTGTGGATTGTGTCGCAGCCTTTAGCCTGGGAGCTTTGATATGAGTTTATCCGCAGCAAT
>JACCDS010101245.1_pt1 | contig 19657 bp, 17 predicted proteins | sample 7446441 | NCBI WGS metagenome assembly JACCDS01 (sample SAMN15323445, study PRJNA562643) | freshwater metagenome | isolation source: river surface water | place: USA:Blue River Watershed | collected 2017-08-17
GCCCAAATGTAGTAGCTCACACCATCTTGGATCGCGATTGCAGAATAGTTCCAGGCATCTGATTGAGTCATCACATCAGAGTTTCCTAGCAGGCCGCCTTTGGGAAGGCTTAAGTAGATTTCTTCAAATTTCATCATTCACCTATCAATGGTCCAGTTGAGGTAAGTGCCATTAAAAAAGACAGTAGTTTTTTCATCATTCACTTTCAATTTGCAACTAACAATTCAAACTTCTCGGGTATACGTGGATCAACCCCTACTTGGATTAAATCTTCAATAATCGTGTCAGGACACCAGTTCTTATATGCAGGGCGTAAGCAGTAGGGCCCTAACATCACACCAATACATGGAAATCCTTTGCCTCCCATACGATCTAAAGCTGTTTCAGCAGCGCTAGGCATTCGAATCACTTCACCTTTTGCATCTGTATGCTTAATCGGGTTATAGCGATACACATGTAACTCGATTGATGAACCCTCGAAACTACGGTTCAGTTCCTCAAGGGCTAACATCAAGGTCGTCGGATCTTGATCTTCTTCAATCACCCCGACAAAATGAGGGCGCATATGCAAGCCTAGATTACTCACGAGGCGCTTGCGCTCGCCTAAGACGCTAGCTTTACGGATCTCATAACGACACACATCTAACCCTGGCATCTGGCCATTGCCCTCAGCTTGTTTGGGGTTTGGTGATGAACGAGATCCGTAAACTGATTCGATCAGACCGTTCTCATCGGGCTTGGCCATGATGTACATATACGGATCATCATCCAGAACAAGTAATACTCCAGGATAAGAGTCATCCTCTTCGTCCTTGTACGTAGCAAGTTCTGCATAAGCTGGCAGATTACTCAGACACAATGATGCTTGCAATTCATCAAAGTAAGACATCACAGCTGCGATACCTACGCTATTAGCTTCATCAACTTCGCCATTTATATAACTTTGATCAGACAGTAGAGGTCTTAAAATCTCACTGTTTGAAGCATTGATACAGCGGGCAATGGCTTGCAATATGATGTGTTGTGGGTCGTCTTTTTTTGGCATTTTTGACTCCCAATTCCTTTTTGAGTGGCTGGATATTCACTATAGGAGGGCACTAGCTCACCTGATGAGCTATCCCTATCTCAAAATGTGAAATATGTTGATTGGACCCACACTCATTTCTCTCCTATTACCCCTGCAATTGCATATTCATGACTTAAGCGAATGGCGTCATGAAGGGCAGGCTTACCTCCACATCGCCTACGATGCGGCTTATTTGATTGGTTTGCCTAATCTTAAGAACAAATTCCCGGTTCAGAATCACAACCCCGAGTTATATTTGCGGGAAGCTGACCGTTTTGATCGACCCCCAAGTCGCAGGAAGGTCTTTGTACTGAACTTTCTACGACAAATGCGTACCTACTCCCACTAAAACTATGAAATTCACTATCAATGCCAGCTTGGCACTCATCAGTACCTTAGCCACATTTATCTTCATCCAGTGGAGCCATGCTTCCACTAAAGAGTATGAGGCCTTATCTGCGATTGAGCGACAGATTGTGCATGTCAAAGTGAACAAAGATGGTAGCTATGAAGAAGTAGAGGAGCTCACTGTGCTGATCAGGAGTCAGCAGGCCATTGATGCTCGCTCAAAAGCAAGTATTCCCTTTAGTAGTGATAAAGAGAAGGTCGATATTCTTGAAGCCTATACGATTTTGCCCGATGGTAAAAAACAAATAGTTGAGCCAACCGCTATTAGAACGGTTGATGATGATGTCAATGCCGATAGCTTCTCAGACCAAAAGTACAAAGTCATCATATTCCCGAATGTTAAGGTCGGATCTAGAGTCTATTACAAGCAAAAAACTACTGTACACACACCCACTTACCCCAATCATTTCTATTACACCCATCATTTCTCACCATCGGCAGAGTACCAAAAGGTTGAGTTCACTTTTAGCTACCCCAAAGACATGCCCGTCCAAGTTAAGCACAGACAGGTGGCGGGAGGTAAGCTACCAGGAGATCATGGTGATCGGTATGTGTATCGCTTTAGCTTTAGACAAACTGATATCAAGATCAAAGAACCTGCGCAGGTAGCCAATATAGACTTTGCCCCTGCCATCTATCTATCTACTTTTAAAGACTACATTGAGTACGGTAAAGCCTATGAGGCGAGAGCTAAAGATAAAAGCCTAGTCACGCCAGGGGTGCAAGCGCTAGCTGATCAAATTACAAAAAATATTCTAGATAAAAAAGATCAGGCTAGAGCGATCTATAACTGGGTCTCTAAAGAGATCCGTTATGTGGCTATTTATATGGGAGATGGAGGTGTGGTACCCAATACGGCGGATGACATCATCCGCAATCGCTATGGGGATTGCAAAGATAAAGATACTTTACTCATCGCTTTATTAAAAGCCAAAGGTATACAAGCTCACACGGTGATTATTAATTCAGGCAGCGCCTATCAATTACCCCCGATCCCAGTTTTTAGCCCCTTCAATCACGTCATAACCTACATACCTCAATGGGATCTATATTTGGATGCTACCCAAGAGTTAGCGCCATTTGGTGTCCTTGGAGATCACATAACAGATAAGCCAGTGATTATTACAGGGATCAACAAATTGGCTAGAACACCGAACCTCACCCCTGAGAACAACAGAATCATTACCAATACATCTATCAAAATTATGCCCAATGGTGAGATCCATGGGGTGTCCAATACTCAATACAAAGGTAATCGTGAGTTAGCTGCTAGATATCGCTACGAAGGTTATATAGCCACCCGCGCTGAAAAGATGGTCGAAGACCATCTCTTTAGGTTTAGACAAACAGGTACTGGGGAGTTCAAACCTTCCGATGTCTACAACTTAAACGAACCCTTTAAGCTAGAGACCAACTTTCATCTAGACCTTATTGCTAACTTCCCAGGCCCTGGGGCTATTCCCGTACCTGTGGGTTTATCACCAGGCAGCATTACTTTGGCATCGTTTAATAAGCCCAAAGATAAGTTGCACTTCCCGTATGAGTGCTACTCAGGCTATACCGAAGAGAATACTTTGATTGAGTTTCCAGAAAAAACAAAAATAGTGCATATACCAAAGGCTATGAACTACAAAGATAAAAATATGGAATACAACAGCACCTATACCAAAGTCAGTGAAACCAAGTTAAGGGTGCAAAGAACTCTAAAACAACAGAGAAAGTCTATGGTTTGCCAACCTGAGCTAGTCGAAGGTTGGAAGAAAATCAATAAAGTACTACAGCAAGATTTAAGAAGCCAGATTATTTATGAATGAACCCATTAGGCAAGAACTGATTCCAGAAGAGGTAAGAAACCGAATTTTGGAAAAAATAATGATGCTCAAAAGTTGGTTCGAAGAAAATCTAGACATTGAGTTATCTATAGTTGAATACAACTATATCTCTGAAGCATTGATTCGTCAAAGTGGTGTCCCATATTCCAATAGAGATCTTTTTGATATACAGCTTTGGGCCTCCAGAGTTCCTTCGCTTCCAGGAAAGTGGGCTAGGGAAAAATCAGATTTTGATGAGAATATCATTGAGTTTATGAACTCTGTAGGATTAAATTGGGATTATTGGGGTGCATATAAAAAGGGTAGTCAGATATTGAAATGAAAAGTGTTGAAGACTTAATTAAATATGTCACATCTAATGGAAAGGTTTGTCCTAATCCTATTGAGTGGGATCGTATTTCCAGAATTATTGGGGTTGCAAAACCTGGACATGAATGTGTGCCTCTCATCTTAGCTGGTTGGACTTTTTCATCGGATATCCAAAAGAGAGAGCGGTTAATTTCCCAAATCAACTATGCGAAATTATTAGATGAAGATACTTTCAGACTTTTTTCTGATGCAATTTATGCGCTTGGGGTGAATGATTGGTATTGCACATCTGAGCCATTGTCTGGTTGGCAGTGGGATGGAACTTAAGTAAAAAGGAATTTTTATGAGTGATCAAACAATAAGAAATTGCATTTTTGCATTTAAGTGCTCTGCTATTTGGGAAGAGCTTGATGAGACTGTGGATGATTCAATCAGGTTCTGTCAAGACTGCCAGAAGGAAGTTCACTATTGTGCTAATGATGATGAGCTAGTCGCAGCGGTCCGTTTGAATAGATGTGTGGCAATTGATAAGGAACCTGGTCTGCGATTATTGGGTAATGTGGTGCTTCGATCAAATAGAAATTACTAGTTTGACCTACTCTGCAGCATCTTTTTTTCTAACTGGTATTGATAAGAAAGCGGCAATCTTATAGCCAGTACTCATTTTTTTATCTGAAACCCCATTACTAATATATTTTTCAGATATGACTATTCCATCTTTAATGGTGATGAATAAGTCTTTTTCATAGGTGCTTGCATACCCACCATGTACATAATCTATTAATTTTCCTTGGGGGCAGCGTAGCTCTCCTGAATACCAATCAGCAAAGACTTTGCCTGTGTGATTAGGGAATATAGTTTTAAGAGATACTTTTTCCCCATTTTTTAAATAGCCTTCAATGTTATTCAGATAGAGTTTATTTTCTGTAATAGACCAATACCCAATATATCCTCGCCAACATGCTGTAGACACTACTTGAAATTCAAAGTTTCTTTGGTCTAAGTAACTAGAGAGGGGATTACTACATAAAGAGAGTGATACGCCGTTATGTTCTAGAACCTCTGATGCTTGAGCTGTCATAAATTTCTCCTTTTTTTTAGTATGGCATTTCGTTAGCTCGTCTTATGAGCTAGGTCCTATGTATCTTGTAATTGAGTAAATTTTTTTAGGTTTGATATTGAACACACAAGTTACTAGAGAGGATTGGTTGCTTAGGGCTGTTGATATGCTTAGACCAATTTTTGAGAGGGCAGGTTTTTTTGTTCCGCCAGTCAAAGTATCAATTGGCTTTACTAGCGGGGGTACTAGATCGAGACATTTAGGACAATGCTGGGCATCAAAGTGTAGTGCAGATGGAACTAATCAAATTTTTATTTCTCCTAGCGAATCAGATCCAGTTGAAATCTTAGATACATTGACTCATGAATTGGTCCATGCAGTTGATGACTGTAAAAGTGGACATGGTGAAGGTTTTAAAAAAATTGCTCTTGCCATAGGTTTAAAGGGGCCAATGAGAAGTGCTGGTGCTAATGAATACTTAAGACAGGATCTAGTTCGAATTTCACTGGTGTTGGGGCAATTTCCCCATGGCAAACTTTTTACTCCTGGGCCATCACCTGCTGCATCTATAAAGCGTCCTGGAGCTAAGTGCGGTAAATGTGGTTTTGAAATCGTGATGTTAAAGAAGCATTTACATATGGGCCCACCTTACTGTCCGACGCATATGGAGCTAATGATTGAAACGGGAGAATGGGATGACATCTGAATAAACTTGACTTAATTTAATGTATGTACTAAATTGATACTAAGACTTGTAAAGTCGTTTATTTGTTTGTGAGCACTCACTAACTTGTTCTTTAAAAAGTAGTTATCGACAAACCTAACAATGTTAGGTGGACATTGTGACCATTAGTCACTTAGTCCATTTTGCTGACTTTGTAGGTGGAATTAGCGACAATTTGTCGTATATTCCGAACATACCGACACAATGTCGGGTAGTGCGTCAATTCCGTATGTTACGGAATGTATGTAATATGAGTATTACTTAGTTTGGTAGAAAATCTATCAAAGGCCTTATTTAAGACTTCACGTGTACGTGAAATTGGAAAGGGTTGGTATGCTGATGCATCAGGCGCTCACCGATATCATTCCCTAAATTTCGGGAATGTGGACAGGAATCTGCCTGAGTAGGTATAAGTCGATAATTGCTTGAGGATTTACTGTCTGACAGTATGTTATGAATATTACTAACATATGCAGTTGTTATTGATTACATACATGTATGTAATAGAGTTGTACCGAGAGGTGCTTTTTTTTAATCTAAGCTTTAGTTAATAACATTGGAACTAATATGAAAAATAAAAGTATGAATGTAATAAAAGCCAAAGTAGACGCAAGTCTTACAAGATCACGTTTGACATATGATTTTGGCTTCGGTGATGATACCAAGGGATTTGCCATGCAGGTCAGGGGTGGGCGTTTGGTTGAAAACACGTCCAGACGCAAAATTTTTTATCAACTCTATAGTTAATAATATTCTAACTAGGATATAATATGAACAAGATTAAATTTGAAGAATTAAGTTACAGCAATCACTATATGAATGACCGCCAACACAGGGGGATTCATCAGGATGTAATAAGGGGGCTGCTCGAACACGGCGATTACAAACATGACCGCCATAATGCAGTTGTGTATTACTTTAGCGATCGTTCATTTCATAATATGAAAAGATATGGCTTGAGTGTTCAGCAAATAGAGTATTTCAGAAAGAAGCGGGCTATTCGGTTGGTGGTGTCAAATGACAAGGTAGTAATTACTGCTATGTACGTCAATAAAAATAGAGAAAGAATTTATCACTAAGACAGTATGAAGATAAGCGCAGAACAGCAATATAAAAATTTCTATCAGAGATTTATGCACGATCCTAAAAAAGGAGTGCAGCAATTCTTGCCGGTGTGGATGAGCGATAAGAGCCGATCATCTGTACGTGCGGCACAAGAAGTTATTGCATCGATGCAAGCATTAATCAATTTAAGGGTGGCCTCAAGAAAGTTAATGAAAGACCAACAAGACTTTGGTGAGTTCAGTGTTTGGGAGGGCATGCAAGCTTGTAAGGCTTATGTTGGATTACGATCGATAGGAAAAAGTTTCGGTCAAAATTTACTACAAGAATTATTAGAAAGTCTTTCGGATATTTATAAGCTCAATACGAATAATCTAGAAGAGTTGAGTGCGGAAATTAGAGACATATCACAATACAAAGAAATGGCATATGAATTAATATGTCATGGCTTTGATAGAAATGGTGCCGTTTGTACGCCGAGTGATATTGCGCAAATGATGGCTAGACTTGGCGGTTGCGAAAATGCGGCAATTGATGTTTATTCTGATTATGGCTTTGGCTTATATCTTGGAGCATTAAAAGGCTCAACACTAAAAATTAATCTAGTAGGAGATGAGGACCATCGCGCAACACATGAGAGATTGCTGTCTAAACGATTAGATGTTGCCTATCGTCAATCGGAAATTGGAGTTGATAGATATTCATTACTAGAGAGAATGCTGGTAGAGCTTGAGTGGGTAATGAATTATGACTACATACAGTCAAAGACTTTATTAATAAACGCAGCCAAACTTGAGCTTCCTTTTTTTCAATCAGAAGATGCGCCGAACATACGTGGGGAGTTGAATCACCTATTCAACTACGGCTATGAAAAGATCATCGTTTTAGTATCAAATGCATATTTAAATGGTGGCCGAGGAATCATCAACTCAGAAGAAGTATTTAAATACTGTATATCCCGAGGATTAAACAAAGTAATTCAACTGCCGATGGGTGCTGTAGGCGCTACGCATGAGGCGTATTCAATATTGATGTTTGAGCCAGGCATTAAATCTGAAGCAATAGACTTTAGAGTTGTCGATTCTTCAAATGAGGTTAGTTCGATAAGATTATATGAGGTCGCAAAAAGAGGATTTGGAAAGCCATTTAGACAAGTTGAGTTGAATGTAGATGCAATTGTTTCTAATGGTCAAATGCCCCAAGTCAAAGGGAATATTGTTAGCTTGCAAGATGTTCTTAGTGTAAGAGGGGCTAAATTTATCAATAGTAAGAGGCGCTCAAGATTAATTTCATTTGAGGCTAGCAGATTTATTAAAGAAGATTTACCCAGAAAACTTATTAAAAGATTTGAGTTCGGAAAGCTATCAGATGTTGTGGAAAAAATATATCGAATCCAACACATGCAGCTTGGTGCGCCTGAGAGTGGAATTGAATACATAGAACTTGGTGGAAGTGATATAAATCAGTTTGGGAAATTTGACCCAAATTCCTTGCCAAAAAAATATATTGATACTGATTCTGAAGACCGCTTAAAAAATGCAGCGCTGAAGACAGGAGATTTAATTTTATGTATCAGGGGTTCTGTAGGAAAAATTGCATTAATAGATAACCCTGAAAACTTGTTGATTGCACCAAATCAAAGTTTTGTAAAAATAACTTTGAAAAATAGCAGCACAGTAATAACTCCAGAGTTCATCTATTGGTGGCTAAACTCAAAACCTGCTCAGCAATACATTGCATCAAAAGTCTTATCTGTTGGAGTTCCAAGGTTATCCATCTTAGATGTGGGGGATATACCTTTGCCGATTGGGCCTGAGAGTGAAATTAAGGTTGAGATTGAGCTATTTAGACAATGGGAGTTAGAAGTAAAACAAATAATGAAAAAAATTCATGAGGCTCAGGAAATGAGCTCGAGAGCGTTTATCGCATTTGAATAAGTGCTCTTAAATGTATATTCTTATACAAATTATTAATAAATTTACCCAATTCAATTGAGAAAGAAAAATGGAATTCTTATTAAATTTAAATTACTACATATTAGTTCCATTGCTAGGAGTAATAATTTATTTGTTATCTCGTTATTACCAGCAATACCATAAGCCTGCTCAAAAACTACAAGCTAATTTAAGAGAAATATCAGAAAAATTACTCAAGTACAAAAAAGAGAATAGCAGTACGTTGGACGCATCAGCGTTAAGAATTTTCTTTAATGATGAGCCATTTAAACATTTATGGTCTGAATACGAAGATACATTACATTTGGTTAGAAATTATGATGGCGAAGCTATTTCAATCAGGGCAACGTCATCTTCCGAAATATACTTTTCAAAAGAATCTGTAATTGACACGCAAATTGATGCAGATTTTTATAGACACCTACCGGGCATATTAACCGGGCTGGGGATTATTGCTACCTTTGGCGGGTTAATTTTTGGTCTAAAAAGCTTCAGTCCTACAGAGCCAGATAGCACGTTAGGCCTTTTATTACATGAGGTCATGTCAGCTTTTATTGGTTCAGGTATAGCAATTTTGACGGCTATAGTAATTACCTATGCTGAAAAGACAACATTAAATAAATGTTATCAGCTATTAGAGACTTTAAATAATAGGATTGATGATTTATTTGCAAAAGGAGTTGGAGAGGAGTATCTGTATAGATTAGTTAGTGCTTCTGAAAAAAATTCAGCCAATACTGCCAGCTTGAAAGATGCGTTAATTGAAGACTTAAAGCAATTAATGCACGAGGTAGCAGATAAGCAGATAAACGCTCAGATACAGTCATCTCAAAATTTCTCATCACAAATTTCTGGAGCAATTAAAGATGGTTTAGAAGTCCCAATGAAAGATTTGATGGATGTTGTTGCTAAGGCGTCTGGTGAGCAAGGTGGGGCAGTTACTGGAATGCTCGAAAACTTGTTAAGTGCATTTATGGCAAAAATTGATGAAACATTTGGCTCTCAGATCCAAAACATTAATACGGCAATTCAAAAGTCCTCAGATTCAATGATCTTAGTTCAAGAAGCAATGACAAAGTTGATTTCTGATATTTCAGGAGCAGGGCAAAAAGCAACATCAGAGATGTCTGCAAAAATGGAAGAGGCAATGACTAGAGCCTCTTTAGCTCAAGAACAAATGAATCAGCAGTTGCGTAGTTTTGTCGAGGAGTTAAGAAAGCTTATTCTTGAGCAGCAAAGTCAGACAAAACAGGCTATGGACGAGACTATGCAAAAAATTCTTGCTGAGCTCGAAAAATCAATTTCAGTTATTTCAGCTGAAAGGGAAAACCAAGCTCTTGCAGATAAAGCTAGAGCCGAAAGAATGGTTGCAGAGACAGAGGGCTTATATAGCGGTCTGACTGATAACGTAGTCAAATTAATGGATGATGTAAAGGCAGCAGCATACAAGACTGAAGAAAATATACGAGCAATACAAAATGCTGCAATAGGTGCTATTTCTGGAATGAATGATGGCGCTCTAGTGATGCGTGACGCTGCAGATAGATTCTCTAAAGCAGGGGATACTATTGGAGGGGTATTTGATAAAAGTAAGGTTGTCACAGATCAGCTCGAGCAAACTGCATCTACTCTCCAATTGGCATCATCTTCAGTGAGAAGCGCATTTGAAAAATACGATGAGTCTCGTGAATCCGTCCAAAGTTATGTATTACAACTTCAAAGTCTTGTTGAGAATGCCAAAAAAGAGGCTGGTTTAAGTACTCAAATGCTTAATGATCTCGAGAGAATCTTGTCCGCATTGCAAACGGCGGAAAAGCAAAGTACAGATTATTTAAATCAAGTTAACTCTGTACTTAAAGGATCTTTCCAGCAATTTGGACAAGAGATGGTTTCTCAGGTTGAGAAATTAAAAGTTTCATCAGATACGCTATTAACAGGCTCTCTAAGCGCACTAGAGGGAGCGGTTCAATCTATGCTTATTTCTGTTGCAAAGCTTAAGAAGTCTGAATAATGTTTAATCAAAGACCAATCAAAAAATCTCAGAAAGATGAAGGTGAAAGACCTTTTTGGATTTCATATTCTGATCTGATGACAGCATGCATGACACTATTTTTAGTTGTAATGGCTGTAACGATCGTTATGCTAAAGAAAAGATATGAAAACCAATTTGCCGCAGAAGCTGCCAGAGAGGCAACCATCTCATCTTGTGCAAAAGATTTGCAGAGTATAGCTAATCAAAGATTTCCAGGCCAAGCACGTATTGAATATAGTAGGGGTGATGCAATCAGAATCGATTTAGGATCGATTGTGAAATTTAATGATGGTAAGCATGCTATTAGCCCAGAAGCATCAAAGTTTTTAAGAGAATATATACCTACTGTTTTACATACAGTTAAAAACAACCAGTGTAAGCAATACTTTAGAAGAGTCATTGTTGAGGGTTATACAAGTAAAACTGGTGATTACATGGTTAACTTAGATCTATCTCTAAAAAGAAGTAAAGAAGTGGTTTGTGAGCTCGCAAAAACCGATCCAGATGGAACCGGGGGTCTTTCTGCTGATGATAAGAATCAAGTCAAAAGCTTATTTCTCGTAGGCGGATTTTCTTTTAATTCTCAAAAAAGAAGTGATGAAGAAAGTCGTCGGGCTGAACTTAAGCTTGAGTTTTGGCAGCTTGGCGATGATAAAAAAAGAAAAGAAGAGTCTAGTTTAGATTTGTCTAGTAAAAATTTTGGCGTATGTCCTTCGCAGACCTTCTAAAAAACTCACTCACAGATTTAAATAACTCATTTCAATTAGAAATGAATAGGAATCATGGTGAAAGTTTTCCAAAGTTAAAGGTAATTAATAAAAAAATAACTAATCAATTTACTTTTATTCTTAAGCCTAAAGATGAGGTCGCATATGCTGCTGCACGTATGTATCTTCAAGATGAGTTAATTGAGGATAACGGTGAATTTGAGATTATTTCATTTGTGTTGACTAAACCAATAAGTGAGCTTGGTGGTATTTCCGTTTCATCGGTAAAGAGCAAGTTAACCAACATTCTAAATAGATATTTAAAGCAGTTTGAAAAAGATGAGATTGATCCAATTTTTTGGTTTGGAGTATTTCAGTCATATTTCCAGGCTCAGAAACCTATTGATAAAGATAATAGTTTTGATGAATCTCAGAAAATTATTAGGGAATTTCTAAATAAAGCTTGGCCGTATGTAAAACAAAACGCTTCATTTGTAACTGGTTGGATGAAGAGTATTGAAGCTAATCAACATTTATTAAGTGAATCACCTTGCGATATATATGGATCTGAATGGCTGTCTGGTAGCGATGCGAGAATTAAACAGATTAAGCTAGAGCTTCATATTCCCGATAAGAGTTGGTTTTGGGAGGAGTTCTTCAAGTCATGTTTGAAGGTTTCACTCTCTCAGCATGATGCAAAATTTAAGGAGTCAATACCTTTAATTATTTCCTTGCTGGAAAGACATCCTGCTTACTTGGATAACGGATTAAGGGCGTTATTAGATAGATACAGAGCGTCTTCAGATATCAGAGTTCATAAGCAATTAAAAGACTTCTCATTAGAAGTATGGAAAAGTCCTAAGCTACGTAATACGGGTGGATCAAAGTGGATACATGTGTCTAATGAAACTTGGCGGATGGTTTTGGCTTGGGTACAAGAGGCTAACCTTAGGTTATTTTTCGAGCTGCTTAAGCGACGTGGTGTTCCTGATCCGCATGGAAGACTAGATTTTTGGATGCAATATATCAATCAAATTACCTTTACAAGACTTGTACTTGGTTTTGATATGCGTAGATATTTAAATCATCATCCAGAATGGAAAGAGCACTTCAAAAATGATAGTGAGTCATATGCCAGTTTGTCTGGAAGTAGTGCAGAAAGCTCTTTAGATGCTTTTATCATGGAGATAAGTGGGCATTTAATAGTCGAGTTTAATCCTCATGGTGGATGTTATATATACAAGAAGGGCGAAAATACCTTTGATGTTCATGCTGCGTCATTGTCTCCGAAGACTGCATTGGGTGGCTTGAAGGAGAGATATTATTCAAGTGGATTAAGAAGACCCGATATAGTCCATCAAGAAGGATGGCAGCATAGAGCTAGAACTTATGGTTTACCATCATTTGGAATATTTGATGACGTAAGAGCTGGTAGAGTTGCAACGACGACTAACTTTTCAATCGAGAAATATTTCTAATGAATTTCTTAAAAAAGTTATTTAAATCTCGTCCTGAAGTTAAAGACATTTTTGATGGAATGGAGAGCGATAGCTCATCCTCTGGCTTAATTCACCCTTTTTTTTCTCAAAATAATGTCACTTACAGATTGAATATAAGGTGCTCAGATTTTTCACCTGATCAGTTTATGGAGCTTGCAACAAATCCTGGTTCTGGAACTCAGCAGCTGATTTATTTTGCTCAGTTATATGCTGAAAAAATTGCACAACTAAGTGAAGACTCGGTTGTTATTTCTTGGGGGCATTTATATAAATTATTAGGCGATATTAATCATGAAGACTCGAGATATCTATTAGCACTTCCAGCTGTAGATAAGTCAGTGCCTGTTATTGGTGAAGTCGGTACGGTTTCTGATGATTTTTTTAGATTAAGGATTGATGGCTGGAGAGATTCTACTAACGGTCCTATCAAAAATAGGGAGTATCTTGGTGGAGTATTTCAGGGTGCTGAAGGTATTTCTTTGCTTACCAATGAAGTGTGGCAGCTTGTTGAGTACATTCATGAATGTAATGGATTTGAAAATAAATCACGTACTCAAATCGAAAATGAGTCTTTATGGGGTGAAGTTCGTCAATTAGCAATTAAGGCAAAAGCAGAACTTTCCCCTTACTTGTTATCTACAGTAGTTCTGGTTCCAAGCTTGTTAAAAATTCGATATAGAAGGGTTCAATCGCTTGGTACAAATGTGGTAACAATTGAGCCATATTTTGATGGTGCCCCAGAAGATTGGATAGCAAAATTTGATGGTTTGAAATTTATATCAGATCATCTTGATTTTTCTTCAGGACAGAAAAGGATAAGGGTCATTTTCCCGGAGCCGATTAGAAATGTTTTAAGCGTTATTAAAACAGAATTTATTGGTAGAAAGGTTGCAGGCGTAAAAGCTGAAGCTTTTCTGAGAAACCCTTTTGCTTTTCTTGGTGAGGCCGCGTCAAAAGTTCTTGATGAAAAGCAAATACAAGAAGCTAAAGAAGATGCTGGAATTTATTCAACAAGGTTAACTTTATATCCTGATATTCAAAAAGGTTTAATTGAAAGTGTTACGGCAACCATATATCAAAACCTTGAAGAAGGTTCAAAGGCCGATAGGGCAATCATTGACACAGCTCATGAACTGGAAATTCTTATAAATGAGATGGAGTCTTCTTTGTCAAGTGAGCGCCAATTTTTCACTTGGCGTAATTTTGTGATTGATGTAGACGGAGACCTTTATCAAACTGTAGATAAGGCTAAAGTTTGGTTCAATGTGTGGAAGGACCAGGTCAAAAACTTCATTGAGTTCAATGATGTATATGCAATTGATAATTATGGTGAGCGTATTGAGGGAATCGGTATTGCCAAGCCTATATATTCGGCGTATATCAAAAAGGAGGGTGGAGACGATTCTTCATGGGCACCAACTCCATTAATAAGTGTTTCATTGGTGCCAGGATCCCCACCTATTTTCATAGCAGTTGATGAAGCTTGGATTGACGATTTTTTAGCAAAGATTGATACCGCAAAAGCTGCTGGGCTAGATAAAGTCGTAGACTCTCGTTTACCAATTCCGCTGTCTGTAGCAGAAGCTATTGCGTTGGTTAATGAGCTAAAAGCACTCTTGGGGATAGTTGTTCCAATGCCACCAAGTGTGCCACCAGAATTTCCTCCCGGGCCTACTCCGCCTGAGTTGCCACCTAGTCAGCCTCCTGAACCACCTTCAAATCCAATTCCTCCAGGGTTGCCGTCTGAAAGTCCTCCTGAACCACCTGCAAGTCCAATCCCTTCAAGTGGAAAAGGTCGAAAGGAAACACTTTTAGTTAAAGTTAATATTACTAAACTTGACTACACAGAAACTGACTTGGATGCTATGCGAGAGTCAGTGCTCACAGTTCCTAATGATTTTTCGCCTCAATTGCCAAGTGATTTAAAGAGTGAAATTAAGTTAAAGAAACATCAAATAGCTGGCTTAGCTTGGATGCAATATCTTTATTCTAAAGCGCCTGAATACTGTCGTGGAGCTTTACTGGCTGATGATATGGGGCTTGGCAAAACATTACAACTATTATCTTTGTTGTCCTGGTTTTATGAGCGGAATCCCAATGCTGCTCCTTCTTTGATAGTGGCTCCACCAGTACTAATGCAAAATTGGAAGAATGAAGCTAAGAATTTTTTCAATAATTTTCCTGAAATATTACTGCTTCATGCTGATGGATTAAGTGCTAGAAAGCAGCCTAAGCAATTCATTGATCAATCATTGCTTGATAAGAAGATAGCAAATTTATTAACTCCTAACTGGCTAGGTTCAGCTAAGGTTGTTTTAACAACCTATGAAACAGTTAGAGATTATGAATTTAGCCTAGCTAAGCAGGAATTTTCTTTCATGATTTGCGATGAGGCACAGAAAATTAAAACGCCAAGCGCACAATCGACAACAGCAGCAAAAAAACAAAAAGCTAAATTTAGAATTGCTTGTACAGGCACTCCTGTTGAAAATAGTTTAGCGGATTTATGGTGCTTATTTGATTTTATACAGCCAGGGCTTTTAGGCGCATTAGATGAGTTTGGAAGAACTTATCGTAAACCTATTGAAGCTAAAGAGGCTGGTGATATCAAAGCTGCAGAAGTTATTGAGCTATTGCGAGCAAAAATTAGTCCTCAAATTCTAAGAAGAATGAAACATGACATTGCTGACGAGTTACCAGCAAAAATCCTTGTTTCTAATGATGAATACGAGTTCGATGGTGCCCGTAGAAAAAGATTATCCGTACCAATATCTAATCACCAGAGAAATCTTTATGCACAAGGATTGAGACAGATATCTGCTGTAGTTCAGGAAGCTGATTCGAAAAAAAGGTCTAATGTTTCTTTCGCCGTTTTACATTTTGTAAGAGCATTATGTTCTGAACCATATTGTTTGCCAAAAACCACTTTCTCTGTCGATGCTGGAGGAGTCGAAGCTCATTTAAATAACGCTCCAAAGCTTAAGTGGTTATTAGAAACACTTGATGAAATTTCAAAGAAGCAGGAAAAAGTAATTATCTTTACTGATATAAAAGAAATTCAAAGATCCTTAGTTCTTTTTATTCGTAAGCGCTTTGATTTTTCGGCACAAATAATCAATGGTGATATTGATGATCGACAAGATTTAATTGATGCTTTCCAGCAAAGAGAAGGGTTTGGAGTAATTATTTTGTCACCCCTAGCGGTTGGTTTTGGAGTAAATATAGTTTCGGCAAATCATGTAATTCATTTCACAAGAACATGGAATCCAGCTAAAGAAGGTCAGGCAACAGATAGAGCTTATCGAATAGGTCAGACAAAAGATGTTTATGTATATTGCCCAACAATTACAGCAGATGACTTTGTCACTTTTGATGCCAAGTTGGATCGCTTAATGACATTAAAGATGGATTTAGCTGGAGATATGCTTGATGGTGTTGGATCAGACATTCCAGGTGGGGCCTTAATGCCTGATAGTGGTCCAGGCGGTGTAAAAGTTGATGTTAATAAATTAGTCGATATCTCACGAGTTGACACTTTAGATGGTGCAACATTTGAAGTTTTCTGTCGTATTTTATTTGGACGCTACCCTAATAAAGCCTATATTACACCTAAGCAAAAAGGGGATGGTGGTGTTGACATTGTTGTGATCGGTAATGATGGCAAGGGTTTAATTGGCCAATGTAAGCATAGTACACAGTATGAGCTTGGTTGGGATGCTGTGAAAGAGGTTGCTGCGGGTAGTCCAGCTTACCAAGCGAGACATCCAGGTGTGTTATTTGAAAAAGTAGCGATAACTAATCAACGATTTAATTCAACTGCTGTAAGCCAAGCAAATATTCTTGGTGTCAAATTAATAGGTAGGTCAGAGATAGTTGAGTTACTTGATAAAGCAAAAATTACACAATCGGAATTAGATGAAGAGATTTTTAAAATTCAAATTAATTTAGCTAGATAAATTTCAAATGATGCTTCGCTTTAATGTTGATTATGCTGAATTAGCAGATCTAAATGAGCTGTTTTATCAATCAAGTCCAAGGATTGCCCGTCAATATGTAAAGCTGATGAAGTGAATCAGAAAGCTTTTTTGAAGATGGATTTATAAGTGTTTCCATATTAAGGTCTGACTCTGAGGCTGCCGAGTTATCTAATTTTTTTTCGCTCTGTAGAAATATCAGATATTCAAAAATATTCTTTCAGATAAAACATTATCAAAAGAAGCAAACAGTAGTTTATGGATACTTAGAGAAGTATTAAAAAGATAGTGTACTAATCTTGAGATGCAAAATCTTAACTCGCGTTTTTAAAAAGGTAGATTAGCTAATTTGGTTCTTAATATTGAGAGTAGTGATAAAAATGAGCAATAGCTCTGTCAAATACTTTAGGCTCTTTGCTAATTTTTGGAAAAAGAACCTTAATTTGATTTTTTTCTACAATTCTTTCTATTACTTGACCCCATCCATATTTTTCGTGGAAGACTCTCTGCCCTGTTTTAAATGAATTTGTTCTAACCAATTTAGATTGGTTTCTTGTTTGATTGGTTTTTTCATTAACAGGGGCTGAATTTACTTTTCTGTTTATTGGTTGTTCTGTGTTCGGCCATTTAAAGTTCATTTTAGGCACATAAAATGCTTTCTTTAGCCATTGGAGATCGCTTTTCCATCTTCCTGCAGCTGCAGGTTTTACATTTCCTTGGAATTTATTTAACCAGTCAATAAAGTGCGCCATTGCATAAAGTCTTTGAGCGGATCGTGGAGCTCCCCATTGTTTTCTTTCTGACTCATTCTTTAGGTAGCTCTTTAAGGGGTCATTGAATGCGATATTTAGAATTTCACGGCGACTGCCTTCTGAGAGAGCACCTTCTCTTACTGTATAACCTAATTTCCTTAATGGAGATTCCTCATTCCAGTCCGTTACATCAATTTCAGTAATCGAATAATCTACATCATCAAAATCTATATTTTCGCTGGGCCATGTAAATCCTGAGAACGACAGTATGATGTTCATTCCCTTGTGGTTATCAACTGAATCTAATAAACACTCTTCCTCCCATGTGGTAAGAGGGTCTTCTCCAGTAATTAATTGATAGATAAATAGCTCTTGTGTATATACCTTTATATGTGGGTCTTGATAAATTAATTCAAGAATATTATTTTCATCATCTGAATTGAGTAGCTCCCCTATAATGACTATCTGTGCGTCTTGCGCATCATCAGAGCACTCAAAGCTTTTGCTTAATAGAAAATCATTTAGTTCACTTTTATCCCACGGGCCACTACCAAACAAGCATATTGATACGTCCTCAAGATTTAAGTCGTGGACATCTTTTTCATAGCATAAAAAATCTCTTATCAGAGTTCTATTAAGGCCTGATGGATTATTAATCTTTTCTAATTCATATGCTTGTATTGCTTCTGCACCACTCTCAGCAATTGCTTTGTTCGTGAGTTTTAGGAGATCATTTTCTAGACGTGCTACATGATCGCGATAGTTATCTAATTCTTTCTTTTTATTCTTGATTTCGATAGATCTATTACCCATGTTTACTCCTGTCTAGCGAATCTTTATGTCTATTAAGTTATTACATATTCTATATATATTTCTCTAATAATCAGCGTAACTTAAAGATATTTTTTATTAGGAGTTTTGTTATGGAAAAGACTAGGTATTCAAGGACTGAGATATATGAACTTCTATGGGTTGAGTCGGCGACCAAGGTGGCTCAAATATTGGGAATATCGGATGTTGGTCTTGGTAAGTGGTGTAAAACGTATCAAGTTCCAAAGCCAAAAATTGGATATTGGGCCAAAGTACACAATGGTGTTAGTGTCCCCCCTAGAGAGCCTCTAGAGCCCTGGTGGAATGACTGTGAGCCATTTATCAATGTAAATCACATTGAAAAAGCACAAATTATTGCTAGGGCACATTTGGAAAAAATCAATACTCCTATTTGGGAGATTTACGATGGTAATAAATTTGACATTGAGATAGTTAAAACATTTGAAGATTTCAGTATTGATAATGTCTCGAAATTTGGCCGTTCTTCATCTAAGCAGGGATTTTCAGTTGATATTTCTCCTAAAAGCCTCATCAGAGTCAAAAGAATATTGCAAACACTCATTTCTGAGCTCAAGAAAGAGGGTTACGGAACATTTGATTACAAGCGTTATTCAAATTCAGTTGTAACAGGATTTATAAAAAATGAGGAAAAGTACTCCATTTCAATATACGAAGCCAGCAAAAAGCTAGAAAAGCCAATTAAACGAAAAAAAACTTGGGTATATAACGGCGTTAATCATGAGTACTATCAAACTATTGAATATGGCTCTGGAGGTAAATTAGAGCTTCATCTTTCACATAATGATCTTTATGTAAGAAGATCCATTAAAGATACTTCTAAATCAACTCTGGAGAGTCAGTTAGGAAAGATTTCTGTGATTTTTAGAGAAATGGCTGTTGAAGCAAAGGCGGCTAGGGAAGAGCGAGAAAAGCGAGAGTTGCAATACCAGGCTGAGAAAAAGAGAAAGGAGGATCTTCTCTGGGCTCGTAAAGTTAAGGGGTGGAAGTGGGAGCAATTAAGCACCGTTTCAGAAGAATGGGATCAGCTCCAAAAAATAAGAGGATTTATTGAGGTAGTTGAGTCTAATCAAACTATTAAGCAAGTAAATACTGATTATGAGAATTGGCTTGCCTGGGCAAAAAGTCAATTAGAGAGTAAAGATCCAATTAAGTTAGCTGAAATTGGTGAGCTCCTACCAGGGCAAGGAGAACCAGATAGAGATGATTTTAGAATTGAGTATGGCTGGGAAAGTGAATACGATTTAGATGAGGATGAGTCTGAATAATTAATAGATTTATAAAGTTATTCATTGGTTAAAACACTACACATTTCACTACACTTCGCTTCTAAGAGCTTGTAGAGACCCTGTTTATGGAGTTCAGCTCTGGGTTTCTGTTCTCATAATCCTTTGGTCCGCGGTTCAAGTCCGCGAGGGCCCACCAGTA